>ERZ1645187.2323-NODE-2323-length-16865-cov-12.321178_pt1 | contig 16865 bp, 18 predicted proteins | sample MGYA00575352_ERZ1645187 | MGnify/ENA primary metagenome ERZ1645187 (study PRJEB40837, sample SAMN11349314) | freshwater sediment metagenome | isolation source: river sediment | host: Sediment | place: India: Wazaribad , New Delhi | collected 2017-02-21 ... | reverse complement strand
GCGGTCGGCGTCGCGGTGGGCTCGGCGGTCGCCGTCGCATCGCCCGTGGGCTCCGCCGTAGGCTCGCCGGTGGCGTCCGCCGTCGGCGAGTCCGTCGCGGTCTCGCCGGGCTCGGTGAGGGCGGTCTCCGCCTCCGCCGCCTGCTCCTCGACCGCCGCCAGGGCGCCGGGGTCGATGGTCGTCGGCGCGCCGATGGTGAGGACCGGCCGGAACCGCAGCTGGGCGGACTGGCGGACGAGGTCGAGCGTCGCCTCGTCCGGTTCACCGGGAAGGGCGACGACGATGTTCTGCTGGCCCTGTCGCGTGATCTCGGCCTCGGCGACGCCGGAGGCGTCCACGCGCTGCCGGATGATCTCGATGGCCTGGTTGATGTCGTCCTCCGACACCTCGGAGCCGTCCTGGGTCCGGGGGGTGAGGATGAGCTGCGTGCCGCCCTCCAGGTCGAGGGCGAGCTTCGGGGTCAGGGAGGCGTCGGAGACCCGCGTGCCGATGAGAATCGACACGAGGATGGCGAGGACGGCCACGAGCAGCCCGATCATGGGGCGAGCGGGCCGTGTGGTCTTCACGGACAACGGTCTTCTTCTCTGTGGGGGTGGGCGGTCTACTGGGCCCGGTCCTCGCCGGCGGGGCCGTCGGCGGTGGCGTCCTCCGCCGCGTCGTCGACCGGGGCGAGCGGCGGCACCTGTGCACCGAAGATCGAGTCCTTGTGCCACATGGTCTCGACACCGGAGGGACTCTCCAGGGTCACCGTGTCCCCGTCGATGTCGACGACGGTGCCGAAGAACCCGGAGTGGGTGCGCACGGCGTTGCCGATCACGATGGCGGCGCGGCGCTGCTCCTGGATCTGCGCGGTCTTCTTCTTCCCGAAGTAGTTCATGGCCACGAACAGCAGCAGCATGAACACGAGCATCAACAGGAAGGGGTCCACGGGTCTTCTCCTCAACGGCGGCGCTGGTCCTCGGTCATTCTAGGCGATCGCCGGAACCGCCCCTAATCCTCTCCTAGTCGAAGAGGAGCCCGCCCGCGGGCGGCTGCAGGCCCAGGTGCCCGAACCCGGCGGCCGTGGCGACACGCCCCCGGGGAGTCCTGCTCATCAGCCCCTCACGCACGAGGAACGGCTCGACCACGGTCTCCACCGTCTCCGGTTCCTCGCTCACCGAGGCGGCGAGCGTCCCGAGCCCGACGGGCCCGCCGTTGAACCGGCGGCACAGCGCCCCGAGCACCGCCTGGTCCAGCCGGTCGAGCCCGCGGGGATCGACCTCGAAGAGCGCGAGCGCGCTCCGGGCGGCGGCGAGGTCGAGCTGACCGCTGCCCCGCACCTCCGCCCAGTCCTGCACGCGGCGGAGCAACCGGTTCGCGATCCGCGGGGTGCCCCGCGAGCGGGAGGCGAGTTCCCGCGCGGCGTCGTCGTGGAGCGGGGCGCCGAGGAGCGCGGCCGACCGGTGCAGCACCTGCTCCAGCTCGTCGTCGGAGTAGAACTCGAGGTGTCCGGTGAGGCCGAACCGGTCGCGCAGCGGCGCCGGGAGGAGCCCCACCCGGGTGGTGGCGCCGACGGCGGTGAACCGCGGCAGCGTCAGCGGGATCGACGTGGCCCCGGGGCCCTTCCCGACCACGACGTCCACCCGGAAGTCCTCCATCGCGAGGTACAGCATCTCCTCGGCGGCGCGGGCGAGGCGGTGGATCTCGTCGATGAAGAGCACGTCCCCCTCCTGGAGGGAGGACAGGATCGCCGCGAGGTCCCCCGCGTGCTGGATGGCCGGGCCGGAGGTCAGGCGGAGGGAGCCCTCGCTCTCCGCCGCGATGATCATCGCCAGGGTCGTCTTCCCGAGCCCGGGGGGACCGGAGAGCAGCACGTGGTCCGGGGCGGCCCGGCGCTGGCGGGCGGCGTCGAGGACGAGCGAGAGCTGGCTGCGGAGGGTGGCCTGGCCGACGAACTCCGCCAGCACGCGGGGCCGGAGCGCGGCCTCCGCGGCCCGCTCGATGTCGCTGACCGCGGCGTCGGTCACCCGGTCGTCATCCACGGGCGCCGCCCAGCCGTTGCAGGGCGGCGCGCAGCGTGGCGGCGCGATCCTGCCCGGGTGCGCTCACGGCGTCGACGGCGGCAGTCGCGTCCCGTGACGACCACCCCAGGGCGACGAGCGCGGCCACGACCTCCTCGTCGAGCGCGGCGGGGGCGGGTGCGGGTGCCGCGCCCTGCGGGGTGCCGAGCTTGCCCGCCAGCTCCAGCACGAGGCGCTGCGCACCCTTGCGGCCGATCCCGGGGACGCGCTGGAGGGCGGCGAGGTCCTCCGCCGCGATCGCGCGGCGCAGGTCGTCCGGGGAGAGCACCGCGAGCACCGCGAGCGCCAGTCGAGGCCCGACGCCCGTGACGCTCTGGAGGGTGAGGAAGGTGGTGCGCTCGTCGTCGTCCCGGAAGCCGAACAGGGTGAGCGAGTCCTCCCGGACCACGAGGCTGGTGGCGAGGTGGGCGCTCTCCCCCACCCGGAGGGTGGCGAGCGTTGCCGGGGTGGCGGTGCACGCGAGCCCGACTCCGCCGACCTCGAGGACGGCGTGGTCGAGGCCGAGGGCCGCGACGGTGCCGGTGAGCGATGCGATCACGATGACTCCACTGGAACAGGTGTACGAACGACTCTAGCGCAGGTAGTCGCCCCGGGAGGCGTTGGCGGGACGGCGTGCCGTCCGCTCCGCCTCGGCCCAGGCGCGCTGGGCGGCCGTCTGGGCCGGCGTGTCGGAGGCCGTGGGGCTGCCCAGACGCCAGGAGTGGCAGATGGCGAGCGCGAGGGCGTCCGCGGCGTCCGCGGGTCTCGGGGCCTCGGCGAGGCCGAGGACGCGGGCGACCATGTGCTGGACCTGGCCCTTGGGGGCGTTCCCGTACCCGGTGACCGCGGCCTTCACCTCGGAGGGGGTGTGCAGCGTGACCGGGATGCCTCGTGCCGCGGCCGCCACCATGGCCAGGCCGGCCACCTGGGCGACTCCCATGACCGTGGGGACGTTGTGCTGGGCGAAGGCCCGCTCGATGGCGACGGCCTCGGGGTGGTGGGTGTCGATCCAGGTCTCCAGCCCGCGCGAGATGGCCAGCAGGCGGTCCTCCACGGCGTCGCCCGCCTCGGTCCGGATCACGCCGACGGCGACCAGGCGTGGCGGGCGGCCCGTCTCGATGACGCCGACGCCGCAGCGGGTGAGCCCGGGGTCCACCCCGAGGACGCGCATCAGTCCTCGTCGTCGAGCGCGGCCATGACCTCGTCGGAGGCGTCGAAGTTGGCGTAGACGTTCTGGACGTCGTCGCTGTCCTCGAGGGCGTCGATCAGCTTCATCACCTTGCGGGCGCCCTCGACGTCCACCTCGATCTCGGTGGCGGGGACGAACTGGACCTCGGCGGAGTCGTAGTCGAGGCCGGCGTCCTGCAGGGCGGTGCGGACGGGGACGAGGTCGGTGGCCTCGCACTCGATCTCGAAGGCCTCCCCGAGGTCCTCCACCTCCTCGGCACCGGCGTCGAGGACGGCCAGCAGGACGTCGTCCTCCGTCAGCCCGTCGGTCTTCGGCACCACGATGACGCCGCGGCGGGAGAAGAGGTAGGACACCGAACCGGGGTCCGCCATGGAGCCGCCGTTGCGCGTGAAGGCCACGCGGACGTCGGAGGCGGCGCGGTTGCGGTTGTCGGTGAGGCACTCCACCAGCACCGCGATCCCGCCCGGGCCGTAGCCCTCGTACATGATGTTCTGGTAGTCGGCGCCGCCGGCCTCCTGCCCGGAGCCGCGCTTGACGGCGCGATCGATGTTGTCCGCCGGGACGGAGTTTTTCTTCGCCTTCTGGATGGCGTCGAAGAGGGTCGGGTTGCCGGCGGGGTCCCCGCCGCCGGTGCGGGCCGCGACCTCGATGTTCTTGATGAGGCGGGCGAAGAGCTTACCACGCTTCGCGTCGATCGCGGCCTTCTTGTGCTTCGTGGTGGCCCACTTGGAGTGACCGGACATCACGTTCTCCTTTGGTTCTGGCCCTGCACCATGCCGACGAAGTGCGCGTGCATGCGGTGGTCCGCGCCGAGTTCGGGATGGAACGACGTCGCGAGCAGGGTGCCGTGCTGGACTGCGACGATTCTACCGGTGCCCTCCCCCGGGCCGATGCGGGCGAGCACCTCGACCTCCGGGCCGACCTCCTCCACCCACGGCGCCCGGATGAAGACGGCGTGGAACGGCCCACCCGCCAGGCCGGCGACCTCGAGGTCCGCCTCGAACGAGTCGACCTGGCGCCCGAAGGCGTTGCGGCGCACCGTCATGTCGATGCCGCCGAGGGTCTGCTGGTCCTCCCGGCCGCCGAGCACCCGATCGGCGAGCAGGATCATGCCCGCACAGGAGCCGAACACGGGAAGCCCGGCGGCGATGCGCTCCCGAAGGGGGTGGAACAGGCCGAAGGCGCGCAGCAGCTTGTCGATGGTGGTGGACTCGCCACCCGGGAGCACGATGCCGTCGACGGCGTCGATCTCCGTGAGCCGCCGGACCGGGACCGCCGTCACGCCGGCCGCCTCCAGCGCACGCGTGTGCTCCCGGACGTCGCCCTGCAGCGCCAGCACGCCGACCGTCGTCATCGGGTGTCCTGCTGCCGCAGTTCACGCACGGTGCCGTCCCAGCCCGCCAGCAGATCCGCGGCGAACGTGGGGAGTTCACCGGGGAACAGCTCGCCGTCCAGCGCGGGGATCTCGGCCACGGGAACCCAGCGCTGGTCGAGCATGAACTGCCGCTCGACGGCGGTCCACCCGCTCGCGTCCAGGTCCGCCGCATCGACGGTGGCCCGGAAGAACACCTCGTCCTGGTGCACCCACTCGCGGGCGAAGTCGAAGATGGCGCTGCGCACCGCGACGGGGCCCTCGAGTTCCGCGGGGGCGAGCTGGATCCCCGTCTCCTCGGCGAGCTCACGGGCGGCGGCCGCCCGCGGGTCCTCCCCGTGCTGTATCCCGCCGCCGGGGGTGAACCACCAGCAGCGCTCCGGGTCGTCGATGTCGTGCCCGCGTTGCAGGAGCAGCCGGCCGGCGGCGTCGAACACGAGCACGCGGGCGCCGCGGCGGTGGAGCATGCCGTCCGTGCCGCGCACCCACTCGTCGGAGAAGTAGGTCACCACCCGCGCTCGGCCAGGCGGTGGGGGGCGGGGATGTCGTCGACGTTGATCCCGACCATGGCCTCGCCGAGGCCCCGGGACACCTCGGCGATGACGCCGGGATCGTCGAAGAAGGTGGTGGCCCGGACGATGGCGGCGGCGCGCCGGGCGGGATCCCCGGACTTGAAGATGCCGGAGCCGACGAACACGCCCTGGGCACCGAGCTGCATCATCATGGCCGCGTCCGCGGGGGTCGCGATGCCGCCGGCGGTGAACATGACGACGGGAAGCTCGCCCGTGGACGCCACCTCGCGCACGAGGTCGAAGGGTGCGGCCAGCTCCTTGGCGGCGAGGTACAGCTCGTCCTCCGGGAGGGAGGTCAGGCGGCGGATCTCGTCGCGGATCGTGCGCATGTGCGTGGTGGCGTTGGAGACGTCACCGGTGCCGGCCTCACCCTTGGAACGGATCATGGCGGCACCCTCGGTGATGCGCCGCAGCGCCTCACCCAGGTTGGTCGCGCCGCACACGAAGGGCACCGTGAAGGCCCACTTGTCGATGTGGTGGGAGTAGTCGGCCGGGGTGAGAACCTCGGACTCGTCGACGTAGTCCACCCCGAGGGCCTGCAGCACCTGGGCCTCCACGAAGTGCCCGATCCGGGCCTTGGCCATCACGGGGATGGAGACGGCCTCGATGATCCCGTCGATGAGGTCCGGGTCCGACATGCGGGCGACCCCGCCCTGGGCGCGGATGTCCGCCGGCACGCGTTCGAGCGCCATGACCGCGACCGCACCCGCGTCCTCCGCGATGCGCGCCTGCTCGGGGGTGACGACGTCCATGATCACGCCGCCCTTGAGCATCTCGGCCATGCCCCGCTTGACGCGGGTGGTCCCTGTGGTGCTGTCCATGTGTCCTCCTTGGTGGGTCAAGCGTAGAGCGCCCGGCGGGCGTCGGTCAGATCGTGGAGCGCTCGGGCCTGGTCGTGCGCCGCGGTCACGGGGACGCGGCCGGTGGCCAGCCGCTCGCGGGCGTAGGCGAGCTCGGTGGCGCGGCGCTGGAACGCAGCCATCTCGCGCCGTCGGCCCCGGCTCCCGGCCCACGCCCGGGCACGCCGGCGCTCCCCCAGCGACGCCACCATGTGGACCTCCGCGGGCGAGAGCCAGCCGGCGGCCGCGTACTCCCCCAGCCGGTGGCGCAGGACCGCCGCCTCGCGGGTGCGGAGCCACGCGACGAGCCCGACGAGCGTCACGAACAGGGGCACCTGCAGGGCGAAATAGAGGTTGACGTACCGGACGGAGAGCGTGGAGAAGTTCCACAGCGCGTGGAGCAGGATCGCGCCGACGAGGCCGGCGGGGAAGAGCCAGGTCCAGGAGAGGCGGGAGCGCTGCCGGGAGGCGATGCCGAGCGTGATGCCGATCATCGCGGTGAACACCACGTGGGCGAACGGGGACATGACGGCCCGCGCGAAGAACACCGGGGCGAGCGCCTCGCCGTACTGGGCGAAGTACAGGATGTTCTCCACGAACGCGAAGCCCGCGGCCACGGTCGCGGCGTACACCACCCCGTCGACCGGGCCGTCGAAGGTGCGGTGCCGGAAGAGGAGGATCCCGAGCACGCCGAGGCCCTTGGTGACCTCCTCGACCACGGGTGCCACCACCGCCGTCGAGACGACGAGCTGCCAGAAGGGGGAACGTCCGCTCTGCTCCAGCCCGAGGGCGATGGCGGTGTTGAAGATCAACGAGATGGCGGTCGCCACTCCCGCACCCCACAGGAAGGCCGCCACGAGGGTGGCGTGCGGCTCCGGCTCCCAGCGGTCCACCCAGCGGATGCCCAGCAGCACCACGGCGAGCGGGATGAAGGCGAGGAGGCCCGCCGTCGTCGTGCCCGCGACGCCGGCGGAGGCCCCGATGACCGTGACGACGGCCAGCACGCCGGCGGCCCCCAGGCCGATTCCGAGCACCTCGAGCACCTGCACGGACCGGCGGGCCTCCGGCACCGGCGCCCAGGTGCTCATGGTGCCTCCCCGTCGGGCAGTGCGTCATCCATGTCGAACGTCACCGGCATGGGCGCGCGGCCGGCGAGCCGGAAGGCGCGCACGGCCCAGCGGAGGCGCAACTCCCTGCCCTGCACCACCCGTGTGTTGTGCAACGACCGCGCGATCGTGGTGCGGTACCACTGGGTCACCAGGCGGTTCACGAGGCCCTGGAGCTCGGCGTCCCCCGCGTTCTCCCGCCGGAGCTGCGGCACGAGCACCCGCAGGACGCGGGAGAGCTCACTCTCCACGAGGGCGCGGTCCCTGGTCTCCACCGCCCCGAGCGCCGGGACGGCCTCCCAGTTGGGGTCGAGTCCGTCCGGGACGAGCGCGTTGGGGTCCTCCAGGGCACGGGTGGCGATGTCCGCGAGGATCACCGCCGAGGCCGGATCGAGCCGGCCGCTGTTCGCGATCTCCATCGCCGTCGTCGCGCGCGCGTGGAGGAGGCGCTCGAGGGTGGCGCGCGAGCGCAGGACCTCGTTGTGCAGCCGGTCGGTGCGTGTGGCGAGCGAGACGAGGACCGCCGAGGCGGCGAGGACGACGACGGCGGCCACCACCACGGCCCACGTCATCGCCTCCACGGCCGGCCTCCCCTCATGCCGAACACCCCGCGCGGCCGCGCCGCCGGGACCTCGATCCCCTTGCCCGCCAGGACGGTGCCGTACACGTCGAGCACGCGGCGCGAGACGGTCGCCCAGTCGTACCGGAGTACCCACTCGTCGGCGTGGGCACGCCGGTCGTCCGCCCCGCCGGCGAGCGCGGTGAGGAGGACGCGGGCGAGATCCCCGGAGTCGCCGACGGCGAACGGCAGCCCCGCGGCGCCGTCGGCGATCACGGCCCGGAAGGCGGGGATGCCGGAGGCGACGACGAGGGCACCGCCCGCCATGGCCTCGACGAGGACGATGCCGAAGGACTCCCCGCCGGTCTGGGGAGCGACGTAGACGTCGGCGGAGGCGAACAGCTGCGCCTTCTCCTCCTCGCTGATGCCGCCCAGGAACTCGACCGTGGGGTGCTCGGCGACGGCGGCGCGCACGGCCGTCGCGTCGCCGCGCCCGGCGATGAGGAAACGGGCGTCGGGAACCGTGCTGAGCACCGCCGGGATGGCTCCCGCGAACACGGGGAGGCCCTTGCGGGGTTCGTCCAGCCGTCCCAGGAAGGCGATCGTGGGCGCGGCGGCCCCGTGGCGTCGTCCCGCCCACTCCGGCTTCGGCGGGACGCCGCGGAAGTCGCCGACGAACACGCCGTTGGGGATGACGAACGCGTCCCCGCCCAGGTGGTCGGCCACCGTGCGGCGTGCCTCGTCGGACACCGCGATGCGGGCGTCGAGGCGTTCGAGCAGGGGCTGCACGGCGGGCGAGACGATGTGCATGGCACGCGAGTGGTCCTGGGCGCTGTGGAACGTCCCGACCGTGGGCACCTTCGCCTGCCAGAGGGCGAGCATCCCGAGGGAGGGGACGATGGGCTCGTGGACGTGGAGGATGTCGAACTCCCCCTCGGCGAGCCAGCGGGAGACCTTCGCGGAGGCCATCAGCCCGAAGTTGAGGCGGGCCACGGAGCCGTTGTACGGCACCGCCACGGACCCGCCGGTGGGCACCACGAACGCCGGCAGTTCCGTGGTGTCCTCCGCGGGCGCGAGCACGGACACCTCGTGTCCCTCCTCGATGAGCACGCTCGCGAAGTCCCGGATGTGGAACTGGACGCCGCCCGGGGCGTCGAACGAGTAGGGGCAGACGATGCCGACCCTCACGAGGGTCCGTCCGTCCGAGCGAGGCGGCGGGGGTCGAGGTCGGCGGTGAACACCTTCTGGAGCATGTGCCAGCTCTCGGGGTACTGGCGGATGTGGGCGGTCAGCAGGTCCGCCCACCGCTGGGTGTAGAGCCGGATCGCGTCATCGCCGGGGGGCGGCGGCTCGACGGGGCCGATGAGCTCGAGCACGATCCCCCACTTCCGGGGCCCGTGCAGCTGGGGGATCCGCTCGCTGCGGATGGCGGCGAAGTAGAGGGGCCGCTTCGTCGCCAGTGCGAGGGCGGCGGGCCCGACGGCGAGGCGCGCCGGCTGGCCGAGCAGGTCCACCTCGACGCCGGAGTGGGTCAGGTCCCGGTCCGCGAGGAGGGCGACGATCCGGTTGCCGGCGCGCGCGCGGCGCACCAGTTCGCGGAAGACGTTCCCGCCCTTCTCCAGGGGGATGATCTGGGACCCCCAGCTCTCGCGCAGCGAGACGAAGTCCTGGAACAGCCGCTCCGGCTTGAGCCGTTCCGCGACCGTGACCACGGTGGTGACGTTCTGTGACACCCACGCCCCGGCCATGTCCCAGTTGCCGATGTGGCCCAGGGCGACCACGACCGAGCCTGTCTCCAGATCGGCCCGCATCCGATCGGGGATGATGGGCTGGACCCGCACGTCCATCTCGTCGGACGGCATGCCCTTCAACATGAACAGCTCGGCGTAGTAGCGCATGTAGGAGCGCATCCCGTCGCGGGAGAGCCGGCGCAGCTCGGCGTCGGTGGCCTCGGGCCGGACACGGGCGAGGTTCTTCTCGAGCTGGCGCACCCCGGCGCCCTCCCGCTGCCAGGCGACGCGGGCGCCGAGGTCGAACAGGGCCCGCACCAGGGGCTCCGGGAGCATCGGGACCACGCGCCACGCGATCGCGAAGGCAGTCCCGCTGTCAAGCGCCATGGGCCTGCACCTGCCGGTACACGGTGGCCATCCGCTGGAGCACCGTGATGAAGCTGGCGATCGCCACCCAGCCGAGGGCGACGGTGAGCACCCACGCGGGGAGGCCGAGCCCCACCAGCAGGCAGCCGAGGAGCGAGATGATCAGCCGGTCGCTGCGTTCGGCGATCCCCACCGAGGCGGTCAGGCCCACGCCCTCCGCACGAGCGCGGGCGTAGGACACGATGAGTGCGAGGGGCACGATCGCGAGGGCGAAGCCGATGGTCCAGGTCCCGAGGGCCCCCGGTACGGACAGCGCGTACACCGCGATCGCCGAGTAGATGCTCGCGTCCCCGAAGCGGTCCATGGTGGAGTCCAGGAACGCCCCCCACGCGGAGTTGCGGTGCGTCTCGCGCGCCATGAGGCCGTCGATCGAGTCGGTGAGGAGCACCACCCCGAGGAGGAGCGAGCCGGAGACCAGGTGGCCGCGCGCGAGCAGGCCGAAGGCGACGGCCGCCGTCGCCACGGTACCCGCCACGGTGACGACGTCGGGCGAGACCTTCCAGCGCACCAGGGTGCGGGCCACCGGGCCGAACAGCGTCGAGCTGAAGCCCCGGCCGTGCTGGCCGACGACCATCACCGCTCTCCCCACGCCGCGGCGAGCAACTCGCGCGTCTGGCCGAGGACCTGTGGGAGCGCCTTCGTCCCGGCGAGGATCGGCAGGAAGTTGACGTCCCCACCCCAGCGCGGCACGACGTGCTGGTGGAGGTGTGCGGCGATCCCCGCGCCCGCGACAGCTCCCTGGTTCATGCCCGTGTTGTAGCCGTCGGGCCGGGAGACCTCGGTGATCACCTGCATCGCCTCCGCCGTCAACTCGGCCATCTCGGCCCGTTCAGGCTGGGTCAGGTCCGTGTACCACGCGACGTGGCGGTACGGGCACACGAGCACGTGGCCCGGGTTGTAGGGGTACAGGTTCAGCACCACGTAGGCCAGTTCGCCGCGGTGGACGACGAGGCCGTCCTCGTCGCCGCGTCCCGGCGTGCGGCAGAAGGGGCACTCGCCGCTGCTGGCGTCCACGGGCTTGTCCTGGCCGTCGATGTAGACCATCCGGTGGGGCGTCCACAGCCGCTGGAAGGCGTCCGGGACCCCGGCGAAGTCGGCCGAGTCCTCGATCCTCACGCATTCCTCCGCTGGCGCACGTGCTCGACGATCTCCGCGATCGCCTCGTCGACGGGCACGCCGTTGCGCTGCTCGCCGCCCCGCAGCCGGAACGACACGGCGCCGGCGGCGACGTCGTCGCCCCCCGCGATGAGGACGAAGGGCACCTTCGCGGCCGCCGCGTTGCGGATCTTCTTGCCGAACCGGTCGTCCGAGGCGTCCAGTTCCGCCCGGATGCCCTCGGCGCGCAGCCGGTCGACGACGTCGCGCAGGTAGTCGTCGAAGACGTCCGCCACCGGGATGGCGAGCACCTGGACCGGGGAGAGCCACGCGGGGAAGGCCCCGGCGTAGTGCTCCACGAGGATGGCGAAGAACCGCTCGATCGAGCCGAACAGGGCGCGGTGGATCATCACCGGCCGCTGGCGGGAGCCGTCCGGGGCGGTGTACTCGAGCTGGAAGCGCTCGGGCAGGTTGAAGTCGAGCTGGATGGTGGAGATCTGCCACGTCCGCCCGATCGCGTCCCGGGTCTGGACGGAGATCTTCGGCCCGTAGAAGGCGGCCCCGCCCGGGTCCGGGCGCAGTTCAAGGCCCGAGTCCTCGGCCACCTGGCGCAGGGTCTCGGTGGCCTCCTCCCACGCCTCGTCATCGCCCACAAACTTGTCCGGGTTCTTGCTGGACAGTTCGAGGTAGAAGTCATCGAGGCCGTAGTCGCGGAGCAGGTCGAGGACGAAGGTGAGGAGCTTCGTCAGTTCCTCCTTCATCTGCTCGCGGCTGCAGTAGATGTGGGCGTCGTCCTGGGTGAAGCCCCGGGCACGGGTCAGTCCGTGCACCACGCCGGACTTCTCGTACCGGTAGACGGTGCCGAACTCGAAGAGGCGCAGCGGGAGCTCCCGGTAGGAGCGGCCGCGCGAGGAGAAGATCAGGTTGTGGAACGGGCAGTTCATCGGCTTGAGGTAGTAGTCCTGCCCCTGGCGCCGGATATTGCCCTCCTCGTCCTTCTCCTCGTCCAGGTGCATGGCGGGGTACATGCCCTCGGCGTACCAGTCGAGGTGCCCGGAGATCTGGAAGAGCTGGCCCTTGGTGATGTGGGGGCTGTAGACGAACTGGTAGCCCTCCTCGATGTGGCGGCGCCGGGCGTACTCCTCCATCTCCATGCGGATGATCCCACCCCTGGGGTGGAAGACCGCGAGGCCCGAGCCGACCTCGTCCGGGAAGGAGAACAGGTCGAGCTCGTTCCCGAGCCGGCGGTGGTCGCGCCGCTCGGCCTCGGCGAGCCGGGTGGTGTACGCGACCAGGTCGTCCTTCGAGGACCAGGCGGTGCCGTAGATCCGCTGGAGCTGGGGGTTCTTCTCGCTCCCCCGCCAGTAGGCCGCCGCCGAGCGCATCAGGGCGAAACCGTTGCCGATGACCTTGGTCGAGGGCACGTGCGGGCCGCGGCACAGGTCCTTCCACGCGGTCTCGCCGTTGCGGCGCACGTTGTCGTAGATGGTGAGCTCGCCGGCCCCGACCTCCACGGCGGCGCCCTCGGTCTGCTCCGCACCCGCCGAGCCCTTGATGCCGATCAGTTCCAGCTTGTAGGGCTGGTCGGCGAGCTCGGCGCGGGCCTCCTCCTCGGTGACCACGCGGCGCCGGAAGGTCTGCCCCTCCTTGACGATGCGGGCCATGGCCTTCTCCAGCGCCCGGAGGTCCTCCGGCGTGAAGGGCTCAGACACGTCGAAGTCGTAGTAGAAGCCGTCCGTGATCGGCGGGCCGATCCCCAGCTTGGCGTCGGGGTTCACCTGCTGCACCGCCTGGGCGAGCACGTGCGCGGCGGAGTGGCGCACGATGGCCAGCCCGTCCGGCGAGCCGATGGTGACGGGTTCGACGACGTCGTCGGGCCCGACCTCCACGAACAGGTCCCTCAGTTCACCGCCCACCCGCATGGCGACGACATCGCGCCTGCCGGCGAAGAGCGCCGTGCCGGTGGTCCGCTCGGAGATGGCGGCGGGCTGGTGCTCGGAAGGGCTGGTCACGGTGTTCTCCTGGGGAAGCTGGGATCGTGCCAAGGGTACTCGCGCCCGACAGCGCCGGACAAAGCCGCCCGATATCCCGGGGAGCCGCACGGGGTGCGAGTAACGTCACACTCGTGAATCTCGAGAAGGTGGTCTTCGGGTTCTTCGTCCTGCTCGCGGCGACCCTCAACTTCGGCTTCTTCATCGGTGACCTCGCCGACCCCCGGGTGCACAACGTCGTCGAACTGTTCCTCGCCGTCGTGGTCAACCTGATCGCCACCGTGCTGAAGTTCGGGGACCGCACCCAGATCGGGGCTGTCCTGCTCGCCACCTCGCTGGTGGCCGACCTGCAACTCCTGGCCGCCGTCGGGGTGTGGGTCTACGCCACCCAGGCGACCACCGCGGGCCTCACCCCGGAGATGACGGCCACGATGGTCTCGCTCTCCGGCGGCGCGCTGTTCGCGAACATCGTCTCGGTGCTGCTGCTGATCGTGGAGACCGTCTCCTTCCGGCGCCACTGAGGAGCGGCCGTGCCGAACCTCCTGCTCCTCATCGCAGGCCGTCGGCGGCCTCGCCCGGACGCGTCGCGCCTGCCCGTCGAGGCGCCGTCCACCGATGCGGTGTTCCTCGTGCTGCGGCGGATGCGTGCCCCGTTCGTGCTGCTCATCGCACTTTTCGCCGTCGCGGTCGCAGGGCTGGCGCTGATCCCCGGGGAGGACGGGGACGGCAACACGGTGCGGATGACCGTGTTCGACGCCTTCTACTTCATGAGCTACACCGCCACCACGATCGGTTTCGGCGAACTCCCCCACGAGTTCACGATCCCCCAGCGCATGTGGGTCACGGCCTCCATCTACAGTTCGGTGATCGGATGGGCCTACTCCATCGGCGTGCTCTTCTCGCTGATGCAGGACACCAGCTTCCAGGACGCCCTCGCCGTGGCGCGGTTCCGCCGGAAGGTGAACCGCATCCGCGAACCGTTCGTGGTCGTGGCCGGGTACGGGCGCGCGGGGCGGCAGTTGTGCCACAACCTGGACGCCCTCGGGCGCCACACCGTGGTGGTCGATGCCTCCCGGAAGCGGATCGACCGGCTCGCCGCCGACCAGTTGGCGACCGACGTACCGGCGCTGGAGGGGGACGTCCACAACCCGACCCTCCTGGAGATGGCCGGGGTGCTGCGGCCGAACTGCGAGGCGGTGGTGGCGCTCACGAGCGACGACGACGCGAACCTCGCCGTCGTCATCACGTCCCGCCTGATGCGGCCCGGGCTGCCGGTCATCGCGCGGTGCGACGACCGGAGGATCGCGGAGCGCATGCGTGACTTCGAACCACGGGCGGTCATCAATCCGTTCGACCTCTACGGTGAGCGCCTACTGCTGTCCCTGCGGCAGCCGACCTCCGCGCAGTTGCTGACGTGGCTGATGAGCCCACCCGGGTCACCCCTGCCGGAGCGGCAGGAGCAGCTCACCGACGGGCGGTGGCTCGTCTGCGCCGACGGGCCGTTCGGCGAGGAGATCGCCGCCGACCTGCACGGGGCAGGGCTGGACGTCACCCTCGTGGACCCGGCGGACGGCAATCCCGACGTCAGCGACGTCGTCGGACTCGTGGCCGGGGCGGAGGCCGACACCACCAACCTGGCGCTGGCCGCGCACACCCGGGACTACAACCCGACGGTCCACCTCGTGGTCCGCCAGCACCACCACTCGAACGCTCCCCTGGTGGACGCGTTCGAACCCGACAGCGTCTTCAGCCCCAACGACCTCGTGGTGCGCGAGAGCCTCGCATGGGTGGTCACCCCCCTGTTCCGCTCCTTCCTCGACCACGTGCGCGCGCAGGACGACGACTGGGCCAGCGCCGTCCTCGGGCGCCTCCTCGCGAACTGTGGCGAGGCGACCCCGCACGGCGCGCTCGTGCGGATCGACGCCGAGGTGGCCCCGGCCGTCGTCCGGTGGATGGACCGGGGCAGGACCCTCACGGTCGGCGACCTCACGCGTGACCCGGAGAATCGCGACGCGGGGCTCGGCGCCGTGCCGGTCCTCCTCGTGCGTGGCGTCCACCGCACGTTCCTGCCGGAGGCCTCGGAGGCCCTCGAGCGGGGTGACCGTCTGGTCATGCTGGGGAGTGAGTTGGCCCTGGACCTGCTGACCCTCACCCTGCACTACGACCGCACGCTGACCTACCTGGTGACGGGGGTGGACGAACCGTCGAGTTGGGTGTGGCGCCGGCTCAGGGCCTCGGGATGAGCACCGGGGTGGTGCGCTTGTACTCCTCGTAGTCGGCCTGCCCGCCCCACTTGCCGTCCGCCTTCTTCTCCAGCATGGGCACGCCGCTCACGCGGGTGAGCAGCAGCGTCACGAAGAGGGGCGAGATGATGGCGATCCACTGCCAGCCCTGGAACGTGGGCAGGGCGATGAGTGCGACTCCGATCCAGAGCACGATCTCGCCGAAGTAGTTCGGGTGACGGGACTTCGACCACAGGCCGGTGTTGATGAAGCGGCCCTCGTTGGCCGGGTCCGCCTTGAAGCGGCTCTTCTGGAGATCGGCGACCACCTCGAAGGCGAAGCCGACCGCCCACAGGACGAGCCCGACGACTGCGAGCCAGTCGAACGCGACACGCTGGGAGGAGGTGATGCCCACCCACGCGGCCGCAGCGGTGAACGTGACCCAGAGGCCCTGGATCGTCCAGACGTTCAGGAAGCGGAAGAAGGACTTCTTCAGTTCATCGAACCGGTCGTCCTTCCCCGCCCGCGAGATGCGGCGGAAGAGGAACGTGCCGAGCCGAGCCGCCCAGATGACGACGAGAGCGGCCAGCAGGAAGCCTCGCGCATCGACGCCAGGCGTGAGAACCACGAGCAGCACCGTGATGGTGATGTACGTGAGGCTGCCCGTGAGATCGAAGTACTTCTCGGTGCGCTTGGCCCACGCGTGGATGTAGACGAGCCACTGGATCACGAACGCGGCGGCCACGGCCAGCGCGAACGCAGGCAGACCTCCGACAGTCGCTCCCCCCTGGCTGCCTGCGACGGCCACGAGTGCACCGATGGCGACCACCACCAGCGAGACGACCAGTGCCGTCCTGTCCTTCTTCGTCATGCGGCTGACCTCCGGGCTCCGTTGAAAACACAATCCGCCGCAGCCTCGGCGGCTGCGGCGGATTCCGGGTGGGCGATACTGGGATCGAACCAGCGACCTCTTCCGTGTCAAGGAAGCGCGCTCCCACTGCGCCAATCGCCCATGTTGCTGTGTGGAGGTGGCGACGGGATTCGAACCCGTGTGTACGGCTTTGCAGGCCGCTGCCTCGCCTCTCGGCCACGCCACCAATGAGGCTCTTGGGCCACGTGGTGGTGGTGCCTCCGAGCGGATGACGGGACTCGAACCCGCGACCCCAACCTTGGCAAGGTTGTGCGCTACCAACTGCGCTACATCCGCGTTGCGGCGTTTGAGCCGCGGGTAAGACTCTAACCCAGCCCGATCGGGTGAGTCCAATTCGACAGGATTTCACCTTCGCCACCGCGGTGCGCTAGCATCGTGGGGCTGCATCGGGCGATTGGCTCAGTGGTAGAGCGCCTCGTTCACACCGAGGAGGTCACTGGTTCGAACCCAGTATCGCCCACCATCCCGTTAGGCCCCTGACCTGCATCGACAGCCGGTCGGGGGCTTCTTCGTTCCAGCGCGTGCTGTCCACGTGCCAGTCCGTACGGTCGAGCACCAGGGGTCAGTTGTCCGGGTCGTTCATGATGTTGAAGATCCGCACGTTTCCAAGCGCGTCGAGCATCGCGAGGTCGCGCTCACTGTCGGTCATCCCACCCCACCTTGTGCGTCCCTCTGGGTGGTTGGTGCCCGCCTTGGTGTACGCCTTGCCTCAGAACCTGCGGATGCTCTCCAGCTTTGTGTCCGAGGAACTGTGTGCTCCTCCATCCCCAACCGGCCCGTCCAGAGCGGGATGC
>ERZ1645187.2322-NODE-2322-length-16868-cov-29.425147_pt1 | contig 16868 bp, 16 predicted proteins | sample MGYA00575352_ERZ1645187 | MGnify/ENA primary metagenome ERZ1645187 (study PRJEB40837, sample SAMN11349314) | freshwater sediment metagenome | isolation source: river sediment | host: Sediment | place: India: Wazaribad , New Delhi | collected 2017-02-21 ... | reverse complement strand
CGCCGGCCGAGGCCGAACAGCGCTGGTGGGACGAACAGGAGCAGGCGGCCATCGCAGCCTGACGCAAAGCGCCGAGCCTCCGACGAACCCGGCGCGGTTCAACCCTTTCGCCTTCGACTGCATCCACCGCCATACGTCTTCCTCTTCTTCGATTGGGTTCATTTGTGACGGTCGTGGCGGATTGCGCTGCGCTGTCAGAGGGTTGTCGCCGACGCCGTGTGGCCGCTACGTCGCGTCGCTCGACATCGTCGTCCCCCCCGATCGGTCCCCTGCCCCGCCACGGCGGATGAACGGACGGAGACGCACTTTGGGCGCGGACTCGTTCGTCGTCTTGCTCGTCACGGCGGCGCCCGAATCCCGTGGTGAGCGGCGGCTCACGGCTCACGGCTCTCGCTCGAGCCGCGCGACGGTCATTCGGGGCACAGACCGGGCGGAGGCCGCCCGGTCGTGCTCGCAGGTCGGCGCCGGTGGTCGGCGACCGGATCGATGGTGCGATCGAGGTGTTGGGACCGCCATCAGGCGGAGCGCTGACGGTTCGCTTCGTCGATCGCCGCGGCGGTCGGGTCGAAGCCGCGCCAGCCGCCCTCGCGGTAGAGGCGCTCGCGCGCCGCCATGTCGACGGGCGGGGTCTGGTCGAGCAGGCGCTGGACCAGGGCGTCCTCGGAAGCGTCGGCGCGGACCGTGATCAGGGTGCCGCCGCGGCGGATCCCCTCGGCATAGACCTGAGCGGTCTCGGCATCCATGCCGTTGTCGGTGAGCGCGTCGACGATGCCGCCCGCCACACCGCCGGCGACGGCGCCGGCGGCGGCGCCGGCGAGCAGCGCGGCGAACCAGCCGGCGGCGACCACCGGACCGAGGCCGGGAATGGCGATGAGGCCGACACCCGCCAGGGTCCCGGCGCCGCCGCCCAACACCGCGCCGATGCCGGAGCCGGTGGCGGTGGCGACGGGAGCGTCGGTGAGGTCCTGCTCGGTGCCGTCGTGCGGCGTGATCACCGAGATGTCGTCCTCGGGGATACGGGCGGCATGGAGACGGCCGATCACCGCCATGGCGTCGGAGTAGCGGTCGTAGAGTCGATGATGAACGCTCATGTCGTCGTCCTCTCGTTGGTTCGAGACGTGTGGGAGCCCGTTCAGCGGGTGGTGACGTTGCCCTTGAAGTCGACGGCGACGGTGACGTTCACGCCGTTCTTCTTGGCCGAGCCGCGCCAGATGCCGTCCTCGGACTTCACCAGCCCGCCGACGTCGGTGTAGCCGGACTTCTCGATCCAAGAGCGCGCCTGCGCCTCGGTGAAGCTGTTGGCGCCGGCCTGCGGGGCGGTGGCGGAGGGCGCGGGCATCGGGGTCGGAGCCGGCGCCGGGGACTGGGCGAAGGCGACGCCGCAGCCGCCGATGACGGCGGCAGTCAAGATCGGAACGAACTTCATCTGAGCCTCCTGTTTTCGGACGAGACGTCGCCTCGCCGCCCCGCACCGGGGCGGACGTCGTCGGCGATCGTCGAAGTCGTTGGAGACCGCGTCGGCGGTCGGAGGAGGAACGCTCGACCTCGCCGGAGGTTCCATCACGGCGGTCGCGGCGATCGCCGCCGACGGAGATCTCGCCGCTCCGGACGCCCTCGCCGGACGCCCGATCCCAGGGCTCGGCGGCCGGTCGCGGCGAGAGCGGATGGAACGAGGTGCGGCCGGCGGCGTTGGCGAGGGTGGCGTCACGGATTCGTTCGGCGACCGCCCTCCCCAACCCACCGCAAGAAGGCAGATCCCATGGAAAAGATGCTCGACGTGCTGTTCCACGAGACGCTCAAGGACATCTACTATGCCGAGCGGCGCATCCTGAAGTCGCTCACCAGGTTGGCCCGCGGCGCGCAGTCGCCGGACCTCCAGGCGGCCTTCCGCACCCATCGCGAGGAGACGCAGGGCCAGATCGAACGCCTGCAGCAGGTGTTCGAGATCATCGGCAAGCGCCCGCAGGGCAAGACCTGCGAGGCGATCGACGGCATCCTGGCGGAAGGCGAGGAGATGCTCGAGACCTTCACCGGCCAGCCGGCGCTCGACGCCGGCCTCGTCTCGTCGGCTCAGGCGGTCGAGCACTACGAGATCACCCGCTACGGCACGCTCAAGGCGTGGGCCGAGGCGCTCGGGCTGCCGGAGGCCGCCGCGCTCCTCGATCAGACGCTGCAGGAGGAGATCCGCACCGACCAGTCGATGAGCCGGCTGGCCGAGAAGAGCCTGAACTCGATCGCGATGGCGGCGGAATGATCGACCGCGGCGCGGAGCGGCATCGCCGCTCCGTCCGGTCGCGAGGCGGGCGGGTCTCCCGCCCGCCTCTTCGCGGCGCCGCGCCCCGTTCGCGCCGCCTACGCGGGAACCGAGCGGCTTGCTGCGGCGTTGGGCGGAGATCGGTTCCTGCCACGCCGAGGGGATCGACCCGAACCAATGACCGTAACGTGGAGAACGACCCATGCGGATCGCGCAGATCGCCCCCCTCGCCGAGAGCGTTCCCCCCCGGCTCTACGGCGGGACCGAGCGCATCGTCTCCTTCCTGACCGAAGAGCTGGTGCGCCAAGGGCACGACGTCACGCTGTTCGCCAGCGGCGATTCTGCGACCTCGGCCGAACTGATCGCCTGTTGCGGCTCGGCGCTGCGGCTCGATCCGACGGTCCATGACCCGTTGCCGCAGCACCTGTTGATGCTCGAGCGGGTCCGCCGGCGCGCGGCGGAATTCGACGTCCTCCACTTCCATGTCGACCTGCTGCACTACCCGATCATGGCGGCCTGGGCGGGCCGCACCCTGACGACGCTGCATGGCCGGCTCGATCGAACCGACGGCCACGAGCTCTACGCCGCCTTCGACGAGTTTCCGCTGGTGTCGATCTCCCACCACCAGCGCCTGCCGATGCCGCCGGTGCGCTGGGAGGCGACCGTCCACCACGGACTGCCGGTCGATCTCCTGCCCTACACCGCGCGGCCGGCCGGCGGCTACCTCGCCTTTCTCGGTCGAATCTCGCCGGAGAAGCGCCCGGACCGCGCCATCGAGATCGCGCGGCGGGTCGGCCTACCGTTGAAGATCGCCGCCAAGGTCGACCGCGCCGATCAGGCCTATTGGGCGGAGGTGATCGAACCGATGATCCGCGGCAATCCCGACGTCGAGTTCGTCGGCGAAATCGGCGAGCGGGAGAAGGCTCGCTTCCTCGGCGACGCGCTGGCGCTGGTCTTCCCGATCGACTGGCCGGAGCCGTTCGGCCTGGTGATGATCGAGGCGATGGCCTGTGGCACGCCGATCCTCGCCTTCGCCTGCGGCTCGGTGCCCGAGGTGATCGACGACGGTGTCACCGGCGTCATCGTCGGCTCGATCGAGGAGGCGGTCGTGGCGCTGCCGCGCGCGCTGGCGCTCGACCGCGCCGCCATCCGGGCGACCTTCGAGCGTCGCTTCTCGGCCGAACGCATGGCCCGCGACTATGTCGGGCTCTACCGGACCCTGATGGACGCCGACCGGCCCCGGGCGCAGGTGCGGCGGTTCGCCGAGCGGGCCACGCTGTCGATGTGAGGACGACGATGAACATCCAGGATGCGTCTCGGCCGATCGGCTCCGAGGACCGCGGCGACGACCGCTTCGTCATTCCGGCGACCACTTCGTTCCAGGAGAAGCAACTCCGGACGCTGAAGCACGGCGACACCTTCGCCGTCTTCGACCACTACGGCGACGCCTTCTCCGACGCCGGCAGCGCCGAAGGGCTGTTCCACCGGGACACCCGGCATCTGTCGCACCTGCTCCTGACCATCGACGGGGCGCGGCCGATCCTCTTGTCGTCGACGGTGCGCGACGACGACGCGACGCTCGTCTGCGACCTCACCAACCCCGACATCCGCGACCGCGCCGGCGCGACGCTGGCGGTCCACGACATGATCCACATCCGCCGCTCGCGCTTCCTCTACGCGGGCGGCTGCCACGAACGGCTGGTGGTGCAGAACTTCGACGTCGAGGCGCATCGCACCACGCTGTCGTTGTCCTTCGGGGCCGACTTCGCCGACCTCTTCGAAGTCCGCGGCCACCGGCGAGCGCGGCGCGGCGAGACCCATGCCCCGGTGGTCGAGACCGACCGCGTGCGGCTCGCCTACACCGGCCTCGACGATCGTCGCCGCGAGACACTCGTGGCCTTCGCCCCCACACCCGATCGCCTCGCCGGCGATCGCGCCGCCTTCGTGCTCGACCTCGAGCCGGGCGCCGCGCGGGTGCTCCATGTCTCCATCCTGTGCGATCCGCCGGCGGTCACCGCTCCGGCCGTCCGGCTGTTCTCGACCGCGCTCCATGCCCAGCGGCGGTCGCTGCGACGCCACGCGATGCGAGCGGTCGGCGTCGCCACCTCGAACGAGCTCTTCGACGAAATGCTGCGGCGCGCGGTCAACGACCTGCACGTGCTCATCACCGACACGCCGGAGGGGCCCTACCCCTACGCCGGCATCCCGTGGTTCAGCACGGTCTTCGGCCGGGACGCGTTGATCACCGCTTTCGAGACCCTGTGGTTCGATCCGCAGATCGCGCGCGGCGTGCTGCGCCATCTCGCCGTCCATCAGGCGACGGCGTTCGACGCCGCGGCCGACGCCGAGCCGGGCAAGATCCTGCACGAGGTGCGCTGGGGCGAAATGGCGGAACTCGGCGAGGTGCCCTTCCGCCGCTACTACGGCAGCATCGATTCGACGCCGCTCTTCGTCATGCTGGCCGGCGCTTATTTCGAGCGTACCGAGGATCTCGCCACTCTGGCCGAGATCTGGCCGAACCTCGAGGCTGCGCTCGCCTGGATCCGCGAGTACGGCGACCGCGACGGCGACGGTTTCGTCGAATACGGCCGCCGTACCGAGGCCGGCCTCGCCAACCAGGGTTGGAAGGACAGCAGCGACAGCGTCTTCCATGCCGACGGCGCGCTGGCGACGGGACCGATCGCGCTCGTCGAGGTCCAGGCCTACGTCTACGCCGCCTGGCGCGGCATCGCCCCCGTCGCCGCCCGCCTCGGCCGCGCCGAGACCGCCCTCGACCTCGAACGCGACGCCGCCGACCTGCGCCGGCGTTTCGACGCGGCCTTCTTCGACGCCGACCTCGGCACCTTCGTGCCGGCGCTCGACGGCGCCAAGCGGCCGTGCCGGGTGGTCACCTCCAACGCCGGCCACGCGCTCTTCACCGGCATCGCGTTGCCCGAGCGGGTGGCGCCGGTGGCGGCGGCGCTGATGCGGGCGACCTCCTTCTCCGGCTGGGGGGTGCGCACCATCGCCGCCGGCCAGCCGCGCTACAACCCGATGAGCTACCACAACGGCTCGGTCTGGCCCCACGACAACGCGCTGATCGCCATGGGTCTGGGGCGATTCGGCCTCCGGGCCGAGGCGGCGCGCGTCTTCGAGGGCCTGTTCGCGGCCTCCGTCCACTTCGACCTGCGCCGCCTGCCCGAGCTCTTCTGCGGCCTGACCCGCCGCCGGGCGCAGGGGCCGACGTCCTATCCGGTCGCCTGTTCGCCGCAGGCCTGGGCGGCGGCGGCGCCGCTGGCCCTGTTGCAGGCGACACTCGGCCTCGGCTTCGACGTCGCCGAGCGGCGGCTGTTGTTCGACCGGCCGCGGCTTCCCGCCTTCCTCGACGAGGTGACGCTGCGCGGCATCGCCATCGCCGGCGGTTCGATCGACGTCTCGATCCGCCGGGTCGGCGACGAGGCGGCGATCTCGGTGATCGGCCGCGACGGCCCGGTCGGCATCCGCGTCACCAGTTGAGCGGACCGGCTCCCGACCCTCCGGCGAGGGAACATCCGGCGCTCGCCGGCGTTCTTCGAGACCGACGTTTCGGAGGCGGCGTCCCGTCGCGGGCGTCGCCCGTCCCCTCTCCCGTTCAACCGAAGAAGGATCGATCGATGACCACGCAATGGAGACTCTACGACACCTACGGGGATGCCGCCGAGGCGGTTCGCCGGCTGGAGCAGGCCGGTATTCCGCAGAGCGAGATCACCATCATCGGCCACGGCGACGTCGCCCGGCCCCAGAGCGATCGTTCCGCCACCCTGACCGGCACCGCGGCCGGCACCGGCATCGGCGGCGTGGTCGGCGGCGGCGCCGGCCTGATGGCGGCGGCCGGCATGCTGGCGATCCCCGGCATCGGTCCGGTGGTGGCGGCCGGTTGGCTCGCGACGACGCTCGCCGGCATCGTCGCCGGTGCGGCGGCCGGTGGCATGGTCGGGGGTGTCGCCGGCGGCATCGTCGACGTGCTGACGGCGTCCGGCGTCGATCGCGAGGACGCCAATCTCTACGCCGAGGCGATGCGGCGCGGCGCCACTCTGGTGAGCGTGCGCGCCGGCGAGGCGGAGGATGCCGAGGTGCGCCGCCTGCTCGATGCCAGCCGGGCGGTCGACATGGTCGAACGGCGCCGTGCCTACGAGGACTCCGGGTGGTCGTTCTTCGACCCGACGGCGGTCGACTACAAGTCCACCGTCGAAGCCGACGCCCGGCGGCACGAGGGCTGACCGAGCGCTTCCTCACCATGGGACGGATGCGAGCCCGGCCCCCGGGAAGGGGTCGGGCTTCTTCGTCGGGTCGGGGACGGCGGAGGCTCAGGCGAGCCGCCGCAGCGTCGGTTCGCGGTCCCAGTGCCGCATCGCCGCGATGCTGGTGAAGTGGCCGTCGATCGGCACCACGCCGTCGTCGCCGAACTGGAGATAGCCGGCGGCGTCGAGCAACGGCTCGGCGCTGTCCACCCGCCCGATGGTCTTGAGGTGGGCGAAGGCGTCCATCACCCAGCGCACCGCCGCGGTGTCGCCCGCCAGGCGCATGGCCGCTTCGGCGGTGAGCACCACCGCCACCGCGTCGAACAGCGCCGAGGGCGATCCGGCGAGCTGACCGTCGGCGGCAAGCGGCGTGTCGTCGTCGAGGCGCGCCCCGCCGATGCGCGGCGCCACCACGAAGACGCTGCCGCCGGCCTTCTCGACCGACCGCATCAGCGACTTGACCACACCGCCGTCGCTGCCGTCGTCGACCAACAGGCCGACCTTGCGGCCCTTCAGGGTCGGCAGGGCGTTGGCCTGGATGCTCAGCGCCGGCGAGACGTCCATCGCCACCGGCGTCCGCGCCGCCGGCGCCTTCTCCGGCAGGGGGATGCCCAGCCCGTCGGCGACCCGTCGAGCGAGGTCCTCGTCGACGTTGCGGAGCCGCGCGACCATGCGGGCGGGAACCTGGCGGAGCTTCACCTTGGAGAGCTCGAAGACGAAGGACGAGGCGATGTGCGCCTGTTCCGAGGGGGTCTGCGAGATCCAGAACAGGCGCGCCTGCGAGAAGTGATCGGCGAAGAGGTCCGGCCGGATCCTGAGCTTCGCCGCGCCGCCGTCGATGTCGAGGCCGCGGGGCACGGTCGAAAAGCCGGTCGCCGGGCATTCGCGCGGACCGCCGTCTTCGCCATGGGCCGCCAGGCTGTTGGGCTCGTAGTTGGCGCGGCCGCTCGGCACCTGCGTCTGCATCTGGCCGTCGCGCTGGAAGTTGGCCATCGGGCACTTCGGTGCGTTGATCGGGATCTGATGGAAGTTGGCGGTGCCGAGACGCGACTTCTGGGTGTCGAGATAGCTGAACAGCCGGCCCTGGAGCAGCGGGTCGTCGGTGAAGTCGATGCCCGGCACGATGTCGGCCGGGCAGAACGCCACCTGCTCGGTCTCGGCGAAGAAGTTGTCGGGGTTGCGATCGAGCACCAGCCGGCCGACCCGCCGCACCGGGCAGATCTCCTCGGGAATCAGTTTGGTGGCGTCGAGCACGTCGAAGGGCAGTTCGTCGGCGAAGGCCTGGTCGAAGACCTGCAGCCCGAGTTCCCATTCGGGGAAGTCGCCGGCGTCGATCGCCTCCCACAGATCGCGGCGGTGGAAGTCGTTGTCGGCCGACTGCAACGCCAGCGCCTCGTCCCAGACGGTCGACTGCAGGCCGAGCTTCGGCTTCCAATGGAACTTGACGAAGCTGGCGGTCCCGTCGGCGGCGACGAGACGGAAGGTGTGGACGCCGAAGCCCTCGATCATGCGGAGCGAGCGCGGCAGGGTGCGGTCGGACATCGCCCACATCAGCATGTGAGTGGTCTCCGGCATCAGCGAGGCGAAGTCCCAGAAGGTGTCGTGGGCGCTGCCCGCCTGGGGAAAGGCGCGATCCGCCTCCATCTTCACCGCATGGACGAGATCGGGGAACTTGATGGCGTCCTGGATGAAGAACACCGGAATGTTGTTGCCGACGAGGTCCCAGTTGCCGGCCCGGGTGTAGAACTTGACGGCGAAGCCGCGCACGTCGCGCGGCGTGTCGACCGAGCCGGCGCCGCCAGCCACGGTGGAGAAGCGGACGAAGACCGGCGTCTTCTCGCCCGGCCGTTGGAAGAGGTCGGCCATGGTGAGATCGGCGAGCGGCTCGTAGACCTCGAAGAAGCCGTGCGCCCCCGAACCGCGGGCATGGACGATGCGCTCGGGAATGCGCTCGTGATCGAAGTGGAAGATCTTCTCGCGCAGGACGAAGTCCTCCAGCAGCGTCGGGCCGCGCGGCCCGGCGGTGAGGCTGTTCTGCCCGTCGGAGATGGGCAGGCCCTGGTTGGTGGTGAGATGGCCGCCGTCGTGGTGCGGAGCGTCCTCGGGGATCCGCTGATGGGGCTCGCCGCCGTTGCCGAGAACGTGCTCGAAGGGAATGGCGTCTTTCATGGGGGAGATCCTCTCGGGGTGGTGGGGAAGGCGTCGGCGGGCCGGTGACGGCAGCGGCGTCGCACGTGAACGCGAACGACCGTTCGCGCCCGGAACCGCCGGGACGCGTCGACTGCGCGCGATACGGGTGACGTCGGCCGGCGACGTTTCTCCGTCGGCCCGAGGTTCAACGCCCGGCGACGGCTTCGGGTTCCCGCGGTGATCGCGGCGGGGAGCGTCCGGTCAGCCGTGTCGACGGGGGACGGGCGCCTTCGAACCCTTCGACGTCTTCAACCCGCCGCCGTCCTGCTTGTTGACGGTCGCCCAGGCGATGCGCTCTGCCTCGTCGGGGTCGCGGCCGCGCGCCTCGTAGCTCTCCTCGATGTGCGCCGCCTTGCGCTTCTGCGCGGCGGTGTAGGCCGACTTGTCGCCTCGGGGCATGGAGGGGGCCTCCTCGTTCGACGGCTCCGATCGATCGCCGTCAGGGTCTGCTCAGACGCCGGGCGTTGGCGCGTACCTTCCGCCGCGCCGGCTCGAACGTGTCGCGGCCGACGCCGATCAGGGCGCCGGCGATCGCCGCGGGATGGGTGCGCGGCGTCGCGGCGAGCCGGAACGCGGCGAACATGCCGCGGCGCGCGCCCTCGGTGATCGCTTCGGCCTTCTCCACCACCATCTCCCGCGCCTCGCGCTCGGCACGACGGCGCGCTGCCGGGGTCGACGAGTTCATGAGCATCGCCAGGCGAGTGGCGATGGTCATCGCCGCATGGACCTGCGCGGTGGCGACGGAGGTCCAGAACTCGAAGGCCCGCCGATTGAAGTCCATCCATCGACACATCGTCTGTCCCTCCGATCGCAAGTCGAACGTCCATCACCCCGGCGAGGTTCCGTCGCGCCGGTGGAAATCGACGACGCGGGCCGCGGCCGGCCGATGGAACGAAGACGGGCGAACCGCGTTGAAAGCAGGAAGGCGCCAACGCGGTTCCCCCCGAGATGCTCGCGCCGGCGTCGACACCCGACCGCATCGTTCTCCTTCCCCCCTGCCCGGAGATCCGCCATGACCATCGGCACAGTCCTCGTCGTCCTCCTGATCCTGATCCTGCTCGGCGCTCTGCCGACCTGGCCGCACAGCGCCAACTGGGGTTACGTCCCGAGCGGCGGCGTCGGCATCGTCCTGCTGATCCTGGTGATCCTGCTGTTGATGGGACGCATCTGAGGGCGCTGGCGGGCCTCGCCCGTCCGTCATCCACGAAAGACGCCGGCACCCGAGGGATCGGGTGCCGGCGTCTTTCGTGGTGTCGTGCGTTCGCCGGGACCGATCGCCGATCAGCCTTCGGCGAGATCGGCCGTCCGGAAGACGGCGGGCGCATCCAGGGGGCCGAGGCCGCCGATCGAGACGCCGATACGGGCGCGTTTGCGCAGTCGCGCCGCATCGATCAGCATCTGCGCCGCCCAGCGGTGGACGTTGCGCCGACGCACCTGCTCGCGCATCAGAGACAGGCGCTCGCGCTGCTCGTCCGCCGGCATCCCCAGCGCCGTCGCCATCGCCTCGGCCATGCCGTGGGTGTCGTAGGGGTTGACGATCACCGCTTCCGACAGCTCGCGCGAGGCGCCGGCGAAGCTCGACAGGATCAACACGCCCTGCTCGTCGTCACGGGCGGCGACGAACTCCTTGGCGACCAGGTTCATGCCGTCGTGCAGGCTGGAGACGATGCACAGATCGGCGGCGCGGAACAGCTCGTAGACCTCGCCCTGGTCGTGGTGGCGGATCACCAGACGGATCGGCGTCCAGCCGTCGTCGCCATGGCGCGCGTTGATCTCCTCGGCCAGCCGCACCGCCTCGTCCTGCAACGAACTGTAGCTCTCCAGCTTCGAGCGGGTCGGCGCGGCGGCCTGGACGAAGACCAGCCGCCGACGCCATTCGGGATGGCGGGTGAGGAGGTCGTCGAAGGCGCGCAGACGATCGAGGATGCCCTTGGTGTAGTCGAAGCGTTCGATGCCGACGGCCAACCGGGAGTCGGCGGCGATGCCGAGGCGGTCGCGGACGGCGCGACGACACACCTCGATCGAGGCCTGGGTGGCGAGCGCCGCCGGCGGCCATTCGATCGAGATCGGATAGGGTCGGATCAGGGTCTCGAGCCCGCCGAGCGTCACCGAACCCAGTTCGCGGTCGATGCGGCTCTCCATGAAGCGATCGACCGCTTCGATGAAGTTGTTGCAGTGCTGGCGGGTGTGGAAGCCGACGATCGACGAGCCGAGCAGCCCGTCGATCAGCTCGCGCCGCCAGGGGCAGATGCCGAAGGTCTCGGCATTGGGCCAGGGGATGTGCCAGAAGGTGATGATCGTCGCCTTCGGCAGCCGTTCGCGGATCATCCGTGGCAAGAGCGCGAAGTGATAGTCCTGCACCAGGACGATCGGATCCTCGCATCCGGCCTCCGCCACCACCACCTCGGCGAAGCGGGCGTTGACCGCCTTGTAGCGAGCCCAGTCGTCCTCGCGGAAGGACGGGCGGACGAAGGCGATGTGACAGAGCGGCCAGAGACCTTCGTTGGAGAAGCCGTAGTAGTGCCCGCCGACGTCCTCGTCGGAGAGCCACACCCGGCGCAGCGTGTATTCCGGGTGGGCCGGCGGTACGGCGAGGCGGTCGTCGGCGTCGACGGTGTCGCGATCGGCCGAGCCGCTGCCGTGGGCGATCCAGGTGCCGCCGCAAGTGCGCATCACCGGCTCCAGCGCCGAGACCAGTCCGCTCGCCGGTAAGAGCAGGTTCACCGCGCCGTCGGCGCCGCGCTCATGGATGTAGGGCTCGCGGTTGGAGACCACCAGAACCCGGGCGTCGGGCAGTTCCTCGACCAGCAGACGGCGCAGCGTCTTGGGCGACCAGTCGATCCAGATGCCGTCGTTGTAGCGGCGATCGGCGCCGAGTTCGGCCATCGCGGCGCGGAACTCGCGCGCGAGCAGCGTGCCGACGGTGGGCGCCGCCGGCCGGGTGCGGTCGCGTTCCGGCGCCGTCGCGAGACGCTCCGCTCCGCGGCGCCGACGCGACGCCATGATCATGAAGACCGCACCGCCGAGGCCGAGCCCGACGAGGACGCCGCCGAACGCCATGACCATCGGCAGCCGCAGTGGCGATCCCGCCTCCTCGACCCGCGCCCCCGGCGCGCTCGTCTCGGTGTCGGCCCGGGCCGACCGAACGACCGGCGGGAGGTACACCGTCGTCGCCACGATCGCCGCCGCCGCGACGGCGACCACCCCGAGCATCGCGGCGCGGCGGGGGGCGCGCCGGATCCGCGTGGCGACCTGCGCGCAGAGCCGGACCATCCGGCGCATCGCGGCGCCGCCCGGGGGCGTCTTCGTCGCGGCGGTCATGTCACGCTCTCCCAGCCGCGCGACAGCCGCATGGCGACGATGATCAGCCCGGCCATCGAATAGGTCTGGGGGAAGTTGCCCCACAGTTCGCCGTTGCGTGGATCGATGTCCTCGGAGAGCAGGCCGAGCGGATTGCGCAGAGACAGGAGGTGTTCGAACATCACCCGCGCCTCCTCCGTCCGGCCGATCGCCGCGAGGGCGTCGACGTACCAGAAGGTGCAGATGGTGAAGGCGACCTCGGGAACGCCGAAGTCGTCGGCCATCAGATAGCGGCGCAGGTGGCCCTCGTGCGACAGGTGCCGGCCGAGGTGGTCCACGGTGGCGACGAAGCGCGGGTCGTCGGGCGCGACCAGACCGATCTCGTGCAGCAGCAACACCGCGGCGTCGATCTCGTCGCCGTCGAGGGTGCCGGCGAAGACGCCGAGCTCGGCGTTCCAGGCCCGCTCCAGGATCTCGGCGCGCAGGGCGTCGGCGCGCTCGCGCCACCAGACGGCGCGCTGGTCGAGGCCGAGCAGCCTGGCGATGCGGGCGAGGCGATCGGCGGCGACCCAGCACATCGCGGCGGAATGGGTGTGGACCCGGGTGCGTCCTCGGTATTCCCAGATCCCGGCGTCGGGCATCAGGGCGTCGTCGAGGGCCGCCCGCCCCAGGCGTTCGAGCAGAGCGAAGAGGGTGTGGTCACCCTTGTCGGGTAGGCGCTCGTCCCAGAACATCTGCCACGCCGCCAGAATGACGCTGCCGTAGACATCGTGTTGGACCTGTTCGCGCGCCGCATTGCCGACACGGACCGGGCGATGGCCGCGATAGCCGGCGAGCGCCCCGGCGATGCGCTCGTCGAGGGGCTCCTCCGGCACCACCGCGTAGACCGGCCGCAGCCGTCCCCCCGCCTCGAGCGCGACCAGGTTGGTCACGTAGTCGATGAAGCGCTCCATCGTCACGGTGGCCCCGACCCGGTTGAGCGCGTGGACGGTGAAGAAGGAATCCCTGAGCCAACAGTGGCGGTAGTCCCAGTTGCGCTCGGTGCCGTGGGCCTCGGGGATCGAGGTGGTGAGCGCGGCGACGATCGCCCCGGTCTCCTCGAAGGCGCAGAGCTGGAGGGTGATGGCGGCGCGGATCACCGGACCCTGCCACTCGTAGGGGAGGTTGAGGCCGCGGACCCAGCCGAGCCAATGGCCACGGGTCTCCTCGAGGAAGTGCCGGCCGACCGCCTCGGGCGCGTTCGGCAGGGTCTCGTCGCCGTGCAGGATGAGGGTGACGGGTCGGGTGAGCACGAAGGCGTGCTCGCCGGCGACATAGGAGACCGGAGCGTCGGTGGTGAGCCGGAAGGCGAGACCGTCGCCCACCCAGCGCAGATGATGATTGCCGAGCGTCGCCACCGGTCGGGCGTCGCCCCAATCGGAGGTCGGGCGGACGCGGACGCGGATCCGGCAGGCACCGGTCAGCGGTTCGACCCGCCGGACGATCATCGCCGGGCGATGGATGCGACCCGAGAGACGCAGGCGCGGCGCGAAGTCGGTGACGGCGAAGGAGGCGCCTCGTTCCGAAGTCACCACGGTGCGGACGATCGCGGTGTTGCGCAGGTAGGACTGATCGGAGGACGACGGCTCGTCGAAGCCGATCGAGAAGAACCCGGCGGACGGCGCGTCGCCGTCGACCAGCGCCGAGAAGATCGGATCGCCGTCGAGGCGCGGCCAGCAACACCAGACGATCGACGCCATCGGGTCGATCAGCGCGGCGATGTGGGAGTTGCCGACCACCGCGAGGTCGAGCGAGGGCCGGCGGGTCGGACGAGGGCTCATCGGCGGGTCCTCCTCAGGTAGTCCGTCAACCAGGATCGGACCTCCTCGGGTCCGGCGAAGTCGGCGAGGCCGGGGCCGAAATGTTCGCCGCCGACCCGCAGCGCGGCGCCGCCGATCCGTTCGGCGGCGGCGAAGGCGGTCTCGTCGGAGACGTCGTCGCCGATCATCACCGGACGGCGGCCGACGAAGGGCGGGTAGGCGGCGAAGTCGGCGAGCGCCATCCCCTTGCCGATGGCGCGGGGCAGGATCTCGAAGACCCGCCGGCCGCGCACCATCACGAGTCGGTCGACGTCGTGCGCCAACACCGACTGCAACCGCGCCTCGAGCAGACCCGACGACAGCGGTACGTCGCGATAGTGAACGGCGATCGCGGCGCTCTTGCGTTCGAGGCGGACGCCGGCGATGTCGGCGACGGCTCCCGCCACCCGCTCGACGACGGCGTCTTCGATCGGGTCGGCGGTCAGCAGCACCGTGTCGTTCGGAAGCAGGCGGATCTCGCCGCCGTGGACCCCGGCGACCGACAGGCGGACCGGTGCGACGAACCGGTCGACGTCGGCGACGGCGCGGCCGGTGACCAGCGCCACGGCGCCGTCGAAGGCCACCTGGAGGTCGGCGAGGAGCGCGGCGAGCCCTTCGGGAACCCGGACCGCCTCGGGCGTCGGCGCGATGTCGACCAACGTGCCGTCGAAATCGAGGAACAGGGCGTCGCCCGAAGTGAGAACGACACCGCGGCGGGCCCGGATCCGCTCGCGGACGGCGCAGGGCCGGTCCGGACGGAGGTGGCCGTCGTGCGCCGGCGACGTGACTTGGGACGTCATGGCGTCTCCCCGCGTTGACGCCGCCTCGCGGATCGGGCGGCATGCGCCCGGGGCCGGCGTCTCGCGACGTCGACCCCGGAAGTCGGTGGTCGGGCGATCACATCCGGTCGACGACCTTCTTGACCGCGTCCTTGGCCTTGCCGACGGCCTTCTGCATGTCGCCCTTGGCCTCCTGCGCGTCGCCTTCGCGGCGCAGCTTCGGATCGTCGAGCAGGTCGCCGGCGGCGCGCTTGGCCTTGCCGGCGGCTTCGTTGGCGTAACCCTTGATCTTGTCGGTGGTCGAGCTCATGACGTCTGCCTTTCGGTTCTCTGGGGATGGAGATCACGGCGGTCGCCGGCGGTGGCCTGAGCCGCCGCGATCGAACGCCGACGTCCCATGGGGTCGTCGATCCGAGCCGTGGGGAGGCGCCGTCGTGGCCGCCTCGCCGTTCGCTCGCTCGTGGAAACGCCGAGGCTTCGGCGTCAGCTCTTCTTCACCGGCACGAAGGGCGTCGCGGACTTCAGCGCGTCCTTGGTGAGGTTGACGGTGAGGCGGGCACGACCGCTGTCGTCCTTGCTCTTCAGCACCGAGGCGTAGTCGACCGCGACGTTCTTCTCGCCCATGCCGAGGAAGCCGCCGACGCCGATCACCACGCCGGAGATGCGACCGGAGTCGTCGATCACCAGGTCGTTGACGTCACCGACGCGTTCGCCGGTGGCGGCATAGACCGCGGCGCCGACCATCTCGGACGACAGCGCTTCGCCGATCTTCTGGCGATCGATCAGAACGGTGCCGGTGTGGGCGGCGGGCGCGTTCATGGTCATACCGGGGGTCGACGGCGCGGATGTCGACGGCGAGGTGGCCGAGGGCGCCGGCATCGCGCCCGGCTGCGGGGTGGCGGTCTGGGCCAGGGCCGAGCCGGCGAGCGTGGTGGCGGCCAGAGCGGCGAACAGAATCGTCTTCTTCATGCCGTGGGCTCCTTTCGAGTTGTTTCGGGATCGGGCCGCCCGGCGCGCCTCGTCCGGGAGGCGCATCGATCGGGCGACTGAACCGACAACGTCGAGCCCCCCGTCCGGGTTCCCGCGTCCGATCCGTTTTCGAACGATCGTCACGACGGAACCCCGAGCCGGCCGAGGCGTTGACCTCTCATCACGCCCGATGGAGGACGCAGAGATGTCACGCACCTTCCTGATCACCCCGCTCGTCTACATGATGGTCCAGGCGGTCGCCTTCGGCATCGGCATGGTCGCGATCCTGGCGACGCCGCTCGCCGACCGCGCCGACGAACTGGTGCCCTGGATGATCGGCCTCACCCTCGTCGTCTCGATCCCGGTCTCCCTGGTGATCGCGCCCCGCCTGAAGGCTCGTCGCGAGATCCACGTGCCGGCGCCGACGGTGTGATGCTCCGGGCGCGGCGCCCGGTCCGCCCGGTCGCTCCCCGCCACGACGGAGAGAAGAGGGCCGCCCTTCGCCGGGGCGGCCCTTCTCACATCCGGAGACGATGCGCGTTCGGTGCGCTCAGATCAGAGGCCGGCTGCGCGGACGGACGCCGTCGGCGGCGGCGACGGCGATCATCTTGGCTTCGTCGACGATCTTCAGGCGACGATCGCCGAAGACGAAGATGCCGGTGGCGCGAAGCCGCTGCAGCGTCTTGTTGAAGGTGACCAGCGACAGGCCGAGGGTGTCGGCGAGGTGCTGCTGGGTCATCGGCAACACCAGGACTCCGTCGTCGTCGACCAGGCCGGATTCCCGGCCGCGGGTCATCAGATGCCAGAGCAGATAGGCGATGCGCTCGCGCGAGCGGCGGCGACCGATGGAGAGGAGATGGTCGTCGAGGATGCGCTCGTCGCGGGCCGCCAGCCATGTGACGTCGAGGGCGAGCGAGGGTTGATTGCGGAACAGGTCGGCGAGCCGATCGCGCGAGAAGACGCACAGGCGAACGTCGGTCAGGGCCTCGATGCCGTGGTCGAGCGTCTCGGCGAGCGTCGTCTGGAGGCCGATGAAGTCGCCGGGCAAGACGTAGTTGAGGATCTGCCGCCGCCCATCCGGCAAGGTCTTGTAACGGAACGCCCACCCGGACAGCAGGGTGAATAGATGTGGCGAGGTCGCCCCCTCCATGTATATCGTCCCTCCGGCCTTGCCGTGCAGTTCGCCCATCTTGAAGGTCTCGATGAAGTCGACCTCTGCGGACGTGGCGTTCGCGAACAACGGCAGTCGCCGCAGCGGGCAGGCGCGGCAAGGGGTCTG
>ERZ1645187.2321-NODE-2321-length-16874-cov-8.274035_pt1 | contig 16874 bp, 21 predicted proteins | sample MGYA00575352_ERZ1645187 | MGnify/ENA primary metagenome ERZ1645187 (study PRJEB40837, sample SAMN11349314) | freshwater sediment metagenome | isolation source: river sediment | host: Sediment | place: India: Wazaribad , New Delhi | collected 2017-02-21 ... | reverse complement strand
ATATTTGTGCGAAAATGATGCGGCGCTTGTATACAAGGTTTGGGGCTTTCCTTGCCCAATTCGGTGGCAAAGGCGTTTGGGACGAAAGGCGAGGGGATTACAATCGTTTTGCGGTACAGGCGGGGACGCCGATGACCGTCGAAAGTGATGGCGCCCTTTGGGGCGCTTTTTGTTTGAAAAGCTCAGAACCCATGGAGAAGAAAATTCAACGCATCCAGTATTTCCTGGCGGTGCGCCATGGCTGACTGCACCGGAGTCGCAAGAAGGGCCGCCGTGACCGTAGCGGTTTCCGTGGTGTGGAGTGTGTAAGATTTCTCATAGATCATCACCGTCGGGTGCAGGCGCGTCAATCGAGATTTCTTGGTTGGCGGGCGCAAGGGGATGACCAGCCGAGTGGCCAACGTGTCCAAGAGATCGGACTGGATCTGGACAACAAAAGGGGCCTCTTGGAATGGGGTCGCGTAAATATCAAACTGCGCCATCGGTTATGACTTCGCCCAAAGCGGCGGGATGGCGACACCACGGCGCTCGATTTCAGCGTTGTAGGACGCGATGGCGGCTTCATTATCCGAAAGCCAACGGCGCGCCATTTCTTCGCGAATAGCTTGACGAATACCCGCTTCGGCAGCCTGGGATGCGTTGAGTTCTAAATTTCTCGCGGCAAGGATCACGTCTTCCGGGACGGTCAGGGTGACAGGCTTGCGGCGGACCATATGCTCCATACATATATAATGGACGTACACGGAGTAGATGTCAAGAGGCTGCGACACCGGGGAGCGCACCGCGCGGTTTCAAGGGAAGAACGCTGGCAGGATGGGGACGGCTCCACGATCGACGGTGGGCCGCTGACGCCTCAGACAGGCGAACCCACGAAAGTCCAACCCATGGAGGACAACACCCAACGCGCCATCAGGGCGTACCTCATCAACCCGTCCACGCTGACCATCGAGCCGGTGCAGATGCAGGGCGGCAAGGACCATCTCGCCGATCTTCAAGCGCTGATCGGATGCCGCACCATCACCAGCACGCCGCTCGGAGACCATGACGTCGTCTATTGCGACGACGAAGGACTTCTCGGTGATCCCGTGTTCCAGTTTTTTGGCGTGAAAGGCAACCCCGACCCGATTGCCGGCAGGGGCGTTGTGGTGGGCGTCGATGCGGAAGGCTACGATACCGATCCGCGCATGAGCCTGGACGAGGTCAAGGCCACGACGTTTTTCATCGAGCGGTTGTTCCCGCGCTTGTGGGGCATGTCGCCCGCAAACCATCCCCAGCGCACGGAGATCGCGACGCTGGACCACGTGCAGGCCTGCCTTGCCGGGGAGGTGTGCCATGGGTAATCGCGCCATCATCACGATGCAGGACCCGAAGGGCAAAAAGCATCCGGTGGCGCTGTACGTGCACTGGCACGGCGGGCTGGAGAGCGTGCTCGCCTTCATGGAGTATACGTTCCAGACCTTCGAGCGCGGCCGGGACGACATATTCACGTTCCACGCGCGGCTGTGCCAGGTGATCGGCAACTTCTTTTGTGACGGCCTCAGCCTTTACGGCTACCCGCTGAAGGACGCGGATTCCATGGCGTCGGGCTGTGACAACGGCCGGTTTCATTTCGTGATCGGACCGGACGGCGTGCGACTTCTCGGACGCGAGGCGGAGTGCGACGAAGCGCGACGGCACGAGTATTGGACCCGCAAGCATCCGATCCAGGAGACTATGCGCGAGGCGATGCCGAAGCTGGACGCCGCGTTCCGGGCGAACGGAGGTACGGCGCCCGCTGGTGTGAAGGCCGTGTCATGAGTGGCACCGGTGGATTGATCACCGGTGCTTTTTACCGTACACTGACGGTGTCGACGTGAAGCAGCGTATAAGCGTCGGCGGCATGGGGCGCACGGTGTCGATGACCGGCGCCCTTTTTTGTTGGCGGATTCGGGCGGGTTTCAAGGAAAGAAATGGGGAAGAATAAAACCGTCTCCACACATCGAAGGTGGAACGGCTGGCGCCTGCTGAGTGGCGCAACCAACGAAAGCCCCTCTCATGGGAATGGACGTATTCGGGAAAGCCCCGACTTCTGAAACCGGCAAATATTTCCGCAACAATGTCTGGTGGTGGCGACCGCTGGCCGACATCTGCCAAACTCTGGCCCCCGAGATTTGCGCCAAGTGCACCTACTGGCAGAGCAACGACGGCGACGGCCTCGATGCAACTGGCGCGGCAGCGCTGGCGGCCGTGCTGGAAGCACGACTTGCCGACGGCACCATCAAGAACCTCATTGCGGAGCGCGACGCTTACCTTGCGGCGCTGCCGGATGAGGAATGCAGTCTCTGCGAAGGCAAGGGCCGCCGCTCGGACGAACTGGCCATCCAGAACGGCTGGGACAAGAAGCCCTGCAATGCCTGCGAGGGCACGGGCAAGGTGCGCCCTTCGGAAACGCGCTATCCGCAAGACGAGGAGAACATCCGCGAGTTTACGGCCTTCCTGAAGGCGTGCGGCGGCTTTTCCATCCATTGAGCTGGAGCGTGCCAGCTTCCACCACGGCCCGAACCGGTCAGCGAATTCACCTTGCTAGGAAAAGCGAACTCTTCGCTGACGCTTCGGGCCTTGTTCTTTTCGCACACAACAGGTCATTTCCCCATGTCGTGGGCTGCGGCCCTCCGGCTCACCGCGCCCCTGCGGGTCGCGTCTCTCCGTCGTTCCTTGCCCAAGAAATAGGCAAATGATGCGTTAATTCTGATTGTATCAAGGGAAGAAGTATAAGGGCGGCGATTTCGACCACCCAAGAACACGTATGTTCGCATTTGCGGTTCGAAACGCGCCGCAATCCGCAATTGCCATCCGTGAGGCTGAATAGCCATTGGCGCTTTCGAGGGCCATGACATCGGCTTTTTCGCATTTTCGGGTGTCGGTGTTTTCATGGCGCCGCTGCGACTTTCCAACGGGGTTTTGCCGATACGGGTTCAAGCACCCCAGAAACGTCACTGGGCGGGTTTTGCGGGGTGGGCGGCGGTGGTTGACGCTCGGGAGTCTGCAAGGCGTCCTGAGAGCCTTCCAGGGGCTTTGGGCTGGAGCGCAGCGCGTAGAGACCAAGCCCGGCGACAAGCTCGATGAGGACGGCCGGGAACAGCGCCACGAGAAAGGCGAGGGATTGGGCCGTCCACCCGGTCGCAGTGACGAGGCGGGCGATTTCCGGCTGGGCTTCGCGGGGCGGCACGCGGTTGAGGATGGCTTCAGCAGCGGCGAGGCGCGCCCCGATGGCACCGACGTTGGTGCAGAACGAGCGTTCACGTTGGGTGGTGGAGCGCGTGCAGGCAGCGGTCTTCTGCCACAGCGGATGGGACTTGGCGGCGGCAAGATCGGCGCTGGCGGCCCGATACGTTTGATCGGCGCGGGTGCGTTCATCGGCAGAGGCGTGGGCGGAGACGTGGGCACCGGCGCGGGTGGTGATGAGGTAGGCGTAACCCGAGAACGTCGAATACGCGAGCGCTGGAACCCACAGCAGCACAAGCAGCAGCGGGCCGAGCACGCGTCCCTCGCGGCGCAGGTGGGCGGCGGCCGGCAGGAACGAACACTTGGCAAGATCGATGGTGAGCGCGAGCGCCACCATGGCGAGCTTGTTCTCCGTGGCTTCGGCGTTCTCGTAGGCATACGAGCCGTTGAAGAACATGGTGCAGGCGATGGCGCCGAACACGGGGAGATGGACGGGCGTCATGTGTCTCTCCCGGGTTTGGCGAGCAGCCGGTCGCGAAGCTGGCATTCCCAGACGTCGAGGATCGGCGGGATATGAGAGCCAAACGTATTGCGGTATCCGGCGTAGGTGACATCGATGAGCCAGGGGCGAGGAAGTGCCACCGCGCTCTGTGAGAGATCGGGGCGGATGAGTTCCTCGAAGAGGTCGTTCTTATCGGCTGGCACCCGGACGACATGCTGATCGTAGATGTCGCCTGCAAGCCGATCGGTGCGGCCAAGGTGGATGACGGCGTCGTAGAAGAGCTTTGCATTGGTGCTGTCGGCAGCAGCAGCTCGGACGGCTTCTTCGGTTGCGGCGTAGCGCTGTCGCACAAGCGTGAGACGGCGCAGGGTTCGACGACGCTGAGCCACTTCGTTCATGCTGGTCTCCGTGGGTTCCAGAGCGGTGCGAAGGGAAACTGCACGTGATGAATGGTGCCGGTCTCGCCCTGGCGGACGATGGCCTGGCCCGTTGGAAGCTTCCGGGGATCGGGTAATCCGTCGAGCGTGCCGAACAGCTCGGTGGCGTGGCTGGTGACGGGCAAGCGGAACGCGATAGTGGTGGCGCAGTTGGCGCGCAAGGTCGGCGGGATCTGCTCGGCCACGGGCGACTGCGTGATGAAGAACATGCGGATGCCGGCGGAACGGCCGCGCATGGCGAGGGAGTTGAGGTTTTCGAGGAAGAGGGCGTGCTCCTTCTTGGCGTCGGTGGCGGGCTTCGCGATGAACGTCGGAAGCTCGTCGACAACGACGGCGACGAAATCCTTGGTGGCCTTGTCCACGCCGGCGGCACGCTGCTCGGCGTTGCGCGTGCGGCGAAGCACGTTGAGGTCGGCGGCGAGTTTCCAGAAGTCGGGCTCGTCGTAGAGCACGCGGATTTTGGGGTGCAGGCCGTGGTAGCGGGCCATGGCAACACCGTCCTTACCGTCGACAAGATAGACGGCGGCAAAGAAGTCGAGGTTGGCAAAGATGCTGCGCAGGACGACGTGGAGGGCGGAGGTCTTGCCTGTGCCGGCCGCGCCGGGGATGTAGGTGCCGGAACTGAGGTCGGCAAACTGGATGTAGGTCGGGGCGTGGCTTGTGACGTCGAAGCCGATGAAGAGGGCGCCGTGCTTCAGTTGGCGCTTGTCGAACGGAATGGTCGCAGGCAGCGGCTGGTGGCGCACGAGAAACACTTCGCTGGCGGTAGCGCGCGCGACTTTCCACTCGCCGCCGAGCCATGCGCCGATGCGGGGAAGGTGCTGGCGCCAAGTCTCGGGATCGACGGGGCCACCGGTCTGAACAATGACGAGACGCCCTTTGGAGGGCATGGAGCGCAGCAGGCACAGCTCCGGAAATCGCTGGTTCTGGTGCATGCCGATATAGGGTCCGAGAAGATAGGGGCGTGCGGCAACCGGCAGCGCGTGGAAATCGACCTGGTGCGGTCGTGCGGCGCTGGCGGGGGCATGAAGTAGCGGCAACGGGTCGATCATGTCGCGCAGGAGCCAATGGTAGCGGCGTACGAAATGAGCCTGGAACCGGGGCGGATTGCGTTGGCAGTGTTCGGCAAGGCCGGCGAGGCGCTCGGGATGGCGCTTGAAATCGAGACGCGCCTCCATCGCCTTGCTCGACGCGCTATGCACGGCTCGAGCACGCTCGATTTCGGCGGCGAGGATCGCAATGGTGCGCGCCTGCTCGGCGCGCAAGGCCACGAGCCTTCGTGCACGCGCAAGCTGGTCGGCGGATATCGAGGCAATTGGAGTCATGGCACGTAGGGCTCGTTGGGCTGGTAGTTGGCGAGCTGACTGCGGAGATCCGCGATCTGCTTGGTCTGCGATTGGATGTCGCCTTCGAGACTGGCGATGAATTGGCTCCACTGCTTGCTGCCGTGCTGGCTCTGGAATGCGAGCCAGAGTTCGGCCACGCGGGCGTCGGTGGGATGGACCGTGGTTGGGAGCAGCTGAAAGGTCGGGGCCTGCCGCAGCGAGATCGGCCGGGGCATTTGCGGCCCCGGCTTCGGTTCTTCTCGCTTCGGTGTTCCGAACAGGAAGTCCTTGAGGGACATCGGGCTCGCTCCGACTTCAGGTCTTCGGACCACTCGTTTCGTGCATGAAGCTGATGCCTGGGTCCTTGGCCGGCTGGATCGTGAGGACCGGCGTGCGGACGTGATTGGGCGGCAGCTTCGGAGGTCCGACGTAGGTGTGCACGGTCTGCGGATACCGCTTCGGCGGCGTCGGTGGGGACGGTGGCGGCACGTAAGGTTCGAAGGCAGGAACCTCGACGGGTGGCGGTGGAGGCGGATCGGGAAGGACGCGTAGGTTGAGGCGCTGGATGGCGTCCCGGATGATGGCGGGATTGGCACGCGCACGCGCTGACCAGGCGACGTGGAATTCGGGCGTGAGGCCGCGACGAACGATCAGTTCGGCGGCGTGTTGGACGGCGGCGGCGAGGCCGACGTCCAGGCTTTCGAGGTAGCTCTTTCCGGGGCTCACCTCCAGGCTCACGGTCTCCCCGGCGTTGAATGGCTTGATCGTCAACGTGAATGTGTCGGTGCGCCCGCTTGCATGCTTGCCGGTGACGATGACCTTCTCGATCAGGCCTTCGGAGACGGCCTGTTGGATGGTGCCGATCTGCGCGTCGTCCTTCATGCCGAGGTTCTTGAGCATCTCGCCAGCGATGCCGGCGTAAAGAACCGGCTTGGGCACGGGTTGCAGCTTGAGGGCGACTTTCGGTGCGGTGAGAGAGGACATGGTGGGTTCCTTTGAATGAGGTTGTTGGAGGAGGAAAGCCGCATCAGCGGCCTCCCAGTCCCTTTCTGAGGAACGATCTAGCGCGGCTGTTTCGTAGAGCCTTGGCAGCGGTCCATGCGATGTCGGGCTCGAGCTTCAGGCGCCGCCCATACGCCTGATCGATAGCGGCCCGATCGGGCATGCCGTTCTCGATGAGCTGGCGGGCATGCAGCGCCTGCATGCGGTGGTAGAGCGCCTTCCAGAAGGACACCGGCTGACGGAGGTTCTTGCGCACGAGTGCCGCGACCAGATCACGTTCGCTGGAAGTGATCGGCGCGAGGATGGACCAGGCGATGTTCGCCTTGTCCTCGTTGCTGGGAACGTGGTCGTGCCAGATAGCGCGGCCGGCGCGGTGGAGGCTTTCACGCATGCCCGAGGCGTCGTTAACGGTGCAGATGAAGCCGATGTTGCCGAACTGAGTCCGGTAGAGATGACGGTTGTCGGCCAGCGCCATGAACTCGTTGATGAGCAACTGGCTGTTCACCGTGCTTCCTACGTCCTCGCCGACGCTCGCGGTCGAGAGGTCGAAGTCGTCGAGGATGACGACGATCGGCCGCTTGTTGTCGGCCGACCAGCGGACGAACTCGGTGAGCACCTCGTGCAGCACCTCGATGGACTTGCCCTCGGTGTCGCCGGAGAACAGGCCCGGGGACAAGACCGCGACCGCGAACCCGGCGTTGAGCGCGGCGACGAGACATCCCTCGCTCTTGCCTTCGCCGGGACGGCCCTGCACCCACAGCATGCGGGCGGCTTGGTCCCGGGTGTGGGTGCCAAGCTGGTAGCTCAGGAACTCGCGGACCTTAATGGCGAGTTCACGGAACTCGAACCGCTGGCGTGTCACCGGATCGCCGGGCACGCGGATGTATTGCGCGTACTTGTAGGGTACCGGTGGTGGCGTGCTGCCGTTGAGCGCGAGGTTGCCGAAGTGCGTGGTGGTCATGGTGCGTCTCCCTCTCGAAGGACGATCAGATCAGGGTGTTGGGGTCGACGAAGGTGACGGTGGTGCCGTCGTCCTTGTGGGCGTTGATGAAGGCGAGCAGCGCGGCGTAGGCGGCGCGTTCAGCTTCGGGGTCGATGATCGCTGGAGGCGTCGGAGGCTCGGTCGATGGTTCGTCTGAAAAGACCGGGATCGCTCCGGCGGCGATGGCGGCGGCGATGGCCTGGTGCTCGGGATCGACCTCGGCGGCCGAGGAGGTCGGTGCCAGCGGCGCAAGCAGTTCGTCGGCATTCACAGGCGGCCGTTCGGCGAACGGGTTCTCGTTCGTATCGGTCATGGCAAACCTCGTGTGTGTGAGAGCAGAGGGAAGGCCGGCGCGGCCTTACGTGCGACCGCGCCGGACCGGGTCACTCGAGTTCGAGCGAGGGCAGCGGCGTGCTGCCGGGGATGAGTGACCAATTGAGCCGCTGCTGCTTCTTGTTGATCGAGACCGCGCAGCGGAAGCCGTAGATCTCGCCGCGCGTCAGACGCGGGATGTCCATGTCCGGTGGCAGCGTCAGGGACTCACGCGTCACCGTGCCGTCGCCGTGCGGCAGGAGCACCTTGAGCGAGCGAATCGGCTTCACTTGACCGGTGGTCGGATCGGTCCAGGAAAACGAGTCCGCCTTGTCGAACCTGGCGAACACGACGACGCCTTCGATATGGGCCATGTTGGTCTCCTTTCTGGCCTCAGGGGGAAAACACCGGCGGGTTACGCCGGATGGCGGGCACGGCGGACGCGTGTCATCGCGTCGGCAAACAGCCGGTCGAAGCGATGCAGGCGCTGCCTGTGAAATGCATCGAGGATGGTCGCGGCGATCACGCCGTCGCAGGTGATCCGACCGCGCCCGTGGTGCTCAAAGAGTCCATCGAGCGAGACGCAGTACTTGGCGCATTCGACGATCGCGCCGTAGGTCGCGTCGCGTTCGTCCGAACCATCTCCGAGGCGCGCCACGCGGCAATCCACGATCGGCGCGTAGTCGAGGCGTGCGGCCTTGCGCCAGAGATCGCGAAACTCGGTGTGCCAGATGGCGGGCACGTCGTTCGCGAAATACGTCGGCGGCACCAGCATGATCGAGTGGCTGTGGATGCCGGCCTCGGGGTTATCGGGCGTGCCTCGGACCTCCAGCTCGATCGCGGTGAACGAACCGAGCGATGCGTTGACGATCCGCTTCGTCTTCCAGAAACGGGTGAGCGCGGCTTGGTGGTCACGCAACATCGGCTTGAGGCCGGTCACGAGCGGCCGATTGCGCGTCGTCAGCGTGAGCAGGATAGCGCGCACGTCGGGATGCACGTCGTAGATGCGCTCGAGCGCATCCATGATGAGCTTCCTGTCGCGGCAGGCGGTCACGTACAGGCACTGCGGGCAGAGCCGGATCTTGCAGGCACGCTTGTTGTAGGCGCGGATTCTGGTCTCGTCGTCGGCCGGGGTTTGGACGCGCACGCGCTGGGTGAGTGCGCAGCTTTCCAAACGATGGGATACGTTGGCCATCCGGCGCCGCAGCTTCAGCGGCAGGAGTTTGAGACTTTCGCGAATACCGGCGGCAACCGCGAACGTGCTCGTGTTTCGCATCAGGTAGCGCGCAAGGCGCTTTTGGATCGGCGAGGACATGGTTCGTCAGCCCTTCGGGTACTGCTGCGTCGAGGTGAACGTGTTGGCGCTGAGCCAGGCTTCGAGGTCGCCGCGCCGGTAGGCGATGCGCGAGCGTTTGCCGTTGCCGAGGCGAATGAAGCTCGGGCCGGCGCCGGTCGTTCTCATGCGCTCAAGGGTGGGGATCGAGAGACGCAGGGCCTTGGCCGCTTCGGCGCACGTGAGGAGCTCGTTGTCGAAAAGGCCCGGTTCGGTGAGTGCGGTCATGGGAAAAGCCCTCCTTTCCCAGTCACGCTGACACGCGCTCGGCCAGCAGCAAGCGATCGTGCTGTCCGACAAATTGTGGCAGACCGCCGGAAAGTAACGGAAACCGACAGAGATCATCAGTAGCCATCAAGTCGCCGCAAACTTTTCAAGGAAACGCCGCACGAATCTCGCGCCAATGGCTCGCCAGAACTTCGAGCCAGGGGGGAATCGGGATGCGGCGTGAGGACTTGGAAGAGGTGATCGAGGGGTTTCTGAAGAAGATTGCAACCACACTTCGTTTCAACCCGGCTAGCAAAGGGCGTTACCAATTCTTGGAGGGAACAGGTTATACCGACGTGCGGAACCAGATCTTCCGGCGAGACCGTGTGGCAGTGTCGCTGATGAAGCCGGAGATGTTTCGCAAGGTCCGTGAGGCATTGGGGAAGGTTCGCGCAGACAACGGCGAGCCGATCCTGTCGTCAGGTGACATGGAACGTTTGGACCGTGCTTGGGAGCATTATCAGGAGGACACGCTCACGGCACCCAGCCGCATTCCAAAGCACTGGAGTGTTCTTGTTGCTAAGCATGACATCCATCCAAGTCGGATGGGTACCGCTGACGACATCCACTGGCTGTTCTATCCGATATTGTATGCCCCCATGCTTCGGCATGACGTTGCGACTTTCAACCAAAACAATAAGGCTCTTCTCAGTGCCTTGAGTGTTAAGGACGGTGCATTTCCGTTCCAAAAGGAGCGGCTCCGGCTGGTTTGGGAGGCGTATCTATTGACCGCTGCGTTTTGCCATCACCGGCTGGAGCAGAAGCGCGAGCAGAATGCCTGCATAGTCGAAATGAAAAGGTTGCAAAAAGATCGCGCGAGCACACCGATTGGCATCGAACTGTTTGCGCACGCATTTTATCAGGATCGAAGTTCAATTGCCGCGTCCAGGGCGCTGAAATTAGCGAGGGCTAAACCAGTGCCCGAAGGCTGGACCTGTTGGCAGGGGTTTGAAACCGGTAGGGCTGGGATCGCCGCAATCCTCCGCGGACAAAACGGTTTTTCTCCTTCCGACGAATTGGAAGGGGTAAGGCCGATAGATGCTATCCGAGCTTGTCGAGATGCGATGCAAGGGCGGGGTGTGAAGGGGCCGGAACTATTTTTCGAGATGTCAACGTGCTATCCGGCGGTAATGGCAGGGGACGTGGACTTTGTCTATGAGAAGTCGAGCGAGGTTCTCGTGCGTTGCGATAATGAATTGGGAGGAATGCCGCACCTGACTGATTACGCCAAGTGGATGCGGGGTGTTACGCATTATCAAGCGGCAAGGGGCTCCCGGTATCACTTGGTTCGAGCCCGGGAATGTATGGATAGCTTGAGCAATTACTTTCAGACGGTCGGTGGTCGCGAAGGGGAGATTCGAGATGCGATCCGGGCGGCGACTCGCGGAGTCGAACGGGCTTAGGAGGGCTTGGGGTGCCTGGCAACGGGCGCCCCCGACTTCAATAAAGACATAAGATTCATTATGCGAAGAACCTCGGCAATCTAGCCCCGGGGTAGTGGATCAGACCCTTCGTCCAGAATGCGCATGTAGTCGGTGTAGGCATACAAGCGGCGACGCTGTTTCCCGGTAGTCTCGCGGATGATTCCAAGCTGACGAAGGTGGTCTAGAGATTTCTGCACGGTCGGAACTGACAATCCCAAGGCTTTGCTTGCCGACGCCACCGAGAGAAAGGGTGAACGTTGGAGAAGCTCGTGGACACGTAGAGCGGACGTCGCGGAGCGACCAAGTTCTGTTACGCGGTTTCGATCATTTTCGAACAGTGTTATCAGGCGGCGGGCAGCATCCACTGCTTGGGTTGCTGTCTCGGTGACGCCATCGAGGAAGAAGGCGACCCAGGCTTCCCAATCGCCCCGCTCCCGGACAGCTTGAAGCAGGTCGTAGTAGGTCTGACGGTGCGTTTTGAGGTAAAGGCTGAGATAGAGGACGGGTTCGCGAAGTGCTCCAGCCTCGCAGAGGAGGAGCGTGATCAACAGGCGCCCGAGCCGGCCATTGCCATCGAGAAACGGGTGGATGGTTTCGAACTGCACATGGGCTAAAGCGGCTCGAAGGAGTGCGGGGTGGGTCTCTGTCGCGTGAAGATAATTCTCAAGGGAACTGAGACAGCTGGTCAGCTCATCAGGTGGTGGTGGGACGAATAGGGCGTTGCCTGGTCGGGTTCCTCCGATCCAGTTCTGGCTTCTTCGAAACTCTCCGGGCTCCTTGCTTGCGCCCCTCCCCTTGGAGAGCAGGATCTGATGGATTTCTTTGATTAGGCGAAGAGAGAGCGGGAACCCTTCTCGCAACCGCCTGAGCCCGTGATCGATGGCGGCGACGTAGTTCGAGACCTCCAGGACATCGTCGAGGGGAACCATCGGTAGCTCGTCATGCTCAAAGAGCAGCAGGTCGGACAGTGACGACTGCGTGCCTTCGATCTGAGAGGATAAAAGAGCTTCTTTGCGGAGGTACATGTAGATGAATAGGGGCGGCGCAGGCAGGATGGCGGTGATGCCGTCGAGGCGTCCCAACGCCTGGTTGGCCGCTTCGATCCGGGTCAAAAGTGGCGCGAGATCCAGGGGCGGTTCGGGTGGCAATGGCTGGGGGACGTACGCGCGTACCTGTTCGCCTCCGACGGCGGTGATGCGGATGGTGCCGATGCGGCGTGTGCGGTCGATGCTCATGGCTTATGAAGCGATCCTTTAATTAGCTGAAACGTAATTAAAGGATACGTGCTCAAAATTTAGATAGCTAGGTCAACAGCACGCTCGGAGCGGGTTTGTGTTGCCCATTTGTCACTCAAAGGTGGCTACCAGGCCCGCCGATCAACGTGCAATTCTGGAGCGTCGTGCCAGTTTTGCAAGGCATATATCCGGCAACGGATGGTCTGCCCGGACCTAACAGGTGCTTATTTCTGCGGATCGGTTGGATATGCGAACACAGCAGAGATAAGTGTTCAATTGAATGTGCGCACATCATCAGCGGGTTAGCAGATTTATTGGACAGGTTGTTGGACAAGGATGGGATTGAACGTCTTATTGTCTAATAAATTCTGGGGCAACCGGGTGTTTCGCGATCGTTGATCGAGTGCTTTTACTAATCAATTTTTTGAAACTTGCTTTTCTGAAATTCAGAAGATGTTTAGAAGAAGAATGTTCAGGAGAATGTATTGGAATGTTCTGTTCTATATATAGGCGCTACCGATCAAGCGTAAAAGCGCTACCGATTCAGCGCGGATGCGCTACCGAATATGCGTGCCCCCCTGCCCTTTTGCTACCGATCATGCGTGGTTGCGCTACCGATTCAGCGTAAGACGCCCGGAACGGCCCGGATTTGCTGGGCCATTTTCGAGGCTTCCGCTACCGATCATGCGTAGCTGAAATGCCCCTTTCGACGGCGCTACCGATTATGCGTGATGGCAATTACCGCTACCGATTATGCGCAAAAAGAAGGCAGGTGGGAACCTCCATCGGCGCTACCGTTTATGCGTGGTGATCCCCTGTCCTGCTACCGATTATGCGTGGCTATTTGCGGGTTGCCCGCTTCACTGGAAGGGCCAGCACGTCCGGCCCGGCCGGCGTGATGGTGCATCCTGCTTCGGTGATTTCGACGGGGAACCGGGGGAATATCTCGCGGATTTGGGCCACTTCCTGGGCGAAGTCCCGGCGGAAGTTGCGGTCGCGGTTATACCCCTGCCCCCACTGCTCCTTGAGGGCATCCCAGGAGATCTTGAGCGGCTCGGACAACGTGTGCAGGCGATACCCCAGCCAGAACAGCAGGTCGAGCTTGCGGGGACTGCCGGCGAAGACCTTGACTGCCTCCACGTTGACCGGCAGCGCGTGCGAGACCAGCGTCGAATAGAATTCGTGGCTGAACGTGATGGTCGATGGCCACATCATCTTCTGGTCGGCGGAATTCGGGAACCAGACATCTATCGAGGAGAAGGGCTGCGTGTTCACCGTCTTCGCGCGAACCCCGTCCCACATGCCGATCCGCATGTGACAGGCCGCCAGCGCGTTCACCTGCGTCTTGAACGAGGTCAGCGTCCCGTTCTTGCCGCCGGTAACGGGAAATCCCATCGCCCGGATAAAAGCCGTCAGACTGTCCTCAATCTCGACTACAGCGGTTTTCTGACGAATGGCTTCGCTGCATAAGTGCAGGAGCAGCAAACGCGCTCTAGAGCCGTATGGGAGCGGCTGGGCCTCCCACCGCCCGTCGGGCGAGCGCAACTTTCCGGCCTCGACCACGAGACTCATACGTCCCTGGGTGCGCTCGTACTCGCGAATTTCGACGGGTTGGCGGGTGTAGGGAAGCCCGCAGATGGCGAGAACGCTGTGGATATGGCGGAGATTCTGCCGATCCCCCTGCCCTGCTTCCAGTTTGTCCCGCGCCTCTTGCCGGCGTCGCACGTCACGCGGGAGAGCGACGGTCCTGTCGCGCTGCTCCTGCTCGTACTGGCATTGCTTGAGCACAAACTCGAACCCTGCTCGTCCCCTCGCCTCCTCGACGCGCGCAATCAGGTCGGCATCGCTGACGCCAGGAAGGAATCCAGGGGCCGAGAAGAGGCTCACGCGGCGGGGAACTCCTTACTGAGGATGTCACGCACCACGTCGGAAATCTGCACGTCTTTCATCGCGCATTGCACCTTGATGCGACGATGCAGGTCTTCCGGCACGTCGACGGTCAACCGCTTGGTCGGAAGGTCTGGTTTCGGAGGCGCCTTCTCCGCCACATCCGTGTTACCAACCCACGCCTCGGCGGGCTTGGGAAGCGGCATCGGCTGCTTGAAGGGAATTGTCTTGGTGCTCATGCGGCGGCTCTTTCGTTCGTTGTGGATTTGAGGACTTCGGCAAGTTCGTAGATTTCCCAGGCTGCTGGTGAGCCCGGTGCGGTTTCGACAACGGTCAGCCCTTGGGCAGCGGACTCGGCAAACACGACCCGTTGGGCGACGGTGGCCTTGAGGAGCAGCATCGGGAACTGTTCGAAGGCTTTAATGACGTCGCGTGCGATCGCCGTATTTCCGATTTTACGATTGACCACAAAGCCGGCTTTGATGTCGGGGCGGAACTGCTGGGCCTCGGAGATGAGGTTGACGATCTCGGCGCACGACCAGATGTCGAAGGGCGACGGCTGCACCGGGATCAGGACATAGTCGCAGGCCAGGATGGCCGAGCGCGCCAATTCATTGACGCGCGGGGCACCGTCGATGATAACGAGGTCGTAGTCGGCCGCGACCGCCGGCAACTCTTTATGCAGCGTCGGCTTCGGCATCCCGACCACCGCGAACAGCGGCTTGGCTTCCCGAACGCTCGACCAGGCGAGCGCGCTTCCCTGAGGGTCGGCGTCGACAAGCAGAACCTTCAACCCCTCCTTGGCATAGGCCGCCGCAAGGTTGAGCGCGAGCGTAGTCTTGCCGACACCGCCCTTCTGTTGCAGGACGCCGATGATCATGAATGCCGACTTTCTTGGGTTGATGGTCGCCGCTTCGTCGTAAATCCGACGGTGCGGTTATCAGGTAGGCCGATGCTGCGGTCTCTAGTCCGAACGGTCAAACGTTTTGCCGCAAAAGCGGGCATCCCCTGTTGCGGAAACGCAGCAAAGCGGAAAAGCTGATAAGCGTTAAGGTGAGGACTTACAACGACGCTTTTGCGTTTACGTGGTTCGGCGCAAATTCGCCGCCGCATCAATGTGCAAATATTTATCTCCGCATAATCGGTAGCGCGGACGCCCGCACATCTTGATATCCGCGCTGGCGCATGAGCGAATCGTCGGGAAGTAGGAAATGCGGAAAAACAAGGAACCGATTTGTGGGGTGAGTGCAGAAGCGGCGACTCGAAGTTCTGCAATTCAGTGACGCTGCAAAATCTTAAAGTCGGCAATTCGGCCGTGCGGCGATACGTTTTTGCGACGTGTCGGGAACGTGGCCTGCCAGCCCAGACGCTTAGCCTAATGTGGCGTCGTCGAACGTGTCCAATCCGAGGATGCGCGCCTCTTCTGCGCGATCATCTTCGAGGCTGGATGAGAAGGGGTCGTCTCCTGCCATGATTCTGCGAAGTGCGGCTTCCCACTGAAGCAGTGCGGAACGCTTCAATTTCAAAAGGTCGGCGGCACTGTAGTGCTTGGCGGTGACATTGCGCCTCTGGGAATGGTTCAGAATAGCGCCGCGCACGAAGTCACCGTGGCCAAGAAGCTCGAGGTAAGACGAGCATGAGCGGCGAAGGTCGTGCGGAGAAATGGGGTTCGGTTGATTGTCGCGGTCACGGAAATCAAACACCCACCGCTTGTCGGGAGTTTCCTTGACCGGGCGGCCTTTGGGATCGACCGGTCGTTGTGCCCGGCGCAAGGCGGTGGCCACGGCATGGGCGTCAATGGGTGTCGCGTCGCCTGCGGCTGGGTCACCAACGGGAGACGGGAACAGGAAGCTGCCTTTGGCTTCGGATCGGGCAGCTTTGATGATCTCGCGTGCCCAGGGGGGCAGGGGCACCACGTGTGGGCGATGGCTCTTGTTGACGGTGATGGTCCAGGTGGCGGCCGTGAGGTCGACATCCGCGCGGCGCATGGCGGTGATCTCGCCGGAACGTTGGGCGAGCAAGAGTTCCAGCATGAGAACACGGCGCGTGCTGGTGTCCATGGGAGCATCAGCCAGGTTGGTGATGAACGTTCGGATTTCCGGGACGGAAAGGATGCGGTCGCTCGGGGACTCCCGGTAGAGGCGATGGCCTCTGGCGGGATTGCCGCCGGTCCAGGCAACGAGCTGTTGGGCCTCGGCCCAGCCGAGCAAAGCGCGCATGGTCCGGATCATGTGATTGGCGGCCGTGGGCCGGTCGGCCAGTGCCGTGTGTGTGGCGGCGATACGCGCGCGCTCGAGCTTGGCGGGTGACAAGTGGCCGAAGGGTTTGCGGCAGTGGGTATCGAAGGACTCGCGATACGACCGGGCGGTGTTGGCGGCAAGGCGCACCTCGACGTGGTGTTCCATCCAGCGGTCGAAGAGGTCGGTGATGGTTTGGATGTCGCCCAAGGTGGAGGGGAGGGGGTCACCGCCCTGGGCGGCTTTGGCCAGAAATGACAGGGCGGTTCGGCGGGCCTGGTCAACGGTCATCGGACCAAGGCGGCCAATGACGCGTCTGCGGGATTTGGTTCCCACCGTGTAAGTGATGCAGAAGCTGATCTGGCCGGCCGGAGTTACCTGGACGCCGAACCCCGTCAGGTCGTCATCGCGGATGATGTGAAGCTTACCGTCGGGCTTGATGGCGTCGAGCAGGCGTTTGGTGATGACCGGCATGGCTGACCCATTGACGTGAATCGGGGAGAGATCTAGGGATCCGCCATATACACCAGATATACGTGTGAGAATGCAAGTCGGCGATGGTTGGCAAGGGCTGCTGACAAACTGTGATGGACTGATAATATGCTGTTATAAATGGATAAAATCAAATTCCCGAGTACAGTCAAAAACTTTGCTCCCGGAGCATTTTGATAACTACGAATCTGGGGGTCAGAGGTTCGAATCCTTTCGGGCGCGCCAGTTTTTTCAG
>ERZ1645187.2319-NODE-2319-length-16883-cov-14.254813_pt1 | contig 16883 bp, 18 predicted proteins | sample MGYA00575352_ERZ1645187 | MGnify/ENA primary metagenome ERZ1645187 (study PRJEB40837, sample SAMN11349314) | freshwater sediment metagenome | isolation source: river sediment | host: Sediment | place: India: Wazaribad , New Delhi | collected 2017-02-21 ... | reverse complement strand
GTGCTTATTTCAACAAGGGCGTTTGTTGTACCCGACATTGCAGATAGAACCACAATTTTTGGCTGGTCATTATGAATCAAGTCAACAAGATTCTGCATCCGGTTAGCTGAACCTACTGAAGTTCCGCCAAATTTCATTATCAACATGTGCAATTCTTTTTTTTGCCAAAATTACTGTTTTGAACCTTAGCGTTGATTTGTTGTGGATATTTCTATTGGTGCTGAATAAGTTTATTTATGAAAAGCTTGGCTTGATTTCTTGTAAATTGAAAAACAATTGTAAATTGGCAGCCAAATTTGTTTGCTATGTATGAAATCCTATCACAAATTGATGATATTCGCCTGAATTTCAGCGAGGGAGGCCTGCTTTATATGAATATCACGCTGGCCATAATAATGTTTGGAGTGGCTTTGGATATCAAGTATGAGCACTTTAAAAACATTGTGCAATATCCAAAATCAGCAATCCTTGGCGTTTTTTCGCAAATTGTTGTATTGCCTGCCCTCACCTATATCCTTGTGATTCTTTTAAACCCTCCGCCATCAATTGCCATGGGCATGATTTTAATTGCGGCTTGTCCGGGCGGAAATATCTCCAATTTCATTTCGGCGCTTGCCAAAGCTAACGTTGCCTTATCAGTGAGTTTAACGGCAATTTCAACTTTAACGGCAACCTTTGTAACGCCAATCAATTTTGCGTTTTGGGGAGGAATGTATGTGCGTTATTTTGAAAAAGCACGACATTTAAATGTGCCGATTGAAATTGATTTTTTACAGATGGCCCAAACTGTATTCATTCTGTTGGGTGTTCCGCTGATAGCAGGCATGTGGATTGGATACAAATTCCCTGAAATTTCAAAGAAATACCACAAAACTATCCGCACAACCTCTATCATTTTGTACATGACTTTCATCGTCGGAGCTTTGATTGCGAATGCAAAATACATTCCAATGGTGATCCTCCCTCTTGGTTTTGTGGTCATGTTGCTTAATGCACAAACATTATTTACAGGATATTTTGTTTCAACAATTTTCAAACTGCCGAGGGCAGACAGACGTACAATTTCAATCGAAACAGGAATACAAAACTCAGGATTAGCCTTGGTGCTTATTTTTAACCCCAAGCTTTTCAATGCCAATGGCGGCATGGCTTTTATGGCAGCATGGTGGGGTATCTGGCAAATGATCACCGGTATTGGCCTTGCTTATCTTTTGTCGAAAATCAGGTTAAGGGATTATAAGTGGTCGGCTATCAGCTCGTCGGAAAAAAGTGACCCTGAAGCAAACTAAGGAAATAAAAAAAGGGTAAGCTACTTACATCGCACCGCTCAACCATATACCCTTGCTTTCTTCCAAACCTGGGGGATTCTACAGGAGCTGGTCGTATAAGACTTACCCGTTGCAAAAGTACAACAAATCCTTTTACAGCCAAGAGCTGTTCATTTTTTTTCTTCAAATACCAAAATCATTTGGTAAGTTTGCATGTCGTTGACAAAGATTTAACATGAGAATATATCGGAGAAGGTCTTTTTGGTGGGTCGGAATCATCTTCGGCTTCTTTTCCGGTTTGATCGTTTTTTTGTTCCAGTTGCTGTTGTTTCATCTTTCAACAAACACATTTTCACCTGTTTATCTGATAATTTACCTAATACCTTTCATCGCAATGTCAATGGCCGCCCGTCGTTTGCGCGAACGTTACGGCGAAGGTGTTCTGGGTTTCGGGCAAGGATTCAGGCTTTCGGTTCTCACTGGTTTTGTTTCGGCCGGCATCATGTCGGTGATGGTTTATTTTATTTACTCCGAACTTTTTGAGTCTGCTTTGCAATTGAGGGCATCACAACTGCATGCCAGCCTTGTGAGCGAAAATCCGGGAATGGATTTCAACCTGATGAAGCAAAGAAAGGATTTGATATCCAAGCTGTTAAGTCCTGTTTCATTGGCAATATATTACTTTGTAATTCAAATAGTTCTTGCTCCTGTGTTAGCATTTTTTATTGCTATCTTTGCAATGCGCCGCCGACGCGATATAACAGACATCTAACTTAAAAACATTTAATATGGTTCCTTTTAATCAAGCAGTTAAGTTCGGGGTAATAACAGGGGCAGCTTTAATTGCCTACAGTGTTGTTCTTTATGTGACCGACGTGAATCTTTTTGACACTGTTTTCTCCATCATCAATGGATTGATTAATTTCGGTCTGTTGATATTTATGGCTGTATTTGCAATCAATAAAACACGTGACCTGCAGCTTGAAGGCAAAATAACTTTTTTGCAGGCTTTTCTTGTTGGTGGTGTAACATTGCTTATTGCAAGTTATATCAACAGCCTGTTTGGATTTGTTTTGAATCAATACATTGATCCTGAGTACTGACAAGACAAATGGATAATTTTATCAATAACCTCGAAGGAAAGGTTCCTGAAAATATGATGGATGGAATCATCGAGAAAATGGAAGAAAATTCTGATGCCATGAAGAACTTAATCAAAGGACTTTGGATGTCGCCAATTTTTGCCATTGTAGTCAGCGCAATCATTTCATTGTTTATTAAAAAGGATGCAACTGCACAATCCTAAGAAATTTCATGGATTTATCAATCGTTATTCCTCTTTTTAATGAAGAGGCTTCGCTGCCGGAGCTGACTGCCTGGATTTCGGAAGTATGCCACAGGGAAAAGCTTGAATTTGAAATGATCTTTGTGGACGACGGTTCACAGGATGGCTCATGGAAAGTGCTTACTAAGCTTGAGGAAGGCTTTCCTGAGCTTAAGGCAATCCGTTTCAGACGCAACTACGGCAAGTCTGCGGCTTTGAATCAGGGCTTTTCAGTTGCAAGCGGGGATGTGGTCATAACCATGGATGCCGACTTGCAGGACAGTCCCGATGAGATACCCGGCTTGTACCGGATGATCACAAAAGAGGGTTATGATCTGGTTTCAGGTTGGAAAAAAAACAGACACGATCCGATCACCAAGACTTTGCCTTCGAAGCTTTTTAATCGTACAACAAGGGCTATCAGCGGAATTCATCTGCACGACTTCAATTGCGGACTCAAAGCATATAAGAGTGAGTTGGTGAAAAGTATCGAAGTGCAGGGCGAAATGCACCGCTATATTCCTGTTATTGCAAAGTGGGCCGGATTTGGACGGATTGGCGAAAAAGTGGTTACCCACTACGAAAGGAAATATGGCAGCTCAAAATATGGCATGAGTCGTCTGGTGAAAGGCTATCTCGACCTCTTGTCCATCACCTTTACATCGAAATTTGGCAGAAGGCCTATGCACTTCTTTGGCAGCCTGGGCTCATTTATTTTCTTTATCGGTTTCAGCATTGCCGGCTATCTGGCCTATGAAAAAGTTTTTAACGCGGTTTATAAAATGACCGACCGCCCACTGTTTTTCCTTGCTTTACTGGCAATGATCATTGGAACACAGTTGTTTATGACAGGTTTCCTGGCAGAACTCCTCGTCAGGTCATCATCAGCTCCGGGAGGAGGCTACATCATCCGAGAAAAAATTAATTTATAATAGCAGAATAATGAAGATACATCTTGTTTCGGGAGGTTGCGGTTTTGTTGGGCGCAACATGGTAAAACGATTGCTGTCAGCAACAAAGGATTTTGTTTTTATGGTTGACGACCTGTCTATCGGCCGCCATCCATCAGAATGGTTCGAAAACTATTCGGCACATTTCATTGAAGATATTGAGGTGATTGGTGACGAGAGCCGGTTGTTTTTCTGGAAAGGTGATTTCAGAAATCTTTTGTTCTATATGCGTCAGAATCCAAAGTATATTCAAGAGAAATACCATTTGGATTTTGAAAAATTTACTGATGTTTTTCACTTTGCAGCCATCGTTGGCGGCAGAATGAAAATTGAAGGCGATCCAATGATCGTTGCACTCGACCTTAGTATTGATGCTGAGTTTTTTTATTGGGTCACACAGCATAAACCTGCCCGCGTGCTTTATCCCAGCTCCAGTGCTGCCTATCCCGTGAGTCTTCAGTCAACCGACGGGGCGGTGGCTCTAGCCGAAGGTGATATTGACTTTGAGAAAAACCTTGGAACACCCGATATGACCTACGGATGGTCGAAGCTGACGGGTGAGTTTCTTGCACGTATAGCTGCCAAATATTATGATGTTCGTGTTGCTTGTATCCGTCCGTTTTCGGGCTATGGCGAAGACCAGGAACAATCTTATCCGGTGCCTGCCATCGCTGCACGTGCAGCCCGCAAAGAAGACCCTTTCGAAGTGTGGGGTACCGGCAAGCAAGGGCGCGACTTTGTGCATATTGACGATGTGCTCGATTTTATTTTCATGTTGCTCGACAATGTGAGCGATGGTTCGGCCTATAATATCGGCTCCGGAAAACTAACCTCTTTCATCGAGTTGATTGCTCTGTTTGGTGAGATAGCCGGCTATAATCCAACTGTTAAGCCATTGCCTGACAAGCCTGTAGGAGTGCATTCGCGCTATGCAAACATGGATGTTGTTACCAATAAATTTGGCTGGAAACCAAAAATAAGCCTCCGCGAAGGAATGGAACGTGTTTATCGCAGACAGTTGGAAGAAATCAGCAAGGCATAGTTTGTTCTGTTGTTAACGAATGTGACCGAAGTAACTGAAAAACCAAAAACGTAATAAAATCAAATACCGCAACATAATACATTGAAATTCACTGATTTTTCATTGGCCGATCCTGTGATGGAAGGCATAGATGCTATGGGATACATCAATCCGAGTCCCGTTCAGGAAGCTGCCATTCCAATTATTCTTGAGGGCAACGACCTTATTGCCTGTGCACAAACGGGCACCGGCAAAACGGCTGCATTTTTGCTGCCGCTAATCCACCGTTTGCTCACAGATTCCGATCAGGAAGGTCTCATTCAGGCACTTATCATCGCGCCGACAAGGGAATTGGCCATACAGATTGATCAGCAGTTGCAGGGTTTTGCCTATTTTGCCAACACCAGCAGTATTGCCGTCTATGGTGGTGGCACAGGTGCTGGCTTTGATCAGGAGAAAAAGGCCCTGCAACATGGCGCTCAGGTGATTGTGGCCACACCGGGTCGTTTAATCTCGCACCTCAACCTCGGTTATGTTGACTTTTCAGGACTGAAATACCTTGTGCTTGACGAAGCCGACCGTATGTTGGATATGGGTTTTTTGCCCGATATTATTCGTATTCTGAACGCTTTGCCGGTGAAAAGACAGACCTTGCTGTTCTCAGCCACCATGCCCGATGGCATTAGAAAACTCACTGAGCGAATGCTGGTCAATCCACGGCAGGTGAATCTGTCAGTGTCCAAACCAGCCGAGAATGTGTTGCAGGCTGCCTATCTTGTGTTTGAAAATCAGAAGATTGCCCTCATCGAAAGTCTGCTTGATGGTAAAGACTTGCCGCTGGTACTCATTTTTGCTTCAACAAAAGCCGGCGTAAAGGAGGTTGAAGCCATTCTGAAGCGAAAAAAGTTTAACGTCAGTGCCATCCATTCCGATCTGGAACAGGATCAGCGGACGGCAGTCATGAACAGGTTCAGGGCACGTGATCTGCAAATTCTCGTAGCAACCGACATCGTTGCCCGTGGCATTGACGTGGATGATATCAGTCTGGTTATCAATTACAATGTTCCGGGCGATGCAGAGGATTATGTGCACAGGGTCGGACGCACCGCCCGTGCTGAAAGAAGCGGCGTAGCCTTGACTTTTGTGAGCGAGATGGAGTTTGGTAAGTTTAAACGCATCGAACAGTTTTTGGGAGGCCCTGTTAGGAAACTCTTGTTGCCACAGCATCTGGGTGATGGTCCAACCATCGAAAGTTACGACACCCAGCGCTCACATCACAGGGCTTTTTATGGGAAAAAACGTGGCCCATCGGGCAACAAACGCAAACGCCCCGGCGGACACCAAAAAGGCAAAAACCCGGGTAAAAATCAATGATTCAACTCTGTTTTGAAGTTTTTTGAGATGATCGAGAGCATCTCGTCATGCACAATGCCGTTGCTCGCGATAATGTCTTTTCCAAAAATCACATCATCAGCCCCGTCAAACCCGCTCAGTTTTCCTCCTGCCTGCGCTACGATGAATGCGCCGGCAGCCACATCCCAGGGGTGCAAACCGTATTCGTAAAACACTTCGAACCTGCCACATGCCACATATGCAAGGTCAACAGCAGCCGATCCCAACCGGCGAATGCCACGGCTCTGACGCATCAGCTGATCAAAAACTTTCAGGTAGGGCTCCATCCGTGTAAAATCGTAGTATGGAAAGCCGGTGGCTATGAGGCTGGCATCAAGTTTTTCGGTCTTACTAACTTTGATTTCCTGTCCGTTACAATAAGCAGCCCCGCCTTTCCATGCATAAAAACACTCGTCGAGGTTGACTTCGTGAACCACTCCAAGCACTATTTCACCCGCTTCCTGAAGCGCAATACTGATGCTGTATAGCGGCACACCATGCACAAAATTTGTTGTTCCGTCGAGTGGATCAATGATCCAGTTGAAGCGGGCCGCAAGGTCGTTGCCACTTTCTTCTGCAATGAAACCTGCTTCAGGCAGCAGTTCTTTCAAGGCTTTTTTTATCATCTCTTCCGAACCGCGGTCAACATATGAAACCATGTCGTGAAGGCCTTTCTCTTCGATATCTTCCTGTCTCAGCTTGCCGGCATTGTTTTTGATAAATCCCGAAACCTCTTTGGTAATGGTCGTTACTCTTTTTGTAAGGTATTTGTAATCAATGCTATTTTTCATTTTTTAAGGAATTCGAATGGTTTTGAAAATTTGTTTGGAAGCTGCTGAAGTCCGATGCCGGCAACGATCAGGAAAAGACCGGCAACAGTGCTGGGGAGGATGGTCTCGCCAACAAGAAAGTGAATGAAAAACAAAGCAAGAAAAGGCGAAAGGAAGATCAGGTTGCTCACCTTGGCGGTGTTGCTTGCATTTTTCAAAGCAATTAGCCAAAACACGAAGGTGATGCCCATCTCAAATGCCCCAATGTAGAGCGCTCCTGCCAATGCATTGAAGTTGGGCATTTCGATTTCTGAAAAAAAGAAGAGATAGGCAGTGATATAGGCGCCACCAAAGAAGGTGTTCATGAATATTTTCTGAATGGATTCGCGGTCATCTCGCAGGTTGATGATCCAATAAAGCGCCCAAAGGAATGCGCTTCCGACAGCCAGAAACACGCCGAAAGGATGCGTGAAACTGAGCGAAAATGGTTCGCCTTTTGTGCTGATGAGCCACAATCCCGAAAAGCTGATAAGAATTGCAACGAAGGCTTTCAATCCAATCTTTTGTCCAAGGAGCGGCACGGACAAGATTGTCAAAACAACTGGCCAGCTGTAGTTCAGAACCCCGGCTTCCTGGGCCTGCAACAAGTCGTAAGCTTTGAAAAGCACAAGGTAATAGGCAAAAGGATTGATGAATCCCGACAAAGCCGACATGAGCAGCTGCTTTTTGTTTTGTCTGAAAAGTTTGTGAAAACTGTGTTTGAAAGCAAGAATTGCTCCCAGTACAAACATGGCAAAGAACGACGACCACAACAGCAATTGATCGGGTGGAATATATTTGAGTGTGAGCTTGAAAGCCGAACTCATCGTTGACCAGAAAGCGATGGCCAGCAGTGCGTAAACGACCGCTTTTTTCTGTGGTTTCATTGGCCGTTACTCCCTGTTTTTCGAATCAATAAAAATTGTCACCGGACCGTCGTTGACAAGCGAAACCTGCATCATTGCCCCAAATGTTCCGGTGTGCACCTGACGGTTGGTTACTGTTTCCAGCTGCTTTACAAAACGTTCATAAAGCGGAATGGCAGTTTCCGGACGTGCGGCTTTGATGTAGCTGGGTCGGTTGCCTTTTTTCGTTGATGCGTGCAAGGTGAACTGACTTACCACAAGCAACTCGCCGGCTGCAGCAACAACATCGAGATTCATCACACCTTCTGCATCAGGAAAAATCCTCAGCCGTGCTATTTTACCGCAGAGCCATTGAATATCTTCTTCATTGTCAGCTTCCTCAATGCCAAGCAAAATCAGAATCCCTTTCCCGATTGAAGCTTTGAGGTCGTTGTTGATATGAACCGTTGCCGATGAGGTTCGTTGCAGGATAACACGCATTATTTGATGATAGAAATGAGGGCGCAATTTAGTACTTTTGCACGAAATCTCTGACATGACAAAGCTGAGTGTAAACATAAATAAAATTGCAACCTTGCGCAATGCCCGCGGTGGAAATGTGCCTGATGTTCAGCAGTTTGCGGTTGATTGCGAGCGTTTTGGCGCCGAAGGTATCACCGTACACCCGCGTCCCGACCAACGCCATATCACTTTTAAAGATGTGGAGCTGCTCAAGGCAGTGGTGCAAACTGAGTTCAACATTGAAGGAAATCCCACCGAAGAGTTTATCAATCTTGTGCTGAAAAACCGTCCTGATCAGGTGACTCTCGTGCCTGACGAACCCGGACAGCTGACTTCCGACCATGGATGGGACACCATCAGGCACAAAGCTTATCTGAAAGAGGTCATCAGGCGGTTTCATGCTGAGGGTATCCGGGTTTCAATCTTTGTTGATCCTGATGTCGAAATGGTGAAACATGCGCTCGATTGCGGCACCGACCGCATTGAGCTGTACACCGAAAGCTATGCGCGTTTGTATGTTGCTGATAGAAACGCTGCTGTTGCGCCATATGTTCGTGCCGCTGAAGAAGCCGTGAAAAACGGTCTGGGCATCAATGCAGGTCACGACCTCAGCCTGCAGAACCTGCAATTTTTTGCTGCCTCAGTTCCGGGTGTGCTCGAAGTTTCGATTGGACATGCATTGATCAGCGAAGCCTTGTATTATGGCATTGAGAACACCATTCAGATGTATCGCCGACAATTAATGCAATGAAACCGATTCATTTTCAACCTATCGGGGTGATTCGTACCCAGTATGCGCAAACAGGCGGTATGCCAATTCAGGCTGCACTGGCGCAAGAAAGCATGTTGGCTGTTGCCGAGCTTGAAGAGCACTTCGAAGCCGGTTTGGAGGGACTCGAAACCTTTACGCATATCATACTCGTTTATCATTTCCACCAGGCAAAAGCTCCCGCGCTGAAACAATCACCCTTTCTCGATCAGAAACAGCGCGGTATTTTCGCAATCCGCGCCCCACACCGGCCTAATCCGATAGGCATCTCCGTGGTAGAATTGGTGAAAATTGAGGGGAACAAAATTTATTTTAACCATGCTGATATGCTGGATGGCACGCCTTTGCTCGATGTCAAACCATTTGTTCCTGCCTTCGACCACCGCGATGATGCAGGAAACGGCTGGCTCGAAGAGGTGTTTCCTGCTGATTATCAGTCATAAACCGGGCGCGCAGCTTTGCCAAGTTTAGCTTTCGGTTATTCATTCTCATTTTTGAAGCTCTGCCTCCGGCAGAGCGCTAATCTTATCTATTGTTTAACGAAAACGACACCCACTTTTTTGTTAAGCAAAGGGTAGTAATTCCAAAAAAACGTATTATTGCTCTCGGCGGACGATTGGAGGATGAAAGAATAATCAGAAAGTGCTTGATTATAAACACTTTGCTGTAGAGTATCTTTGTCCATGGGTTCGCATTATGTATCATTATTAATAAAAATAATCAAAAACATGGAAAAAATTAGAATCGAAGTTAAATGGGCCATCATTTTTTCGGTGATGGGTTTGGTTTGGATGCTGCTCGAAAAATGGAGCGGTTTGCACAGTACCTATATTGATTACCATCTATACCTCACCAATCTTTTTGCTATTCCGGCAATCATTGTGATGGTGATGGCGCTCAATGACAAGAAAAAAACGTTTTATGGCGGCGACATGAGCTATATGCAAGGGCTTGTTTCAGGGATAATTTTATCACTTATCATTGCTTTGCTGAGCCCGCTCACACAGTGGATAACTACCTATGTAATCACGCCGGAATATTTCCCAAACGTGATAAAACGTTCGGTTGAAATAGGATACTACAAAACCACTGCCGAAGCCGAAGCCAACTTCAACTATTCTAATTATGCTATTCAGGGTGCCGTCGGAGCACTTGGGATGGGTGTGTTGACCACTGCCATTGCAATGATTTTTATAAGAAGTAAGTCCCGGTAGATAGAGCCCGACAACACTTAAAAGTTTAATCTTCCCAGTCGAGAAGTCTTTGTTCGCCTTTAAGTTGCTGTATTTCACTAATTTCCTGACTCACCTCGATCACTCCTTTGTATGTTCCGTCGGTATCGCGCAAGGCGAAGTAACGGATTAGAATTACCTTTTGCTTCATTTTGATCCAAAACGAAGCCTCACTTTTTCTTCCTGAGCGGAAGCCTTCGATGATACGGTGCACAATGTCAACGCTTTCCGGAGGATGACATTGGTGCACATCCCTTCCAATGATGGCTCGGCTTCGCGGAAAGATGCGGTGTGGCGGTGAAGAAAAGAAACGCACCTTGTCAAACTCGTCCACATACGTTATATCAACAGGCAGGTGGTTGAAGAGCAAGAGCAGTTGCGCGGCCGTCAGCGATCCTGTCGAAAGGTCAATGAATTCGGGAGAGCCGGGGGTCTCAGCCGTAGTCTTATGAGGTGTTTCGGGTGCTTTAACAAATGGTAGCTCAGGGTCGTGACAATCCTGAAGAAGGCGATCGAGTGCAGCACCGGGGATGCTCGCCAGTATTTGTGGAAAAAGCAATTTTTCGTCGCGGAGGCGGATGGCAAGCATCGTGAAATATAAATCCCCAACAGATTTGTTAAACTGCTGCAAATCAGGATTCGGCGAAGCGATGATTGTTGCTAATCGCTGCAATGAGTTGCGTATGTCGTCATGAAAAGACCACATGAGCTGTGTGCATCTGTAGTTTGTCCAATGTTTCTCAATCACGGGGAAGAGCACATTTTCCTTGATGGTATAATAAGCCTCAAAAGCAGCAATTTCGTTAAGATCTTCAGCTGCTTTTTGCCATAACCCGGCCAGGTTTGGCGTGTTGTTGAGGGCCTTGACGAGAGTTTTGAACCTTGTTAGTTTTTCTGACAGCAGCAGGTTGTTTTGCTGCAGGAGCCATACAAAGCTTCCTTCGCCGGCCTGCACTTCCGGAAGTTTGCGGATTGTGTTGCCAAGCACATTCAGGAATTTGTTGACCCCGGTTTTTAGCTGGGCGAGGGGAATGTTTTCGCTCATAAGCTTGTCAACCAAGTCAATGATGTCGTACGGTCCGGCGTTTTCGATGGCTGTTTTAGCAGCTTTGATCTGGTTTACAGCATCATTTCTTTGCATTACAGCATGAAAAAGTGCATGCAGTATCTGTGCTTTATCGTACTGGTGTGTTGAAATTTCCGACATGATGAGAGCTTGTGTTGTCAATCGTTACAGACTTGCAGGAAAGCATAATTTCTTCCGTACCAGAGCATTTGTTCGGCGAAATTGTCGGGGTAGGAAATCAGAACATCGGCAATGCGTCCGTCTTTTTTCACGAGTTCGAGCTGTGGCTGGATGAAACCGGCAAAAGGCGCAATGCCGAGTGCTTTCCATCGTTGCAACATTTCTGCATGTATCTCAGGATCTACTTTAACGCCATAGTTTTCAACCAATTGTTTTGCTCCTTCGTAGTCGCCTTCCGATTTGATGCGCTGCACCTCGGTCAGCAGTTGCCCGAAAATCTGGCGCAGGGCTTCGTAATTGTTGATGCGGACAAAGGTGTTTCCATCCACTTTCACTTTTTCAACCACATTTTCGCCTTTCCCTTTCTCAAAGGCCCAGGCAGCGATGAGCTGCCGGTTGCGCATATGGCTTTCTTCGAGTTGTTTTCCAGCTTCGATGCGAACGAGCTGACGCATCAGTCCGTTGAGCATAAAACTGTCGTATTCTGCTTTTCCAACATCTTCAGAATCAGCAAGACCATGTTCAATCAGCACAGGATCAGTGATATAATACAAGGCAACAAGGTCGGCGCGTGCTTCTTCGATGGTGTTGCTATAGCTTTTGAGTGTTTCTTTTGGTGTGCCGACACCATCCTGGATTTTACCGCTTCCGTGTCCGATCACTTCATGCAATCCGGTATGTAACTTGGAGGCTGTTGCGCCATGTTTTTTTATACGTTCTTGTTGTTCAGGAAGATAGAATGCTTCGATGCTGCCATTGGACTGCGAAGCCATCTCATAGGCTTCTTCGATGTTGCCGAGTGAAACCGATTTGGAGCCATGTTCTGTCCTGATCCAATCTGCATTTGGCAGGTTCACACCGATGGGTGAGACGGGAGCGTTGTCGCCGGCTTCAACAATCACTTTGATCACCTTGTAGCTGATTCCGGCTGCATCCTGGCGCTTGAACGCGGGAGAGACAGGTGAGTTGGCCTCAAACCAGGCGGCAAGACCGCTGATCTTGCCAAAGCGCTGACTTGCTTCTTCATCACGCATTGACACCACCGACTGCCAGCTTCCGTGAAATCCCAGCGGATCGCCATAGACCTCGATAAATCCGTTCACAAAGTCGAGTGTTGAGTCGGTGTCCTGCACCCATAGGATGCTGTAGTCATCAAAAGCTTTCAGATCACCGGTTTCATAAAAGTCAATCAGGTGGCAGATGATTTCGCGTTGAAGGTCATTTTCAGCAAACTGCCGGGCTTTATCGAGCTGAATGACGATTTTCCGGATGGCTTTGCCATACCTTCCATCGGATTTATAAACAGATTCAGTGATCTTGCCTTCGTTTTTGATCAGTTTACTGTTCAAACCCCAAGAAACGGGCCGTTGGGGATCGGCGTTTTCCTTGCTTTTGTAAAATGCCACGGCTTCTGCTTCGCTTATTCCCTCGTAAAAATTGCAGGATGAGCCCGTTACAATGTCGGTGCCTTCATCCTGCTGCACCCTTTTGGGAGCAATGGAATTATCAAAAAGCTGCTGACATATAAAATCAAAAAGCTGCATGGGAGTCTGGTTTTTCTGAAGCGGGAGGTGGTCTTCGTCCAGACGCTGCATCATCTCCCGAAGAAAAGCTTCGCTGAATGCCGGTTGCAGTTTTTCGGTTGAGTTGTGGTGATGGAGTCCGTTGGAAAACCAGAATTGTTTCAGAAATGTTTCAAACTTTGGCCAATCGTTGTGGCTGCGGTCGCTTTTTTCGTTGACGAATATTTTTTCTAAGATGTTTCTTATCAGTAGATTGTATTTATAGTTTTGGTCAAAGATGATGTCTCGTCCGGCAAGGGCGGCATTGTAAAGGTGCCAGACCATTATTTTCTGTTGCAGGCTGAGCTTGTCAAAGCCGTCAACACGGTAGCGGAGAATTCGGATGTCGGCAAACTGCTCTGTTTGCCACTGAAAGCTGTTTTCGTGCGTTGTCATAGATGTGGATTGAGCCCGCAAAGATACGTTTTTGCCGGGGAACACCGGATTTAAAGCCAATCGGACTGCATAGGTTTTTTTTGATGTATGTGTGTTGGCACAAACAAAAAACCCGGAATAGATCCGGGCTTTGTAAAGGTTGGGTTTATCTATTTGATCAAACCACGTTTTTTCAGCAGGGCTTCCAGGGCTGGTTGTTTGCCGCGGAAAGCCACATATAGTTCCATCGGATCTTCAGTGCCACCTTTTTCAAGGATATTTTTTCTGAAAGCCATTGCTGTTTTCTGGTCGAAGAGGCTTGTTTCTTTGAAAGCCTGAAAAGCATCGGAGTCAAGCACTTCTGACCAAATATAGCTGTAATAGCCGGCAGAATAGCCGCCTGAGAAGATGTGGCTGAAATAGGTGCTGCGGTAGCGCGAAGCAATTTCGGGGATGATACCTGTTTTTGCGAGCGCGTTTTTTTCAAACGAAAGCACATCCTGTTCTGTTTCGGTGGCTAAGGTATGCCAGTCGAGGTCGAGGAGCGATGCGGCAAGGTATTCTGTCATGGCAAAGCCCTGGTTGAAGGTGCTGCTGCTGATCATTTTCTTAACAAGCTCATCTGGTATCAGCTCATTTGTCTGGTAATGTCTGGCAAAAAGTTTGAGTACTTCGGGTTCAGGCGCCCAGTTTTCCATGATTTGTGAAGGAAGCTCCACAAAATCTCTTGGCACGGCTGTTCCGCTGAGGCTGCTGTAGGTGGTGTTGGCTAACAGGCCATGGAGCGCATGACCAAACTCGTGGAAGATCGTTGATACTTCGTCCCAGCTGATCAAAGCCGGCTGATCGCCTTGCGGTGCCGTGAAGTTGTAATTGGTTGTGATGATGGGTGTTGTCTTCACTCCATTGGTTTTCGATTCCTTGCGGAAGCTGCTCATCCAGGCGCCGCCACGTTTCGACTCGCGTGGATAGTAGTCCATATACAGGATGCCAACATGGCTGTTGTCGGCTTCGAGCACTTCGTAAACTTCGATATCGGGATGGTATTTGGGCAGGTCGGTTCTTGCTTTAAACTGCAATCCCCAGAGGTTGGTTGCAACCTGAAACACGCCGTCGCGTACGTTTTCGAGTTTGAAATAAGGACGCATGGCTGCTTCGTCGAGGTCGTATTTTTCCTTGCGGAGTTTCTCGGTATAATACCACCAGTCCCAGGCTTCGAGCTTGAAGTTTTGGCCGCTCTTCACGATCATGGCTTGAAGCTCTTTTGCTTCGTCTGCGGCTTTTACAACAGCAGCTTTCATCAATCCGTCGAGGAAGCTGTGCACAGTCTGCGGGTCTTTGGCCATGTTTTGCTCCAGGATGAAATCGGCATGGGTGGCGTAGCCGAGCAGTTTAGCACGTTGGTAACGCAGGGCGGCTGTGCGGCTGATAATTTTCTTGTTATCGTTTTCATCATCGCAGTTGCCGCGGTTAATGTAGGCCTTGTAAATCTGTTCGCGCAACGACCTGTCGTCGGCAAACTGAAGAAATGGGAAGATGCTCGGGCTGTGGAGGGTGAAGATCCACTGTCCGGATTTTCCTGCTTTTTCGGCTGTAGCCGAAGCCGCTGCGATGGATGATTCGGGCAGACCTTTCAGTTGGTTGCTGTCGGAGATAACAAGCTGGAACTTATTGGTTTCGGCAAGTACATTTTCGCCGAATTTCAGCGCAAGTATCGAAAGCTCTTCATTGATTTTACGGAATTTTTCCTGATCTTCCCCTTTCAGGTTGGCGCCGCCTCTCACAAAGCGTTTATAGGTTTTTTCGAGCAGCATGGCTTGTTCCTTGTCGAGGTCGAGTGCTTCGCGCTGTTCATAAACTGCTTTGATACGCTGAAAAAGCACCGGATTGAGGCTGATGTCGTCGCTGTGTTTCGACAGCATCGGCGAAAGGGTGCGGGCAATGGCTTGCATCGAGTCGTTGGTGAGCGATCCGTTGAGGTTGAAAAACACATTGCTCACTTTTGTCAGGAGCTCACCCGTGTTTTCAAGGGCTTCGATGGTGTTTTTGTAGTCGGGTGTTGCTTCTGTTGAGGTGATGCTTTCAATCTCTGTTTTCTGTTCTTCAATGGCTGCCTGAAAAGCCGGCACATAATCGCCCAATTCGATTGATTCGAAGGGTGGAATGCCATAAGGAGTGGTGTAGGCTGCTAAAAGCGGATTCTCGCGTTGCATGGACTTTTTGGTTTGTTGGCAACTGGTTAAAGCAAAAACCATTGTTGCAAAGATGAGGATTTTCTTCATAAGTTTGGATTTATACGCCCAAAAATATACATTAAACCAATGTTTTACTGCTGGTTTAAGTTTTAGGTTCGTAAATAAAAGCAAACGGAATCCGAAATCCGCCTGCACGGACTTATTGCAGCTTGATTACTGTTTTTTTCGCTTGATACTGCAACCTATTGCCTTGGTGGCATTTGTAATAATTTCCTTTCCTCTGAGTAATGCCTCCACTGCTTCGGAAACATAATGCTCTGTGGCTGACTCGGGAAACTCGAAATTGTTGTCAATTGCGCCAATGTATTTAACAACCAAATCGTTGTTTTCGCGGTTGAGCACAAAGACATGCGGAGTACGCGTTGCTCCATAGATGTTGGCGTATTTTTGATCGGTATCGAGCAGGTAGGGGAAGCCAAACTGTTTTTCTATTGCACGTTGCTTCATGGCACTGAAGCTGTCGCGGACTTGTACGAGCGAATCGTTTGAATTGATGGCAACAACCGGATATCCTTTGGGTGCATACTGATTGTGCAGGGCGATGATGCGGTCTTCATAAGCGACGGAATAGGGACAACTGTTGCAGGTGAAAACAACAATATAACCTTTTGCATCGGACATTGAGCCAAGCGAAACTGTATTGCCATCAACATTGGTGAGCTCAAAATCGGTGGCTTTGCCGCCGGGCTGATATCCTTGTGCTCCGGAATACAGAAATCCAAGCAGCAACATTAAGGTGAATGTGATTTTTTTCATCAGAATCAGGGATTTAGAAATGAATTTATGTATTGATTTAGTGATTGGCTTGTCAGGCTCCCCTCGGTAAAGAGCCGCTGTGTGTTGCGGTAGAAAAGTGTGGCGGGAATGGCTCCTGTCCACGTGCTGTCAACACGCGAAATCCATTGATTTGCATCAGGTTCGTAAAGATGCAACACCTCGCACTGGATGTCATGCTTTTGCAGAAAGGGGAGAAGCCTGCTGTCTTTAGCACCTTTAAAGTCGAGCGAGACAAGCAATATTTTCAGTTTACGGTTTTTGTAATGTTTGTTGGCCACTTCAAAATGTGGTAGTTCTTCCACACAGGGTGCGCACCATGTTGCCCAGAAGTTGATCACATACAAGGTGTCGTTGGTTTTGGAGAGCAAAGGCAAAAAATCGTCGAAGCCTATCGTAGCGACTTCGTTTGTCTGCGCTCGACTATTTACGGGTAAGCAAAACTGCAAGACCGAGAGCAAGATTGCTGCAAACAACAAATTTGTTTTCATCTGTATATAAATTTGTTAATTGTTTAATAATCAATAATTAAAGTTAAG
>ERZ1645187.2318-NODE-2318-length-16889-cov-7.516811_pt1 | contig 16889 bp, 13 predicted proteins | sample MGYA00575352_ERZ1645187 | MGnify/ENA primary metagenome ERZ1645187 (study PRJEB40837, sample SAMN11349314) | freshwater sediment metagenome | isolation source: river sediment | host: Sediment | place: India: Wazaribad , New Delhi | collected 2017-02-21 ... | reverse complement strand
AGTGAGTTGTATTGCGTAATCGTCATGATGCCAAGGATCAAAACGACGACCCCGGCCGAAGCAGAACCGATGACAAGACCTTTTTTCATGTTTCACATACCTCCCGTGAATAACGTGAATGAGAAAACACGATATCGTGTTTAGGTGTCCGCTCAATACGAGGCAGAAACCTAATAGTAATATATCATAAACCTACAAAACCGTTTAAACTGTTTTAAAAAAAGAGCTCATTTTCAAAGCCCGAAGAAACCAAGGATGAGATTAATAAGTGCAAAATAGACGACTGCACCGAGAAAAGTAGACCATAAACTATTTTTCCAACGCGTGTCGTGTTTCACCAAAAAGAAGACCGAAAAGTAGAGGCCCACAGGGGGAACGAAAAAGCACAGAAAGTCGTGCTTATGGATTCTTTTTTTCTGAGCAAAATCGGCATGGGTATAAGGAAAGTTACGTACTTTTTCCGAGTCATCGGAAAGTTCCATCCGGACTTCAAAAGTGGACTCAGGGCTTTTGGGAAGAACAAAGCCACAATGAACACACGTTTCGGAAGTATCGGCAATCGGTCGTTCGCAATGAGGACAACGAATTATGGCCATGGTTCCACCACCTTTGTAACAAAACTATTTTAGGCACTCTCGAGCCTTTTGGCAAATAGGGCAAGTTAAAACTTGCTTTTATTTGAGATTAGGATAAAATGAGTGCCGACACTTAAGAGGTATTTATGGGTTTCTTTAAGAAATATGTTGGAAATAAAGCGTTCTACCGCGAGATGCTTACTGTGGCTTTCCCGATTGCTTTGCAGCAATTAGTTTCTGCTCTAGTCAATTTACTCGACTCCGCGATGATTGGCCGTTGGGGAAATGCAACTTTAGGAGCCGGCGGCAGTGAAATCACTTCGGCGGCCATTATGATTGCCAACCGCTATTTCACCACGTTCGATGCCATCATGATTATGACGGTGATTTCGTGTACGATTTTCATTGCTCAATTTTTTGGCGCAAAGAACAAAGAAAAAGGAAAGAAAACCTTTGGTTTTGCTTTGCAACTTTCGATTGGCTTTGGTCTTGCGGCGGCAATTATCGGATTTGTCTTCCGCGAACCCATCATTTACTTTTTCTCGACCGGCGTGGGTTCGGGAGCCGAAATGCTCCACTATGGTGAACAATATCTCTCGATTATCGCGCTGACATTTATTCCTTATTCGATTAGCGTCGCTATTTCTTTCTGTTTACGCTCCACGAATAAGCCCAAGATTCCGCTGTTGGCAAGTGGCGCTGCCGCTTTGACCAATTTCGTCTTCAACTATTTATTCATTTACACCTTCAATATGGGTGTTTACGGTGCCGGTATTGCCACGATGATCAGCCGCTTAGTCGAACTGGCTATCTTGCTCTGGTACTACTTCAAACATAAACCGTTCTTCTTCGGAAGTTTCAAAGAAATCTTTGCCAAAGAAAAAGGCTTCAAAAAAGAGATTATCCTCCGCGGTATGCCGATGGCTGCCGCTCAAGTTTTAACCGAAGCCATGGCCATCTTCATGTTCTTCGCTTACGCTCAAATCGACAGTGGCAATGCTTCCAATATTGCCGCAGTCAACATGTCCTCTCGTGTCGTTGACATCGTCACCGCTTTCGTCGGAGGTATGGGCACCGCCGCTGCCATCATGGTGGGCATGCGCTTAGGCGCCGGAAAAATTGAAGAAGCCAAACAAAACGCCCGTTGGCAAATCGGCTATGTCGTCGCTCTGAGTTTAATCACGGTTTTGATCATGATTTGCTTGATTCCGTTTGTTCAATTGATTAACAATTTCCAACCCGAAACCGCCACGTTATTAGCCGTGATCATGATTATTCATGCCGTCTCGCTTCCATTCATGTTTTATTCGGTCAACGTCATCTTTATTACACGCTCTGGTGGTTACACCAAAGCTCCGTTTATCATTACCAACTTGCCTTACCTTTTCATTAAGATCCCCTTGGTCACTTTGTTTGTCTTTATCGCACCGGGATTGTTCGAAAACTCTACATTCCTCCATCAATCTTTAGCGGTCTTCGGTCTTCCTGCGAACTTGGTCATCTTCATCTTCTTGATTGATCGACTCATTGAAATTGTTCGTGCCGTCATTGCTTATTTTGTCCTTCACAAAGCGGAATGGCTCGGAAACTTGTCCGGACATAAAAAAGAGGTCGAACTCGTTACCGAGGTCGAACCTCCGCTTGATTAAACTGAATGTCTAGAAATACAGGCTTTTCTTGGAAGGCCTGTTTTTATTTTTTTTCAACGAATCGAGTAACAGTTTTACGCCCTTCGCAAGACGTCCTTTAATAATGAGAACAATCGCTTGTACACCTTCGAGATCAATCATTCCGCGAGAGAAGGAAATCAGTTGCCGGATAGGCCCTCCGACCGCGGACTTTTGCGCCATGATGACCGTATTGCGAGGAGCATCCTTTGCAACATAGCGTTTGGCAATCTCCATAAATGCATAATAAAGAATCAGGCCATTTAAACTCACCTTTTTTGCATCAATCAGGGTTGCATTTTCATCGATGGTCCAACGGGTATAACGACGATTTTCGGAAATGGGATGTCCCATGATGGCGACGAATTGTTCTTTGCTAAAATCTTCGACTTTATATAAGCGATAGTATTGGGGAGCCACTTTTCTGTAGTTGGGGAAAACTCTTTCGTTTGAAAACACGTAGACAGTCCCGGTGAGACGGATGTCTCTAGAAGAGGCGCCGATGAGAATATCAAACTCTCCGGCTTCGGTAGACCAGTTGCGGGTCAATACGTTATAGAATTGCCAAGCCGATGCATCCAAATCCAAATGAACGACTTTCTTTTCGTTCGGTTTTAAGAAAACACGGGCAAACCGTTTGAGCGCTTTTTCAACACGGAAGATCGTAGATTCCGTATCTTGAACGTACAATTGGACGATTTCGGTGGCGGGATAAGCTCCGACATTTTGAAGCGTAAAGCTGACTTTCAGTTGTCCGTTGCGAACTTCCTTGGAGTCAAATTTCAGGTCGGAGTATTCGAATTTGGTGTACGTGAGGCCATGCCCAAAGGGGAACAGCACATTTTTGTTCGCGCGGTCATAGTAGCGATAACCCACGAAAATACTTTCACGGTATTCGACGGTTTTCGGGCCGCCCGGGAAAAGTTTATGGGTCGGATTATCTTCTAACGAATAAGGGAAGGTTTCGGCTAATTTTCCATTCGGCGAAAGGTAGCCAAACAATACAGAGTAAGCCGCTTCACCCATGGCTTCTCCGCCCAAATAGAGGTTGATAACCGAAGGAACGGATTTGATCCAAGGCATGGTGACCGGAGACCCAATGGAAAGGACAACAACGACGTTCTTGTTAACCTTGACCAGTTCTTCTATCAATTTGTTATGCGCAGGAGGTAGTTCAAGATTTTTTCTGTCAAAGCCTTCGGACTCATAGTCTTCGGTCAAGCCGATAAAGGCCAAAACGACGTCCTTGCCACGGGCAATTTCTACCGCTTTGCGAAGATCATCACCTGCGGTCTTTTTGTTTCCATAAGCCGGAGCGTAATCGTATTTGATGGCTTGTTGGTCCAAGACATCCGTGAACGAAACCATGTGCATCGGATTGACTTGGCTGGAGCCTGAACCTTCAAAACGCATATGTTTGGCCAAAGAGCCCACCACGGCAATACTCTTTTTGCCTAAAATCGGCAGCAAATTAAAGCTATTTTTCAATAAAACGATGCCGTTTGCGGCTGCTTCACGGGCCAGTTTATGGTGAGCTTCGTAATTGCATTTGGTTTCTTTTCGTTGAGCTTTGTTTTGCGTGACCTTGTCAATGTAGGTCAAAATTCTCTCGAGACAATCATCGACGTCGCTCTCCATGATTTTATTTTCCTTGAGAGCTTTTAACACTTCACGGTCAAAGGTTCCTTCAGAGGTCGGCATTTCCAAATCAAGGCCCGCTAAAACGCCAAGCACGCGATCATTGACCGCGCCCCAGTCGGAAACGACAATCCCTTTATATCCCCATTCATTCCGCAAAATATCGGTCAGCAAGTATTTGTTGTCACTGGCAAAAATACCGTTGATGCGGTTGTAGCTGCACATGACCGTATAGGGCTGTGCTTCTTTAATGGTTTTCTCGAAAGCATAAAGATAGATTTCACGGAGTGCACGTTCATCGACTTCGCTTGAAATCATCATCCGCTTGAACTCTTGATTGTTGACGGCAAAATGCTTCAATGAAGTTCCGACGCCAAGTGATTGAACGCCCTTGACGAAGGCAGTTGCCAATTGAGCAACAAGATAAGGATCTTCTGAGAAATATTCAAAATTTCGCCCGCAAAGCGGACTTCTTTTAATATTTATGCCCGGACCCAAGACGGTTTGAACACCTTGATCGATGGCTTCTTCGGCAAGGGCTTGTCCAATACGGTGAGCCATTTCGACATCCCACGAACTGGCTAAGGTGACGGATAACGGGAAGCAAGTCGCGGGTTCGCTAGGAGCAAGAATGTCTTTATCGGTGACCGGTTTTTCTTTTCTAAGACCATAAGGACCATCCGCACAATTGGTGGAAGGAATTCCCAAACGATCAATCTTGGCAGTATCCCAAGTCGTAACTCCAGATAAAAGTGCGCACTTTTCTTCTAAAGTTAAAGAACTTATGATTTTTTTTATGTCCATATCGATACCTCGCGCACAATATATTCTTTATTATACCCTATAACCCTTTTTCGAAAACAACGAATTTTTATTTGTCATAATCGCCATTTTGCATTTGTAAAAGCCAATGTAACCGCTTAGAATAGACAATGAAAACATTTCGGAATATCCGAAAGAGAGGACCAACCATAATGAAGTTAAACAAGACTTTTTCGGGAGACAAAGTCCCGACCTGGACCAAATGGGTTTATCCAGGCGTCGGTATCGGCAGAGATGCCGCTTACACGATGGTTAACCTTTTCTTCATGACCTACATCCAATACGCCATTGACTTAGGTGATAATTATGCACTTAAAATGGGCGTCATTGCGGTAATCATGATTTTCTGTCTCTTGTGGGACGGTATCGACGACCCGATGATCGGAAGTTTGATTGAAAATTCCCATTTCAAATGGGGCAAATACAAACCCTGGATTTTCATCGGCGCATTAACAAACTCCATTTGCTTAGCCTTGATGTTTACGTTACGGCCTTCAGGCTGGGCCTTCGTTGCCTTATTCGGTGTCTTCTACCTAGTTTGGGAAATCACATTTACATTCAATGATATTGCTTACTGGTCGATGCTTCCTAGCCTTTCCTCTGAGGAAAAAGAACGCACCCAGCTAACCACCTTGGTTTCGGTTGCCGCAAGCATTGGCGCATTCGCCGTCGGTGGGCTTGTCCCGGTATTGATTGCCGGTGACGCTGTCAGAATGTATAACATCATCGCTATTGTCGTCGCCGTTATCTTCTTCCTATCGCAAATGCTTCTGGTCTTTACCTGCAAAGAACACGAACGCAACGTTGAAGAAGAAGCCAAGCAGCCCAAAGCCGGCGTCTTGGAAATGTTCAAAGTCCTTAAAAAGAACAATCAACTTGGCGTTATCCTTATCGTTATTCTCGTGTACTATCTCGGAAGCGCCTTGCTGAATGCGTTCGGCCTCAACTACTTCTACTTCTCGTTTGACTATGAGCAAGGTGGAAGTTACATGTTCATCTTTACCGTTGTTTACGCGATTGGCACCATCCTTGCTCAAGCAATCTTCCCAGTGCTAAATAAGAAATGGAATCGTTCCCAATTATTGACCTATTCCTTTATCGCCATGTTAATTGGTTATACATTGTTCTTCTTTGTAGGTGATATCGGTACAGTGACATTTATTCCCGTCCATATCGTCACCTTATCACTAATCGGCATCTTCATCTTCGTCGGCTCGGGCATCTTCTACCTTGACCTCTTGGTCATGATGACAAACACCATCGAGTACAACGAATGGAAAAACGGTGATCGTCGCGAAGGCGTCATTAACGCCATTCGTCCGTTGACCGCCAAAGTCAGCAGCGCAATGCAACAAGGCATTGTCTACTTGTTCTTACTCGCCAGTGGCATCTATGCCCTCAGCAGCCAAATCTCAAAACTTGAAGTCGATACAACCTTGTCGGATTTTGACCGCATCACCGAAGCCAACCTTCTGATTTTCGATTTCCAAAATAGCGATTTAGGAAGTTATGGCATGACGATTCTGAAAATCGGTATGTGTGTCATCCCGATGGCCCTGTTTACAACCGCCTATATTCTGATTCGTAAAAAATACACAATCGACGAAAAGAAATACGCCCTCATGCGTGCGGATATTGCAGCCGGAAGAATCGGCCAAAAGAACCCACATTTTGACGAAAAAGGAAAAGAAATTCTCTAAACAAAAAGGCTGGCGTTTGATTGCGCCGGCCTTTTTTATTGGCTATTTGACGGTAATTTCGATATCAACCCGACCGTAATCGGCATTTTCTATAACGAGTTTGGATGTTCCCTTATAACCCGGGATAGAGCGAATGAATATGCCCGTCGATCCACCAATCAAGGACACATCTTTGGGCCCCATGATTTCGAGACCTTGTCCTACTTCGGCATGAATGACGCAGGAGGTATATTGAGCAATTCCGCCAAACTCATCTTGAAGTTTTATGACCACCCGTGTTGCGTCATAGGTCTCGCCGTTAGTTAGCTCAGTACTATCCGGCAAGACGGCTAAGTTGAATTTCAAGGATGGGCCGATGGTTTTAGTCGCTATCAATTGTTTGTTCGAATAGCCTTTAAAAGTATAAATGACTTGTTTTTGTCCCCAATGAGAAACATAGGTGTTCCACATGCGGACCAGGTCATCATATTTCAAATGGTTTTTCAGCATTTGCCATCCAATGGAAAGATACGTTTTTAAAGCCAAATGGTTAAATCCTTGAAGGCTTGCCAAACGCAAAGCTTCTTTGAGCGCGCGGCAGTCCTTTTTAGAAAATTTTTCGTTATTTTCTACTGCATTTCCGATGTAATCATCCACAATCACCGGTGGGTGCGGCAAATAACGGAAGTTCTTTTTATCTGGATAGAAAGTGTTTATGAGTTCCCCGTTTTTATAGAAATCAACATACTCGGCATTGGTCAAGACGACCGTCTTTCCAAGCATCGCTTCAGGGTGTTCTCCAATATTCATGGAAGAGATAACTTCCAAGTAAGCAAATTTTTCTTGTTGAGAAGCATAAGCTCCAGCAGCGTATTTGGGGATGCGGAACATATCGCAGACCCCATGGTAGCAAATATGGTCTCCCGAGCCAAAATCCTTGTGAGTATTGTAATCGGCAAAGCACCAGCCAATGCCACCCGAGACTTCCGGGTATTTAAATACAGAATTCAAAACATTTAAATGGCGGTAAACCTGATTTACGCGCATTTCCTCGTTATCGGTAGATTTGGTCGGATACATGTGCCCATTAAACTCAGTAATGAGATAGGGAGAATGTTTGGGGTGGATTTTGCTGGGTTTTTCAAGACCTTCGTTGGGTCCATTATGGAAAAAGTCGTTGTACGTATAGACGTCTTCTAGCAATTCGCTGTGTTTGAAATTTCGGACGCCACCGGTGGGCCGAGTTGGGTCATAATCGTGGAAGATTTTATTGGATTGAACATAGAGTTCATGATCATCCGGACTTTCGTTAATACGGACGCCTTCACAAATGACACACGGATGGTTGAAATCCTTCTTGACCATCTTTAAAACGAAATCCAAAAATCTTTGCCGCCAAAGTGGAGTCTTGCCAATGAATTGCCAACCGGGAATTTCATCGAAAACCAGAAGGCCGATTTCATCACATCGATTCAAGAAATGCTCGGAGGGAGGATAATGGGATGAACGGACAATATTGATACCCATTTCATATTTGAGAATATCCGCATCTTTGGCTTGGATATTTTTAGGCATGGCGTAACCGACATAAGGGAACGATTGATGGCGGTTCAATCCCATTAATTTGATGTGTTTTCCATTGAGGAAAAAGCCGTCTTTAGTAAAACGTACGGTGCGAAAACCAAAACGAATAGACTTCTCTTCGATGTCTGAGGGCAAAGTTAATGTAGCTTTCAAAATGTACATATTGGGGTGATCGATATCCCAAGCTTTAAAGCCCTTGACATCTCCTTCAATCCCTAAAATATCCGCAATTTTGAGCTCGTTTTGCCAAATTTCAAAAGACATCCGAGGATCTTTGATAGGATTTCCTGCCAGTTGATAACGAATTTTTAAATGACCTTTATCGTCAGCAATAACTTCAAGCGTATCAATATAGGTTTCTGGGCGAATCAAGAGACTGACTTCCCGATAAATGCCGCCATAACTGATGTAATCCATCACACCACCGAACGGAGGAATCTCAGGATCTTCCCGTGAGTCACAGACGACCACTAAACGGTTTCCTTTTTGATTCAATTTTCCGGTAACATCAACATCGAAAGGAAGATAGGTCGAAACAAAGTTGCCAAGATCCGAACCGTTGAGGTAAAGATGAGCTTGAGCCATGATGCCGTCAAAATGAAGAGTCAACGTCCGCTTTTCAATGGGTGCATCAACATCAAAAAACAACTCGTATGAACTAACGAACTGAAAATCCTCTTCGCCAAAATAGTTGAATGGAAGTTTCTTGTTCGTGTGGGGAATATCGACCACGACTTTTTCGGATGGGAACGTTTCGAGGTACTTCTTTTCAAAATGTGGTACATAATTCCAGCCAAAATTTAAGCTCTGTTTCATAGCTAAGCCCCTTTGAATGTTAATTTATTCTAACATGCGTTTTTCTTAAATGATAATTAAGTTATAATAATCCAAATGGGGTTATTCAAATGATCACAAACAAAGAAAATGTTTTTCAACTCGATACGGCGCATACGACCTATATTCTCAGAATTGATGAAACCAACCATGTTCGAACAGAATACTTTGGCCCACGCCTAACTGTTCCAGAGAACTATAACTTTTCGAAAGAGAAATGGTCTTTTGCTCATGGTTCGAGTGTCATCTATGATAAATCTCATCCCGCGCTTTGCCTCGATAACCTTTCTTTAGAATATTCCACTCTCGGAAAAGGGGATTTTCGTGAACCCAGCGTTATCATCGAAGATGAAATGTCTTTAGGCAACGATTTTATCTTTTCCAACTTTGATATTTCTGAAGGGGCCCCGAAACTTTCAGGCCTTCCTTCACCGCATACAGGCGGAAAAACATTAGTGATTCATTTGACTGATCTCCTTGCTAAGGTCGACTTAGATCTTGTGTATGCCGTTTTTGAAGAAGACGATGTGATTGCTCGAACCACTCGCCTGACCAATGATGGAGATGGCGTGATTGCTGTTAAAAAGCTCATGAGCATGCAAATGGACATCCTTGACCAAGGCTTTTCTTTAGTCAACCTTTATGGAGGATGGGCCAGCGAAGCGCATGTGATCGATAAAACTATGGGGCCCGGCATTTATGTCAACGACTCGAAAACCGGTTCCAGCAGCAATCGACATAATCCGTTTTTCATGTTGAAAGCCAAACATACCGATTTAAACCGCGGGAATGCCTATGGTTTTAACCTCATTTACAGCGGCAACCACTACGAAATGGTGGAAGTGAACACGTATGGCAAAGTCCGTGTTCAAATGGGCATTAACCCCTTTTGCTTCGAATGGAAATTAAGCCCCAGCGAAAAGTTCGAAGCACCTTGGGCGATTCTCAGTTTCTCAAATAAAGGAACCAATGGGGTTTCTTTGCAAATGCACGATTTCATCAACAAGCACATTATCCGTGGACCTTGGGCCTTGAAAGACCGTCCGATTCTTTTAAACAACTGGGAAGCTACCTATATGGACTTCACCGAAAGCAAACTGCATGACTTGATGAAACGGGCCAGCGACTTAGGCATTGAATTATTTGTTTTGGATGATGGATGGTTTGGAAAACGTACCGATGATACCAAAGGTCTTGGCGATTGGATCGTCAATTTCAAAAAACTTCCTCATGGTTTAAGCAAATTAGCAGAAATCGCTAACAAAAACGGCATGAAATTCGGTTTATGGTTCGAACCTGAAATGGTCAATGAGAACTCCGACCTCTATCGGACTCACCCCGAATGGGCGATTTGTGTTCCGAAACAAATTCCAAGTCTCGGCCGTAATCAAATGGTTCTCGATTTGGGCCTTTTGGAGGTTCAAGATTACATCATCTCGTCCGTATCTGCGATTTTGGATTCCGCACATATCGAATACGTCAAATGGGATATGAACCGCCATATGTCAGATTTCTATTCGCAACGTTATAATCAAGGCGAATTTTTCCATCGTTATATTCTCGGCTTGTACCGCGTTTTTGAAGTTTTGACTAAAAAATACCCCGCAATTCTCTGGGAATCTTGCTCCAGCGGAGGCAATCGAAACGATCTAGGAATGCTTTGCTATATGCAACAGAATTGGGCCAGTGATGACACCGATGCTTTTGAACGGATTCAAATTCAAAGTGGCACGGCGATGGCTTATCCGTTGTCTTCCATCGGCGCGCATTTGAGCGCCTCTCCTTCCCACCAAGTTTTACGCAAGACGCCGATTGACACACGTTTTAACGTTGCGGCTTTCGGTAATCTCGGATTTGAACTGGATTTAAAGAAACTTTCCTTTGTGGACACCGCAGCCATCCGTCGCGGAATCGACTTCTACAAAGAACACCGTCACCTTCTGCAATATGGTCACTTCTATCAAATGAAAACCATGCAAGAAGACGGATATGCCGTTTGGATGGTTTTGAGCGATGACCGGAAGGAAGGCATGTTCGGTTATTTCCAAGGCCTCGGAAAATCCAATCCCTCGATTGATATTCTTCAAGGCATTAACCTCATCGATATTGCGGTTTATCGGGTTACCGCACGTCATCAAGAAACCAACCTCAAGACCTTTGGTGGTTTGATCAATATGGTCTCACCGGTCAAAGTCAATGAAGATGGACGCTTGGTTGACTTCATCAGCAAACACAAAACACTCGAAGGTTTACTCAAGAAATCCTATGACGAAACCTATGATGCATTTGGCGATGCTTTTAATAACGGCGCCATCAAACTTGAGCCCCAATGGGCAGGCACCGGTTTTGATGAGCATGTCCGCGTTATGGCCGACTTTGGTTCGAGAATGTATTATTTCAAGGTTAAATAACATTTAAGGACCCTTTTTTGAAGTAATCTTTTTTGTATTTTAGGGTTCCGTAAAATGAGTTGATGTGATACAATAGAGAAGTCCTTGAAAGGGCCTATATTCTACTAGAAAAAGGCAAAAACGCTTAAATGAAGAAATTGATAAAAAAACTCGATGATAATCAAAGAATCATGGTGTACACCGCCCTGTTTATTTTGGTGGTCGGTCTTTTGTTTTTACCCTTTTGTTTCATATTTTCTACCGTTACAATTCTTTTTTCACTTTTATGGGGCTGGCTTTTGGGAGGCGCTATTTCGGTGGCCGCCTTTGCTCTTCTTGTCCACCAAATCTATGGCTTGACCGCCGGCGATGACAAAGTTCGGTTGCGAGCAGCTGGGCTTCATTTTGTCCGTCTTGGCCTCTATGGCGTCGGTCTGGTCCTTGCCGGAATCTTGCTCTATATCGATAAACCTTATATCAACATTTTTGCGGTTGCGTTAGCCTACATGCCAATTCGGCTTTTTGTCGCGTTTTATAAACGAAAGGCAAAAGTATGAACGAAGAACTCCTTCCCTCACAACAAATTTTTGGCTTACACGGAGAAATAATTATTTCTCTCGTAATTGTTTTCATCATTTTTATCTTTTCTTTAATCATTTTTATCAAGCTTAAAAAGGCGGATCCGTTAGCAAAACCCAAGGGAATTCTCCATTTAGCCGAAATCGGGGTTGAGGCAATCGATAACTTGGTTAAAGGACAAATGGGATGGCGTTTTAAAAACATGGGGGGCTATTTTCTTGCAATAGCCTTGTTCATCTTTTTATCCTTCATTTTTGGTTTAACTGGCCTTCCGTCACCGATGTCTTATTACATGGTTCCCTTCACCATGGCTCTTTTTACTTTTATTTTGATTCACTTTAATCGTGCAAAATATCGCAAATGGGGTTATTTCCATGCCTTTATCGAACCTTTTGCGCCCTTTTTGCCGATCAACCTTTTATCCATGTGGGCACCGATCATCTCTTTATCGTTCCGTATGTTCTGCAACTCATTAGCCGGATGGGCCATCATGTCCATAATTTACTCGGCCTTGCAAAGTGTTTCCGCTTCAATTTTTGCTTTCTTACCGGCCGGTCTTAACACCATTTTTATCGCCCCATTCGTAACCTCTTGGTTACACTTATATTTCGATTTGTTCTCATCCGTCATTCAAACCTTGGTATTTATCATGCTTTCCATGATTTTCATTGCCCAAGAAGGCCCCGGCGACGAGGAACCTGCGGCGGTGAAAGCACAAGCGTGATGAAATATAGAAAACATTACAGGAGGTATTTCTATGTTAGTTGATCTTGTTCGTACATTAGCTGATGTCGGAACTGGCTTATTGGCCATCGGTGCGGGTATCGCTATCGGTGTCGGCGGCGGTATGTCGGGTATCGGTGAAGGCAACATCTGTTCCAAAGGCGTCGAAGGCATTGCCCGCAATCCCGAAGCCGAAGGAAAAATTCGGACCGGTATGATCTTAGGATGCGCCCTTGACGAAACCACCGGTATTTACAGCCTTCTCATTGCCATTCTTATTATCTTCGTTTTAGCGTAATTCATTAGGGATGCCCTGCGTGTCCCTTTTGGCATTGGAGGCGATTTTCGTGTTATCCGGAATATCTGATATTTTCGAAGGTCTTTTTTGGAAAATTATGCCGCAAAGCATATGGCCTTTGGTCATCCAAATTTTGGCTACCCTTTTGCTTGTTCTCATCGTCTACAAGCTTCTTTACAATCCGATGAAGAAATTTTTGGCAAAACGCGCCGAATTTGTGAAGAACAACATTGATGGCTCGGTCAAGAGTAATCAAGAAGCGGCTTTGGCCCTTCAAACGGCTCAAGCTTCATTGAACGAAAGCAAAATGAAAGCTCAAGCGGCCATTCAAGCAGCGACCCTCGACGCTCAAAAAGCCCGCGAAGCGATGCTTTCGAAAGCCGAAGATGAAGTCCGCGAGATGAAGACCCGTGCGGAAGATGAAATCAATGAATCGAAGCGTCAAGCTTTGGATGATATCCACCGCGAAATCATCAACGTAGCTTTGGAAGCGTCCAAACAAGTCTTGGCACGCGAAATCAATGAGACCGACAATGCGCGTCTCGTGAATGATTTTATCAAGGAAGTTAAAAATTAATTATGGATAGTCCCGTCGTTCGTTACGCCACGGCGTTGCTCGATTTAGCCATCGAGGAGAAAAAAGTCAACGAATACAAAGAAGCGATGAAGGCTTTACTTTCAGCATTCAAAGCCAATCCCGAATTGGGTATCCTTCTTTCCAGTGCTTTTGTCGCGCCGAGCGAAAAACGTGCGACCATCGATAAGCTCTTTGCCACAAACGATTTACCTTCTCTAGCCCCATTCATCAAAGTTTTAGTGGATCGCGGCCGTATCCGCGATTTCCATGATATTGCCAAGTCGTTTATTCAAGTTGCCAATGCCTTCTTGCATATTGAAGAAGGCGTCGTCTATTCCACCCTACCGCTCACCCCCGAAAAAATTGCGGAGGTCGAGCACGCGATTAGTTTGCAAAGCCGGACTCATGTCGAGTTGACCAATGAAATGGACGCTGATCTCATCGGCGGCATCAAAGTGGTCATCCACGACCGGATTTATGACGGCTCGATTGCGAACATGCTGTCGTCTTTGCAAAGTCAATTGCTTAAAGGAAAGTGATCACCGTGAAAATTAACGCAAGCGAAATCTCAACATTAATCAAACAAGAAATCAAAAGCTATGAGCACCGTTACGCCAGCGATGACGTCGGTACGGTCATGAGCGTCGGTGATGGTATCGCCATCATCTACGGTCTTGATAAAGCCATGCTCAACGAACTTTTGCTTTTCCCCGGAGACGTCTACGGGATGGTCCTCAATCTTGAGGAAGGTCAAGTCGGCGCCGTCTTACTCGGAAGCGACCGTCACCTCAAAGAGGGCGACGTCGTCAAACGGACTGGCCAAGTCGTCGAAGTCCCTGTGGGCGAAGAACTCCTTGGACGCGTGGTCAACGCCTTAGGCCAACCCATCGACGGTTTAGGTCCCATCGAAGCCAAAAAACATCGCCCCATCGAACGGATTGCTCCGGGCGTCATGGAACGTGAACCCGTCAACAAACCGCTTCAAACCGGAATTTTGGCTATTGACTCGATGATTCCGATTGGCCGCGGTCAACGTGAATTGATCATCGGTGACCGTCAAACCGGAAAAACCGCAATTGCCATCGACACCATCATCAATCAAAAAGATCAAAACGTCCGTTGCGTTTATGTGGCTATCGGCCAAAAGAACTCCACGGTCGCGAATATCGTTGAAAAGTTACGCACCGTTGGTGCTTTATCCTATACCACCGTGGTCAGCGCGACCGCTTCTGAACTCGCTCCGTTACAATGGATTGCTCCGTATGCCGGATGCGCCATTGCCGAAGAATGGATGGAAGAAGGTAAAGATGTCCTCGTCGTGTACGATGACTTATCCAAACACGCCATCGCCTATCGGACCTTGTCCTTACTTTTGAAACGTTCACCGGGTCGTGAAGCGTATCCGGGCGACATTTTCTATTTACACTCACGGTTATTGGAACGTGCCTGCAAACTCAACAAAGCATTTGGCGGAGGTTCGATTACCGCCCTTCCGATCATTGAAACCCAAGCCGGAGATATTTCGGCGTACATTCCGACCAACGTGATTTCTATCACCGACGGTCAAATCTTCTTGATGACCGATTTATTTAACGCCGGCCAACGTCCCGCCATCGATAGCGGACTTTCCGTGTCCCGTGTCGGTGCCGCTGCGCAAATCGACGCCATCAAACAAGTCTCCCGTTCACTTAAAATCGAACTGGCCAGCTACCGCGAACTTCAAGCGTTCACGCAATTCGGCAGCGACCTCGATGCCTCCACCAAAAAGGTCTTGACCCATGGTGCTTGCCTCATGGAAGTACTCCGTCAAAACCAATACGTCCCCTATAGCGTCGAAAGCGAAGTCCTTGCGTTATTTTTAGCCAAGAACCGCTTCCTCGATCCCCTTCCGAAAGCCTCGATTCAACCGCGTCTTTTTGAATTCTTGAATGTGGTTTCGGTCAAACATCCTGAAATCATCGCGGAACTCAAAGCCGAAAAGAAAATTTCATCTTCTCTCAACGAAAAACTGACTGAAATCGCCAAAGACTTTTTCTCTGTTGACGAGAAAACAAAGTAAGGAATAATCCATGGCCCTCGGTTTACAAAAAACCAAACGACGCATCGCTTCGGTCCAAACGACCAAGAAGATTACCAAAGCGATGGAAATGATCGCCACCACGAAACTCAGAACGTGGCGGGAAAAGATGCTGGAAACTCGCGCCTATACCGATGCGCTGGTGGAAATCATCCAAGATCATCTTTCCGGAGAGGAAGCCTTTTCGCATCCCTTATTTAATGAAAACGTAGAGGCCAAAAGCGATTTGTATGTCGTCATCACCAGTCACTTAGGTTTATGTGGTTCCTATAACCACAACATCTACCAAAAAGTAGCCGAAATCGTCCGTAAGGAAGATGACCTCGTGGTGATTGGTTCCAAAGGCGCCCGCCATTATCAAAACGAAGGCGAAAAAACCATCGACCGTTATGCGGAATTGGCTTACAAACTCGATTATCCGCTGATTTCCCGGTTGGGCGGATTCCTGCTTTCTAAATTCAAAGATGGAAAATACCGCCGCATCCACATCATCTTCACCCATTATGTGAACTCGATGCTCTCCGAACCGCAAGTGGCAACCCTGTTGCCCTTGCCTAAGAATGAGACCGTTCATACAAACAAGAATGCGTTCGGTCCCATCATCGAACCCAACATTCACCAACTCATCTCTGACCTGTCGCCTTTCTATGTCAACAACTTGATTTACAGCAAATTGATCGAATCGCAAATTTCCGAACAATCCTTACGCCGCTTCGCGATGGAACAAGCCAGCGACAACGCAGACGAACTCACCGATCAACTCTTGCTCGAATACAACAAAGAACGTCAAGCAGCCATCACACAAGAAATTGCCGAAATCGTCGGCAGTTCCGGTGTGAAATAGGAGGATATACCGCATGAATGAAAAAACGTATCTATCGGGCACCATTGCCCAGGTCATCGGCCCGATCGTCGATGTCCGCTTCCCCGATAAGAAGAACCTGCCGGTCTTATTGACTTCGCTCGAGATTCCTCTTCCCGGAAAAGACCCACTCGTGGTCGAAGTGGCGCAACACTTGGGCGATGATATCGTCCGTGCCGTTGCCATGGGACCTACCGATGGTTTAGTCCGCGGAATGACCGTTCTCAACACCGGTCATCCGATCCGTGTTCCCGTCGGCAAAGAAACTTTGGGACGTATGTTCAACGTCTTAGGTCGTCCGATTGATAACCTCGGTGGCGATTTTGCGAGCGTCCAACATTTACCCATTCACCGCAACCCGCCCACCTTCGAAGAACAAGATACCGGCCACGAAATTTTCGAAACCGGCATCAAAATCATTGACCTTGTCTGCCCCTACGTCAAAGGCGGCAAAGTCGGTTTGTTCGGTGGCGCCGGCGTCGGCAAAACCGTTTTGATCCAAGAGCTCATCCATAACATCGCCACCGAGCACCACGGCATTTCCGTGTTCGCCGGCGTCGGTGAACGTTCCCGTGAAGGTAACG
>ERZ1645187.2317-NODE-2317-length-16895-cov-5.202494_pt1 | contig 16895 bp, 22 predicted proteins | sample MGYA00575352_ERZ1645187 | MGnify/ENA primary metagenome ERZ1645187 (study PRJEB40837, sample SAMN11349314) | freshwater sediment metagenome | isolation source: river sediment | host: Sediment | place: India: Wazaribad , New Delhi | collected 2017-02-21 ... | reverse complement strand
TTGAGACCCACATGAAGGCGCTCGACTACCAGCGCCAGCACCCCGGCACGGCCTATCTCGACGCCGTCCGCGCCGTGTCCTGAAGGAGGGACCAATGCAGTATTTCCAGGACGTCCTGACGATCACCGTCACCTCGACCAGCACCTTCGAGGCCTATGACCTCGTCGGCTTCAACGGCGCCAAGATCACCGCGGCCGACGCCGTCGTTCTCGGTGCCGCGAAGAGCCCGGTGACGGTCATCGGCGATCCCGCCGCGATCATGGTCGTGGGCGTCGTTCGCGTGAAAGCCGTGGGCGCCATCGCCCAGGGCGCCAAGGTGGTCTCGGCCGCCGCGGGCGGCGTCCAGACCGTCGGCGCCGGCGTCAACGCCTTCGCGACCGCGCTCAATGCCGCCGCCGACGGCGAATTCGTCGACATCCTCATCCGCTAAGGAGCTGCCACATGGCCCCCGTCAATACCCGTACCGCCGCGGTGATCGATCCGATCCTGTCGACCCATGCCCGCGGCTACCGCAACCAGGAATTCGTGGCGCCGGCGCTCTTCCCGCGCGTCACGGTGCCGAACCGCTCCATGCGCGTCATCAAGTTCGGCAAGGAAGCCTTCCGGATGATGAACACGCGCCGCGCCCCCGGAGCCGACAAGAAGCGCGTCCAGTATGGCTATGCCTCGGACCCGATCAGCCTCGTCCAGGACGCGCTCGAGGGCGTCGTGCCGATCGAGCACCAGGAAGAGGCGATGGCCGTGCCCGGCATCGACCTCGGCCGCGGCGCGGTCAACATGGTGCTCGACGTCGTCGACCTCAATCTCGAGTACGACAGCGCCCAGCTCGCGCGCAACGCCGCGAACTACGATGCGAACCACAAGCTGACGCTGACCAGCACCGCGCGCTGGACGAACGCCGCGTCCACCCCGCAGGCCGACGTCCAGGCCGGCCAGGAGGCCGTGCGCCGCTCGATCGGCCGCTATGCCAACACGATGGTGATCGGTCCGACGGTCTTCAACGCGCTGCGCCGTCACGCCGCGATCAAGGAGCAGTTCAAGTACACGTCGAAGGACAGCATCACCGTCGACATGCTCGCCGCCTACTTCGACCTGAAGCGGGTCGTCGTCGGCAAGGCCGTCTACCTGCCCGAGACCGCGGCCGACACCGCGCTCGCCTCCGACATCTGGGGCGATGACGCGGTCCTGGCCTATGTGCCGGAGACCGGCGACACCTATCAGGTGCCGTCCTACGGCTACACATATGAGCTCTCGGGCTACCCGCAGGTCGAGGCGCCGTATTTCGAGCGGTCGAACGACAGCTGGCTCTACCCGGTCAAGACCGAGCGCAAGCCCTACCTCGTCGGCGCCGAGGGCGGCTTCCTCTTCACCGACGCCGGCAAGCCGTAAGGGGATCGCAATGGACAAGGTCACCGTCAGGATCGCCAGCCCCGTCAAGATCGGCGAGGCGGTCCACATGCCGGGCGCCGAGGTCGAGGTCGATCCGGAAACGGCAGCGATGCTCTCCGCCGCCCGCGTCCTCGCCGATGGGGAGGAGGCCGTAACGGTCGTCGATGGCGGCCACGTCGTCTCCGCCGCCGTCGACCCGGCCGCCCTCGTGGCCGAGCGCGACGCCGCCATCGCCCGTGCCGAGGCCGCGGAAGCGCGGCTGGCGGCGATCGAAGCGGATGCGAGGAAAAAGACGGCAGCCATCCCCACCGCTGCCGCACCGGCCGCGCGTGCCCCGAAGAAGGGCGCCGCGGCCGCCAAGGGCTGAAAGGCCCCTCGCGCGGGGCGGGAGACCGCCCTGCGCAACCGGATACCGAGCTAAAGCCCGGCGATGATCCATTCCAGTAAGGCCGATGAGGGCATGGGTGGGGAGCCGGGTGAGTAGGCCGCCGGGGGCGGAGCCCGGATTGCGACGGGGCAACGTGACCGTGACAGGCCGGAGAGACGGCCACCACCACGCCAGGAGCCCAGATCATGACCACCAAGGTGACAGTTTCCGCCAACCACGGCTGGCCCGTCGACGTGACACCGCTCCCGACGACCGCCGATGGCCCGGTCGGCACCAGGACGCGTGTGCCCGCCGGTGAAACCCGCGAGTTCTACGTCCACCACGCCCAGGACCTGCTGATCCACGAGGTCCAGCCGGCCGAGATCGCCGGAGAGGCCGGCGAATGAGCTATGCCACCCTCACGGACCTGATCGACCGCGCCGGCGACGCCGAGATGCGGCAGATCGCCGATCGCGACCGCGACACGGTGATCGACCAGGCCGTGGTCGACGCGGCCCTCGTCCATGCCGACAACCTGGTCAACGGCTACGTTGGCGCGAAGTACGACGTGCCGCTTGCCACGGTTCCGGATCTCGTCCGCACCTGGGCGGTGTCGATCGCGCGCTACATCCTGCACCGCAACGGCGCGCCCGAGCACGTCGCCCAGGACTACAAGGATGCCGTCGCGGCGCTGAAGGACGTCGCGGCGGGCCGTATCGCGCTGCCGGTCGCGGCGGGGTCGGAGCCCCTGGCATCATCCGGCGGCGAGATCCTCGCGAGCCACCCGCCCGAGGTCTTCACCGCCGAGCGGCTGAGAGGCTGGTAATGCTGCAGCTGCTCGTCGCGCGACTGATCGAGGAGGCCGGGGCGCTGGCCGCTGTCGAGATCGCCGAGGACATCGACGCGATGGCCGACCGCGCCGGCACGGTGGAGAGCGGGACAGTGATCGTCATGCCGCTGCGCGAGGCGGCCGAACCCAACGTGCTCGCCACCGGCGGCCACCGCCAGCGGGTGCGGGTACAGTTCCTGACCGGGATCGTGATCCGCCACTACGACGACGCGATGGGGGCGATCCGGGCGCAGGCCTTCGACCGCCTCAAGTCGTGCGTCGAGGCTGCGCTGACCGGGTGGGAGCCCGATCCTTTCGCCGAGCCCTGCTCGCTGGTCGCGGGCGAGAGCAGCCCGGTGACCACGGGTGTCAGCATCTACGTCCAGACCTGGGAAACCGCCCGCTACCTGACAGGAGCCTGAGCATGCCCGAGACCCCGCAGTCCCTCCCCGCCGAGGGCGGCAGCTACATCCGAACCGAGAAGGGCGAGCTCGTCCCCGCCCCGACCCATGACGCGCCGGAGCCCGCGAAGGCGCCGCGCAAACCGCCCGTGAAGGAGGCGTGAAATGCCCTTGAAATGGAACCGCAAGGTCCTTCTCGCCAAGATCGAGACGGTCTACGGCACCGATGCCGCCCCGACCGGCGCGGCGAACGCGGTGCTGGCCACGAGCGTCCAGCTGCAACCGATGCAGGGCCAGGACGTGAGCCGGGAGCTCGAGCTCACCACGCTCGGGCCGCAGGCCACGGTGCCCGTCGAGGTCCACGCGACGCTCGCCTTCGAGGTGGAGCTCGCGGCCTCCGGCACCGCCGGCACCGCGCCCGCCTGGGCGCCGCTCCTTCGGGCCTGCGCCGTGGCCGAGACGGTCGCGGCCGGCGTGTCGGTGACCTACAACCCGGTTTCGGCGTCCCACGAGAGCGCCACGATCCACTTCTGGGTCGAGAACACGAAATACGCCCTCGTCGGTGCGCGCGGTACCGCGGTGATCCGCATCGGCGCGCAGGCCGTGCCGAAGATCGCCTTCACCTTCACCGGCCTCTTCACCGCACCCTCCGAGGTCGCGCAGGCCACGCCGACGCTCACGGCCTGGCAGAAGCCGATCGTCGCGACCAAGGCCAACACGCCGGTCTTCACGGCGAACGGCCAGAGCCTGGTGCTGCGCTCGCTCGAGCTCGACCTCGCCAACGAGGTGGTCACGCGGTTCCTCATTGGGTCGGAGAGCGTGCTCATCACCCAGAAGAACGAGAAGCTGACGGCGACGGTCGAGGCGGTGCCGCTGACGACGCTCGATCCCTACGCCCTGGCCCTCGCCCAGACGGCGGTGCCGCTCGTCCTCACCCACGGCGTGGGGGCGGGCAAGATCGTGACGCTGAACGCGCCGCTCGCGCAGATCCAGCGCCCCTCGGGCATCGCCGAGCAGCAGGGCATCGTCGAATGGCCGCTCTCGCTCGTGCCGCAGGTGAACGCCGGCAACGACCAGTGGACGCTGGTCCTGACCTGAGGAGAGACGCATGTTCAAGGTGATCGAGGATCCGCAGTTCGTCGAGGACGTGAAGGTCGACGTGCCTGACGGGACCGGCTGGCGGCAGGAGGTGCTGAGGACCCGGTTCCGCGCGCTGAAGGTCTCCGATGTCAACACGCTCGCGGAGGACGGCGGGGTCAACGCGCTCTTGGACCGCGCCGTGGTCGAGTTCGAGGACCTGGCCGACGAGAGCGGCAAGCCCGTCCCGGGCGATGGCGAGTGGCGCGACAGGCTGCTTGACTACGCGTTCGTCCGCGTGGCGCTGATCCGCGCCTTTCACGAAGCCCAGGCGGGGCTCCGCCCGGGAAACTCCGCGCCTTCGGCCGCGCCTGGGCGCGGGGCGAGCTGAAGGGCGGGATCGATGACGAGGCCCGCCGCGATGCAGAACGGTTCGGCCTGGAGCCGCCTCCGGCCCCGGAGCCCTTCGGCCTCTGGGCGGAGCATCTCGGGCCGGCGCGCGCCTTCCTCGCCGTCGACACCCAGTGGCGCGTCGCTGCCGGAGGCTTCGGCATGGCGGTGATCGGGCTCGACTACACCGCCGTCAGGATCGGGCTCAGGGCACAGGGTATCCCGCTCGATCCTGACGGCTGGGCGGCACTCAGGCTCATCGAGGCGGGGGCGCTCGAGGCGATGAACGAGGCCCGGACATGAACTGGAAACGGACGTGACAGCCTTCAACGTCGCCATGCTGATCACCGCCGACCCCGCCCAGGCGCGGCGGGGCCTGAAGGAGGCCGAGGCGGAGGTCCAGAAGTTCGGCGCGGCCGCGCGCCAGGCGGGCAACACCGCCGCGGCCGGCTTCGACAAGGCCGAGGCGGAGATCCTCCAGTTCCGCCGCGCCTCGACCGGCGCCACCTCGAACCTGGTGGCGCAGTTCAACGACGTCGGGCAGATGCTGGCGGCCGGCCAGTCGCCGCTGCTGCTCGCCGCCCAGCAGGGTACCCAGATCAGCCAGGTGCTCGGCCCCCTCGGGGCGGCGGGCGCGGTCAGGGCACTCGGCGACGCCTTCCTCGGCATGCTCTCGCCGGTGAACCTCGCGGTCTTCGCGGCCGTCGCGGCGCTCGGCATCCTCGGGAATTCGCTGCGCGGCACCTTAGGCGAGACGCAGACCGTCGAAGACAAGATCGCCGAGGTGGTCTCTCTGACGGACGATCTCGAAGCCTCTGCAAAGGCGTATAGGGAGGGCGCTGCGGCGTCGCGGACAAGCGTTGCCGAGCTGGCAGTGACCTACGGCGACCTCGCCGATGAAATCGCCAGGGCGCGTGACCAGCAGGAGCGGATGACGCTGGCCCAGGCGGCCGCCACGCAGAACCGGACGGTCGATGATCTGGCGGGCCGTGCCGGCGGATCGGCACTTTCCCTCATCGGTCCGGCGGACATCGCGGTTCTGGACGAATTCATCGAGAAGGGCGAGATCGCCCGTGCGAAGCTGGCGGAACTGAATGCGTTCGACACCGACGACCGTCTTGTGGTGGAACAACTCGCGTCCCTTCAGCAACTCGCGGACCAGTATGGGATCACGGCCGAGGCGGCCCTGCAGATCGTCCAGGCATCGGCGGTGCTGGAGAACACATCGGGTATCGGGGCGCAGGCGGAAGCTGCGGAGGCGCTCGCGGCGCAGCTGGAGGCGTCGTTCGGATCCACGGAGGCGGTCAACGCGGCTCTGCCGGGCGTCCTGGCCGGCCTTCAGGCGATCGTCAAGGAAGCCGGCGGCATGGCGTCGGAGATTTCCGCTTCGGCCGACGAAGCCGCCCGCCTTGCCGGAAACCTTGCGGCGGCCCAGCAGCGTCTCGCGGCGCAGGGGAAGGTCTACAGCGGTCGGGGCGGCGACCCGCGCACATCGAACAACCAGGGCGTCGGCGGGTTCGTCTATACCGGGCCGCGGCTCGATGAAAACAACAACCCGGTCGTGCAGGGCCGGAGCGCGGGCGCCCGCGGCGCGTCGCGCCAGGCGGACGCGGGCCAGAGGCTTCTCACCCAACTCGAGCGGGAGCACGCGATCCTCCTCGTGACCGACCCCGTCCAGAAGGAGATCATCCGCAACCGCGAGGCACTCGCGCAGCTCATGGGCGAGGAGCGCGTGCGCGCCGAGCAACTGATCCTCACCAACGCGCGGCTGCGCGAACAGCAGCAACTGGAGAAGCAGGGCTGGGAGGACATCAAGCAGGCCGGCTTCGACGCGCTCGACGGGTTGATCCTGAAGGGCGAAACCCTGGCCGATGTAATGGCGAACGTCGCCAACTGGATCGCCGAGGCGCTCCTCCAGTCCGCGCTCCTCGGCACGGGACCGCTGGCCGGCATCTGGGGCGGCCAGGGCACCGGGCTCTTCGACATCGTCGGCAAGGGCCTCGGCATTCCCGGCGCGGCCACGGGCGGCATGATCACCGGCCCCGGGGGCCCGCGCGACGACAGCATCCTTGCCCGGCTCTCGAACGGCGAGTTCGTCGTCAACGCGGCGGCCACCGCGCGTCACCGGCCGCTTCTCGAGGCAATCAATGCCGCGCCGCGTTTCGCCACCGGGGGCATGGTCGGGGGCGGGGCCAATTCGCCCTTCGGGCCCGGAGCCGAGGCGCCGGCGGCGGTGGTCGAGCTGAGGCTCACCGATGACCTCGACGCGCGCGTCGCCGAGACCTCGCAGGCGGTCTCGGTCCGCGTCACCCGCGCCGGGATCGAGGAGTACGACCGCAAGGTCATGCCGAAGAAGATGCGGGCGGTGCAGGCCGACCCGAGGAGGGTGGGATGACGCTCGCCTTTCCGCTCGCGCTCGCCGAGTTCTGGGATCTCCTGCCGATCTCGACGGTGGCCCTCGACTGCGCGCCCCAGCTCGAGGCCTCGGGCACCGGCGCGGGCCAGCAGCTGACGCGGGAACTTGCCCCGGCGCTCTGGCGCGGCACCGTGACGCTCGGCCGCATCACTCCCGCCGAGGCCGCGGACGCGATGGCGCTCATCGATCTCGCCCGCCAGTCGGGCGCCTCGTTCCTCGCCTGCGACCTTACCCGTCCTTACCCCTCGCTCGATCCCGACGGCGCGGTCCTCGGGACCGCCGCCGTCACGGTCCAGTCGATCGGCGCGACCCGCCGCGACCTGAGGCTCACCGGCCTGCCGCCCAACTACCAGCTCCGCCGCGGCGACCTCGTGGGCGTCAGCTGGGGGGCCTCGCCGCTGCGCTACGGGCTCCACCGCATCGTCGTGGCCGCGAGCGCGGACGCGACCGGCCTCACCGGCTGGTGCGAGGTCGCCCCGGCGCTGCCGTCCGCGCTGGTCACGGGTGGCGCGGCCGCGCTCGCCCGCCCGCCGGTCAAGGCGATGATGGTGCCGGGCTCGGTCAGGGCCGGCACCCTCAGGCGCGGCCTTGTCGAGGGCGCCGCCTTTGATTTCATCCAGACGTTGAGGTGAGAGATGCGCAGCCTTCCCGCCGCCGTCGCCTCCCACCTCGCCACCCGGCCCGACGCGGTCCGCGTCCACACGCTCGTCTGGATCACGGCCAGGAACCGCACCACGGGCCTGCCTGAGAGCATCGGCCTCTGGAACGGGTTCGACCACCAGCAGTTCGACATCGGCGGCCTGCGCGACTACTACGGCGCGGGCACCATCCTCGGCCTCGACCGGATCACCTATGGTTCCGGGCTCGAGGTCCGGATGCACACGATCACGCTCGCCGCGATCTCGCCCGAGGTCGAGCAGGCGGTGCGCGGCTACGACGCGCGGCTCGCCCCGGTCGAGGTCCACGGGCTCCTCATCGACCCGGTCCTGAACACCATCGTCGGGGTGCCCTGGCCCGCGCTCCGCGGCTGGGTCGACGAGGTGGAGATCCGCACCCCCGGGGTGGACGGGGAGGGTGGCATCGACCTTCGCATTGCCTCGGCCGCGCGGGCGCTGACGCGGACGCTCTCCTTGAAGCGCGGCGACGCGAGCCACCAGCTGAGGGGTGGCGACCGCTTCCGCCGCTATGCCGAGATTTCCGGGACGGCCTCCGTCTCCTGGGGGGAACAATGATCCCCGTCCGCAGACATGACTGGCGATCCCGCCTTTCGGGGGTGATTGAAGAGGCCCTTCAACGGCCCTTTGAATGGGGCCATCACGACTGCGCCCTCTTCGCGGCCGACGCGGTGCTGGCGATGACCGGGGACGATCATGCGACGTTCTGGCGCGGCCGCTATCGCACCCCGCTGGGTGCGATGCGGATCCTCGGCCGCGGCGGCTACGAGGATCACGTCGACTATGTCGCGGCGCACCTGGCCGAGGTCCATCCCGCGCTGGCCGCAGTGGGCGACATCGCCGTCATCGGGTCGGAGGATGGACCGGCGCTCGGCATCGTGACCGGGCCGGGCATCGCCGTTCCCGGCCCCTCCGGCCTCGGCTTCGCGCCGCGCGCGGCCGCGATCCGCGCCTTCCATGTCCCCTTCGCCGGGGAGGCCGGCTGATGCCGCCCCTGGTCACCGCCATCACCGGGCTCGTCTCTGCCATCAGCTCATTCGCCGCGAGTTCCTGGCTCGCCGGCTTTGCCGTCCGCGTCGCCCTCTCGCTGGGCTTCTCGGCGCTCGCCCGCGCCCTCACCCCGAAGCCGAAGCCCCCCGGCATCACCACCGAGACCACCCAGACCGGCGGCACCGATCCCCAGGCCTTCATCCTCGGCCGCTACGCGACCGGCGGCCAGCTCGTCGCCCCGCCGATGACCCACGGATCGGCCGGCAAGACGCCGAACGCCTATCTCACCTACGTGATCGCCGTCTCGGACGCCCCCGGCGCGACGCTCTCCCGGCTTCTCATCGACGGCGAGGTGGCGACGATCGGCAGCCCGGCCCATCCGGACTACGGGCTCCCGCTCACCTTCAAGGGCTACACCGGCTGGGCCTGGGTAAAGTGGTACGACGGCACTCAGACCGTGGCCGACCCGATGCTCCTGGCGAAGTACTCGGCCCATCCGGAACGGCCCTGGCAGGCCGACATGGTGGGCACCGGCACCGCCTATGCGATCGTCACGTTCCGCTTCAACCGCGAGATCTTCAAGAGTTTCCCCGCGGTGCGCTTCGAGGTCGACGGCATCGCGCTCTACGATCCCCGCCAGGACCCGAGCATGGGCGGGACGGGCAGCCAGAGCTGGGGCAATCCCGCGACCTGGACCCAGACCGACAACCCGGCCGTCATGGCCTACAACATCCTGCGCGGGATCGCGCTGCCGGGCGGCGACACCTGGGGCGGCGGCTGGGCGGCCGGAGACCTGCCGCTGGCCGAATGGTTCGCCGCGATGAATGCCTGCGACGCAGCCGTCGCGCTTTCGGGAGGGGGCACGGAACCCGCCTACCGGGCGGGCTACGAGGTCGCCGTCGACGACGAGCCCGCGGATGTGCTCGAGGAGCTCCTGAAGACCTGCGCCGGGCGGATGGCCGACGTCGGCGGCACGATCAAGATCGCCGTCGGCGCGCCGGGCCTGCCGGTGATGGCGATCACCGACGAGGACATCATCGTCACCGACGAGCAGAGCCACGCGCTCTTCCCCTCGCTCGCCCAGACCCACAACGGGGTGCATGCGACCTTCCCGGACCCCGCGAGCCTCTGGGAAAGCCGCGACGCGCCGCCCCGCTACGACGCCGCCGCCGAGGCCGAGGACGGCCGCCGCCTCGTCGCCACGGTGGCGCTGCCGGCGTGCCCCTACGCGGGCCAGGTGCAGCGGCTGATGCAGGCCTGGATCAACGAGGAACGCCGCTTCCGCCGCCACCAGTTCGTCCTGCCGCCCGATGCCACCAAGCTCGAGCCGCACGACGTGATCAGCTGGACGAGCGTCAGGAACGGCTATGCCGCCAAGCTCTTCGAGGTGGTCGAGATCGCCCACGATCCGGTGAGCCTCCTGCAGCTCGTGTCCTTGCGCGAGGTCGACCCGGCCGACTACGACTGGTACACCACGCTCGAGATCCCCTGGGTGGCGCCGGTCCCGGGCACGAGCCCGCCGCCGGCCGGGACGGTCCCGGGCTTCGCCGTGGTCGGCACCGCGCTCGACGACGCGGACGCGGTGGCCCGGCGCCCCGCGCTGCATCTCACCTGGGACGGCTCCGGTCTCGACGACGTGACGGCGATCAGCTACGAGATACGCCGGCTCGGCGGCACCCAGGTCGTGCGCGGCGTGACCACCAACGTCGCCGCCGGCAGCCAGATCGTCGCGGGCGGGATCCTGCCGGAGACCACCTACGAGGTCCGCGCGATCCCCGTGGCGCCCCGCCCCGTCGCCTGGACCGGCTGGCTTCCCGCGACGACGCCCGCCGCCTACATCACGCTCGACGATTTCGACGACTTCACCGGGCTCTTCGCCTCGGCCGGGCTGACGGTGCCAAAGCTCGTCTCGTCGCTGGCACCGGGCGGCCCGGCCCCGGGCGAGGGTCCGCTCGTCTACAACACCACCGACCACCGCATCTATCGCTGGAACGGCACTGCCTGGACGCTCGAGGTGCCGACCTCCGACCTGACGGGCAAGGTCGCCCAGAGCCAGCTCACCATCGCTGACCTGTCGAACCTCGTGGAAGACCCCGGTTTCGAGCTGCAGGGGGCGGGCACCATCGTCTCGTGGGGCGTCGCCGGAATGAATGGCTATGCGCCGACTGCCCCTGGCAGTGCTGAGGTGCGGACGGGCAACTTCGCAATGGCCCGCGTGTGGACGGCGAACGGCACGTTCAACCTGCCCAACAGCGTCAGGTTCGACGCGGCTGAGGGTGATCAGTTCCGGGTCTCTGGCTGGGTCCGCAAGAGTGCGGGCGCCGCCTGCGCCTTTGCCGGCGTCCGCATGGCGTGGTTCGATAAAAACGGTGCCGTGATCACCACGACCGGGGTGAACCGGGCGAACGTTGACATATCGACCAGCTACCAGCGGGTGACCGCCGCGGTCACCGCCCCGGCCGGCACCGTTTCCGCCCGCGTCGAACTGATCTGCAACACCCACACGGCTGGCACCTTCTTCTGGGACGACATCTACTGCTACCGGATGAACGCCGGGGAACTGGTGGTCGACGGCACGATCTTCGGCAACCACATCGCCGCCAACACGATCACCGGCGGGCTCCTGGCCACGACCGGGATCATCACCAGCGTGGGGCAGATCGCCGACGCGATCATCACCAACGCCAAGATCGCTAATGCCACCATTCAGGGCGCGAAGATCGCCAACCTCGCCGTCGATACGCTGCAAGTGGCGGACTCTGCTATCTCGACCGTTGACAGCGCCTACACGGCCGGCAGCGTGGATATCAGCATCGGGGGGGCGCCAAACACGCTCAGCGTCCAGTCGCTTGTCGTGAACAAGGGGCGCTCGGCCCCGATGGTATTTCACGGCACCGTCTCGCTGTGGATACCCGCTGGCGAGAACGACCGTTCGGCCTCGATATACCTGAAAGTCGGAAGCACTGTCGTTGCGTCGCTGAGCTGTCTCCTCAAAGACGGGGTCACCATTGATTACTCGATAGTCGGGGTGGACAACACAGGCACGACCGGCAACCGGACGTTGGCTCTCGAAGTCGCCTCGGAGGGCAGCACTCCCTACCTGGTGGCGTCCAAGCGCGGCCTGTTTGCCCTCAACCTCCTGAAATGAGGGCAGCATGAGCGATCCGCAGACCTTCTTCGCCACCTACCTCATCGCCACCGGCGAGATCGTCCGCTCCGGCGCCTGCCGGCAAAGCATGGTCGCCGCGCAGGCCATCCACGCGGGCGAGGCAGCCCTCGCCGTGGGCCAGATGGTCGCCGACACGACCGACTGGGTGAATGCCGGCCTCGTTGAACAGCGCCCCGGGCTCGCCGACGTACCCACGACGAAGCCCCTGGCCGTGGACGAGGACTGGGTGATTGCCGGCGTTCCGGACGGCAGCGAGGTCTGGATCGATGGCGTGCTCGCCGGCACCACGGATGCCACCGGGCTCACGCTGTCCTTCCCGCTGGCTGCGGTCTGGAAGCTCCGCCTGATACCGCCCTTCCCGTGGAAGCCCTCTGACTGCGAGGTGACCGTGACATGAGAATTGTCGCTGACGCCCCCGCGAAACAGGCCGCCCTGGCGGCGGTCCTCCAGGCCGCGCGACATGCCGCGATCGGTCGCATCAACGGGGCGGCGGGCGAACTGCGCCGCACCTTCATCACCTCGATCCCGGGGCAGGAGATGCTCTACCTCGCCAAGGAGAACGAGGCGCGCCTCTACATCGCCGACCCGGCGCCCGACATGGCCGACTATCCCCTTCTCTCGGCCGAGATCGGGCCCGGGCTCACCGCCCCCGACGCGGGCCAGCTTGCCCAGCTCTGGCTCAACATGGGCCACCAGTGGCGGCAGGTCGCCGCGCAGATCGAGACCGCGCGGCTCGGGGCTGTCTACGCCGTCGAGGCCGCGCCAGACGAGGCCACCATCGCCGCCATCGAGGCGGCCTACCAGGGAGCCCTGCCATGACGCGCTTCATTCACTGGCTCGCCCGGCTCTGGCGCACGCCGTCGGATTTCGAGGGATCTCCTCTCGAATACGCCATCAACCAGCTCGGCCACGGCTACCTGATCGGCGGGCTGCCCGCCGCGATCTGGGGGCCCGAGGCGCTGGTGCCGCTGATCCTCGGCTACCTCGCCGTGGTCGAGCTGCCCCAGCTCGTCTTCTGGCGCGGCCGGGTCGCCGACGGGCTCGAGGATGCGGCCCATGTCGCCACGGTGGCGGTCGCCGTCGCCTACGGCCTCTGGCCAGCACTCGCCGCCCACGGGCTTTTCGTCGCGGCCGGGACGGTCGCCCGCATGAACATCGGAGGTCAGGATGGCGGACATTGAGATCAAGCGGGGCGATACCCTCAGCCTCGACGTGACGCGGGTCGACGGCGCCGGTGCGCCCGTCGATTGCACCGGCCACACGGTCACCGCGCAGGCGAAGCTCGGCGCCTTCGCCGCGACCCTGACGGTGACCGCGATCAACGCGGCCCTCGGCCAGTTCCGGCTCTCTGCCACGGCCGCGGCCACCGCCACCTGGCCGGTCGCTCGGATCAGCGCGGATGTGAAGTACGACCAGGGCGGCAGCGTGATCCGCCGGTCGGAGACCTTCGTGCTGAAGGTCGTGCAGGAGATCACGACGTGATCGCGCTCCGCGACCAGCTGGCGCTCGCCGCGCCCGTCGCGCTCCGCGACCAGGCGCGCGGCAGCGCGGTCGCGCGCATCGATGGTGGAACTGTGACGATCACCGCCGGCACCCCCGTGGCGGTGGCATCCCTCAACGCGGTCCTTCTCGAGGACGGCATGAGCCGCATCCTTCTCGAGGACGGCACCAGCAAACTGCTTCTGGAGGCTTGACCATGGCCGATACGAAAATCTCGGCGCTGACTTCCGCCACGCCGGCCGATGCCGACTATGTTGCCGGGGTCGACGTTTCCGATACGACGCAGAGCCCCGGCGGCTCGACCGCGCGGTTCCTCTTCTCGGCGATCTGGAGCTACATCTCCGGCAAGCTCGGAGCCTACGCCCCGCTGGCTTCCCCGGCGTTCACCGGCGCCCCGACCGCGCCCACGGCCACGGCCGGCACCAACACCACGCAGATCGCCACCGCCGCTTTCGTGCAGGCCGCGATTGCTTCCCTCGTCGACACCTCTCCCGCCGCGCTCGACACGCTGAACGAACTGGCCGCCGCGCTGGGCGATGACGCGAACTTCGCGACGACGATGACGAATGCGCTGGCTGGAAAGGCGGCGACGAACCACAGCCACTACAAGGGCGGCTGGACGCCGAGCGGCTCCTTCCCCGGCGGCGGCACGGCGCTCGCCGGCGAAATCTGGCGCTGCTCGTCGGGTGGCACGGTCGACGGGATCACCTTCGTCGTCGGCGACATGGTGATGGCTCTCGTCAACAACGCCTCGACCTCGACCTACTCTGCCAACTGGATACACATCGACATCACCATGCCGATCACCTCGGTTGCCGGGCTGAGCGGGGTGATCTCGGCCGCGAACCTGACGGCCGCGCTGAACGCCTTCACGACCTCGCTCAAGGGCCTCGTCCCGGCCTCCGGTGGTGGCACCACGAATTACCTGCGCGCGGACGGCACCTGGGCGGCGCCAGCCGGTGGCGGATCGGCCGGCACGTCCTACTACAACGGCACCGGCGCGGCGCTCACCAAGGGCACGCCCGTCTGCCTCGCGGCCTTCGATGCGGGCTCGGGCAATCCCGGCATGGCGAAGGCCGATGCGGATGGCGCGGGGCTCATGCCCTGCATCGGCATCATCGGCGCCGACGTGGCGGCCGGCGCGAGCGGCATTCCGATCATCACCGGTGGCGAGATCACCAGCCTCAACACCGTGGGCTGGACGCTCGGCGACCGGCTCTATGTCTCGACGGCCGGGGCGCTCACCAACGTCCGGCCGACGGCGGGCTTCGTGCAGTCGGTCGCGGTCGTGTCCCGCGTCGATGCGACCCTCGGCGAGATCATCGTCTCGCTCGATGAGGCCGGCACGCTCTACACCGAGGTCCTCGAGCGGGCGATTTCCGACGAGGCCACGGCCCTGACGACGGGCGCCGCGAAATTGACCTTCAGAATGCCGTTCGGCTTCGTCCTGACCGGCATCCGGGCAAACACGAACACCGCTCCTGCCGGCGCCGCGATCCAGGTGGATGTGAACCTGACGGGCACCGGCTCGATCTTCTCGACGCCGCTGACCATTGATGACGGCGAGAAGACCAGCGTCACCGCCGCGACGCCCGCTGTCATCTCCACCACCACCCTGGCCGATGATGCCGAGATCACGGTGGACATCGACCAGGTCGGATCGACGACACCGGGCAAGGGCTTGAAGCTCGTGATGTATGGGTATCGCACATGAGCAACCTCCTGAACCCGTTCAGGATGGCGCCGCCTGCGGCCGCCGGCCTTGCCGGCTACGATGCTCCGACGCCGTTCAAGAACTCGACGACGCAGCAGACCTTCGGTGGCGCCGGCGTCTGGGACTATCCGGTGGTTGCGGGTGAGCTCGTCGTCGTCTCGATGCACGCTGAGGGCAACGCGACGATCATCAACCCGACCAACTTCCTCTTGTCATTGGGCGGCGCCGCCATGACACGCATCACCGGGTCGGCCACTACGTCCTCTGGCGTGTTTCCAGGCTCCGCGCACTTCTGGATCATCGCACCCTCGACCTCCACGCTGGCGCTCGCGGCCGATGTGGGCGTGTCGGCCCGCGCCTGCGCGCTCGTCGCGCGACGGATCACCGGCTTCGATGCCGGAACGCCGATCGGCGCCGGGCTTGGCGCACCGTCAAAGCTCAACGCCGACGACGTGACCCTGACCGGTTCCGGCATCACGACCGGGCGCGCCGGGAACGTGGTCATCGGGGACGCCTGCACCAAGGCCGGCACCGCCACGACCGCGAGTTCCACCGCCTTCGACGGCATGGCCTACGATACGACCGGCGCCACCACGATCAGCGACCTCGGCTTCGGTTTCGGCCATAAGCTCCTGCCCGCGCCGGCCCTCATCACCCCCGACTGGACCTTCGACGTGAGCGGCCGCCTTTCCGGCTCCTTCGTCGAAATCAACGTGGCGCCCTGACCATGAGCTACATCACCGCTTCCGGCCGCCGTCTCTACCTCGCCTCGGGCACCGCAACCTCGGCGTTGGCGCCAAAGGCAGGCCTCAATTTCGGCTCACCTCCGGGCAGCGCCGGCGGGGGTGGCGGATCGCTTTCCGTCGCCGAATGGCCCCGCGACCGCTTCGCCTTCGACAGCGGCGCCTGGCGCGGCGAGAACAACGCCGACATTCCTGTGCGCATCACCGCCTCGGCCGGAGAGGTCATCCAGGCGCGGCTGGTGCCGACCGATGGCGGCGTCGCCTCGGCCTGGACGGACGTTGGCACCGCGAACGGCTCGGCCGGCCAGCTCGTCGGCTACCTCTCCTCGCGCAAGCGGTCCTCGCCCTGCCTGTTGCAGGTCAGGCTCAAGGCGGCGCCGGCGACCACCGCGATCACGTCCTACAGCATCACCATCGGCCATATCGTCGCGATCTGGGGCCAGTCCGAGCACGCGCAATGGCAGACGCCCGGCACGGTCGGCACCCCGCCGACGCCCGAGACGCTCTCGATCAAGCACGCGGTAATGGCGCTCAAGAACCGCTGGGCCACCGGGCGGCGCAGCAAGGCAGCGTTGAAGGTTCCGGGTGTCGATGCACTGCCGGCGGGCATGTCAATTGTCGGTTCCGACATCGAAGTGAGTGGCTCGATTGCCACCTTGGAGAATTGGGACTTCGACGGACGCCGGCTCCTGGTGAAATCCGGAGGGGCAATTGGTGTCATCCGTAACTGCCTCTTCGGCGAGCGCAAAGGCCTGGCGAACCTCGGCGGCTACATCTTCGTTCAGGTCGGCGGTTCGGTAGACCTGATCGAGTATTGCGACATCACCGGATGGGCCGGACCGCGCAACGCGGCGCTCGGCGGCAACATGCACGGCGCGGGCTATGCGTTCCGTGCGGAAATCACCGGCTCTGGCGCCGGCATCCAGGTGGGCGACCTCAAGGCGGTGCGTCGCTGCCGGTTCACCAACCTGCCGTCAGACATCCTGAAGATCACCGGCTGCCAGTCTGAGCCGCAGGTGTTCGAGTGGAATTATGTCGGCCCTCCGATGGCCTACGGCAACGATCGGGCGATCTACAGCTCCGGGCGGACCTATACCCTTGGCGAGGTCTGCGACAACGCGGCTGGCGAGAGCTTCATCTGCAAGGTGGCGACCTCGCTCGGGATCGCGCCGGATGCTGGGACGGGCAGCAACGCCAATTGGGCGTGGTCAGACCCGCACAGCGACACGCTGCAAT
>ERZ1645187.2316-NODE-2316-length-16897-cov-120.002850_pt1 | contig 16897 bp, 16 predicted proteins | sample MGYA00575352_ERZ1645187 | MGnify/ENA primary metagenome ERZ1645187 (study PRJEB40837, sample SAMN11349314) | freshwater sediment metagenome | isolation source: river sediment | host: Sediment | place: India: Wazaribad , New Delhi | collected 2017-02-21 ... | reverse complement strand
CCTCGAACGGCGGCTTGCCCTGCTCGATGCCGCCGACGTAACGCTCGGCGCAGAACGAGTTGGTGAACGACCAACCGTCCGACGGACCCTTGCCGGCGTCCGAGAGATCCTGGGTGTAGGGCGGCAGTTCGATCGAGAACGACTTCGCCTCGTCGATGCGGCCCTTCGAGCGATCGAACTTCCAATAGGTGACCGCGCCGCGGAACTTCTCGTTGAACTCGGAGAGCGGCGCATAGCCACGGCCGAGCACGCCCGGATACTGGGCGGCTTCGATCACGTACTCGGAGTTCGGGGTGACGAAGGTACCGCCGTGCTCGGACTGCAGGATCGGGTTGACGACGATCTGCTGGGTCTCGAAATCGTGCAGCGAAACGACGCCGACGCGCGGGTTCGCCTTGTCGTTGATGAACAGCCACTCGCCGTCGGGCTTGCCGTCGGTCTCCGAGATCGCCGGATGGTGGGTGTCGCCCCAATTGAGGGTGCGCCCGTCCACCTTGCCCTGTTCGAGGACCTTCTTGGACTCCTCGTCGTAGCCGAAGCCCTGCCACGGCTCGGGCGTGAACACCGAGACGTACTTCAGGATGCGCATCGACGGCACGCCGTAGACGATGATCTGGCCGGCCTGACCGCTCGACGAGAAGACGACGAACTCGTCGCGACCACCGGTCGGCGTGTAGGTCTTGGCGGCGGCCAGAAGGTCCTTCTGGCTCAGCCCACGGCGCTTCATCACGTCGTCCAGGCTCTCCGCCCAGGCAGCACTGCCCAGCCCGGCAAGGACGCCGAAGGCCACGGACATCTTCAGAAACGATCTCATGATCGCGCTCCTGCTCATCTCTCGATCCGGATCCGCATCGCCATCGACGTTTCGGCCCCTGATCCGACCGCGGATCTCTCTCCGTCCCGGTTCGACGGTAAGAGATCACCCCTCGCGGTCGGCACGAGCCGATACCGACGAAACTCTGCGTTTCGATCGCTGAAATTCTTGGTTTTGTTCGGTCGAGGCCGACGACCGGATCCGCGACGCGAGGGTGGATGGCGTCGTGGACACGGGCGAGGAGATCCGTCCGATCCCCCGGCTCGGCGCGGACGCCGAGTCACTTCCCTTTCCGCGACGGACCATGCCACAATCGGAACGCCCCTCCTTGACCACGGTCAAGCCGGCTCACGCCCGCGACGTTTCGACCGCATCACCTTGCGAGAACGACGCCCGGAAGATGTGGAACCCGACGATTTCGCGCGAGATCGACCCGATTCCGACCCGAAAGTCCGTTGCCGCAGCGTGCGACCCGGGATCGAGGAAGGACGGAGCGGCGACCGGTGCAGGAGACCCGATCGCCTCGGCTCGACGTCCTCCCCCGACACCGCCGGGAGAGCGCTGTGGATCGAACGGCGCCGTCGTCGCTCGCCCGGGAACCGGCCGGAGGCGCGACGCGGCGGTCCGATCGCGGCGAACGACGACGTTCGTCGAGGTCGGTGAGGATCAGACGGAGGGAGGGCCGCGCGGGCGGTTGGCGCGATCGTGCCGCGACCGCCGCGCCTTGGCGGCAGGACGCCTTGGAACGCCACGCCCGACTGCACACCCGAACGAAACCGCGGCCGGTTCGCTCGGCGGCAGCGCCGAGGCGTCGAGACAGAGGCCGAGGTCGCAGCAGGCATGATGCCGATCGGCGAGGTCGGTGGGATCGCTCGGCGGCGTCACCCGCACGCCGGCGGCGTAGGCCATCGCCGTGCAGATCTCGTCGTCACCGACCGCGAGCGCCAGCGCTTGGGCGCGGACCGAGCCGACCACCAGGACGAAGGCGAACACCACCAGACCGACGCCGGAGAACCGGCGCAGTCCGATGAGCCATCCGTGTCGTGTCGATGATCGGTGCGCGCCCATCGCCCCCTCCCCGAACCCGTTGAGCCGGTTCGGTGGACGCTGTCATCAGAGGCCGTTCGCCGCCTCGTGTCCTTGATCTCCGACAAGTCGGCCGTACCGGCGCAGGATCAGCGCCGTCCCGAGCGCGGTGGCGTTCATCGTGAAGACGTAGACCGTCGCCGCCACCGCGAGATCCGGCCGCCCGAGGAGCCCGATCGCCACGGTGAGCGCCAGCGCGATGTTGCGCAGCCCGCCGGTGATCGCCGAGGCCACCAGCCCGCGCCGCACCGCACCGACCGCGAGGCCCACCGCGACGCAGAGCCCCATCGCCGCCAGGTTCAGCGCCACCGTCGCGGCCCCGACCACCCGCCACGAGCTCGTCAACGCCGCCCATTGCGAAACGATCGCCGTCGTCACGATCAACAGGAACACCACGCCCGACGCCTTGCGCATCCCCGGCCGTATCCGGTCCGCCAGAGTGCCCCGTCGCTCGGTCAACCACGAGCCGACGGCGAGGGGGACGACCGTCGTGACGAAGACCGCCGCGATGGTCGACCCGAACGGCAACACCGGTGCGACCGCCTCGCCTCCGAGACCCGCCGACGCCAGCCCGACGACGATCGGCACCGTCACCGGCGCGAGGAGCGAGCCGAGAACCGTGATCGTCACCGCCACCGCGACGTCGCCCCGGGCCATCAGGGTGACGAAATTGGCGGTGACCCCACCCGGCGCCGCCGCCACCAGCATCAGCCCGAGCGCATGCACCGGCGGCAGCTCGAATCCGCGTGCCACCAGGAAGGCGAGGACGGGAAGCCCGAGGATCTGAGCCGCAGATCCGGCCGCCACCACCCACGGTGCCCGCACCAGGGCGGTGAAGTCGGCGATCCTCGTTTCGAGCCCGACGCACAGCATCAGGAAGGCGAGCCCGAGGGGAATGAAGACACTCGACAAGACGGCTCTCCGCGGACGTCGACGAAAAGGCGGCGGGACGCGTGCGTCCCGCGGTCGCCAGGAGGGCGGTGTGGTCGTCTCTCAGGCCGGCTCACATCGGCGAGATCTTCGGCGCCGAGGGCGGGAAAAGGCCCGCCGAATCGGTCGGCCCCTCGAAGCGGCTCGTCAGAGCCGGCTGCCGACGACGGCCTTCAGCGACCGGAGATCCTTGGCGAAGGCGCGGATGCCCTCGGCCAGTTTCTCCGTCGCCATCGCGTCTTCGTTCATCCGCCAACGGAAGCTCCGCTCGTCGAGGACGATCCGCTCCGGCACCTCGCCGCCCTCGTCGACCACCAGCCGCCGCGGCAGATCACCCGTGTCGGCGGCCAGTTCGTCGAGGAGCTGCGGCGAGATCGTCAGCCGATCGCACCCGGCGAGTTCCTCGATCTCCCCCTTCGACCGGAACGAGGCTCCCATCACCACCGTGGCGATGCCGTGCGCCTTGAAGTAACGCCAGATTCCGGCGACCGAGCGAACCCCCGGATCTTCGGCCGGAGCATAGGTCTTGCCGGTCGACTTCACCCACCAGTCGAGAATCCGTCCGACGAAGGGCGAGATCAGGTAGACCCCGGCATCGGCACAGGCGATCGCCTGCGTCGCCGAGAAGATCAGGGTCAGATTGCAGTCGATCCCTTCCTTCTGCAGGATCTCGGCGGCGCGGATGCCCTCCCAGGTCGCGGCGATCTTGATCAGAATGCGCTCGCGCGGGATTCCCCGCTGCGCATAGGCGGCGATGATCGCCCGCGCCTTGGCCACCGTCGCCGCGGTGTCGAAGGAGAGATCGGCATCGACCTCGGTCGAGACGCGCCCCGGAACCAGGCCGCTGAGCTGGGCGCCGACCGAGACCGCCAAGCGATCCGCCACCGCGTCGATCACGCCAGCCGTCTCGCCGGAAAGGCCGCGCCCCCAGGCGAGCGCCTCCTCCACCACCGGCTCGAAATGCGGCAGCGCGAGCGCCTTGAGCACCAGCGTCGGATTGGTGGTGCAATCGACCGGCCGGAGCCGTTTCACTTCCGCGAAATCGCCGGTGTCGGCCACGACGGTGGTCATGCACCGCAGTTGTTCGAGTTTGGACGGCGACATCGTGATCTCCTCGACGGCTCGACGTCGGCCGCAACGCCCGACGCCCTCGGGTTCGACCGAATACTCCAAACCGCTCGAGGAACCCAGCGCGGAAGACACCGCATCCGCTCGCCGTCGACGCCGGCCTTCCGGCGACCGGCGGTTCCCTCGCGCGTCGCGCGCCCCGGTCGAGACCGAGAGACTACACGATATAATTGCCTTTCAGACATTACATATGTACAATCTCTCCTCGGCGGCGGGTTTGCGCGGTCACGCCGAGAGGAGCCTTCACACGCGTGCCAAACGCTTGGAGAACGGGTGATCCCATGAAGTCGGCATGTCTGGCGGCGCTCGACGAGCTCGAGGGCGTATGTGCGGCACTCGACGACGCGGCTCTGGCCGCAGCCGTCGCCGAGATCGTCGCGGCGAAGCGCATAGCGCTCTACGGCGTCGGAAGAGAAGGCCTACAGATCAAAGGCTTGTGCATGAGGCTCCATCATCTGGGGCTCTCCGTCGCGATGGTCGGCGACATGACGACGCCCCCGATCGGCGCGGGCGATCTGTTGATCGTCTCGGCCGGACCGGGCGGATTCTCCACGGTCGAAGCGCTGATGGGGGTGGCCCGCGCCGCCGGAGCCCGAACCCTGGTGGTGACCGCCCAAACGCGGGGAAGCGCAGCGCTCGCCGCGGATCTGGTCCTGCCCATTCCGGCGCAGACCATGGCCGACGATCGCGGCGGACGCCCCAGCGTCCTGCCCATGGGGTCGTTGTTCGAAGGCGCCGAATTCATCGTCTTCGAGAGTCTGGTGCTCGCCGTTCGCGATCGTCTCGGGATCACACCGGCCGAGATGCGTGCGCGCCATACCAACCTGGAGTAGGATCCGGCCGACGACCTCCGCCCGGAGCGACGGGCGAACGCAGACGGACGACGGAGTGGGCGAATGGCGAACGACGGGGCGGACGGATTCTCGGGGGACCGGGACACCCAGCACCTCAACGCCCGGGTGGCATGGTACTATTACATCGGCAACCTCACCCAACAGGAGATCGCCGACCGTCTCGGATTGACCCGCCTGAAGGTCAACAAGATCATCGGTCAGGCACGAGCCGAAGGGGCGGTGCAGATCGAAATCCGCATGCCGCTCGCCTCCTGCGTCGCCCTCGAAGAGGGGCTGAAGACGCGGTTCGGCCTGACCGAGGTCGTCGTCGTACCGACGGTGCGCGACGAGGAGGAGCAGAAGCGCGTCATCGGCGAAGCCGCGGGCAATCTGTTGGAAGGCGTCCTGCGCGACGGCCAGATCGTCGGCGTCGGCTGGGGCAAGACCCTCGGCACGGCGGTCAGACGCTTGATGCCGAGACGGTTTTCGCGCTCGCGCGTCGTCTCGATCATGGGTGGCCTGACGCGCGGATCCGGCAACAACACCTTCGAGGTGGCGAACGAGCTGGCCCGGGTGCTCGGCACCGAATGCCACTACATCCCCTCGCTCCTCTATTATCCCGACGACGAGAGCTACACGAGCCTGCTCGCCCACCCGCCGCTCGCCTCGGTGCTCGACGAAGCGCGGCGCGCCGACGTGATCCTGGTCTCGTGCGGCGATCTCTCCGGACGCTCGCAGCTGTTCTCCGCGGTGCCCCTGTCGCAACAGGAGATCGACGAGCTCAAGGCGCGCGGCGCCGTCGGCGAGCTGCTCGGCACCTTCCTCGACGCCGACGGCCGGGTGATCGACCATCCGCTCAATTCCCGGGTGATGGCCCTGCATCCCTCCGATCTCGATTCGGTCCGCACCACGATCCTCGCCTCCGGGGACACCTACAAGTTGCCGATCATCCGAGCCATCCTGCGGGCCGAGCACATCAATCACCTCGTCACCGACGAGGCCGTCGCCGAGGGTTTGTTGCGCGGTTGAGGCGCGGCGGACCCGGCGGTACATCGCGCCGCACCCTCGACTTTTCATTTGCAATTCCAAAAATACATATGTATCTTCTTTGGTACCGGCGAGAGAGATCGGCCCGCCCCATCATCACGGGGAGAGACGAAGGCGTCCTCCGATCCGAAGGAGGAACGATCGACTCTCTCGAACGCGACCTCGTGACGCGTCGTCGCGCACCGCCGAAGGCGTTGCCGCCGCCCGGAGAGGAACAGACTCGAGGGACCGACTCATGAAGAAGTTGTTGCTCGCATCGCTCTGCGCGGCCGCCGTGATGCTGCCCGGCCTCGCCTCCGCCCAGGATCAACAGAAGCCCCTGCGCTTCGTCCTGGTGCCGAAGGTCGTCCATCCGTGGTTCGACCTCGTCAACGACGGCGCCAAGGCCGCCGCCGACATGCTGACCAAGACCACCGGTCGCAAGGTGGTGATCGAGTATCGTGCGCCGCAGAAGGCGGACGTCGTCGAGCAGAACGACATCATCTCGCGCGCCATCGCCACGCGCCCCGACGGCATCTTCGTCGACCTCCTCGACGGCAAGGGCAACCGCGCCGTGCTCGAGGAAGCCGTCGCTCAGAAGATCCCCGTCACCGTGTTCGACTCCGTCCCCCCGGAAGGGATGGAACTGACCGGCATCGGCAACGACTTCTGCGAACAGGCCAACATCGCCTCCGAGCGTCTGGTCAAGTTGATCGGCGGCAAGGGCGAAGTGGCGATCATGATGGGCGTGCCGACGGCGCCGAACCACGCCATCCGCGCCGAATGCCACAAGAAGACCTTCGCCAAATATCCCGACATCAAGCTCGTCGCCACCGGCATCGACAACGACTCGATCGAGACCGCCCAGAAGCAGGCGGCCGCGATCATGCAGGCCAATCCCAACCTCAAGGGCTGGGTCGCCTGTGACGCCGCCGGCCCGATCGGCATCGGTCAGGCGATCAAGGAAGCCGGCAAGGTCGGCAAGGTCACCGAGGTCGGTCTCGACAACCTGCCCGACCTGCTCGCCCTCATCAAGGACGGCACGGTCGACAGCTCGTCCTCCACCAAGCCGGAAATGCAGGGCTACTGGGCGGTCATCGCCACGTGGCAGAAGACCCTGGGCATGCCGACGCCGAAGTACATCGACACCGGCATCGCGATCATCACCAAGAAGGACCTCTGATCCCGACCAAGGCGGCGGTGCGGCGCACTCGCACCGTCGTCTCGGGGTCCCGCGCGGGGGTGGACGATCGTCCTCCTCCCGGTCCACCGCCCCCGCCCCTTTTTCGACCGGAGGAAGAGCGAGATGGCTTTCCTCGAAGTCAAAGGCATCCGCAAGGCGTTTCCCGGTGTCGTGGCGCTCGATCGCGTCGATCTCGCCATCGAAAAGGGCACCGTCCACGTCTTCGCCGGCGAAAACGGAGCCGGCAAGTCGACCCTGATCCGGGCCCTGACCGGCATCATGAGCGTCGACGAAGGCTCGATCCACATCGACGGCCGCGATGCCCTCGCCGATCGCTCCCTCTTCGATCTCGTCGCCTACGTGCCGCAGGAGCTGAACCTCTTCCCGCACATGACGGTGGCGGAAAACCTGTTCATGCCGTTCGACAAATCCGGCTTCGGCGGCCCGGTGTTGTCTCGATCCGACCTCGACGAGGCGGCGCGCCCCTTTCTCGAACGCTTCGACATCCACGCTCGGCCGAACCAGACGGTCGGCTCGATCGCCGTCTCCGACCAGCAGCTGCTGCAGATCGCCCGCGCCGCGACCCGCAAGAAGTTCGAGGTACTGATCCTCGACGAACCGACCACCTCGCTGACCACTCGCGAGATCGAGCGGCTGCTCGGAATCGTTCGCCGGCTCAGAGACGAGGGTCGCGCCGTCGTCTTCGTTTCGCACAAGATGGACGAGATCTTCCAGATCGGCACAACCGTCACCGTCCTGCGCAACGGCCGCACCGTCGGCCACCGCGCCATGAAGGACGTCACCGAAGCCGAGCTCATCCGCCTGATGACCGGCGACGAGGTGCGCCTCGACCAGACCTTCCAGCCGGAAGTGCCGCTGGGCGAGCCCCTGCTCGTGGTCGAAGGCCTCGGCGGACGCGGTTTCCGCGACGTCTCCTTCCGCCTGCGTCGCGGTGAAATCCTCGGCTTCGCCGGTCTCATCGGCGCCGGCCGGACGGAGCTGATGCAGGCGATGTTCGGCTACACCCGCCCGACCACCGGACGGGTGACGATCGAAGGTCACCGGTTGAAGCTCGGCAGCCCGGCCGCGGCGGTCGCCGCCGGCATGCTCTACCTCTCCGAGGAGCGCAAGCTGCACGGCATCCTGCCGACGCTGAGCGTCCGCGAGAACATCGGCATCTCGGTGCTCGACCAGATCTGCCGCTCGGGAATCGTTTCGTCGACCCGGGAAAACGCGGTCGTCGCCGACGTCATCACCGATTACGACATCAAGACCTCGTCTCCCGAGAAGAAGATCATGTTCCTCTCCGGCGGCAACCAGCAGAAGACCATCATCGGTCGTGCCATGGTGCGACGGCCGAAGATCCTCATCTTCGACGAGCCGACGCGCGGCATCGACGTGCGCAACAAGGTCGAAATCTACAAGATCATGAAGAAACTGGCCGAAGAGGGCGTCGGCATCATCCTCGTCTCGTCGGAGCTGGCGGAGCTGAAACGCTGCGCGACGCGCATCCTGACGATGCACCACGGCGTGACGAGCGGCGAATTCGAAGCCCTGACGACCGACTCGGATCGGCTGATCGGTGCCATCATCGGCTCGGGAGAGAACCGCCATGTCGTCGACTGAAGTCGCCCCTGGGACGAGCGTTCCCCTGTCCCTGTTCGCCCGGCTCGCCGCCGTGCCGCTGACCGGCGTGATCACCGCGCTCGTCGTCATCTTCGTCATGTCGTGCTTCCTCTCGGAACACTTCCTGACGCCCTACAATCTGACGATCATGGCGCGGACCCTCGCCTTCGTCGGTCTCGTCACCCTCGGCCAGGCGCTGCTCCTGATCCTCGGCGAACTCGACCTGTCGCTCGGCGCCATCGCCGGCCTGTGCGGCGTGGTCGGCGGCATCCTGATGGTGCAGCTCGAGTGGAACCCCTGGGTCGCCTTCGTCGCCTGCCTGATGCTGGGAACCGCCTGCGGCTTCCTCAACGGCCTCCTCCTGGTCGGCCTGCGGCTGCATTCGCTGGTGCTGACCATCGGCATGGCCGGCGTCTACGGCGGCGCCAATCTGGTGGCGACCAAGGGCGTGGCGATCACCGGCATCCCGAGTGAGATCTCCTTCCTCGGCAAGGGCGCCCCCTGGGGCCTGCCGGTGCCGTTCATGATCATGGTCGGCTTCCTGGCGATCGTCTCCTTCCTCGCCTTCAAGACCCCGTTCGGCCGCTACGTCTACGCCATCGGCAACAATGCCGCCGCCGCCAAGATGCTCGGCATCCGCGTCGACGCCATCCGTGTCGCGGTCTTCGCCCTCGCCGGTTTCCTGTCGGCGCTGGCCGGCATGCTGATGGTGGCACGTCTCGGCACCGCCCAGCCGTCGATCGGCGAGGCCTGGGTGCTTCCCCCGATCGCCGCTTCGGTGATCGGCGGCGTCGCCACCACCGGCGGCGTCGGCTCGCCGATCGGCGCGATCTTCGGCGCGGCGATCATCGGCATCATCGAGAACATCATCGTGCTCTTCGGAGTGTCGCCCTACTGGCAGTCGGTGGTGAGCGGCGCGATCGTCGTCCTCGCCATCTCCTTCGACAGCATCTCGCGCCGTTACCTGCGGCGGGAAGACTGAACCGGACCACCACCGTTCCCCGCCGCGACGCAGCCGTGGCGCGGCGGGACACGAGAGGACCCTTCGGGGATACGGCCATGAAGCTCGGCGTCAATCTCAGCTTCGCGATCAAGCGGTGGATCGAACCGGCGGCGCTCGCCGCCGTGGTCGCCGACGACCTCGGCGTCACCTGGGTGCAGTACACCTGGGATCTGGTCGATCCGTGGTGGCCGGCGCCGACGCGCAACCGGCTGGCACGGGCCCAGGCGGAAGCGCTGCGCCGCGCCGGCTGCGTGGTGGAGAGCACCTTCGGCGGCCTCGCCTCCTATACCTACAACCACTTCCTGTCGCCCGACGAGGACCTGCGGCGCCTCGGCCACGAGCACCTGAAGCGGGCGATCGACATGACGGCGGCGATGGAGGTGCCGGCGGCAGGCATGCCCTTCGGCTCCTATTCCGCAGCCGATGCCCTCGACCCGGTCCGCCGCGAAGACCTCTTGAAGATCGCCGAGGAGATGTGGGTCGATCTCGCCGAGCACGCCCGCGCCCAGGGTCTCTCGGAGCTCTTGATCGAGCCGGTGCCGGTCGGAACCGAGTTCCCGGCGCGCGCCATCGATGCGGCCCGGCTGATGACCGATCTCGACGGTCGGACCGCCGTCCCGGTGCGCCTGGTCGTCGATTGGGGTCACGCCCTCTACGAGCCGCTCTTCGGGGCGGAAGCCGACATGGATCTGTGGGCACTGACCTGCGGACCCTGGATTCGCGCCCATCACATCCAACAGACCGACGGCCAGTTGGACCGGCACTGGAGTTTCACGCGCGAAGGCGTGGTGACGCCGGAACGACTGCGCGACCATTGGGATCGGTGGGGACTGACCGATCAGACCTACTTCGCCGAGATCATCTACCCGTTCGAAACCCCGGACGAGGTCGTGCTCGACGACATGATCGCCGGCATGACGCGTCTGCGCGCGACTGCGGCGCCCTGAAATCGGGGAGAAACGACTGTGAGACGCGTCAAGAAGATCCTGAACGACCCGGCGAAGGTCGTCGACGAAGCCCTCGAAGGCATCGTTCTCGCCTCCGACGGCATCGCGACCCTCGTGCCGGGACGCACCATCGTCCTCAGAACCGCGAAGCGGACCGGCAAGCCGGCGCTGCTGATCGGCGGCGGCAGTGGCCACGAGCCGATGTTCTCCGGCTACGTCGGCCCCGGTCTCGCCGACGGCGCGGTGTGCGGTCAGGTGTTCGCCGCCCCCTCGCCCGACCTCGTCCTCGACGCCACCAAGGCCGTCGACGGCGGCCGGGGTGTTCTCTTCGTCTACGGCAACTACGCCGGCGACGTCATGAACTTCGACATGGGCGCCGAGCTCGCCGCCGACGACGGCATCGAGACGCGGACGGTCCGGGTGCGCGACGACGTCGCCGCCGCCCCGCCGGAGCGCCTCGACGATCGCCGCGGCATCGCCGGCGACTTCTTCGTCATCAAGATCGCCGGCGCGGCGGCCGAGGCCGTCGACACGCTCGACGAACTCCACCGCATCGCCGCCAAGGCCGAGGCGAACACCCGCTCGATCGGCGTCGCGGTCTCGGCCGGGTCGATCCCGGAGACCGGGGTCCCGACCTTCGAGATCGGCGACGACGAGATCGAGATCGGCATGGGCGCGCACGGCGAACCCGGTACCCGGCGCCAGAAGCTCGCCCCGGCCGACGAGGTCGTCGACGAGATGATGAACCAGCTCCTCGCCGACATGCCGCTCGCCGCCGGCGACGAGGTCGGCCTCCTGATCAACAACCTCGGCTCGTCGACGCCGATGGAACTCCTGGTCGCCAATCGACGGGTCCGCGCCCGGCTCGCCGAGATCGGCGTGATCGTCCACGCGACCGAGATCGGGCCCTTCATCACCTCCCAGGAGATGGCCGGCTTCTCGATCACCCTGATCCGCCTCGACGACGAACTGAAGCGGTTCCTCGACGCGCCTGCCCGTTCCTTCGCCTATTCGAGGGGCTGAGACCATGACCGACGCATTCGACGCCCGCCGGGTCCGCGCGATGTTCGTCGCCGCCGCCGAGGCGATGCTCGCCTCGATCGATCGTCTCACCGAGGCCGATCAGAAGGTCGGCGACGGTGATCACGGCATCGGCATGAAGCGCGGCTTCTCCGCCGCCCTCGACTGGCTGTTGAAGTCCGAGGCGACGATGCCCGCCGACGTGTTCAAGGGCGTCGGCAACGCCGTCATGGCGCAGACCGGCGGCGCCTCCGGCGCGATCTTCGGGACGCTGTTCCGCGCCGGTGCCGGCGTGCTCGGCGACGCGGATCGGCTCGACGCCGACCATTTCGCCGGTTTCCTCGAGGTCGGGCTCGCCGCCGTCGAGAAGCGCGGCGGCGCGGCCCCCGGCGGCAAGACGCTGATCGACGCGCTGGAGCCGGCCGCACGGGCGGCGCGGACGTCGGTCGGTCGCGGTCTGGCCGCGGCCCTGGCGGCCGCCCATGCGGCGGCGCTCGACGGCGTCGAGGCCACTCGTTCCATGATCGCCACGACCGGCAAGGCCCGGACGCTCGGCGAACGTTCCCTCGGCCATCCCGATCCCGGCGCCATCTCGCTGTCGATCGTCCTGGCCGCCTTCGACAGCTATGCCGCCTCGGCCGAAGCGCCGGCGGCCTCATGAAAGGACCTTGGTCATGACGAACGAGGCGAAGCCGAAAGTCGTCGTCGCAGCTGACCATCTCGGCCGCGAACTCAAAGACGTGCTGCGCGACCACCTGCGCGGCCAGGGCTACGAGGTGACCGACATGGGCGTCGACGGCTCTGCACCCGTCGACTACCCGGACGTGGCGCTGCCGCTCGCCGAACGCGTGGCGGCGGGTGAATTCGATCGCGGCATTCTGGTGTGCGGCACCGGGGCCGGGGTCTGCGTCACCGCCAACAAGGTGCCGGGCGTCATCGCCGTCCAGGTGAGCGACCCCTACACCGCCGAGCGCGCCCGCGCCTCCAACAACGCCCAGATCATCACCTTCGGCGGACTGACGATCGGTCCGGCGTTGGCCAAGAAACTCACCGACATCTTCATGGCGGCGGAATTCCAGGGCGGCGGTTCGGCGGCGAAGGTCGCCAAGATCCACGGCGTGGAAGAGAAGTTCCGCGCCCGCGCCGCCTGCTGACGCCGACCCGACGCATTCCGGCACCGCAGTCCGCCTGATGGGGCGGTCATGCCGGACCTCTGAAACAACCATCGAAATCCGACCGCCGAGGCGTCCATACGCGCTCGGGCGTAGGAGGCGATTTGTCCGATGACCCGTGATTTCTGGATCGGAACCGGCTGGAAGATGACCAAGACGATCGCCGAGACGCGCGACTATCTCACGCGGCTGGCGACGTTCGAACTGCCCGACGACGTCCGCATCTTCGTTCTTCCGCCCTTCACCGCACTGGCGGCCGCCAGAGAGGCCGCGACCGGTGCCCCCGTCCTGGTCGGCGCCCAGAACCTGCATTGGGAGGACGCCGGAGCCCGCACCGGCGAGATCTCCGCCCGCATGTTGACCGAGATCGGCGTCGATCTGGTCGAGATCGGTCATTCCGAGCGCCGTGCCGATTTCGGCGAGACCGATGCCACCGTCGCCGCCAAAGTGCGCGCGGCGATCGCCGCCGGGCTCAGACCGCTCGTCTGCGTCGGCGACGACGACGCCGAACTCGAGGCCGGCGCCTCCGCCGAGGCCGTCCTGCGCCAGGCCAAACTCGCTTTCGCCGGACTGACGCCGAGCGAGCTCGACGGCGCCCTCCTCGCCTACGAACCCATCTGGGCGATCGGCGAGACCGGACGAGCGGCGACGACCGACCATGTCGCCGTGATCCACGACGCTCTGCGCCGCATGCTCGACGCGCGCGGGCTCCACGGCGTCGCCCTGCTCTACGGCGGCAGTGTCGATGCCGAGAACGCCGGCCCGATCGCCGCGCTCGACGACGTCGACGGCCTGTTCGTCGGTCGCGCCGCCTGGACCCCGGAGGGCTTGGCGGCGGTGATCGACATGGCCCGCCTGTGGCGCTTCGGCAATGCCGGGGCCCGCCCGTGACCGCCACGGATCGTCGGGCGTCCCACCGATCATGGCCGCGTGTCGGCCGCAACGAAAGGATCGAACCATGACCGAAACCCGGCTCGACGCCCTCAAGCGTCATTCGGTGATCGTCGCCGACAGCGGCGACATCGACGCGATCCGTTCGCTCGGAGCCCAGGATTGCACGACCAACCCCAGCCTGATCCTCAAGGCGGCGCGGATGCCCGCCTATCGGCGGCTGGTGGAGAAGGCGATCGCGGCGGCGAAGGCGGAAGACGCCCCCGCCGACGGCTTCGTCGACCGGGCCCTCGATCATCTCGCGGTCGCCTTCGGCACCGAGTTGACCCGGCTGGTGCCCGGCTACGTCTCCACCGAAGTCGACGCGCGGCTGTCCTTCGACACCGAAGCGACGGTGGCCAGGGCCGAACGGTTGATCGGCCTCTATGCCGCCGCCGGTGTCGGCAAGGAGCGCATCCTGATCAAGGTGGCCGCGACCTGGGAAGGCATCCGCGCCGCCGAACGCCTCCAGGCGCGCGGCATCTCCTGCAACGTCACCCTTGTCTTCTCGCTGGTCCAGGCGGTGGCGGCGGCGGAGGCCGGCGCCTTCCTGATCTCACCCTTCGTCGGCCGCATCCTCGATTGGCATCAGACCACCGAGGGCCGCAAGATCCCCATCGAGGAAGACCCGGGCGTCGCTTCGGTCACCCGCATCTACGACTACTTCAAGCACTTCGGCCATCCGACCGTGGTGATGGGCGCCTCCTTCCGCAGTGCCGACGAGGTGGTCGCGCTCGCCGGCTGCGACCGGCTCACCGTCGCCCCCGCCCTGCTCGAGGAGCTGGCGGCGAGCAACGGTCCGGTACCGCGTCGCCTCGACCCGGCCGTCGGCCGCGCCGCGACGATCGACCCGATCGCCGTCGACGAAGCGTCGTTCCGCTGGGCCCTCAACCAGGATCGGATGGCGACCGAGAAACTCTCCGACGGTATCCGCAGCTTCCATGCCGACACCGAGGTGCTGCGCCGGCACGTCCGGACGACGGCCGAGACCGCCGGCGAGGAGGCCGCACGATGACGTCGACCCCGACCCCCGACCGCGGCGGCCTCGCCGCACGGATGGCGGACGCCCTGCGCTTTCTCGCGATCGACGCGGTGGAAGCGGCCAATTCCGGCCATCCCGGCATGCCGATGGGCATGGCGGTCGTGGCGACCGCCTTGTTCGGAGGGGTCCTGCGCTTCGACGCCGGCGCCCCGACTTGGCCGGACCGCGACCGCTTCGTGCTCTCGGGCGGCCACGGGTCGATGCTGCTCTACGGGCTGGCTCACCTCACCGGCTACGCCGGCATGCCGCTCGAGGCACTGAAGCGGTTCCGTAAACTCGGCTCGCCGGCGGCGGGTCACCCCGAGCATGCGCCCGAACTCGGCATCGAGACCACCACCGGCCCCCTCGGTCAGGGCCTCGCCACGGCCGTCGGCTTGGCGCTCGCCGAACGCATGGCGGCCGAACGCTTCGGCGCCGATCTGGTCGATCATCGCACCTGGGTGTTCTGCGGCGACGGCGACCTGATGGAAGGCTTGAGCCACGAGGCGGCGTCCTTCGCCGGCCATCTCGGTCTCGCCAAGCTGACGGTGGTGTGGGACGACAACCGCATCTCCATCGACGGCGCGACCTCGATCACCGTCGGCGACGACGTGCCCGCACGGTTTCGTGCCCTGGGTTGGGACGTCGCGTCGGTCGACGGCCATGATCCCGAAGCCCTCGCGACCGTCTTGGCCGCCACCGCCGCGGCGACCCGCCCGACGTTGATCGCGGCCCGCACCCGGATCGGTTGGGGCGCGCCCCACAAGGCAGGGACGTCGGCGGCGCACGGTGCCCCGCTCGGCGCGGAGGAGACCGCCGCGACGCGTGCCGCTCTCGGCTGGACCCATCCGCCTTTCGAAGTGCCGGACGACGTCCGCACCGCTTGGCTCGCGGTCGGGCGACGCGGCGAAGCGGCCCGACGGGCCTGGGAAGCACGTCTCGCCGCCGCCGAGCCGGCACGTCGAAACGCCTTCGAGCGGGCGCTCGCCGGGGACCTGCCCGAGCTCGACGAGGCGATCGAGCGGCTGGTGAGTGAGCTGCTCGAAATGCGTCCGACGCTCGCCACCCGAGCCGCATCGGGCAAAGTTCTCGATCGACTGGCGCCCCTGCTGCCCGAACTCATCGGTGGCTCGGCCGATCTTACCCCGTCGAACAACACCAGATTCTCCGGCGCCATCGACGTCACTCCGGGCGACTTCGCCGGCCGTTATCTTCACTACGGCGTTCGCGAGAACGCGATGGCGTCGATCATGAACGGCCTCGCACTGCACGGCGGTTTCGTGCCCTACGGTGGAACCTTCCTGTGCTTCCTCGACTATGCCCGCCCCGGAATCCGGCTGGCGGCATTGATGGGCACCCGCGTGATCTACGTCGCCACGCACGACTCGATCGGGCTCGGTGAAGACGGCCCGACCCACCAACCAGTCGAACATCTGGCATCGCTGCGCGCGATGCCCGGTCTCCTGGTGATGCGGCCCGCCGACGCGGTCGAAACCGCCGAATGCTGGCGACTTGCCCTGGCCTCACGCCACGCCCCCTCGGTCTTGGCACTCTCCCGACAGGCTCTTCCCACCCTGCGATCGCCCGACATGGGACGGAATCTCTCCGAGCAAGGCGCCTATGTGTTGGAGGAGGCGGTAGTCTCCGCCCGACGTGTGACGATCGTCGCCACCGGCTCCGAGGTGGCGATCGGTCATGACGCCCGCGCCATACTCGAGGCGAAGGGTATCGGGACCGCCCTGGTGTCGATGCCGTGTCGCGAACTCTTCGTTGCTCGGCCGGCGAAAGAGCGGGCCGACGTTCTCGGCGCCGGAACGATCAAGGTCGGGATCGAAGCGGCCGTGCGCTTCGGCTGGGACGAGATCATCGGCGCGGATGGATTGTTCGTCGGCATGTCCGGCTTCGGCGCCTCGGCTTCGGCCGAGGATCTCTATCCCCACTTCGGCATCACCGCCGAAGCGGTCGTCGCCGCCGCCGAAGGGCTCCTCCGGCGCAACGACTGACCTCGCCGACGACTGCCGATCGCCGGAGGTCTGGAGCCATTTGGCCGCTCCGACGCCAAGGCGGGTCGGGTCGGGGTCCGGTCGGTCTCGCGGTACCTGTGTCCGCGTCGAAACCGCTGTAAAGTCATTGACCTCCGCCTGAGGCGGAGGTTTGGGACGCTGCGCTTGGACCACT
>ERZ1645187.2315-NODE-2315-length-16903-cov-19.691358_pt1 | contig 16903 bp, 17 predicted proteins | sample MGYA00575352_ERZ1645187 | MGnify/ENA primary metagenome ERZ1645187 (study PRJEB40837, sample SAMN11349314) | freshwater sediment metagenome | isolation source: river sediment | host: Sediment | place: India: Wazaribad , New Delhi | collected 2017-02-21 ... | reverse complement strand
TTTCAAAATTACATTTTAAATATAAACCCACCAAATCATTCGTCGGGATTTGTCATAAAGTTGTATCTTTCCTGCTCAGAAAATGGAATTCAGTACACGGATAAAAATACCGAAAGCACCGTTTGAAATCAGCCACCGCGACTGCATCCTGTTGTCGGGTTCCTGCTTCACGGAGAACATCGGCCACTACCTGCAACAAAACCGGTTTCAGGTATGCGTCAATCCGTTTGGCATTATCTATCATCCGCTGGCCATCGCGGAAAGCCTGCAGCGCATCGCCCGCAACATCCCGTACACAGCCGATGAACTGTGGCAGCACGACGGCCTCTTTCTGTCGCCGGACCACCACGGCAGCTTCTCGCGCGAAGACGCATCCACCACCTTACAAGCCATCAATACTTCCATCGACGCCGCGCACCGACATTTCAACGCGTCTAGTTACCTCATTCTCACGTTCGGTACCGCCTGGATGTACGAGCATATCGCTACAGGAAAAGTGGTGGCCAACTGCCATAAAATTCCGAACACCGAATTCCGTAAAAGTCTGCTCAGCATCCCGCAGATTACGGCCGCTTTCGACACTGTTATGCCACTTATCGGCGACAAAAAAATCCTGTTTACGGTGAGTCCTGTGCGTCACTGGCGCGATGGCGCGGTCGAAAATCAGCGCAGCAAAAGCATCCTGATTGAGAGCATCCACCAGCTCACGGAGCGATACGCGAATGCTCATTATTTCCCGGCTTATGAAATCATGATGGATGAACTGCGGGATTACCGTTTTTACGAGGAAGATATGCTGCATCCGAGCAAGGTGGCTGTGCAGTATATCTGGGAAAAATTCGGGGAAACCTGTTTCTCCGAGCGCACACAGCAGGCCAATGCGCAACTGGAGAAAATACACCTGATGGAACAGCATCGCGCGCAGCGCAAAGACCATCCTTCCTATGCGGTTTTGCAGCAGAAACTCGCGGATAAGAAAACGGAATTTCGCCGGCTTTATCCGGAAATTTCCTTGTGATGGACAGGCTTCTCATCCAGTAAAACCGGGAACTCCATCCGCAGTTTGAAATTCCACGCATTGAGCAGATTAATCCGGAATTCACCGTTCAATAAGTCAATCACGGATATCACGGATTTTATATTCGGATGATTTTCATCGAGGTGCATGCCGGTGTGTTGTATGCGTATCTGCGCTTCGCGGATGGACGGAATCACATAAATACTGATAGACAATTGTTCGGGTCTGTTTTCCGAAAAATACTGCAGGAAGTTTTTTACGAAATCGTACATCAGCTGCCGCGACACCATCGACAGATTGTCGGGAATGGTGAAGTTGTAGGTAAGCTGCGTGGTCGGATGCTGCACTTTAAAATCGTCCAGCATATCTTTCAGCGCCACCTGCAAGCCGAATTTTTTGAGTGTAGGAGGGAGGAGCGTGTGCGAAAACTGCCGGATATTGTGGCAGATATCATCAATCTCCGAAGTGATTTCGCGCAGCGCCTTTTCTTCTTCTTTGTCCGCCGCCTTGATGGCCGACATTTTCATTTTTATCGCCGACATCATGATGCCGATGCCATCGTGCAGTTCCTGTCCTACGCGGGTGCGTTCGTTCTGCTGTCCTTCAATCAGCGAGAAGTTGTTTTTCGCGTGGATGACGCTCACTTCTTTTTTCAGTTGCTCATTGAAACGGATAATCTGAAAAACGCGATACACCGTGGAAATACTGATAATCAACGCGATGATGAAGGCGTTGCTGTACGTATAAATCTGTCCGATATATACGCCTAGCACTGAACTACCGAACTCCGGCTGCGGATAAAACAGAAAGAAGGAAAATGAAATAAAATACAATAAAGTAAACAGTACCAGCGAGCGTTCATTGGTATTGAAATACACAAAGACAAACGTAATAATCACCGTGCTGAGGGAGACAATGGTGAATACATTCTGAATAATAATAAACGTATGTTGCGCCGGTGTACTCAACAATCCGACGATTAAGGAAACAAGAATCAGCAGGAATCCGAAGTAGATGAAATAGCGCAGCACATTCTGCAAAGTCGGCATGTTGATGCGCTTCTGAATAAAGCCACGCAAAAACAGGATAGAGGAAATCATGTATAGCGATAACATGATTTTCTTCATGAAGATGTCAATATTGGGATGGTCAGGCCACAGCAACTCATAGCCCAGATTATTTTTCACAAACAGATACACCACACCGGTAATCAAATAAAACAGATAGTAGTAATACGTCTTCACGTTGATCAGTATCGTCAGAATAAAACAGATGAACGCGTAGAGAATCAGAATGCCATAGAAAACACCGCGGGTCAGTTCAAGAGCTTCCGTTCTGGTTTGTTTGGCATCTTTTTTCCACACCAGTATTTCCGGATGCTGTTTGGCAAAGGAATGGCCGTCATACACTTTCATGAAGATGGAATGTGTCGAATGTGCGGGCAATTCCACGGGCAGCACGACATTGCGGTCGTAGTAGATACGCTCGCTGAGTTTCTTGGAGGTGAAGGCGTATTGTTTGACAATCTGTTTTTTCTCATCATACTGGATGACATCAATCTTGTCAATCTGCTGAATCGGAAATTCCAGCAGCAACTGATACATCGTATCATCTTCATTTTTTAACTGCAACAGATAATTGCCGGAATCCGGATGTCCGATAGGGTAGACATAGTCTTTCGCCGGCTGACAACGCATTTTCTGTGTAACGACAAAAGGCTGTTCAGCCGGCGTGGCCGACGCTGCCAATGTCATCAGCAGGATACAGATTAATATGTAAAACAGGCGTTTCAACTGATATCTTTTACCGGCATGATTAAATGTATACTCGATCCGTTCTTTTCATTCGACAGAAAATAGGCATTGCCATGCAAACTGTTCATCCTCGATTCTATATTCAGCAGGCCGATGCCTTTATTCGCTTTGTTTTGTACAAAACCAACGCCATCGTCCACGATTTTTATCTGCAATGTTTTGGCGTCTTTGATCGCGGTGACTTCCACATTTTCCGCGCCGGAATGCTTCATGATGTTATTTGAAATTTCCTGCAGAATGCGATACAGATTGATATTCGCGTTGGCATTCAGTTGATAGTCGGGTGGAATCCGGGTGAAATCATATTGCACCTGAATATGCGTAAAAAGCCGATCCATCGCGGTGGTAATCAGCTCTTCCAGTTTTATCTGCTGCATGTCGGGCGCCACGTAGTTGCTCGTAATATTGTCGATATCCTCGAGGGTTTTATCAATCTCATTCAGCACAATCGGCACCATTTTCTTGCCTTCATACTGCTGATTGAATCGCAGCAGTGATTGCTTGAGTTGCTGAATGTCGCTGGCCACGGTGGAATCTATCAGTTCCGTGATTTTTTCGCGTTCTTCTTCCTGTCCCATCACGAAGGTATTGATGTTGATTTTCTGCAACAAATCCAGTCGTTTGGAAGACAGATTATTCTGTCGGATAAGGTTGTGGTAGTTGATGGAAATGAATACCGTAATCAGGAAAAATTCAGCAATGGTGATGTAGTAATTGATTTGCGGAATGAAGATATTGCTCGTAAACAACTGGAACATCGACAGTTGATTGAGCCAGTTCGCCATGCCGTACTGACTGTTGATGAAAATGAGCCAGTTGGCGATGTGCAACAAAAAGCCGCAGAACACCCAGACAATCTCGCGTCTGCCGGATTCAATGTAACTGAATATACAAATGGCAATCACGGCCACGGCATATAACAGAAACAGCCCTTTGATGAGATAATCGTAGAGATTCGGCGGCAGCAATCCGGTAGGCTGTCCGATGAATTCTCCGACAAACAACAAAGCCATCACCACGAAAAAGGTGAGCAGAATACGCAGGATAATCTCATTGAAATTTGACTTTATCTGATAGGAGAAGAACTGCAGAATGAATGTCATGTGCATGATGATATAACCTGTGATAGCAAAGAAGGAAATGTATTGCTGTATGTTTTTGGAAAAAAACCAGCCGAACTGGTAGCCGGTGCCGCTATAGTGAAAAAATATCAGCACCGCGAATAGGTTAATCAACAGATATAAAGTAAAAAAGCGGCTCTTGCTGAAGATATAAAAACAGAAGAGCAAGAGAATGAACATGAAACAGATGCCATAGAAGATGCCGATAAAAAAATTATCGTGGTTGGTGGATTTGATAAAGGTATTTTCTTCGGCTACTTCAATGCGAAAGTGAATGGCACGGCGCTGTTTGCTGACTTTCACCTGCAGCGTGCGCTGCTCGCCCGGCGCCAGTTCCACGGGATACACATGATTGATGTGCTTGAAGGTGCGCTGTGTAAACGGAATCAAATCGCCCAGCACTTTGGTGTCCTGTCCGTCTCTGATTGTAATCTTGTCAAGGGTAGGATTGATGATGCTGAGGTACACGGTTTTCGTTTCCCGCAATGTATTGACCAGTTTTACCTCACAATAGACATCCTCACGGTTATTGATGCCGGTGTCCGACAAAGTATTCAGCAGTGTGACAGCCGAGAAGTCGTGGTCAATACGAACTTCTGAAGCTGACCAGGAACGGAAGGTAACCAGCATCAGCAAAAAAAATAACCATATGCCACAAGTCGTTCTCATGTCATTTCCGCCAATTCGGCACGGGTTTTTCTGGTTAATTTTTTCACCACCTCATCATAGGAATGGTCTATCATCGCCCAAAATTCCGCGTCGGAAAATTCACCGGTACAGGTCACTGTATTCCACAGTTTTTTGTTCATGTGATAGCCGGGACGCACGCTGTCATAACGTTCGCGGAGTTCGACGGCACGGTCAGGATCGCATTTCAGATTAACGGAAATCTGCGGCGCGTACAAATCCATCAGCAGAAAGATTTTGTCCATCACTTTGAAGACGAGTGTCGACTCATCAAAAGGAAAGGATTCGGTAACGCCTTTCTTTTGCAAACAATATGCGCGTATCATTTCTGCATCCATCTCGATTTCTATTTTATGCCTGCAACAGAATTTCCGATAATTTTATATATTGAGTATCTTTCGGACAATAAAATAACACAATAAATGGTAAACCAGCAAACCGTTCACGAAGTAGCCCTGAATATTGCCGTCAAATACGACCAGTTGCTGAATGCATTCAATGAAATCACGCTGTGCGCCAAAGACCTTTTCGAAACGCGACAGTACCGCGAATTGTTCACCAAACAGCAGTTGCGCTACAGGCTGTATGGCAACTACGTACGCGAAGTATTGGATGATACGCACCACCAAATGGGTTCACATATAGATGAACTGGCCTACTGGAAAGCCATCAAACAGGAATTTTCCCGCCTCATTGCCAACAAACCGCACCGACTGAATTCGGAGACGTTCTACAATTCCATCACCAGAAAAGTGTTTTTTGACAAGAGTTTCAACGCTGATATCGAGTACTTCGACTATACCGATTACGCGCCGGCACCCAAAACAGGCAACGAAGAGCCCATTTACGATATCATCGACTGTTCCCATTTTTCGCCGGTGGTTATCAAGCAATTCCTGAAATATTTTAAGTTTAATGTCCCTTTTGAAAACATCGACCGAGATGCGCAGCGCATTTTCGATGAAATGGCGCCTACCATCATTCACCAGAAATCCAATCTGTACCTCGACAGAATGGAGATACTGAAACCGGTATTCTACCGCAACCGCGGGGCGTTTCTGGTCGGCAGGCTGTTTTATAAAAACTGGTCGATGCCAATTGTCATTCCGCTGCTCAACGAATCGAACGGCATTTTTGTGGACTCGGTCATTTATATTCCGGCGGAAATCAGTATTATCTTCAGTTTCACCAGAGCCTCTTTCTTTGTATATACCAAATATCCGGCGCAGGTGATTGACTACCTGAAGGCCATGCTGACCCACAAAACCGTAGGCGAGCTATATGATTCCATCGGCTATTACCGGCACGGAAAGACCATTTTGTATCGCGATCTGATGAACTATATCCATCACCACGATGATAAGTTCATCGTAGCACCCGGTATCCGCGGTATGGTGATGGCTGTTTTCACCCTGAAATACTACAATTTCGTCTTCAAGATTATCCGCGATAAATTTGAAGCACCGAAAAACTGTACCCGCGAATTTGTTATCAAGAAGTACGAAGAGGTGGAAATCAACGACCGTGTGGGCCGGATGGCGTATGCACATCTATTTGAGAATCTTGAATTTCCGCGCCACCTCTTCACGCATGAGTTGATACAGGAACTGCAAAGTTCGTGCAAGGATTCCGTGGAGTTTGTGGGCAATAAGGTAATTGTGAAACACGTCTATATTGAGCGCAGAATGACACCGCTGAATATGTATCTGAAGCAGGCTAATCCGATCGACGCCTGCCGCGTTATCCTGGATTACGGCTTTTGCGTCAAGGAACTGGCGGCGGCGAATATCTTTCCGGGCGACCTGTTACTAAAGAACTTTGGTGTAACCCGTCACGGTCGGGTAATTTTCTACGACTATGACGAAATTGCCAAGGTGACGGACTGCCGCTTCCGAAGAATTCCGGAGCAAAGCGATGAGGACGATATGCGGGGAAATGTAGAAATGATTACCGCCGAACCGAACGACATATTTCCCGAAGAATTTAAGGCATTCATGGCACCGGAAGGCCCCATCGGGGAGATTTTTCTGGCGGAACATAATGAAATATTCGACCCGAAATACTGGCGGGATATTCAGAAGCGCATTCAGGCAGGCGAGTACCTCAGCTTTTACGCGTATGATCAGTACAAGCGGTTCCACATGCACAAGGATGAAAAATAAAGGGAGAGGAGCGCTCCTATTTTTTTAAACCATAAACACTAAAGACTATGAAAAATTCACTTTTATCATTGATTTTCATCCTTTTAACAGGATTTAGCGTAAAATCCCAGGATATTTTGCTGTTGAAAGACCATGCTCCGCAACCTGTAAAAATGACTGATATCTCGTGGCTGGCCGGCTACTGGACCGGCAGCGGACTCGGCGGCGACTGCGAAGAACTCTGGTTGCCGGTAGCCGACAGCAGTTTGTACGGTGTTTTCCGTTTTCTGGAAAAAGGAACTTTGCAGTTTACGGAATATATGACACTCATCCAACTGGCAGACGGCAGCATAGAAATCCGGCTCAAACATTTTGGCCGCGACCTGACACCGTGGGAAGAAAAAGAAGAATGGACACATTTCCGCCTGATTAAAGTGGAAGGCCAGACAGCCTATTTCGACAAGCTCACGTATCAGCGCTCCGGAAAAAAGCTCACGATTAAGCTGCTGCTGAACAATAAGGAAAAATCGTGGACAGAAACATTTGTGCTGAAGAAATCCGGATTGTAAAGTATTTTTCATGAAGAATTAACCGAAGGGAATGAACATTACATCAGAGAACACGGCCAGCGCAAGAGCGTCATACATCATATAGAATAATCAAAATCAGAAACCCTATTTAACATAATATAAATTATGTAACAAAATGGGTAAATTTTAAGTACGCTGTATACAACTGTTCATAAGATTAATACGTCTGCCTATAGCAGGATTAAAACAATACAATTATCTTTATCGATTTAAATACTACTACACACCACATTATGTATTTGTACACCAATTGGGCGGCCACCATACCGATGGCTAACGAAGAAGAAGATTTTGCGCCGTTTGTAGATTTACTGACGCGCGTCATGAATGTTATTGGCACAGGAAAAATCTATTTTGTAATAGATAATGCTTCCAAAGACAAAACACTTGAGTTGGCACAGGATTTATCCAGAAAGGATCCACGCTTTGAAGTGGTTTGGGCACCTGACAACAAGAATGTCGTGGATGCCTACCTGGCGGGTTTCAAAGTGGCCTACCAAAATGGCCATGATATCATCATTGAAATGGACGCCGGCCTCAGTCACGACCCGAGAGCCATTCCGATGTTCCTGCGCGTACTGAACGAAGGTAATGAGTGCGCATTCGGATCACGATTCATCAAAGACGGTTCCATGGGCGATTCGCCGTTTAATCGCAGGATGCTGTCAAAATCCGGAACTGTACTGGCCAATATGCTGCTCGGCACCAAATTATTTGATATGACCAGCGGATTCCAGGGATTCCATCGGGATGTTATCGGAAAGCTACTGCAGTATCCGTTGAAATCAAGGGCACATTTTTACCAGACAGAAGTCAAATATCTGCTTCGCAAACACCGTATTGCGGAAGTGCCAATTCACTATCAGGCACCATCGCCGCGGGTATCGCCTTCCGCCATCAAGAATGCACGTAATACACTGTTATACTATTTCTGGGAAAGATTAAAAGGAAACAGCCCTGTAATTTAACATAAAACTATAAAAATCAATAAAATAAACCATGTCAACTAAATCATTAGTTATTACCTCTATCGCGGCAGATACATTGGAAGTACTGCATACCTACGCCCGTGAATGCCAATCGCGCAATATCAGCTTTATCATGATCGGCGACACCAAATCACCGGAGAAATTCCACATTGACGGCTGTGATTTCTGGTCTGTAGATCGTCAATTAACACTTGACTCAAAATTTGCAAAACTTTGTCCTACAAGACATTATGCACGAAAAAACATCGGCTACATCATTGCACTGCAAAACGGGACGGAAGAAATTGTGGAAACAGATGACGACAATCTGCCACGTGCTGAATTCTGGCATCCTAAAAGCAAGACCGTAAGCGCACACGACATTAAAGAACAAGGTTGGGTAAACGTATATAACTACTTCAGCGACAAATTTATATGGCCTCGCGGACTTCCTTTAGAAGAACTGCAGAAACCATCTGCGCCACTCTCCGATTTCCCGATTAAGGATATCCTCTGCCCGATTCAGCAGGGACTCGCCGACGAAAATCCTGATGTGGACGCAGTATACCGACTCACCTATCCGCTGCCTCTCGATTTCAAAAAAGGCATGAACATCGCTTTGGGTAATAACGCCTGGAGCCCGTTCAACAGTCAGAATACCTATTGGTACAAGGAAGCCTTCCCGCTCCTCTACTTGCCGGCTTATTGCAGTTTCCGCATGACGGATATCTGGAGAAGCTATGTAGCACAGCGCATCGCATGGGCTAATGGTTGGTCCGTTTTGTTCCACGAAGCCACCGTATGGCAGGAACGCAACCAGCACAACCTGCTGAAGGACTTCGAAGATGAAATTCCGGGCTACCTGAATAACTACAAAATTTGTCAGGAACTGGGCAATCTGAATATCAAAGGCGGCAAAGACAATATGCTCGACGACCTCCTGACCTGCTACGATATGCTGACCGGCAAGGGATTTGTAGGCAAAGAAGAAGACGAACTGGTCAGAAGCTGGTGCGATGATATCAGTAAAATCTGGTAATGAACCTGCAGGATTTTAAAGAAAAGATAAAAGCTGCCCTGTTAGGGTACAGTCACTTCACCCCTGCTTTTTCGCAGGCCGGCGAAGACATGATATTGGCCAATATTTTTCGCAAGATAGAGAACGGCACCTATGTTGACATCGGTGCTTTTCATCCTTTGCGAGGTTCCAATACGCATTATTTCTACCGTTTCAAAGGTTGGACGGGCATCAATATAGAGCCCAATCCGGAGGGTTTCAGGGCTTTTCAGGCAATCAGAACCAAGGATACCAACCTGAATATGGGAGTATCTTCGAAAACGGGTAAACTACACTATTACATGGTAGACAGTCTGCCCGAAATGAATACATTTTCGCTGGAATTTCTGCAATCCAACGGATTGGAAAGCTATATTTCACGAACGCTGGAAGTGCAGACATATCCGCTGAGTACCATTTTAGACCAACATCTGCCGGCTGGCAAATCTATTGACATCCTGAGTGTAGATGTGGAAGGTTTTGATCTGGAGGTATTACAAAGCAATGACTGGCAGAAATACAGACCAACCGCTATTATTGCCGAAACAGGTCTAAAAGACTTAGAACACAATCAAACGAGGCTATTTCTGGAATCTTTGGGTTATACGATGGTCGGATTGACGCCGGTGAACACACAGATTAATTATTCCGTGGTATATTTTGACAAAGAAAAACTGAAAAACTGGCGGAACTACTAGTTATTTCAGGTCAAATAAGTCCTCCACGCCGATATAACGTTCCACCGTAAATCCTTCCGCATAGGTCACCCCGATAGGGCGACCAAACTGTCGCGCTCTGCCTTCAATAAAATCCAGGAAGTCAGCCCGCGAGATGGGTGTCTGCGGCTCCTTGGAATCCGGATTGTAAAACTGTGACTTAAAAGCCTTTATCGCTTCCAGCTTTTTATCCATGAAATCTGTGATATCCACCACAAAATCGGGTTCCACGAAATTATCCTGTACATAACGGTAAACGGCCTTCGCGCGCCAGGCCGGCTGTCCGGTATCTACCTTGACAAGTCCGCTCAGGAAGTTGGCTCTGGCAACCAAATCTCCGCCCCTTCCATGGTCGGGATGGCGGTCAGAAATGGAATTGGCCAGTATAATATCCGGTTGGTATTTTCTGATAGCACTGATGACAGGTAGCAGATGGTCTTCATTCACTTCAAAAAAGCCGTCTCTGAATCCCAGATTTTCGCGGACATGGATACCCAAAATCTGACTGGCAGCTTCAGATTCCTGTGCCCGTATAGTGGCAGTTCCTCTGGTACCGAGCTCCCCTTTGGTTAAATCAATGATTCCAACTTTATACCCTAATGATATGTGTTTCAGCACTGTACCGCTGGCAGCGAGTTCGACATCATCCGGGTGTGCTGCAAATAATAGTATATCCAGTTTTTGCATACTTGCAAGATACTTACTTTTTCAGCAATTCCCGAATTTCATTTTTGACTTTATCGGAAGTTGGGTCTGTAGTCGGCATGAAATAATCCACCACCTTACCGTCTTTGTCAATCAGGTATTTCTGGAAATTCCATTTCGGATGAGTGAGCATCTTCATGCCGGGTGCCTTTTCTCCCAGAAAATTGAACAGTTCATGTTGCTCCGCTCCTTTCTTCACATGGATTTTATCCATGATAGGGAACGTTACGCCATAATTAATCTGGCAGAATTCTTCCGCTTTATCGGATGACAATGGCTCCTGTCCCGCGAAATCATTGGAAGGAAAGCCGATAATTTCGAACCCTTCTGCTTTAAATTCCTTGTAGAGCTTTTCCAATTTATCGAGCTGTGGTGTCAGTCCGCACTTGGATGCGGTATTTACCACCATCACTACTTTTCCTTTGTATTCCGAGAGGTCTACTTCTTTATTTCTTGCGTTTTTGACCCGGAATTGGTGTATTGAATTGTTCATTTTCTATAATGTATTTAGTTCCGTCTGTTTGATATATTTCCTGCAATCGTGCGATATAGTTTTCAATTTCTCGGTGCTCACCGGCCGGATCATAGGTTGCCTTTAAGTCCAGGTCGAAGAATTTACCGCCAAAATTAAACCAGAATGCCTTCCAACCGCTTCGGTACTCTTTGATTAAGTCAAACACGGTTTGTCCCGTTTCCCGGTGAATCAGCAGAATCAGGTATTGCCCCTGCTTACGGGTCAGATTCTTCAGGTTGCTTTCAAAGGTAGTACGCAGCACTTTCTCGCACTCATCCAAATAACGTTTTCGTTGCTTATTTGTTTTTATTAATTTCAGATCATCGTCAATCTTCTTCGCCAAACGGGCTGTCCGCAGCGCATAAGGATACACTTTTCGCAAATAGCGCATCTGCCATTCCTCCAGTTGCACCTTGGACAAACGGGTGGCCTGCACCTCCACCGGATCGAGCACAATCTCGGGTAATGTGTCGCCCAACAGGATAATTTTCGGCAGTACAATGGTATCATACGGCGATTGCGCGTGAAGGGCGGTCGACAGCAGCACAGAAAAAATCAGGGTCAGAAAAATGCGTTGCACGTGTTCTAGGTTATGCTCAAATAAACGAAATATATGCCAATTTAATTCATTTTACCGTCGGATTCTGCGATTTTAATAAATTTTAGCAAAAGAGACACAGATACGGCAGGAATATGATAATTTTATTGCGACATGAAACAAATGACGCCTGCAAAGCTACTACTGCTTCTTTTATTAATATACACGGTTTCCGGAAAAGCGGAAAACGATCTCGGTTTTTTCAGGAAAAAGTCGGCACCGACACTGAAAGATACCGTAAAAATCAATGAGCTGTACGATTGCTTCCTGCAATTCCGCGCCACCGAGCCCGCCAGGGCCAAAGGTTGCCTGAAGCAGTCTATCGCGTTGGCGGAAGCCCTCGACCTGCCGCAACAGAAAATGTTGCTTTACAATGACATGGGCACCTTTTACGACATCAACGGCATGGCCGACTCCGCGTTCCATTTCCTGCATTTGAGCCTGGAACTCGCTCAATTGCACAATGATCAGGAGCGCATCGGAATGGCGTACAAGAATATCGGCATCGTGTATTATGATATCGCTGATTACGCCAACGCCATGTCCAATTTTGTCACGTCCCTCAAGATCCACGAAAAGAACAACAACCAAAAAGGCATTGCAGATGCCTATATCTGGATGGGCATTGTAAATGAATTCGGCCTGCAGAAATACCGGAAAGCCCTCGACTATCACCGGCAGGCATTGGCTATTTACGAACAACTGAATGCGGATGAACGAAAAGCATACAGCTACAACAACATCGGGAACTGCTACAATAAACTGCAAATGCCGGATTCCGCTATCTATTACTTTAACCGCTCTCTGGAGATTAAGATAAAAAGAAAAGACTCCATTTCCATCGGGAATACCTACAACAATATTGGCACGGTCTATTACGACAACGGACAATACCGTAAAAGTCTGGAATATTACCAGCAATCCCTCGCTTATCGCATCAAAGCCAATGACCTGAGTGGTATTGCGAGCTGCCATATTAATATCGGCAATGTATATCTGCAACTGAAAGACTACGGCAAAGCCCTCGAATCGCACACGGAAGCACGCCGCATCTGTGAACAGATTGCCTATAACGATGGGCTGATGGCCGCATTGGACGGATTGGCTACCACTTTTGCCGCCAAAGGGGATTTTCAGAATGCCTACACGACCAGACTGGAGCACGAACGCATCAAAGATTCTGTGTTTAACATACAGTCGGTGCAGCAGATGGAAGAATTGCAGGTACAATACGATACGGAGAAGAAGGAAAATCAGATTGTACAACAAAAACTGAAACTGAGTCGCCGCAACCTTATGATTGGGGCATTGTCCGCCATTTTCCTGCTGTCGCTGCTGACATTTTATCTTATCTACAACCGCTACAAGCTGCGGCAGGAACGCAGGCTGCAGGAAGAATTGCTGAAAGAAGAAGAAAAACGTACCCGCGCCATGCTGGAAACGGAAGAGAATGAACGGCAACGACTCGCCCGCGAACTACACGATGGTGTGGGGCAGCTGCTCACCGCCTCCCGACTGATGCTGAATCCGCTGTACACCAATGCACAGACGCCGGAAGAGAACAAACAACAGATTAAACAAACTATTGATATCCTGGATGATTCCATATTGGAAATCAGAAATATATCTCACAATATGGTGCCGGATATCCTGCAGAAATACGGATTGGAGAAAGCTATCCGGCATTTTACAGACCGCATTCGCCAGATGAGAAAAATAGATATCCAGGTGGAATCCCACGAACTGGATGAAAGCAAACTGGATGGCACCAGCCAACTGATGCTGTACCGGATTGTGCAGGAAGCCGTGAACAATGCCCTGAAATATGCGGAAGCCGGTCGCATTCACATACAACTCACGGCAGATGAGAACGAACTTTCTGTCATGATAGAAGATAATGGCAAGGGATTTGATGTAAATCAAATAAAAGAGAAAGGCGGCATTGGCATGCGGAATCTGCAATTAAGGACGGAATATCTGAAAGGTCACCTCAGTATCGACTCCTCTCCTAAGAGCGGAACCACCATAATTGTAGAAATTCCCTTATCTTAACGGCGTCAAATGATTGAACCAATTAATTTGCAGTGATGAATACATACAGAATAGTTTTAGTGGATGACCATCAGATGTTGATAGATGGCTTAAGCGCTATTCTTTCTCATTATCCTGAAATCGAAATTCTGAAATCCTACACCAACGGCAATTTGTTGGTGGAAGAAATCAATACCGTACAGCCGGATATTGTACTGACAGATATCAGCATGCCGATGATTGACGGCTATGAGATGACCAAACAAATCAAGAAACTGCGCCCCGCCACACAGGTTATCGCCGTTTCCATGTCGGGCAATATCGCGGACATCAACAAAATGCTGGATGTCGGCATATCCGGATATGTATTGAAAAATGCCGGCAATCAGGAACTCATTGAAGCCATCCGCAAAGTGGCACAGGGCAAAATGTATTTCAGTGATGATGTGACGGAGGAAATGGTGAAAAACAAACACGCCAAACCGGAAAAGAAGGAAGACCAACCTACCCTCACAGATCGGGAGCTCGAAATACTGCAATTAATTGTGCAGGAACTGAGCAATGCCGAAATCGCCGACAAACTCTATATCAGCGAGCGCACGGTGGAAACCCATCGCAAGAATATGATCCGCAAGTTCAACACCAAAACAATTGTGGGATTGATTAAATACGCGCTCGACAATAAACTCATCTGATGTCCGTACTAGCACGCAGCAGAAATTACCTGCATTCACGGAAGACCAACAGTCATTATGCATACTACCTTTGAACTATGCAACAACACGTTGTATAGTCCCAAAAAAAAACCATAAAATATTTACAATCAAAGAGCCGGCAAATGCCGGCTCTTTTTATATCTGTGTATGTTCTTCAAAATCAGTGAAAATGTTCTGCCAGATATCTTTCGGCATCCAGCGCGGCCATACAACCGGAACCGGCTGATGTCACCGCCTGACGATACACTTTATCCTGCACATCGCCGGCTGCAAACACGCCCACAACATTCGTTCTGGAAGTGCCCGGCACGGTTTGAATATAGCCTGTTTCATCCATATCCAACCATCCTTTGAATACATCGGAATTCGGCTTGTGACCGATGGCCACGAAGAAACCTTCTACCGCTATATCGTGCACTTCATTCGTCGTCTTGTTTTTCAGGCGCACGCCTTCCACTTTATCCGCCCCCAGCACCTCTTCGGTTTCTGTATTCCAGTATACTTTGATATTAGCGGTTTTCAGCACGCGATCCTGCATAATCTTGGATGCGCGCATCTTTTCGCTGCGCACAATCATGTGCACTTCCGGACACAGATTGGATAAGTACAATGCCTCCTCACAGGCTGTATCGCCGGCGCCTACAATCGCTACTTTCTTCCCTTTGTAGAAGAAACCATCACACACCGCACAGGCAGAAACACCGCGGCCGTTGAGGCGCTCTTCGGAAGACAGTCCCAACCACTTGGCCTTTGCGCCTGTCGCGATAATCACCGCATTGGCATGGATTTCCTTTTCATCGTCCACCCATACTTTATGTACTTTCCCGGAAAAATCCACTTTTGTAATCAATCCGAAACGCACTTCCGTGCCAACACGCTCAGCTTGTTTCTGGAAATCCGCCATCATCTGTGGTCCGGTAACGGCATCCGGATAGCCGGGATAGTTCTCCACATCCGTAGTGGTCATCAGCTGTCCGCCCGGCTCGAGTCCGGTGTATAATACCGGTTTCAGGTTGGCTCTGGCAGCGTAAATAGCGGCGGTGTATCCGGCAGGACCGGCACCGATTATCAGGCAGTTAACTGTTTCTATCATCGAAGTATATTTATATAGTTTGTAAAAGATGTACGTTTTATAAACGTGTTCAAATTTAATTAGTTCCCTTTGTTAAGTAAAATTAATTCCCGGTGAATTGTCAACACCTGCTCCGTCAGCAGTCGCGTGTGGTCATTGTAAATGACATAATCCGCCCGGCTGATTTTTTCCTCTTCCGGCAACTGCTTGTCGATTCGTTCGAGTACGGCCTCCCGCGAAATGCCATCTCTGGCCATCGTGCGGGCGATGCGGTCTTCGAGCGGTGCGAACACCGTAATCATCTTATCCACCATCTTATAGCTCCCGCTTTCAAACATAATGGCGGCCTCGTAGAGACAGTAAGGATGATGCATATGCGACTGAAACCAGTCAATGGTATCCTGAAAAACAGCGGGATGCACGATGGCATTCACCTTTTGAAGGAGCGCCGCATCGTGAAAAATGGCCTCCGCCATCCATTTTCTGTTGATACTGCCGTCCTGCAGATAAACCTCCGGCCCCAGCAAAGCCGTGAGCGCCTGTATTACCTCATGGTCGGACACCATGATTTCTTTAGCGCGTATATCCGCATAATAGACCGGAATACCTAAAACGGCAAAAAGGCTGCAAACGGTGGACTTGCCACTGCCGATGCCGCCGGTGATGCCTACTTTTAACATAAAAGCGTGACGATGGGTAAATTATTTGCTTTCCGCAGCTGCTGTGCCCTGTACTGCTTTGGACAACTCCGCGTTGATAGCAGATTTCTCCATTTTGAGTCGCGTAGGACCATCTACCTGAATCAGGAAGGTTTTATCTTCATCATTAACAGACACGATTTTGCCGTGGATACCGGAACCGGTCACTACTTTATCTCCTACTTTCAGGCTGTCAATGAATGTAGCCTGCTCTTTCGCTTTTTTGGATTGTGGACGAATCAGGAAGAAATAGAAAACCGCAAACATCAGTACCATCATAATAATAGTGGACATACCGCTGCCGGCGCCACCTGCCTGTAATAAAAAGAGTAATTGCATAAAAAATCGTTTATGCACAAAAATAGCATCTAAAAAACAATCTTCCTATTTATAAAGGCTAATCTTTCTTAAGAGGTCAAGCTTTTGATGTTTTATTAATGGTGGAGGATGAGTACTT
>ERZ1645187.2314-NODE-2314-length-16905-cov-24.053294_pt1 | contig 16905 bp, 18 predicted proteins | sample MGYA00575352_ERZ1645187 | MGnify/ENA primary metagenome ERZ1645187 (study PRJEB40837, sample SAMN11349314) | freshwater sediment metagenome | isolation source: river sediment | host: Sediment | place: India: Wazaribad , New Delhi | collected 2017-02-21 ... | reverse complement strand
ACAATAAAAAAAACGGCAGTTGCGATGTAACTTACATCGCAACTGCCGTTTGTAGTGGAGCTGGCGAGATTTGAACTCGCGTCCGGACAAAACGTTCATAAGCTTTCTACATGCTTAGCTATAACTTATTTTTCGTACTGCGGCAGGCGTTACAACCTACCGACCGCAATCTTAGTTCCTGAATTTCACTTCACAGGCGAAACAACTGTGTCGCTATACCGATTGGATGATGCTCCGTCGAACAGTATCGGTCCACCTGTTTCGAGGAGCAAAGGCCTGGCTTAATAACCTGTATTAAGCAGCCAAAGCGAATTCTTGATCGCCATGTAAAAAAGTTTCATGCATTAAGTTTAACGAGCCAAATCGCACAATGCTCGGCATGCTTACTTACCAACTATCCTGCCGTCAATTCCTGTCAACCCCATATTGTTGTTGTTTCAGGCGAACGACTATACCGTCAGAAGGCAGTATATTCAAAGAACGCTTGATATTAAAACAACCATTCGGCTGTTTTGGTTCCCAAAGATAAGGAACTTTGCCGGAATTCATAAATTCCCCATTTCTGTTATGCTATAATTCTATTATTTTATAATTCTCCAATTCAATTCCTTCTATCAGCTTATTAGTATTTCTTATCACATTATTTCGTGGTTTTTCCCTAAATTTGGAACTTGAAACAGTAATTATTGTTATACACTATAAAACAAAACAATCATGGCATTAGAATTAACCAACGACAACTTTAAAGAAAAAGTATTAGATACAAAAGGAGTAGCCTTAGTGGATTTCTGGGCAGAATGGTGCGGTCCGTGCCGCCTCATCGGTCCGGTAGTGGAAGAACTCGCCAACGAATACGAAGGAAAAGCCGTTATCGGTAAACTGAATGTGGACGACAACCGTGAAGTAGCGGCACAGTTCGGTATCATGAGCATCCCGACCCTGCTGTTCTTCAAAGACGGTCAGTTAGTAGACAAACATGTAGGGGTGGCTTCCAAAGGCGACCTGAAGAAAAAAATTGATGCAGCGATGGCGTAATGCCTCGTTGCCACTGGATAAATGGCCGGGAAATTATTTTCTTGGCCATTTTTTTTATCTTGTATCCGTAAAACAGTGCCGTGGCCAATTTTCTGCAACAGGATTTTCAGCAACTCGACCAACTTGACCTGCTGGCCAGGCAGGTAGTGGAGGGCTTTATCATCGGCCTGCACAAAAGTCCGTATCACGGCTTCTCCGTTGAATTCGCGGAGCACCGTCTGCACAACACCGGCGATTCCATCCGCGATATCGATTGGAAAGTGTACGCACGCACGGAAAAACTCTACACCAAACGCTTCGAAGAAGAAACCAATCTGCGCTGTCAGCTCGTGATAGATGCGTCTTCGTCGATGTATTTCCCGAAAGACCGCAAGCCGGGAGAACTCAATAAAATGGAATTTTCCTGCATTGCCGCTGCCGCCATTGCGTACATGCTGAAAAAGCAGCGCGATGCCACCGGACTGACCGTTTTCAGCGATGCAATACAGTCGCATACCGGCGCGAAAACATCGGCACTGCACCATCAGCTGCTGCTGAATACGCTGCACCAACTGATGATACATCCGCAGGAACAGCGTACCACATCCACCGCGCAGGCACTGCACCAGATTGCGGAAGCCATTCACAAGCGCTCCCTGGTAGTTATTTTCACCGACCTGCTCGATGCCGGCGACAATACCGATCTTTTTCAGGCATTGCAACACCTGCGCCACTGCAAGCACGAAGTGATTTTGTTTCATGTCACGGATGCCGCGAGAGAAATGGATTTCACTTTTGAAAATCGTCCCTACGAATTTATCGATATGGAGACGGGCGCTTCGGTGAAGCTGCAACCCCATCAGGTAAAGGAAGTGTATGTGAAAAAAATGCAGGAACGCATCGCACAGTTCCGGCTCAAATGCGCGCAATACAAGATAGATTGGGTGGAGGCGGATATCAGCGAAGGATACCGGCAAATCCTGATTTCCTATTTGCTGAAACGCAGTAAAATGATGTGATACGATGGTGTTGAATTACAAAAAATATGGCGAACAGGGGCCGGTGATTTTGATTCTGCACGGTCTGTTGGGGTCGCTCGACAACTGGCAGACCATCGCCCAACAGTTGGCCGCTCATTTTCAGGTATACAGTCTGGATATGCGTAATCACGGGCGTTCCCCGCACGCGCCGGAGATGAGCTATGAAGTGATGACGCAGGATATCGTGGAATTTTGTCAGCAACAGCAGATTGGCAAAGCGACCCTCATCGGACATTCCATGGGCGGAAAAGTGGCGATGTGGACCGCCTTGCAACATCCCGAAATAATAGATAAACTGATTGTCGTCGACATCGCGCCGGTGCGCTATGAGGGCGGCCACGAATCTATCCTGTTCGCGATGGCGGAAGCGCCGCTGGCCGTCTACAGCAGCAGGAGCGAGGTGGAGCAGTTTATTGCCCCGCGCATTCCGGAAGAAGGCGTGCGACAGTTTATCCTGAAAAATCTGGGCAGAAATCAGGATGGGAAATTTATCTGGAAAAGCAACCTGCCCGTACTGATTGCCACTTACCGCGTATTAATGGATTTTCCGGTTTCATCCGCTGTTTTCCAAGGTCCGGCATATTTTATTCAGGGCGAAAAATCAGCTTATATACAGGCAGAAAACAAAGCGAAATGCATGGTATTGTTTCCGCATGGCGAATTTCATTCCATAGCCGGTGCCGGCCACTGGGTGCATGCCGATCAGCCGCAGGCCTTCGTAGAAACGCTAAATACAATATTGCGTTAACACCTCAGTTTTTCATAAAAAAAGGATAAATAGTATCTTTCGTACTCAATCCGATAAGTATGATAAAAAAGATTTTAGGGGCACTTGCCATATTGCTGGCGGCTGTCTGGATATATGTTGCCTATGCGCGCAAGAATCTGATTTTACCTAAAGAAGTGGTGAAAGCGCGGCACGCACCGGCAGACGCGAAATATTTGCAATGGAATGGTTGTGAGCTACTCTATACCGATAATGGCAGCGGCATGCCGGTAGTGATGATACACGGCTTCGGCGGCAGCAATTACGACTTTGCCGTGCTGGATACATTGGTACGCAATGCGGGCTACCGTGTGATCCGGCTCGATTTGCCGGGCTTCGGCTTGTCGGACTATCCGAATACACCGGAGGCAAAAACTGATCTTCTGAAAACCTACAATGATTATTTCAATTTTATCATCGATACCCTGCACCTGGATTCCATGTACGTCATGGGCAATTCAATGGGTGGTATGATGGCCTGGAACCTGACGGTAGAACATCCGGATAAAGTCAGAAAACTGGTGTTGTTCAACAGCGCAGGCTATGATATGGAAGAAGTGCAAAAAACAGCTAAGGTTGATGTTTTTCGTAATGATATTGTCAAAGTTATCTTAAAAAGAGGTCTTCCGCTGTTTATGACACAGCGTGGCATTAAGGGGGTGTTTTACAGTCAGGAATTGATAACACCGGAACGTGTAGAGAGAGTAAATGATTTGTGGAACAGAGAAGGTAATCTCATGCATCTGGTAGAAATGGTTTCATCGGATCAGGTGCTGGATGAAGCCAAAATCAAAACAATTACCTGTCCGACACTGATTTTCTGGGGTAAACAGGATAAAGTGGTGGAGCCGAAATATGCGGAGCGTTTTCACCAGGATATCGCGAACAGCGAAATGGTGATGTATGATTCCTGCGGACACGTGCCGATGATGGAGCGCCCGCTGGATGTACGCGACAGAGTACTGACTTTCTTCAGCAAAAATTAATCGTGGTCTAAAGGGCGTTTTTTCACCATGCCGCCTTTGATGTTTTTCACACTTTGCGTGATGATGAAGGCGTCCGTATCTATCTTTTCTATCTCGCTCATCAGTTTTCCGATTTCGAGTCGGGTAATGACCGTGTAGATAATGTCGCGTTCTTCCTGTTTTACACCGCGTTTGCCGGTACCTTTTTTCTGCGCATAAATCGTGTAACCGCGTCCCAGCGTATTCTTAATCATGTATTCAATTTCCTGCGGATAATCGGAGATGATGGTGACGCCCATGTATTCTTCCACACCTTCCACAAAAAAGTCTACTGTTTTAGAGGCAGACAGATAGGTAAGCATCGCATACATCGCTGTTTCCAGAGAAAGGAGATAAGCCGCAAAAGAGAAGATGATGATATTGAATACAAGGATAATGTCGCCGATAGTGACGCCCATTTTTTTACTCAGGAAAATGGCTAATACTTCTGTACCGTCAATGACCGCGCTGCCTCTGATGGCCATGCCAATGCCGGCGCCCAGAAAGAAACCGCCAAAGATCGAAATCAGCAGCTTGTCGCTCGTGATTTGCGGGAAGGGAAATACGGCGACGAGTGCCGCAAGCGCCACAATAGCCAAAGCCGTTTTGAAAGCAAATGAACGGTTGACAACTTTGCTGCCCAATATAATGAACGGCAGATTCACGCCTACAATCAGGAATGAAATCGGGATTTTGGTCATTTCATGAATCAGCAAAGAGATACCCATGGCACCGCCGTCTATGAAATTATTGGGCAATAAAAAACCGCGCAATCCAAAACCTGCGGAGAAAATACCGGCCAGAATGAATAACGCGTCCTTGGTCTCCCGTTTCAGTCCGATACTTAGAATCTCGATGCGTTTGTTGATTTCCTGACCGGATAGCTTTTTGCCGGACTTATCTTGTCCGTCCGCCAGAATTTTCCTTCTGAGAATATCGCGGATAAATTTATTCATGATTATTTACTCCGAAATGTACAAATAAATCGGCAATACTGCGAGGGAGGATGGTAGTATTAAAATTTATTTCATGAACCGCGGGTGGTGCAATGACATCGATTCGCGGAGGTATTGCTGGTCGAGGTGCATATATATTTCCGTGGTGGTGATAGACGAATGTCCCAGCATTTGCTGCACTGCCCGCAGGTCGGCGCCGCCTTCAATCAGGTGGGTGGCAAACGAATGCCGGAAAGTGTGCGGGGAAATATTCTTCTGCAATCCGGCTTTTTCCGCCAGCTTTTTAATCACGAGAAATACCATCACACGGGAGATGGGTTTTCCTCTCCGGTTTAAAAAAAGCACATCGGAATACGCGGGATATTGCGGCAGATTTTTGCGCACATACTCCAGATAAATTTCGATGTGTTTTAACGCGACGCTGCCAATTGGCACCAGTCTTTCTTTATTGCCTTTTCCTATTACACGAATAAATTCAATGTCTTTGTACAAATGCGATATTTGTAGCTGTATCAGTTCTGTCACCCGCAAACCACTGCTGTACAAGGTTTCCAGCATGGCTTTGTTGCGGATGTCTTCGGGCTTGGTCAGATCCAGTCCGTCTATCAGCAATTCTATTTCCTGAAAAGAAAGCGTGTCGGGCAGATACTTGCCCAGCTTCGGACCTTCCAGTAAAGTACTCGGATCGTTTTTGATAAACTCTTCGGTGAGCAGATATTTATAAAAAGCTTTGATGCCGGAGATGATGCGCGCCTGACTTCTTTCGCTGAGGCCGAGGTCGTGCAGGAAGGCGATGAAGTGTTCCAGGTCATCGAGTGTGAGGTCGCCCGGTTCTGTTATTTTCTGCTCCGTTATAAGATACTGTTGCAGTAATGCCAGGTCGTGCAGGTAGGCATCCACCGAGTTGGGTGACAGCGATTTCTCTATTTTGAGATACGCTTTAAATCCTTTCAGATAAGCTTGCCACATTGCCATAGTATCCTTTGCAATATACGGGCTGCATGGCATCTGTGCCACATTTTCCGCATTTTATTTTTTATTTTACTATCTTGTAGAGGTATTCTATCACCTGAAAAAAGGATAAGCGTGAAAAAAATTATCATCATCAACGGACCCAATCTGAACCTGCTCGGCATGCGCGAACCTTCCGTGTATGGTTCTGAAACATTTGAACATTTTTTAAGTCAATTGCAGCAAAACTATCCGCATCTGGAGATCACTTACTTTCAGAGTAATATCGAAGGAGAACTGATCAGCAAGTTGCATGAAGTCGGATTTTCTCATGATGGCATCATCCTGAATGCGGCCGGATACACACATACATCGATTGCATTGGCAGACGCGATTCGCGCGATTAAATCGCCGGTGGTGGAAGTGCATATCAGCAATACTTTCTCCCGCGAGGAGTTCAGACATCATTCTTATATTTCCGCGGTAGCCAAAGGGATTATCGTAGGTTTCGGACTGAAGAGTTATGAACTGGCCGTGAAATATTTTGAGTAAATTTATTATGTTATAAAAAGAGAGGGGGCACCACGAAGTGGTGCCCCCTCTCTTTTTATCTTTTATCTTACGTCTAGTATCTTATGTCTTACGTCTTATAATCTTGCATCTCACAACTCCTTACGCCGGTTTCAGCGTAATCTTGCGCTCTGTCGGATTGTTCGGTGTGTCTACTACTTTATTGTCTTTATCCAGCAGCGTCAGTTTGATTTTATTTTCACCCATCGGCAGTCCTTCCATGAAGAAGCCGGCCCATTTGGTGAGTATAAATTCTGTTCCGTTGATTTCCGCTTTTACCTTGTATCCTTTCGGTGATAAATCGCAGTTGACCAGATAGAAATCCAGCAGCACGGCGTCTGTTTCACTGCCTTTGTATTCGCCTTTCGGGCGACTGAAAAACAGCATCGGTCCACTCAGGTCAGGTGCCGCATATCTTGCAGTATATCTTGATTTTCCGGTAATTACAGTGGTCAGCGCGAAGGCATCCTTGTGCTTGATGCTTTCGTGGTAGGAGCGCGACAGGAATGATAAAACAATATGTTGTCCGTCGCCGGCGGCCTGTACGGTTTCATTCGGTTTGTACAAGGCGAAATACGGCTGATTGTCGACGATGCAATGTACGTGCTGTCCGCCCGCGGCATTCGCGCAGGATTTGATGCCTGCCATGCTGGTTTGTTTGCCAAACTCGTAATTGGATGCAGTATACTGTACGGAAATCTTATTGTTGTCCAGATCTTCCATGCTGGTCACGGTTCCTTGTTGCAGCGCTGCGCCCGCAAACTGTTCGGGAGAATATAATTCGGTCAGCGTGATGCCGTTTTTATTGTAACTCATTAATTGCGCTGTTTTCTTTTTGCAGCATTTTTTTTCACATGTCTTTTTCGGAGAGGAAGCGATAAAGACTATCGCCAGTAAAGGAATGAAGAGTAAAAAAAGTTTTTTCATGATATGAATATTTGACCTAAAGTTGCGTCTTTTCCTGCAATTTTTCCAGAAAATATAGCGCGTGAATGTTATTAATTCTAAAATCCGGAGTGGCCGGTGGAAATTGCATCTTATCCAATATCGCACGATACAGATATAAGGTGTTATTGCTATCGGTAGCAGTCTGCTGTTGTTTTTTTCTTTGTATAGCCTGCACCCATGACTGTGGCAGATTTTCTTTGAGCCATTGCTTCAGCGGATGAGGTGCGGCAGACTCATCAAAAGCCGGTTTGTGGAATGCTGTTTTGAGTGGTTCAAAATAATTACTGAAAACATAGGTTTTGTAATACTGCTGGTATAGTCTCTCTTTCAGCGGCAGTGATTGCCAGTAATGCATCCATTCCTTTTCCCAGAAGGGCAGATAAAAATCCATTCCGAAAAAAGTGTAGGCATGTACGGCATTGACAATAAATTTTGACAGTCGGTTCTGCTGTAACCATTTTTCATATTCCTGTGTGGTGTTGCACGGAATATCTTTCGGCAGTCTGTAGTCAAATTTCTGTGCGATATGTTTGCGGAAATCCTGATGTTCCGGTGCCGTCAGCATACTGCCTGCCCATACATCCTGGCAGAATCCGTTAATCACAATGGCATTTTCCGGCAGGATGTTTTTATGGCGTAGCTCATACAATGCAAAAAAATCCTGTTCGTGCGGCAGAGATGTGTAGTGGTGATTGCCATCGGAATATGGTCGCCAGGTTTCCGTAAAAAAGACATCTAATAGTTGGTTGTCGTATTCTACGAAATGCCACGGAATATCGAGCTGCTGTGTGACTTTTCGGGCAGTTTCCACTTCATAGCTATCCGCTTTTCCATAAGTGAAACACAGTATGTCAGCAACACCCTGTGTTTTCAGTAAACACAATAAATATCGGGCGTCATAGCCGCCGGAAAGCGGCAGCACAATCGTTCTGCCATTCGCATATTCTACGATGCGTTGCACCATCCGCACTTCCAGTTGGCGCAGCCTGTCGGTATCCGGTGCAAGGTTGCTGTTTCCGGCAATGCTGTATTCCCTGATTTGAAAACTACCATCTGATTGCCGGACTTCCGCATATTCACCTGCCTGTAATTGCAAACACGCTTGCAGCAATGTTATATTACCAGGCGTGCAGTATATTTTTTGAAAAGCAGCTATCGCCTCCGCATTCCACAGGCCATTATACTGAAGTGCATTGGTAATGGTTGTTTTTCCGTTTTCTGTTGTGATGAACAAAGGAAATGTACGCATCCTGTCAACTGCTGCAAAGCAGTAATCCGGTGTTTCCACAATTACACTGAAGTGTCCGTCGGTGTCTTGCAGTATAGCTGAAAAATCTTCTGCCGTGCGGATATCTTTAAATACAGCGGTCAGCATTTCATTTTGCAAAAGTTTGCCTTTGTGCCACGCATATCCGATCACGGAAATACCGTTGTTCGTTATCCACTGATAACGCCATTGTTTGTCGTTGTCAAGCCGGATATTCATCTTGCAGCACTTTGAAGTAAATGAAATAAAGCAGGTAGATATGCATCAGCATACTGAATGCGACAAACAGCAGCAGCGATATATAAAAGTTTCCTGTTAGCCCGCCTGCCACGATGGCTGCCGCGCGTCCAATAAAGAGGACGATATTGTATTTTAATTCAAAGGAAAGTTTATTTCTGACATCTAGCACTACGGACACCGGTGTGATGAACAAGCCTGCTACATACCATAGAATCAGGTATTGCGCGACTTTTCCGGCTTCGCGCCACACATTGCCGAACAGGACTGCAAAAATTTCCTGTCCATATACAGCGATGGCAATGGCAGGAATACAGGCGAGCAGTAGTGTCCAGGCCATCAATCGCAGTGTGGTTTTTCGTAGTTCCCTGTTATCTTCTTTGCTGGCAGCCTGCCAATAAACCTGTCCCACCGCGCCGGTATACAAGCCCGATGGCGCTCCGAGCAGTCGGGTGGCGTAGCTGTAAATACCTACCGTGCCGGATGAGAAAAACTGCGCCAGCAACAGCGGAATACTGTTGCGCGAAAGATTATTGATGAGTGCCGACCAGGTGCCGTATCGTGGAAACTGGCCGTATTCCCGAAGTTTGTCGCGCAATAATGTGATGTTGAATCTGGGTTGGAAATAGCGCAGGCTGAACAGTGCCGCGGCAGCAATTCCCATGCAGAAACCGATGATAAGCGCGTGCGGCACTTGCACTATCAACAGTAGCAAGGTGGCGGGAATAGTGGTAGCTACCTGAATAATCCGCAGCGTACTGATGCGTTTGTACTGCCCGGTTTTATTGAGCCAGACCACGATGGGTTGTTGTATGCCGGACAGCCATACGGTCAGCGGAATCAGTAAATAGGCAGTCTGATAAAACCAAGCCAGCAGACCGGCGGGAATGATTAAGAATATGGAAAATATACCGGCGCCGGTATAGGCTGCATGTACAATAGAGGACGCTTCTGCGGTGTCTTCCGGCAGCATCACCGCCATGTCGAGTTTGGCATTTACCAGTTCATTCAGAATCAGTACGAGGGAAGTGAAAATGCCTAGCACCGCAAAGTCGGATGGCAGGCAATATCTTGGTAAGATAAGTGCAAACAGGAAATTGAGCAGCTGTACGACCAATAACCCCGAGAAAAGGGTAGAGGTGTTTTTTACAAAATCATTTTTCAGCAATTGCCCGAGCATACCTGCTAAGGTACGATTTTTTGTTCGCGTAGCGACTTACTCCATTTTGAAACTGGTAGCAGCCCACAGGCTGGCCATACGAGCCCATCTGAATATCAGCGGCCATAAAATAACCAGCAGAATGGTATTGATCAGGATGATTCGGGGAATCCAGTCGAGCCCCAGGATGAAACTCGCCGGGATAATGAAAATGAAAGAAAAAGCGACACTGATGATATAGCTCATATACATCGACAGAAAGTGAAAGCCGGTTTCATTTTCCAAATCGAAATCGCATTTCGGACAGCGTTTTACCATCTTGCTCAACTTTGTAAGATGGTAGGGATTAGGGTCTTCGAAGACGGATGCTTCGTGGCATTTTGGGCAGCGACAAAGCAACGTGGATTTAAGATTGGCCATGCCAGAAAATTTTAGCGTGTTGAATAATCAAAGTTAACGCTATAGTATTACCTGAAAATTACGAAACTATTGTTTTACAGGCTTGGGCAGCGTGCTGTCTTTTTTAGGTTTCACCACCTTTGTCGTGTCCGGTTTCCCGGATGGCATGATGTCTTTCAGGGTAAAATATTCCGTCTGATTGATTTTTACTTTCACCGGAATAAAACCCAGAGCCCTTACTTTGACGTATCCGCGGTAATCAACCCTGATTTTCTGCCCAAGTATCACCATTCTGGTGCCTTCCGTGAAAAATTTGGAAATCGTCGGCCCTGTATTGACACTGATTCTGAGCGGCAGGTCAAAAGCACATTCTTTGTTGATTTTTACATCTTCCGCAGCTTCGAGTATAGTGCCCAGTTTTTTATCTCCGATAAAAACATCAATCATGATTTCTTCAATCTTCACCTTCGCTTTATATGGATTGTAAATCACGGCGGTAATACCGAGATCAATTTTTTTGAGGGAAAAATCAGCTACGTGAAAATCTTTTGTTTTCACGAGATAGGGTTCCTTGGGTTCTTCCGCGAAGTTCAGAAGTACAGTTAAGGAAAATATAATCAGGAGTAAGGTGTTTTTCATCTTTTAATCATTGCGCTTTTCTCTGCGTTCCTCTCTTTTTTTCTCCCGTTCTTCCTTGCGGGTTTCGCGTTTTTCCACTCTTTCCTCTTTTTTCGTCAGATACTCGTAATTGGTAGAAAATTCCACCGGTACGGTAAAGGTATTGCCATCGCTTTTTGTTACAGTCATCTCACCGGTAACGGAAACGGCGTAGGTGCCGGATGGCTCATGTCCTTCGATAACAAAGGTGCTGGTCGGGTAGTTGTATTTTATCGGGATAGAAAATTCCGCGTTGGCTTTTATTTTTTTGTCCATCTTAACGACAATGGTGCCCGCACTCTTGCCATCAATGGATAAATCGAGCAGCATATTCTTGAAAGAAAATTCTTCCTCGCTGTTGTTTGCAAATACTGCAGTCGCCCGCAGGTTGGCGTTTTCTTTCGACAGATTTCCCAGATCAAAAGTGCCCATCTTTTTGAAGCTGATTTTTTCCGGTTCCTGATTGCAGGCAGTCAGTAATACGGCTGCCAAACAGAATAGAAGGAGGTTTTTCATGCGCGTAATAATTTTGTACAAATGTATGGATTTGTAATGCAGTGTTTTTCTTTTTAAACTTATTTAGCAAATGGCATGCCTGAATTACCAGCTGCCGGAACTGCCACCGCCGCCAAAGCTGCCGCCGCCGAATCCACCGAATCCGCCGCCAGAACTGCCGCCGCCGCTGAATCCGCCGCCACCGCCCCAGAATCCGCCGGGAGGTGTGCTGTCCCATTTCCGCCAGCCTCTGCCGGTCATGGAGACGGCGCTCTGTTTGCGACTCTGATAAATGATAAAGGCAAAAATGCCGAACACAATCAAGAGTACCAGCCAGGTCGGCATCTGGTCAGCGACACTTTTTGAGCCATCGTTGGTATAGCTGCCGGTAATTAATCCGATGATCCGGTCGGTGGCATCGTCAACGCCTTTATAGTAGTTATTCTGTTTGAATGCCGGTACTATCAGTTCTTCAATGATGCGCTTACTGTCATAGTCTGTCAGATAAGCTTCCAGTCCATAGCCGACTTCGATATCTACCTTGCGTTCCTGTTTTGCCACCAGAATCAGGATACCGTTGTTTTTGTCTTTCTGTCCGATGCCCCATTTGCGGCCCAATTCCACCGCATATTCCGAGATGTCGTAATCGCCGATAGATTCCACGGTCACGACCGTAATCTGGGAAGACGTAGAATCATTGAACGAAACCAGCTTTTGTTCCAGCAGTTCCGACTTATCGTCACTCCACAATCCGGCAAAGTCATTCACCAATCGCGGCGGACTCGGCGCTTCCGGTATGCCTCTGTCGTCCAGCGGCTGTGCAGGAAGCAAGGTGGGAATTACCAGCAGGAATATGAGTAATATTTTATGAAAAGGAGATGTCATCAGAAAGTTCGTTCTTGTTGTAGTTATCTAAGTCCGGGAAATGGGATGCCAGGATATCGCCGATTTTGTGAATGCACAGCACCATGCCATTACAGTAATGTCCGAGCCGGAATTCGTGCTGCATCTGTTCAATGATATTGTGCCAGAAATCCTTACTGACTTTCTCATTTACCGCCACATCTCCGACAATGGAGAATTTGCGGTCTTTCACCGCGATATAAATCAGTACCGCATTCCGGAAAGGAGTTTGGTCCATATTCAGGCGGTGGAAAGTTTCCACTGCTCGTTCGTAGGCATCGTCCGGACAATATTCGTCCAGATGAATACGGATTTCTCCGGTAGTATTCATTTCAGCATTGCGGATGGCATCCACAATTTTATCCTTTTCCTTGTCGGAAAGAAAGTTGACAGCAGAAGGCATGAACTTAGAATTGAACTTTTGGTGCTTTTTCTGCTCCGGCTTCCGCCTTAAACATCTCTCTTTGCTGGAATTTGAAAATGCCGGCAGTGATGTTGGACGGGAAGGAGCGGATTTTGGTATTGTAAGTCTGCACTGCCTGGTTGTAATCTCTGCGAGCGATATTGATGCGGTTTTCCGTGCGTTCCAGTTCATTCATCAGATCGCTGTAAGCTTGTGGGGCTTTTAAATCCGGATATTTTTCTACCACCACCAATAATCGGGACAGCGCGCCGCTCATCTGGTTTTGGGCTTCCTGGAATTTTGCCATGTTTTCAGGGGTCAGTTCATCCGCACTGAATTGAACAGAGGTCGCCTTTGAACGGGCTTCCACCACGGCTTCCAGCGTTTCCTTTTCATATTTAGCAACGCCTTTTACCGTCTCCACGAGATTGCCAATCAGGTCATTTCTTCGCTGATAGGCCGCTTCTACATCTGCCCAAGCTTTTTTGGAGGCTTCATCATAAGCGATAATCGTGTTGTAAGAGCAACTGCTGAACAACAGGGTTCCGAATGTAATTAAAAACAGGTTGAGAATTCTTCTTTTCATTTGTAATTGGTTTATAGTTGTATGCTTTGTTGAATAAATATAAACATATTTCTCCGAAAATCAGTTCCGTAGTACATCCACAAATTGCGGATAATGTTTATAAATAGTCGGAATCGTAGCCGGAACGATATTCCATCATGTAGTTCATCGCTTGCTGTACCGGAAGGTCTTCGAACAGCACACGGTAGATGATTTGTATAATCGGTGTTTTGGTGCCTGTGCTGTCGGCCAGCTTTTTGGAGATGCTCACCGTTTTGATACCTTCCGCTACTTCCGTGGAAGAAGCGATAATATCTGCCAGCGTTTCTCCTTTGGCTAATCTTGCTCCCACGGTGTAGTTGCGGCTCATCGGAGAGGTACAGGTGGCCACCAGGTCGCCGATGCCGGCGAGTCCGAGAAATGCCTGTTTGTCGGCACCCATCGCTGTTGCCAGCCGGATGATTTCACCCATGCCGCGGGTAATCAGGAACGCCATCGCATTCTGTCCGTAGCCCATGCCACCGAGTGCACCGGCTGCCAGTGCCATCGAGTTTTTGAGGACACCCGCCAGTTCCACCGCATAGATATCGTGATTGCTGAATACCTGCAGTCGCTTGCTGCGGATAGCGGCATCGCCTTCTTTGATGACTTCATCAAATTTACTGGCAATGACCGTTGCTGCAGGGTGGAAGCTGGCAATCTCGCGGGCAAGATTGGGACCACTCATGCAACCTACCCGTTTTACGCAGGTTTCGTCGAGTATTACTTTACTCATCGTATAAATATCATTCGGATACAGAATGACATCTTTATCGAGGATACTTTTGCCGGCTTCGAGTTTAATGTCGAAGCCCTTGGTGCAATGTATCATCATGTGGTAAGGGCGCAGGAAAGGAGCCAGGTCGCGCATCACCTGACGGAATACATCGGATGACACGGATGGGAACATGAGGTAACAACGTTCCGCAATTTCGCTCAGATCGTTGGTGGCGGTGATGTTCGCATGTATCTGCTGCCCGCTGTTGACGCGGTCTCTGTTGATACTCTCCACCGCTTCAGGCCGCCGCGAATAAAACAAAACAGGTCCGTTTTCCGCCAGCAAGTTGGCCACGGCAGTACCGAAACTACCTGCGCCAATGACGGCTACCGGATATTTATCAGATGCACTTTTCGAGACCATATCCTAAAATTCGGTTGTGATAATAATACAGTAGTTTTAAATCTTCACTGGTGATATTGCCTTCTTTAGTACGCATGATAGGCAGATTGGCATGATAGATACCTACATTGTAAATACCCAGTTCTATGATTTCATCCAGTTCCAGGGTCGTAATACGGGACGCCAGTTTGATTTGTCCTTTGCTGTTAAGCATATAGAGTTCGTCAATCACCCTTTTTACAGTTATTTTGAAAGTATCCCAGTCAATTTCGCGGTCTTCATCCGACGTGCGCAGCAGGGTAAATAAATCCGGATAATGCAGTTTCTTTTTCAGAAGTTCGAACGCCACGAAAGTGACGATATGCGAAGCATACACTACATTGTTTTTATAGAATCCTTCTATGATTTTATCGCCCAGCATCTGGGTGTAAATCATTTCGCGCTGCTCATCCGGTTTCATTTCTCCTTTGTTGACAAAATACTGCCGGATATCAATAGGATGGCCGAATTTATCAAGGCTGTTGCCGTTATCATCCAGCGGATTGCCGAATACGTCCATCGGTTCGCTGAGCGACAAGGTGATATCTGTCGATTTGGAGAAAGTATCCCAGAAAAATTTCCAGATGCCTTTTCCGGAAGTCGGCGGCGCATCGTACACCAGATATTTTTCTTTTCCCGTGCGCTTCAGCTGGTCTTCAATCAGGGAAGAAGCCTCCAAAACGAAGTGGTAGCTGAGTGTCAGCGGTACGATAAATATTTTCGGAGCCAGATTTGATGGATTCCGTTCGTGGTGGATACGTTGCGCTTTCAGCACCGTGCCCAGCAATCCGAGTTTGAGGTCGGTTTCGATATTGCCGGCCCTGGAACGCGTGCCTCCCGGAAAGAAAATGGTATGTGCACCGGCCAGGATATTGGTATTGGAAAATGACTTCAGCGTTTCGAGATAAATGGGATTTTTTTTGCGGCGGTCGAGTTTGTAGGCACCCAGATTTCCCATAAAGAAACTGAAAAATTTGGAGTTGAAAAGATTGAGTCCTGCGCCGTACTGAAAGGCCGGCATTCCGATATAATCCATGCCGAAGCCGATGATGGCGGAATCCAGATTGCTGAAATGCGTGGGCACGAGGATAACGGTTCCTTTGGTCGCCAGACTGCGCAGTTTTTCTACCGGACCGGCCACGATGAGTTTGTCTTTCAGCTTTTCCTGCGGGTTGAAAAGTCCCTTGAATCCGCCGAAATGCGCGTTGAAGAGTCGCGCGAAAATGCGTCCCAGAATCTGACGGGCCAGCCAGTGCAGGTTGGGATTGAAATTGCCGATCATCTCGTGTGCATAGCGCGACATGATATCCTGCAGCATTTCCTGGTGCATTTCGTAGGAAGCGGCTTCCTCCATTTGCCGCGGGTCGGCCTGCAGCAATTTCTTTTTTATCTTATTCCAGAATTCGCTGTCATCTTCAGGATCCACTTCCCAGGCTTCGCTTTTGATGCGGATGCGCTCCAGATAAAGCGTACGCTGCAACTGGTCGCGCAACTGCAACAAACCCGGGTGTTGTTTGTTAAATTCAAATACCGCTTCAGCGATGGTTTCCTGAAGAATTTTATCTCGTTTCTTCGCTATCAGGTTGATAGGCCAGTCTTTAATTCGGGGTATGACAGATTCGAGCATAGGTTTTTGTTCAGTATCTAACGCGGTAAAATTAACTTTTTATATCAAAATTCCTATGACTAAATCATTGGTATTGGGTATTTGCTTATTTTTAGTCAACATCAATTTGGTGCGTATATGAGATTTCGACCGATTATAAAAGAGCAGATAGCCCCTTTGTTGTCGCTGATTGCACAGGGTGAAGGGGTGCAGCTCGATTTTAAGCAGTTGATATCCGATCAGCGCAAGATTGCGCGCACGCTGGCCGCATTTGCCAATAACCGGGGCGGCAGGCTGCTGGTGGGCGTCAAAGACAACGGTCGTCTGCTGGGATGTGATACGGAGCAGGAAATGTATATGATTGCGGAGGCTGCCGAGCATTACTGCGAGCCGCCGGTAGATATTTTCTTCACCATTTATGAAACGGAAGAAGCGTTGCAGATACTGGAAGCGGAAGTGAAAAACAGCTTGCGCAAACCTCATTTTGCGCAGGATGATCACGGCGACTGGAAGTTGTACATGCGGGTGCGCGACAAGACGATGGTAGCCAGCAAGGCCACTGCAAAAATGTTGGATGCGGAATGGGATGAAATGGAAAAGGAAGATATCAAAGACTCGAAAGAACGATATGTGCTGGAAGCATTGCAGCGCAAAGAAACGCTGACGGCGAAAGAACTGAGCAAGGCACTGAATATCTCTCTGCAGCGGGCAAACAGCCTGTTGGTGAAACTGACCAAATCAGGCTATATCCTGCATCACAAAGATGG
>ERZ1645187.2313-NODE-2313-length-16911-cov-14.893866_pt1 | contig 16911 bp, 12 predicted proteins | sample MGYA00575352_ERZ1645187 | MGnify/ENA primary metagenome ERZ1645187 (study PRJEB40837, sample SAMN11349314) | freshwater sediment metagenome | isolation source: river sediment | host: Sediment | place: India: Wazaribad , New Delhi | collected 2017-02-21 ... | reverse complement strand
ACCGGTAAGTTTGGTGGTGGCGATGCGCGGGCTTCGCTAGATCGTCACACGCTCGAGTCTGCCACCCTGACGGGCATCTACAGCCTGAATCCGCAGCTTCGCTAACCCGGCAGACACTTCTCGTCATCAAGTGACTTTTTTTGTCACCCCGCAGACCGTTATTCGTAGAATTTCAGCTGAAAATCAACCTTTCCGGCACCAAACAAGCTGGCACATTAACTGCTGAGTTAAACAGGCAACCACCTTCAGGTGCAATCACTCAAGGAGTTAGACAATGAACAAGATGCAAAAAGGCTTCACCCTGATCGAACTGATGATCGTTGTTGCGATTATCGGTATCCTCGCTGCGATTGCGATTCCGCAGTATCAGGACTACGTTACCCGTGCCAAATTAGCGAAAGTAAGCTCCAACCTTGCTCCGATTAAGCTTGCTCTCGCTGAATACTCCCAAAACAATGGTGGTGCTTTTACTGGGCTAACAGCAAATAGCTGGACCAATCCGGTCACATCTGGCGGTCTTGGTTTGGCTGCTGCCCCTGCGTCGGCTGCCACCAGTGATATCACCGGATGGACATTGAGCTCTGCCGGTCTTGTAACCATCGCACTCAATTCAACCGTTTGCGGCTCTGCAGGAAATATCACCATGCAAGCCAATGCCGGAGGTAGTGTCATGACCTACACATTCGGTTCAAGCGGCTTCAACCCCGCAGTTAATGCTTGTACTAAAGAAATTTCGAAGTGGAAGTAAAATTTCCCGAATTAAAAAAAGCCCGCATTGCGGGCTTTTTTTATTCATTCAGAACACGAAACTTTGAATGTAATCATGTTGCAATTCTTGTAGTGCTGCTCATTGGAAGCTCGCTCTATAGCTCATTCATCGCTTCTTCTCCAATATTTGATGACCATAACGTTGTCACAAACGCAGTTTTTGGAAACTATGCATTATCTCCACTCCCGTTAGCACCGCGCAGCATCCCATATTTCAGCATTGCTTTTCTCAACATTATTTCCACTGACAATATTGCTTGGAATCGTTGTTTCAACGTAGGTCTATTAATTGGTACTACGTTAGCTCTGAATACCTTTTTGAAACGCGTTTTCAATCGGCTGATATCTAAAGATAGTGCTCCTCATGCCTCAATAATTGCTCTCTGCATCAGCGCGTGGTTCATACTTAACCCAGTCACCGTTTATGGTGTCGCCTATCTGGCACAACGTACCATTCTGATGGCGACGCTGTTTTCGCTCGTATCCGCTACCCTCTATCTGCGCGCCCAGCATGAAAATCGCTCTGTAGACCTTCTATCCGCGGGTCTCTGCGCCTGCCTTGCCATGTTATGCAAGGAACACGCACTGCTGCTCCCTTTCGCCATTGCAGCACTGACACCACTGGCTACAGGTTGGAATCGAATAACGATCAGGCGATGTGCAACGTTCAATGTGTTGCTTTTACCGATGAGCTGGTGGGTGATCAGCAACCGGGCGCCCGAGGCTGGCAGCTCCTATGAGATCTATTCAGGCGACATTCTGAGCCAGTTTTCCCTGCCAGCACCCTTCAGTGATATCGGCGGTGTTTGGGGGATGAGCATCGCCACCCAACTGGGTCTGTTTCTTCGTTACTTGGGTTCTTGGCTTTGGCCAGACCCAGCTTATCTCTCAGCAGATTTGCGCATCGACTTTGATCAATACTGGACTGGGCCAATTGGCTACTTACTGGCACTCATCAGTGTCTCCCTGATTGCAAGCGCATTTCTTCACACAAGCCGTAAATCAGCAAGGCCTGAGTTGCGGCTGATAAGCTCTGGCATCGCTTACTCCGCAATCCTGTTTGTGGTTGAGTTGTCGGTAGTCCGTGTTCAGGAGCCATTCGTCCTCTATCGCAGCTTCTTGTGGATGCCGGGCTACGCCTTGATCTTCAGCGGCTTGATCGCCATCGTCGTTCAAAAGATCAATATCCGGAACAAAAAAGCAGCAACGACATTACTGATACTGCTTCCACTACTCCCCCTTGCAATGACTCCTTGGACTGTGGACCGACTACACAGCCTTGAATCGGAAGAGTCCGTCTGGCGCGATGCTTTGCTTAAGCTCCCCAAACCGACCACTCCGGGCGCAGACCGCATTTACTACAATTTGGCTGGCGAGGCCTACAAGCGGAAGGACTACTCAGCCGCCCTCGATTTCAGCGAGCGGGTCGTTCGTCAAAGTCCTGGCGCGTTTCAAGGCTATCTGGCGCTCGGGACATCACTCATTGCCTTGGGTAAGCTTGATGAAGCCAGCAAAGCGTTCGATAAGGCTGAAAGCCTGCCAAAACCTGAGATGTTCAACGGGTACATTCAGTTCAAGCGCTGCATTCTTCTTGAACTGGGAGGCAGCCAAGGCGTTGATGTCATAAACTGCCTGGAGAAGAGCGCCGGAATGGGGTATTCGCAGGCCAAAATGATTCTTCAGCTTCGCCAGAGTGAAACAAAGAAGTAGCCAACCTTACCCTGTATTCGCCAAGCATCTGGATTAACAGTCCACTTGAGACTCGCCAAGATATGCGAGTCCATATTGCTTGTGTAACTGTTTGGCGACAAAAACCCCAAACAAATCCGGATCAATATGCCCGTTGTTCTTGAAGTTCTCCATGATCCGCAGCGCCTCGGATAACTTCATCGGCTCCTTGTAAGGCCGATCCTTTGCAGTCAGGGCCTCAAAGATGTCAGCGATGCCCATCATTCGCGCCTGCCAGCTCATTTCTTCGCGCTTGAGTCCCTTAGGGTATCCTTTGCCATCCATGCGTTCATGGTGGCCACCAGCATACTCAGGAACGTTTTTCAGATGCTTGGGCCAAGGCAGTTGCTCCAGCATCTTGATGGTGGCGACAATGTGGTGGTTGATGATTTCTCGCTCGGCCTGCGTTAGCGTACCGGCGCGGATGGTGAGGTTTTCGAGTTCTTCCGCACTAAGAAAATCGACCCATTCGCCTTCCGGGTTTTGCCAGCGATAGCGCGTGGCGATGGCGCGCACCGCTGCGATGTCGTCGTCAGACATGCGTTCGCTACCGACATTGCTCCGGCGCAGCGTGCTGCGGTCAACCTGGATTTGTTGGCAAAATAGGGCATATTCCGTTTCGACCAATCCACGGTCCTTGCCTTCGGCGATTGCCCGCCACATGGCGATCTCAGCATCGCGACGAACCACTTCGAAGCGCGTATCGATCAACTGGATGCGGTCGAAGATGGTCTGCAGCTTGGTGGCCTTGTCGACCACATGCACCGGCGTCGTTACCTTGCCGCAATCGTGCATCAGTGCCGCAATACGCAATTCGTAACGGTCTTTTTCGGTCAGCTTGAAGTTCGCCAGCGGCCCTTCGGTGGTGGCATCGACAGCATCCGCCAGCAACATCGTCAGTTCGGGGACACGCTGACAATGACCGCCGGTGTAGGGCGATTTTTCGTCAATGGCCAAGTTGATAAGTTTGATGAATGACTCAAAGAGGGTTTCGAGTTGCTCGACCAACTGGCGATTGGTCAACGCAATGGCAGCCTGCGATGCCAACGATTCGGCGAGGCGTTGATCCGCCTGAGAAAATGCCACCACACGTCCGGTCGCGGGATCGATGGCATTGATCAACTGCAGCACACCGATGATCTCGCCTTCATGGTTCTGCATCGGCACAGTGAGGAAGGATTGCGAGCGATACCCGGTACGGGCATCGAATTTTCGTGTACCCGAGAAATCGAAGCCCTCCGCCTCGTAGGCATCGGCTATGTTGACGGTCTTTGCGTTTAGCGCGGCGTAGGCAGCGACCATGCTGTCATTGGCTGAACCATCCGCGAGATAGAGATCGAGATCGGGAAACTTGCCGGAGGTCGGCTGGCCGCTGGTGCCCCCAAAGGCGACCCCCAGCGAGTCGGTACGGACGATCTCGAAATGCAGGTGCTTTTTATCTTCGGAAAGCTGGTACAGCGTCCCACCGTCCGCGCCCGTGATGGTCTTGGCAGCAAGCAGGATTTTTTCCAGTAGGCGATTGATCTCGCGTTCGTTGGAAAGCGAGGCGCCAATGTCGTTGAGTTGCTCAAGACGCCGGAACAGATCGTCGAGGGTTTCCATGAAACCTCCTTACTTGATACAGACGGCGCGAACCTGCTTGATGTCGGTGATGCCCTGAAGGATCTTCTCGATGCCATCCATCTTCAACGTCCGCATCCCTTCGTTAAGCGCGCAGGCGAGAATTTCGGCAACGCGTGCCTTTTCCTGGATGAGCTTTTTTACCGGATCGGTACCAACCAGTAGCTCATGCAGGCCGACACGCCCCTTGTAGCCACTGTCGTTACAGCTCGAGCATCCTTTGGCGCGATAGAGCGTGAACTTGCCATCGGGCGCATAGCGCGTATGCCATTCTGCCAGGATCGCCTCACGCGCCGCCAGCGGATCGCGTAGCCAGTATTCGGTATGCGTCAATTCGCTGGTGTATTCAAGCAGCAACTGGTCGATTTCGTGCTGATCCGGGTGATAGGCTTGCTTACACGCCTTGCACAGGCGCTTGCCGAGGCGCTGGGCAAGAATACCAAGCAATGCATCCGCAAAATTGAAGGGGTCCATCCCCATGTCAAGGAGGCGGATGATCGATTCCGGTGCCGAGTTGGTGTGCAGGGTTGCAAACACCAGGTGGCCGGTCAGCGACGCTTCGATACCGATGCCGGTCGTTTCCGGGTCACGCATTTCGCCGACCATGATAATGTCCGGATCGGCGCGCAGAAAAGCCTTCATCACTGTTGCAAAATCGAGCCCGGCCTTCTTGTTGACCTGAACTTGCCGCAATCCCTTCTGGGTGATTTCAACCGGATCCTCGGCGGTCCAGATCTTGGTGTCCGGCGTGTTCAGGTGGCCGAGCACCGAATGCAGCGTGGTCGTCTTCCCGGAACCGGTCGGGCCACAAACAAAAAAGAGACCGTAGGGTTTCTCAACGCATTTGATCAAATTCTCGTGATTACGCGGCGAAAGACCAAGTTGGTCGAGTTTGATTGGTTCGCCGGCCGCGAGGATACGCATCACAACATCCTCAACCCCTCCAGCAGTGGGGATGGTTGCCACCCGTAGCTCGATATCCAGCGGGCCATATTTCTTGAACTTGATCTTGCCATCCTGCGGCTTGCGTTTCTCGGAGATATCGAGATCGCACATGATCTTCAGGCGGGTGATCAGCGACGAGCGATAGGAAGCGGGAATTTCAATGTAATTGACCAGCGAACCATCCTTACGGAAGCGGATAATGGTCTTCTCCTTACCCGGCCTTGGCTCGATGTGGATATCCGACGCCCCTTGTTGGTAGGCCTCGACGATGATCTTGTTCACCAGCCGGACCAACTCGTTGTCTGCCGCTGCTGAAACCTCGTCGGGAATATCGCCCCCTTCTTCCGGCTCGCCCATGCCGGACAGCAGGTCATCGACCGAGCCCATGTCCGAAATTGCGCCAAAAAACTGGTCCACCGTAGCAGCGAATTCACGCTGGGTCGTTACCCGAAACTGAATGGCATGCTTGGGGAAAATGTTGTTGACCAGCCGCGAAGTTCTCAGGCGCTCTGGATCCGGCGCCATGACGACGATACCTTCAGGGGTTTCCTCCAGCGGCAACCAGTGATTGCTGTCGATATACTCGCGCTTGATGTTGCGCAACAACTCGATCGGCTTGATCCTGTCCTGCCTGAACGGTTCGTAAGTGACACCGAAAAAGCGCCCGAGCGCACTGCCAATCGCCACCGGCTGCACATTGTGATCGCGGATCAGCACATCCTCCAGATCCACCCCCTTGACGCGTGCAGATCGTTGAGCAAGGTCCATCTCGGTCGCGCCAATGATGCCGTCGGCAATCAGGTAATCGTATTTCGAGCGCGCGACGAAAGGCGCGTTCTGGCGCTGGATGAATGCCACGGCCAACGTCTGAGCCAGTTCGCCAGCCCCTTCCTCATGAAAGGCTGAGAACGGTTCGTCGCGTTTGTGGTTGATCAACTGCGCGACGCCAAGCAGAACACCTTCCGGTCCTAGTACCGGCACGACAAGCATCTGCTTCGACCGGTAACCGGTTCTGCGGTCAACCTCCCCCAAAAAGCGCATGTTTGGACTGAAGGCACGCAACTCGACATCGTCGTAAACATCGCGGATATTCACTGCCTTGCGGGTTACCGCCACATAGCCGGCGACACTCTGCTCGGAAATCGGCAGCCGGATATCCTTGAAAGAATTCAATCCGGTCTTGACCTTGGAAACGATGGACTGCCCGTCTTCACTGACAACGTAAATTGTCAGACGGTCGGCATTGAACAGGGCACAGATATCCTGCGACAACTCGAGCATGATCTCATCGATATTGCTCGTGGCGTGGATCTTGTTGGTAACGGCCTGCAGGTTCTTGAGGAAGAGCAGGCGGGTGGCGACATCGCTCATGGGCGCTCCTGCAAACCGAGCCCGCCGCGCAGCCAGCTCGCCTTGAAACCGTGCTGTGCCAGCAAAAACGATGCTGCAGAACTGCGCCGCCCACTCTGGCAGTACACGACATAGGACCGCTTTTTGTCGAGGAGATCGAAAGCGTTGCGAATCTCGTTCAGTGGCAAATTGATAGCGCCATCCAATCCATCCTCAACATATTCTGCCGGATAACGGACATCGAGCCAGTGAGCCTTCCCTGCAGCCACCTGGCGCTCTGCCGCATCACGTTCGATGACATGGAGCAATGGCGCCTGCAGTAAAGCGATGAAGTCGGGTTTCGCCAAGCGCAACAGAACGCCATCAGTTTTCATCTGCACACTGGCATTGCGCCGGGAATCGGACACAAGCGCCTCCTCGCCGAATGAGTCGCCTGCCTTGAGTTCCGCCAAGAGGAGGTCGGCCCCACCCACCCGCTTGCTGACCTGGCAACGCCCCGACTCGATCAGATAAAAATAATCGCCGACATCGCCTTCATGAATGATCGGCTGCCCTCGCTTGACTCGAACACGATCGAAACGCTGGAAGAGTTCATGGATGTGCGCCGGTGGCAGTTGCGCCAGTGCCGACGACGTAAGCGCCTGAACGCTGAACGCCCCGGTCATGGTACTCCAGGGCGCCTGCTCCGGCGCCTCCCGAGCCGGCGTACGTTCAGCGACCGATGACAACTCGTCCCAGGTCATCATGATGTCGAGCAAGTCAAAATCCATGCGCAGCATCTCGACATCGGTGATGGCCTTGCTCACCTGCGGCAGCACTGTCTTGTATCCGATCGGCCAGTTGGCAGTATCGCAACCTCCGACCAGCACCCGCATGCTGCCGTCTGGCAGCACAATCTTCAATTCGCCACTGATCAGATAAATAAAGTGCCCTGCCACCTCGAGCATCCGTAGCGGGTCACAGCCTATCGGGCAGGCATCCAGACGACACAGCGTCGCCAGTTCGTCCAGTCGCGCACGAGAAAGGCCGCGAATCGGCTCCAGACGGCTCAGCGTGTTGGCATCAGCCAGCATGATTAAAACTCGAAGACTTGATTGTTTTGCAACATACGTGGCTGGAAACTCCCCAGACAACGTTCTATTTCTTCCATCGTCAGTTCAATCTGACCGGGCTTGAGGTGCGTAATGTGAATTTCGCAGTCGCGCTCCAGTTTCTGCAACTCGTTAGCCAACATGTCCGGACAGAGGTGTTTGGAAACAATCGCCAAACGCTGCTCGCGATTCGAGAACGCACATTCAATAACCAGGTGCCGCAGGTTGGGAACTCGATTCACCATACGCCAGAACTGGTCGCAAACACCGGTATCCCCGGAGAAAACCAGGCTCGCCACACCGGAATCCAGACAATAGCCAATGGCAGGCACCGTGTGTTCCGCCGGCAATGCTGTGATTTTTCGACTGTCGATAGCGATCGTTTCCCCCACCGCAATTTCTTGATAACGCAAGAATGGATTATCTGGGCTGGGCACTTCGGAGAAGTCAGGCCAGATCGCCCAGTTAAAAATGTGATTGCGCAGGATAGTCAGTACCGCGGGCGTACTGTAAACCGTCAGGGGCCGGGTTCGACGGTCAGCCACGGTATCGATCATCAGGGGCAGCGAGGCGATATGATCGAGATGTGAGTGCGTCAGAAAGACGTGGTCGATCACCGCCAGTTCGGCGATCGACAAATCCGCCACGCCGGTTCCAGCGTCGATCAGGATATCGTGATCGAGCAGCATCGAGGTAGTCCTCAGATGCCTGCCACCGATGCCGCCACTACATCCCAGAACCCGAAGCTTCATCGTTATTTTGTCTCGAACACGGTCACACCATCCCAATCCGCCGCCGGAGGGCAATTGCGCATGTTGCTAACCCGCTCCATGTAAAGCCTGTACAGGCCACTATCCGGCGTCAATTTTTGCAAATTGTATAGCGTTAGCTCGGCCTGGTCCCAATTCTGTCCTCGATATAGCAACAGGAACTCCTTCCACAACTTGAGCTCATCCCGCTGGCTCTGCGTCAATTCAGCCTCGATTGCAATCGGTTCATAGATCGCTACCGCGATATCCCGCCCCTTGACGCGAACGCGGTCAAGCTCACGATAGGCAAAAAGCTTTGCCGAATCACGTGTTGCCTCACCAACCACGATACCAACCCCATAGGTCTTGGTAATTCCCTCCAAGCGGGAACCGAGATTCACCGAGTCGCCCATGACAGTGTAAGCCTTGCGAATGGTTGACCCCATATCGCCAACCGTCATTATCCCGCTGTTGATACCGATCCCGATCTGCAGCGCCGGCCAGCCCCGCCGTTGGAACAAAGGTGCCAGCCGAGCAAGCGCCTCTTGCATCTCCATGGCGGCCAGCACTGCATTGGTCGCATGCAGGGGATCAGCAAGCGGCGCCCCCCAGAAGGCCATGACGGCGTCACCAATGTACTTGTCGAGCGTTCCCCGTCGCGCCTGGATGACTCGGGTCATCTCGTTGAGATATTCGTTCATCAAATGCGTCAGATCTCTCGGATCCATGCCCTCAGACAGAGACGTGAAACCACGTACATCGGCAAAGAGCACCGTCAACTCACCATTCCGCCCCTCCATGTTGTAGCGCTCGGGATCTCGGGCCATTTCCTCAACCAGAGCCGGCGGCACATACTGTCCGAAGAGATCGGTAAACTGGCGCTTTGCCCTGGACTCGACAAAATATCCCCAAGACATATTGTAGGCAAATAGCAACAGAATGAGCGTCAGCGTGGCAGCCAAAGGCACGACGATGCCGGATTGCCAGAAGACGAAATTCAGAATAACCACTGCCAGCAACGCCAACACGGTCGCAACAGCCGCCCGAATCGGTGTCAATAGTGGCAATAACACAACCAGCAAGCCGCCAATCATGACAATCTGCACCACATCCAAGCCTGTCGCGTAGGCCGGTGTCACTTTCAGTGTCCCGGAAAGCATGCCGGATATCAAATTGGCATGAACCTCGACCCCAGGATAGGCGGCACCAACCGGGGTCACCCTCAAATCATTCAAGCCGGGTGCGCTGGTTCCAACCAAGACAATACGGCCCTCGAGCTGCCGTGCGTCAATTTGACCGTTTTTTACGTCGACCGCAGAAAAGTACGGAAAACTGCGTTCATGCCCGCGATAGGGCACCAGGGCTGCAACGTCCCGATCAACCGGGATGCTGAGCACCCCGTCTGCCCAGCGCAGGCTGATCGACTCGACTTCGCCGCTCCCTTCCGGAATGTCCAGCTTGATAGTGGACCGCCCGAGCGCAGCCCGAAGTACTGCCAGCGACAGCGATTCGTAATAGTTGCCCTGAAACTCGACCAGCAACGGTACCCTCCGGGAACTCCCATCGCCATCGACAAGTGGATTGAAATGGCCGGCGCCGCTGGCCACTCGCTGGAACCGTTCGAGATTGGCTCCATAGCCATCCCAACTGACCGGCCGACTGCGCAGACTTTCAAATGCGCCCCCAGTAAAGGCCGGCAAGGGCAAAGCCCCAGTCTGTTTGGCATTGATCAACGAGGAGAAGTAGTAGCCCAGAACAACCGGCCGCCCCTGCAAGCTGGCCGCAAATAGACCGTCATAATCGAGTTCGGGCCGCAAGTCCTCCAGCGCCTGCTGAAATTTCTGTTCCCCCCTGAAGTAACGCTGCCCAACTGCCTCCAACACCTTGATTCCTGAACTTTCGTCAGGTTCGGCGAAAACCACATCAAAACCTACAACACGTACTTTGTAGTCATCGACGAGCTTGTTCACCAGCTCCGCCAAGATTTTTCGATTCCAAGGCCAGCGCCCCAGTTCACCGAGGCTCTTTTCGTCGATATCAATAATGACCACCCGCTGATCCAGGGTCCCGGGCATGGTCATCTTCAGCTTGCTGTCGTAAATATAGTCGTCCAGAAGCTTGACGACGGGGATGTTGACCGCGCCGACAACGTACCCGAGCATCAGCAGGACGCAAAGAGCGCCTACAAGAAAACGAATCAGGTGTTTTTTCACGGCGACTTGCCGATGAGCCAGAGGCTCAGGCCTTCAGGAAAAATTCCATCTTGATGCCGGCAATCTCGATGACATCGTGGTCGGCCAGTGGATGCGCCTGAGCATCCAGCACCTCACCGTTAAGCACCGGAAACTGGCGCCCCTCAACATGCGTAATGAAGAAGCCGTGTGGACGCCTGGCGATCACTGCAACCTGCAGCCCGGGCTTGCCCAAGGTCGTCAGTGTCTTGGTCAAATCCAGTTCCCGGCCGGCATTCGGGCCATTGAGCAATTGAACCGCGGCCGTGGGCACGCTTGCGGCCACCGCGGGCTGTTTGGAAACCGAGGAAACTCCGATATTGGAACGCGTCATCGGATCAGTCGTCGGCTGCAACTGCAACTCGGCCGGCGTTTTGGCGGTACCGCTACGCAACAACATCGTTTTCTCGAACTCGCCCGCTGCCGGCTGAAGGTCGGTCATGTACTTGAGCTTGTACTTGCCGAGTTCAACAACATCGTTGTTGCGCAAGAAGTGCTTTTTCACAGGCTGGCCGTTGACCAGCGTGCCATTGGTGCTGTTCAGATCTTCCAGAAAAGAATCGTTAAGGATGGAAACGACCACTGCATGCTCGCCGGAAATGGCGAGGTTATCGATCTGGATATCGTTATGCGGCTTGCGACCGATGGTCAACCGCTCCTTGGTAAGCGGAATTTCCTTCAATACCAGACCATCCATCGACAGGATCAGTTTCGCCATCTTGTCTTCCTCAAATCACTTCAGACCGGCAAGCATGCGCTGCCACCAGCCACGCGGTACTGCATAGTCAGCCTTCGCCCGAACCAGAATCACCGAGACATTGTCGCGACCACCGTGGTCATTGGCCAACTCGATCAACTGGTCGGCGGCCAAGGACAGGTTGCCACTCAGCGCCTGCAGGGTCAATGCAAGCTCGTCATCTTCAACCATGTCGTTCAGTCCATCCGAGCAGAGCAGAAAAAGGTCTCCGGGACTGACTTCATGATCGCGAATCTCAATCTCGACGCCCTCTTCCACTCCCAGCGCGCGTGTTACCAAATTTTTGTTCTGCGAGAAACGGGCTTCCTCCGCTGTAATCATGCCACCATCAAGCTGCTCCTGCAAAAGGGAATGATCGCGGGTCAACTGCTCGAATTCCCCTCCCCGCAGACGATACAGCCTGGAGTCCCCGACATGAGCAATGCACAGGCGATTGTCATAGAAACACGCCAGCACCAGCGTTGTACCCATGCCGGCATATTGCGGTTGACGTTGTGCAGCGTGGTAGATCGCGGAATTGGCCGCGCTGATCTCGCTGACGATATGCTGTTCAACCAGGGCGCCATCACTGGCGCGTGCCCCGTATGGAAACACCGCCGGAAGTAGCCGGGAAAAATTGGTTGCCAGAAGCGTGGTCGCCATGCCGCTTGCAACTTCACCGGCGTTGTACCCACCCATGCCATCCGCGAGAATCGCCAAGCCCAGCTTGGCATCGGAAAACACCGCATCCTCGTTGTGCGAGCGGATGCGACCAGGGTCGGTACGCACCGCAAACTCTAGGGCGTCACTCAGCTTCATGCGTTATGCCCATCAGAATTCATGGCTACACTACTCCGCCCAAAGATGCCAGACAGGCACGCAGTTCAGTGGCCATCTCGCTACCCCGCTGATAACGCTGCGTCTCATCCTTACGCAACGCTTTGTCGACAACCTCGGCCACACAAGGCGGAATCGAGGGTGCGATCACACGAATATCCGGATGCGGCTCATTGGCGATCTTGAACATCAACTGTGCCAGCGATTCGCCGGCAAACGGCAGTTGACCGCAGGTCAGCTGGTAAAGCGTCACACCGAGCGAGAAGAGATCGGATCGTCCATCGATCTTTTTTCCAGCCAGCTGTTCCGGCGACATGTACGAGGGCGTGCCCAGCACCATGCCGGTCTTTGTCCGTGAAGAATCGGTAATACGCGCAATACCAAAATCAGTCACCTTCAGTTGGTCGCTCTCGGGCTCATACATCAGGTTCGCCGGCTTGATATCCCGATGGACCACATGCTGGGCGTGTGCATAATCCAACGCATCCGCCACCCGCGCGACGATGGAAAGGACTTTGGGCAATGGCAACAATTGGCCCGGCTTGCTTTGCGGCACCAGATCGCGCCCTTTTAGGAACTCCATCGCAATGTAGGCCAGGTCATGCTCCTCGCCGGCATCGTACATGGTAACGATATTCGGATGGTTGAGCCTGCCAGCGGTCTCCGCTTCACGGAAGAAACGTTGCTTCACATCGGCCAGTTCCTCCTCGTCGAACTCCTGGGCCAGCGCCATGGTCTTGATCGCAACCACCCGGTTGATTTTGGGGTCGCGCCCCTGATAAACCACCCCCATCGCCCCCTTGCCCAGCTCCTTCTCAACCTGATAGCGACCCAGCATCGGCTTCTCAATCTGCCCATCCCCCAGAATCAGCGTGCCAGCGTTGGTCTTGCCTGTCGCCCCCGCCAGCATCACGGTCTCGGACATCTGCTTGGCACGGGCAATACGTTGCGGCAGGTCACGGAAGTTGAGACTGTAGTCAGCCATGTAGCGAAAAACCGCCTCTGCCTTGTTGAACTGGCGTTTGCGCTCATAATCCAGCGCCAGATTGTAGAGGTTTTCCATCAGGCTATCGTCCATCGGGCACTTGCGGAACTTATCGAACGCCATATCGAGCTGTCCCTGCCCCTGAAAAGCCAATCCCAGCATGCGATTCGATTCAGCCGACTCCTGATCCGATCTTGCCTTCCCACGCTCGGTCACCAAAAAACGCTTGGTCGTCAGCAGCAAATGGCCCAGCAATAACAAGCTGGCAGCACTCATCAACTGCACCCAAATTCCGGCACCCAACATGATGCCGAACTGTGCCCCCATCAACGCAACCAGCACGACCAGGGTGGCTCCGGCGGCAGCCGCAGCGTTGAGGCGCGGCAAAATCAGCGCCAGATAAAGGCCAACCACAAGCATGACCCCGGCCGAGCACAGTGCCCCCCAGAATGGTTCGACAAAATAATGCGACTGGAGAATGCTTGAGACGACATGAGCCATGGTCTCAACCGCAGGCGTCCGGGACGACACCGGTGTCACCTGAGTCGAGGCTGCCCCTGAGGCTGTTGCCCCGATCAATACGATCTTTCCGGCATATTTGCTCGCCGGAATTTTGCCGGTCAGTACATCGTAAAAAGAATCCATCTGAAACGGCGGACGACCACCAGCGTCCCCGTAAAACACGGGATGAAGTTGTGTGTCCTGATCGGTCTTCAGGGCCAATTTCCCTACGGAGACCGATTCGCCGGCACGGGCAACGACATCCCCGGGCCCAAGATTCAAGCTGGCAGCTGCAACCATCAAGGACATCGAAGGGTAGACCTTGTCATAGTGACGGAGTAGCAGGGGCTCTGTGCGATAAACACCATCGACATCCGGGTTACCGTTCAGATGCCCAAGGTACAAGGCTTTCGAACCCAATGTTTCAATGGGGACCTGAACACGATCCGTACTCAGATAACGGCCCTCTCCATCACCTTTCCCTGCCTGAACGATACTGCTGGCCACCACATAGGGAGGCTGGGCCTTATCCGGACGGCCTCGCTCGTCGGCAATATCGAACAACATGGGCAGAACGACATTTCCTGCCCTCTCAAGACTGGCGGCGAGTTTGCGATCGGTATTCAGCGCACCTTCCGCCTCTCCCAGTAGCGCCAGTAGCTTTTCCTGCTCAGGACTGGCGGTCCCGCCTTCAGGGACACCTGACGAAACCAGTTCGATCGCTTGCGTGATGTAGCGGTAGCCAGGATCGATTTGCGGCTCGAAATAGAAAATGGTGTTGCCGATCACCTTGGGTTTTGCGACCGCCAGCAGCTCGATCAAACGTGCATGTATGTCGCGCGGCCAGGGCCAGCGGCCGAGATTGGCCAGGCTCAGGTCATCGATGGCGATGATGGCGATCTGGTCGGATGGCTTGCGATCGGCCAGCCCCATCGCCATATCATAGGCCTTGCGTTCGAGGCTCTGCAAAAGCGCGCCGCCGCTGGCAAGCAGCATGACCAACGTCACCAGCGCGCCAAGGAACCAGTCCCTGGACCAGAAACCTGTCTTCTTGGCCATCTTTTCTCCCCGGCAAAACTGCCGTTTCCCTGTTGAATCCGGCGACTTCCGTATTTTTACGCGGACTGAGCAGCCCGGTCAAACCTCAATGCATCGGCAACGCAACGCCAAGGCCATTCTGTTTTGCCACTGCCAGCACCCGCAGGGCAACGGCGAGATCCTGAATGGCCATTCCCTGAGATTCAAACAACGTAATCTCGGCAACATTTTTTCTACCAGCATGGCGCCCGGTTATCACATCGCCCAGTTCAACCAGCTGCCTTGCCTGCAGGCGTCCTTTTTCAAGCAGCGGTAACAGGTCACCCGCCTCGGCCAAGGCGGTTGGCACAGCATCGACGGTCACCAGGTTGCAGCGACGCACCGCCGCCTCGGAGAGCTCTTGCCGGATCAGCGCATTGGATCCAGCCGCATTGACGTGCGCGCCCTCTTCCAGCCACTCGGCATCAAAGAGCGGCTGCGCCGCGGTGGTCACAGTACCGATCAGATCGCTACCACGCACAGTCTCCTCCGCCGACGTTGCCGGCACGACCTCGACCCCGGTTTCATCGGCAAGCCGTGCACAAAATGCGGCGAGCCGCTCGCTACGTCGACTGAATACCTTCACCCGCTCAAGAGGCAAGGCAGCGCAAATTGCCCGCACATGCCCCTCTGCCTGCCAGCCGGCGCCAAACACCCCCGCGACCGCGCTGTCCGGACGGGCGAGCCATTTCGCGGCAACCCCGCTGGCAGCCCCCGTGCGCATCATGCCGAGATAATCCGCCTCGATCATCGCCAGCAGACTACCGCTTGCAGCGTCGAACAAATGAACAAGAAAACGGTTGCCACTGCGGTTGCTTGTATAAGCCTTGTACCCAATGACCCCCTGGGCCGGCAGCGCGCCCTGGAGAATGTGCAGCACCGTCTGCGGCAGACGACTGCGTGCCCGCGGCGTATCGATCGCCTGACCGAGTGCGAGGTCGCGATGCGCCGACTCGACCCCCGCCATGGCCATTTCCACGGTCAACACGGTTTTTACGTCATTTTCGGTAAGGAACAGGGCCATCATTCATCTCCGGAACGTTTGCCAAAATGCAGACATGAAAAAAGCGGGCACATAGCCCGCCTTTTTGAGTATCGAGCGTTGCCCGAAGATTACAGCATAGCCTTCAGCAACTTGGCCATTTCAGACGGGTTGCGCGTCACCTTGAAGCCGCACTCTTCCATGATGGCAAGCTTGGCATCAGCGGTGTCGGCACCGCCAGAGATCAGGGCGCCAGCATGGCCCATGCGCTTACCGGCCGGTGCAGTAACGCCAGCGATGAAGCCGACGATCGGCTTCTTCATGTTGGCCTTGCACCACATGGCAGCTTCGGCTTCGTCCGGACCACCGATTTCGCCGATCATGATGACGGCGTCGGTATCCGGATCATCATTGAAGGCCTTCATGACGTCGATGTGCTTCAGGCCGTTGATCGGGTCGCCACCGATACCGACGGCAGAAGACTGGCCCAGACCCAGTTCGGTCAGCTGGGCAACAGCTTCGTAGGTCAGGGTGCCGGAACGCGAAACCACGCCGATACGACCCTTGCGGTGGATGTGACCCGGCATGATGCCGATCTTCACTTCGTCCGGGGTGATCAGGCCAGGGCAGTTCGGGCCGAGCAGCAGGGTCTTCTTGCCGCCCTTGGCTTCCTTTTCCTTCATCTTGTTGCGCACCATCAGCATGTCGCGGACGGGGATGCCTTCGGTGATGCAGATGGCCAGATCGAGGTCGGCTTCAACGGCTTCCCAGATCGCTGCAGCGGCGCCGGCGGGCGGCACGTAGATGACGGAAACGGTGGCGCCGGTCTGCTTGGCGGCTTCCGAAACGGTGGAGAAGATAGGCACGTCGAAGATCTTCTCGCCAGCCTTCTTCGGGTTCACACCGGCGACGAAGCAGTTCTTGCCGTTTGCGTACTCGATACACTTCTCGGTGTGGAACTGACCGGTCTTGCCCGTGATGCCCTGGGTGATGATCTTGGTGTCTTTATTGATAAAGATGGACATTCAATTGCTCCTTACTTGACCGCGGCAACGATCTTGGTGGCGGCTTCGGCCATGGAATCGGCGGAGATGATCGGCAGACCGGAGTCGGCGAGGATCTTCTTGCCCAGGTCTTCGTTGGTGCCCTTCATGCGGACGACCAGCGGCACGGAGAGGTTAACTTCCTTGGCCGCAGCAACGACGCCGGTGGCGATGGTGTCGCACTTCATGATGCCGCCGAAGATGTTGACCAGAATGCCCTTGACCTTCGGGTTCTTGAGCATGATCTTGAAGGCTTCGGTGACCTTCT
>ERZ1645187.2312-NODE-2312-length-16919-cov-160.318608_pt1 | contig 16919 bp, 14 predicted proteins | sample MGYA00575352_ERZ1645187 | MGnify/ENA primary metagenome ERZ1645187 (study PRJEB40837, sample SAMN11349314) | freshwater sediment metagenome | isolation source: river sediment | host: Sediment | place: India: Wazaribad , New Delhi | collected 2017-02-21 ... | reverse complement strand
ATCCCGAGATCGTCGACATCGACGACGCCAAGCCGATCCCCGGCATCGACTGGCGCCTCGAGGTCAAACGCTCGGAGGCCGCCAAATACGGCGTCTCCGTCGGCACCGTCGGCGCCGCCGTGCAGCTCGTGACCAACGGCCTGAAACTCACCGAATACCGCCCCTCCGACACCACCGATTCGGTCGACATCGTGTTGCGTTACCCGCCCGAGCGGCGCACGCTCGCCACCCTCGACGAACTGCGCGTCAATTCCTCGGCCGGCTCGGTACCGATCGGCAACGTCATGGAGCGCAAGCCGGCGCCGCGCGTCGGACGCCTCAGCCGCGTCGACGGCGAACGGGTACTGACCGTCTCCGCCAACCTGCGCGAAGGCGTCCAGGCCGCCGACATCCAGGCCAAAGTGATCGCCGACGTCGAGAAGGCCGACCTCGGCAGCGGCGTGCGTTTCAAGCTCAAGGGCGAGGACGAGGAACGCCGCAAGGCCTCGGCCTTCCTGTCGAAGGCCTTCGGCACCGCGCTGTTCCTGATCTTCGCCGTGCTGCTCGCCCAGTTCGGCAAGTTCACCTCGGTGGGGCTGGTACTCTCGGCGGTGATCTTCTCGACCATCGGCGTCTTCCTCGGCCTGATGGTGAGCGATCTCTCCTTCTCGGTGGTGATGAGCGGCATCGGCATCATCGCGCTCGCCGGCGTGGTGGTGAACAACAACATCGTGCTGATCGACACCTTCGACCGGCTGATCGCCGAGGGTTGGGAGAAACGCGCCGCGGCGCTCGAGACCTGCCGCGAACGCGCCCGGCCGGTGCTGCTCACCGCGGTCACCGCCATCCTCGGCGTGCTGCCGATCGCCTTCGGCATCAACCCCGACCTGATCCACCACGAGACCACGATCGGCGCGCCCTCGACCCAGTGGTGGATCCACCTGTCGAGCGCCATCGTCTTCGGCCTCGCCTTCGCCACGGTGCTGACCCTGGTCGTCACCCCGTCGATGCTGATGATCTTCGCCCGCAAGCGGAAAGGCGCCCCGCCCTCGGTCGACATGGCGCTGACCGCCCCGACGACGACGCAGTGACCGAGCCGGGCGCCGCATCGCGGCGCCCGCTCACCCTCACCCCGGCGCCGGCCGAGCCGACCCGGGCGGTCGATGTCGTGTGGATCATACCGAGCACACGACGTTTCGACCTCTTCGAAACGTCGTGTGCGAAGGCGAGCCCGAACGGGCGTCGGCCGGTCGGGCCGTGACGCGGATGAAATTCGGACGAGTCCGAATTTCATCCGCCCGGTATCAGTCGATCAGGGCGCGGCGCAGCGCTTCGGCCACCGCCTGGGTGCGGTTGACCGCCCCGAGCTTGCGGGTGGCCGAGGCGATGTAGCCGTCGATGGTGTTCGGCGAGATCTCCAGAATGGCGGCGATCTCCCAGGTCGTCTTGCCGGCCGCGGTCCATTGCAGGCATTCGCGCTCGCGCCGGCTGAGCAGCGGACGCTCGGGGGCCCGGCGCGGTGCCGCGACACATCCGGCGAGCCGCTCCGCCGCCGCCGCCGCGACCATCCGCAGCGTTTCGATCTCCGACGCGGACGGTTCGCCGCCGCGGTTCAGCGGGACGATCATCCAGCGGTCCGACGACCGATCGGGCTCTCCGGCCGCCGCGAGCACGACCCGCTCCAACCTGAAGCGGCCGGCCACCGCGCGCGGAGGCTCCACCGCCCCGGCGACGTCCGGGCCGGCAGCGACCGCTGCGCCGACATCGAATGCCGCTGTGATCGCGCGAGACCGTGTCACGTTCCGCCGAAGACCTCCCGTCCACTGCCCGTTCGGTCCCGAAGAGCCGTTCGTGGCCCGAACTCGCAGAGGAATTCGGTTTCTCTCATGTATCTGGGACGATACCCCACCTCGAGGGAGCGTCAACGTCACCGGGTCGCGCTCGAGACCCGATCGAGCCCTCGCACGCAATCTTCGTGACGCCGCTGTAACGCCTGACCGACGGCCTTTCAGAAAAACGTGATCACCGTCGAGGTTTCGCCACGATCCGGTCAAGCGCGGGCCACGTTGGGGGGTGAAGCTGCAACCATCGCAACGGACGGTCCGGTCCGAGGCGGGAGAGCCGGAAACCCGAGCCCCCCCAAGCCCCTCCGGCCCCTTCCCCAGACCGGACCTCCGAGCGATCGACGGCACCCCGCCCCCCCCTTTCGAGGGTGTCGTTCGTCCCGGAATGAATGTGACATCCCCCCGATCCGCGCGACCCGCTGCCTCCCCCCCGGCAGCGGGTTTCGTGTTTTCGGGCGCCGTCACGGCCGCTCGGCGAGCCACAGATCGAGGAAGCGGTCGAGCCACAGGCGGTTGCGGTCGCCGTGGCGCAACTGGCCTTCGAAATGGCGATGTCGCGGCTGCGCCCCGGGGCTCTCGAGCCGCCCGGCGCCGTGGACCGTCCAGCGGTGCATCATCGCCGGCGTCATCTCCGGATGGAACTGCACCCCGTAGGCGCGCTCGCCCACCGCGATCGCCTGATGAGGGAAACGCTCGCCGGTCGCCAGCAGGCGCGCGCCGGTCGGCACCTCGAACCCTTCGCGATGCCAGTGATAGACCCGACCCGGCCAGGACGGCAGGTCCCGTCCCTGCGCCGTCGGTTCGATCGGATACCAGCCGATCTCGACCTCCCCGTGCGGATGCGGGGCCACCCGCCCGCCGAGATGGCGGGCCAACATCTGCGCCCCGAGGCAGATGCCGAGGTAGGGCTTCTCCTCGCGGAGCGCCACGCCGATCCAATCGATCTCGCGGCGGATCCAATCGTCGTCGTCGTTGGCGCTCATCGGCCCGCCGAAGATCACCGCACCGGCATGGTCGGCGAGGGTCTCGGGCAGCGGACCGCCGTAACGCGGCCGGCGGATGTCGAGCCCGTGGCCGCGCCGGCGCGGCGCCGACGCGCCCGGGGCTGGAGGTGTCCTGATGCAGCACCAGCAGGACGGGCCGGGGACGATCGCGGGTCATCGGCGCGACCCCAGCGGAGCGCGGGAACCGACGCCGGCCGCGATCGGGCCACGCCCGTGACGCCCCCTCACCGCTCGTCGTCCGCAGCACGGAGCGCCGCCGCCTCGTGCTCGGCCTCGACCTCCTTGCGCAGAATCATCCGATCGCGCGGCTCGATGCCGAGCAGATCGGCGATGCGCCACACCACGTCGTCCTCGAATTCGTGGATCTCGCCGTCGGCCAGCGCGATGTCCCACAGCGACCGCATCACGTCGAGCCGCTCGGCCATCGGCAGACGCCGTTGCAGCCCGGCGGTGAAGGTCATCAGATCGGCGGTCTCGAGCTCGGCGGCGCGGCCGGCTTCCGCCAGCGCCTGCGCCTCGCCGAGCGGCAGCTCGAACCGCCGCGCCAGTTCCTCGATCCACCGCGTCTTCTCGTGCGGCGTCACCGCCCCGTCGACCGCGACGACGTGGAACATCAGCGCCGCCACCGCCAGACGCGGGTCGTCCAACTCGAAGACCTTCTCCGGCCGGCGATCGAGGAGGTCGGCGAAGAGGCGTTTCAGGCTGGTCAGCATGCCGGCACCCGGTTCGAGCCTCGCCCCTTCGGCGAAGCCGTCGCGATCGACTATCGCAAATGACGCGGCGGAACACCACTCGACCTCCGGCGGTGCGCGCCGTTGCGGTGCCCGGTCGAGGCTCTATAGTCGGACGCGGCCCCGGAGAACGACGACGAGGAGGAGGACGGCCATGGGACTGCGACGGCTGTTCGACCTGATCGACGCCCGACGCGACGAGCTGACGGCGCTGACCTGCGATCTCGTCCGCTTCCCGACCGTCAACCCCCCCGGCGAAGCCTACGAGCCCTGCGCCCGCTTCATCGGCGACCGCCTCGCCGCCCGCGGCTTCGCCGTCGACTACCTCCGCGCCCTCGGCGCTCCGGGCGACGGCGACGCCCATCCGCGCGTCAACGTCGTCGCCCGCCGCGAAGGCACCCGCCCCGGCCCCTGCGTCCACTTCAACGGCCACATCGACGTGGTCGAGGCCGGTCACGGCTGGACCGTCGAGCCCTTCGCCGGGGTGGTGCGCGACGGCCGCGTCTGGGGCCGCGGCACCGCCGACATGAAGGGCGGCCTCGCCGCGGCGATCGTCGCGGTCGAAGCGATCCTCGACGCCGGCATCGACTTTCCGGGCGCGATCGAGATCTCCGGCACCGTCGACGAGGAATCCGGCGGCTTCGGCGGCCTCGCCCATCTCGCCCGCGACGGCTGGTTCGCCCGGGTCGATCACGTCGTCATCCCCGAACCGCTCGACGTCGATCGCGTCTGCCTCGGCCATCGCGGCGTCTGGTGGGCCGAGGTGGAGGTGAAGGGCCGCATCGGCCACGGCTCGATGCCGTTCCTCGGCGTAGGTGCCATCCGCGGCATGGCCGACTTCCTCGCCCTGATCGAGACCGAGCTGATGCCGAAGCTCGCCGAACGCCGCACCCGCATGCCCTGCGTGCCCGACGGCGCGCGCACCGCCACCCTCAACCTCAATTCGATCCACGGCGGCCTCGCCGAGAGCGCCGACGACGCCCTGCCCGCCCCGGTGGTCGCCGATTCGTGCCGCCTCGTCCTCGATCGCCGTTGGCTGGTCGAGGAAGACCGCGCCGCGGTGCGCGCCGAGGTGATCGAACTGCTCGAACGGATGAAGGCGAAGACCGCCGGCCTCGACTACGCCGTCCGCGACCTGATGAGCTTCGAGCCGACCATGACCGAGCCCGACGCACCCGTCGTGCGCGCCCTCGATCACTGGATCCACAGGGTGCTCGACCGCCCGGCGACCCACGTCGCCTCGCCCGGCACCTACGACCAGAAGCACCTCGCCCGCCTCGCCCCCGGCCTCGCCTGCGTCGCCTACGGCCCCGGCGAACTCGACCTCGCCCATCAGCCCGACGAGTGGGTCTCGATCGACGACATGGTCGCCTCGGCCAAGATCATGGCGGCGACGGCGCTGACCCTGCTCGGGGTGGACGTCGAGGCGGGGTGAGGCTCACTCCACCACCGTGAACTCCGCCCGGTTCTCGGTGTCCGAATGCGGCCCGACGAAGACCTCGAAGCGGCCCGGCTCGACCCGATACCGCCCCTGGTCGTCGTGGAAGCCGAGATCGGCGACCGGAACCGTGAGCCGCACCTCGCGGCTCTCGCCCGGCGCCAGCTCGACCATGGCGAAGGCCTTCAGCTCCCGCCGCGGCCGCGACCGCGAGGCGAGCACGTCGTGGACGTAGAGCTGGACGCTCTCGCGGCCCCGGCGCGTGCCCGTGTTGGTCACCGTCGTCGTCACCTCGACCGTGTCGGCGAGCCCAACCCGCTCGCGTGCCGGCTTCGGCGCCGACATCGCGAAGCTGGTGTAGGAGAGGCCGAAGCCGAAGGGGAAGAGCGGCGTGATCTCCTCGTCGACGTAGCGGGTGGCGAGTTCGTCGCCCGGCTTCCACGGCCGCCCGGTCGGCAGCCGGTCGTAGGAGATCGGCACCTGACCGACCGCCCGCGGCATCGACATCGGCAGCCGCCCCGACGGATCGGCATCGCCGAGGATCAGGTCGGCGAGCCCCGCCCCGCCCATCGTCCCCGGCGAATAGGCCCACAGCATCGCCGCGACCTTGGGCAGCGCGTCGCGCAGCACCATCGGCCGCCCGGCGAAGACGACGAGCACGATCGGCTTGCCGGTCGCCGCCAGCCGGTCGAGCAACGCCTGTTGATGGTTGGGCAGGCCGAGACGGGTGCGCGAGGTCGACTCCGCCGTCATCCACCACGGCTCGCCCAGCACCGCGACGACGAGATCGGCCGCCTTCGCCGTCTTCACCGCCGCTTCGAACCCTTCGGTCGACCGGCAGGCGTCGTCGCACCCGGCCGCGAACGTGACCCGGCTGCCCTTGACCCCGAGCCGGCCACGCAATTCGTCGAGGAGCAGCGGCACTTCGTCGCGCCGCCCGAGCGCGCCCCAGGCCCCCATGTGGTCGCCGGCGTCGGCCGCCATGGCGCCGATCACCGCGATCCGCTTCGGTGGCGTCGCCAGCGGCAGGACGGCGCGGTCGTTCTTCAGCAACACCGCCGAACGCCGCGCCACGTCGCGCGCCGCCTCGCGGATCTCCGGCGTGGCGAGCGCCGCCTCCGCCGCCTGCGGATCGATCCGCCGCCGCTTCGTCGCCTCGTCGAACAGCCCGAGCCGGAACTTGACCCGGAGCACCCGCCCCGCCGCCTCGTCGATCCGCGCCTCCGGCACCCGTCCCTCGCGCACCAGAGAGACGAGATGCTCGCGATAGAGCCCGCTCGCCATGTCCATGTCGACGCCGGCCTCGACCGCCTTGGCCACGGCCTCGCGCTCGTCCGCCGCCACCCCGTGCTTGACCAGTTCGCGCACCGCGTCCCAATCGGACATGACGATGCCGTCGAAACCCCAGTCCTTGCGCAGGATGTCGATCAGCGTGTGCGGATTGGCGGTGCCCGGCACGCCGTTGAGCGTGTTGAACGACGCCATCACCACCTGCGCTCCGGCCTCGATGCCGGCCTTGAACGGCGGCAGATAGAGGTCGCGCAGCCGCGATTCGGAGAGATCGACGGCGTTGTAGTCGCGCCCCGATTCGGCCGCGCCGTAGCCGACGAAGTGCTTCAGCGTCGCCGCCAGCCCCCCCGCCGTGAGCCCCCGCACCGTCGCCGCGGCGAAGCGGCGGGCGAGGAACGGATCTTCCCCCGGCCCCTCCACCACCCGCCCCCAGCGCGCGTCGCGCGACAGGTCGAGCATCGGCCCGAGGTTGAGCGTCAGCCCCTGCGCCGAGCCCTCGCGCGCCGTGTGGAAGCCGGCGGCCTCCATCGCCGTCTCGTCGAAGGTGGCGGCGACGCCGAGCGGCATCGGAAAGATGCGTGCGGTAGCCGTGGATCAGATCGCGCGAGAACAGCAGCGGAATGCCGTGACGCACCGCATGGGCGCGGTCGCGGATCTTCGCCGTGGTCGCCGCCTCGTCCATGTTGGAGAGGATGCCCAGCACCCCGTCGTCGACCTCCGCCATGTCGAAGTCCGGCGACCAGCCGCCGAGGATCATCTGCCCGACCTTCTCCTCGAGGCTCATCCGCCCGATGAGATCGGCGACCTTCGCCTCGACCCCGGGATCGCCGGGCGGCGGCGCATCCGCGGCCGTGGCGAGGCTCGGCGCGAGGAGGAGGGCGAGGGCGGCGAGAGAACGGGCGAGGACCTTCATGGCGGCGGCGGCGTCTTCCGGTTCGGGGAGGGCGCACCATCGCCCGCCGCGGCGATCGGGTCAAACCGGCCCGCGCGCGCCCCTCCGCCCCTCCGCTTGCGCGCGATGCGGAACGATGGTCTCTTGCGCAGCGTCGGAAGTGCCGCGGATCGGCGAGATTCGCGTGCGGAAGAGGCGTGGCCGCCCGGCCGGCGCCCGACCGACCCGGGGGGCGACGACGAGAGGATGCCCATGGCGGCCCGCAAGATACTGATCTGCGACGACGATCGCGACCTGCGCGAGGCGTTGGTCGAACAGCTCTCGCTCTACGAAGAATTCGAGACCCGCGACACCGACGGCGCCACCAAGGCGATCGCCATGGCGCGGGCCGAGCCGGTCGATCTCCTGATCATGGACGTCGGCCTGCCCGAGATGGACGGTCGCGAGGCCGTGAAGCTCCTGCGCAAGGGCGGCTTCAAGGCGCCGATCATCATGCTGACCGGCCACGACACCGAGTCCGACACGATCCTCGGCCTGGAGGCCGGCGCCAACGACTACGTCACCAAGCCGTTCAAGTTCGCCGTCCTGCTCGCCCGCATCCGCGCCCACCTGCGCCAGCACGAGCAGACCGAGGACGCCGTCTTCTCCATCGGCCGCTACACCTTCCGCCCCTCGACCAAGCTGATGGTCGACGAGCGCGGCTCCAAGGTGCGGCTGACCGAGAAGGAGACCGCCATCCTCAAGTACCTCTACCGCGCCGGCGAGCGCCCGGTGACCCGCGAGGTGCTGCTGCACGAGGTCTGGGGCTACAACTCCGGCGTCACCACCCACACGCTCGAGACCCACATCTATCGCCTGCGCCAGAAGATCGAACGCGATCCCTCCGCCGCCGAGCTGCTGGTCACCGAGGCCGGCGGCTACAAGCTGGTGCCCTGAACCCGGGACGGCGCCCGCCGCCCCGTCGCCCGCCGCGGCCGCCAGGCCCCCGGGCACGCGCAAGACCGAAGCCGCACGGAGTCCCGACCCTCGGCGCGGCGGTTCCGTTTCGAAGATCGGGCGCCGAGGTTCCTTCCCCCCGATCGAGATCGAATTCGTCCGATTTCGATCGGTCCGCGTGGTCCGACACGGAAACCTCCGCGGCGGGCTCCGAGACGGGACGGAACGAGGACAGGACGGACCATATACCGAGCTCACGAAGTTTCGACTTTTCGAAACTCCGTGAGCGAAGGCAAGCCCGAACGGGCGTCGGCCGGTCGGGCCGCAACGCTCACGACGTTCGGACGAGTCCGAATTTCGTGAGCCCGGTACATTTCGGGCTTCCGAGCCCGAGAGAAGCGCCCGGCCCGCTCTTGCCGTCTCTTCGCCCCAGAAGGGCGGAGGGCCGGACGCGAGCGCCTTCGGACATCCCGTGTCGAGACCGGTCGACCCATCGTGAGTGCAGCATGACCCTCGAACGCGACATCGAACTCCTGAAGAGCGTCCCCTTCTTCGCCGGGATCCCGGCGGAGCCGCTGAAGCTCATCGCCTTCTCCGCCGACAGCCGCGAGGTCCCCGACGGCCGCTTCCTCTTCACCGCCGGCGATCCGGCGGAAGGCGGCTTCGTCGTGGTCGAGGGCCGCATCGATCTCGTCGACGAAACCGCCCGCCCGCCGAAGGTGCTGGAACGCCTCGGCCCCGGCGCGCTGATCGGCGAACTGGCCCTGATCGTCGAGACCCGCCGCCCGGCGACGGCGCTCGCCGTCGGCCGCGCCCGCGTCCTCGCCGTCCGCCGCTCCCTCTTCCGCCGCATGCTCGACGAATACCCCGAGATCGCCGTGACCTTGCGCGACCGCATCGCCGAGCGCCTCACGGCGCTGGCCCCGGAGATCGGGCGGATCAAGGATCTGATGGAGGGCGGGGAGAGACGATGATGGGGGCTGCAGTTGCACCTGAAGGGGACACTCAACCCATCGAGCCTTCCGGTTGGCCCGGCACCGTTCAGTCATGCATGATTGGCATGGGGAGAATGAGACCCCAACTCAATAAAATCAGAAGTATTTAATCTTGAAGTCGAAGCCTATAGCCCGTTTATTTCTTTCAAAATCATAAGATCCTCGCGGAGCTGTTCGCCCATCTTGGATGTGTAAATGCGGGCAATCTTCCCGTCATTCTGGCGATCGATGATCTTCTTCAGGTCGGATTGGCGAGCATTCCAGGTTGTTCCATCGGTGACAAACAACAAAGCTGTATCGTGGCGCTTCGCATCGATGATCGCATCGAGATCGCCGATAATATCACTCATTTTTGAGCCTGTGGCGCCGTAACCCTTCGATTCGATCGACGATACGCGGTTGCTCTTTGCTTGGAATAGCGAAATCACATTTAGCACTTTTGCTGCCGGAACCAACAAATGTACAGCGGGCTTCGTAAGCGCCTCGAAAAACGTCCTTGACGAACGCTTCAGTAAAATCCTCCAAACCTCGACCACGTTTTTGGCCCGAAATGGCCGACCCACGACCAGAACGTAGCCTTTCCACCAGAATATCGCTCCAAACGGGTGCAGAGTTCACGGCGGCGGCCATCGCGGTAGACAGGCCCAATTTCGTCAAGGCGTTCAGGTAAAGCTCGGGATCGCTCTTGAAACGTTTCACACCTGTCCCGCCGGTCGGAAGCATACGTTTCAGTTCAGCCTCCATGGCGTCCTTTGACAGACCGAGAAATAGGCGCGCGCAGAGAATTCCTTCAATGAACCCATCCTCGAGCAGGCGACGGATATCGTCCATGTCATAAGATTGCTTTTTGGGAAGTGCGGCAAGCTGTGCGATGGCATTTGCAGCGACGTCATCGAGCCAGTCCACGTCGAGTGGCGACAAGCTCGTGAGCACCTCCTCAAGGCTCTGGTAGACGACTTTCATCTCAAACGCCTACGATCAAATATTCAGTTGTTGAGGCCCGCTCCACCGCGCCATGAGTGCCAAAGTGATATCGATGTGGCTTCTCAAAAACTCGAATATCTTTCTTATATTTCCTCATTAGAGCTTCAATGACATCGAGGTCTGGAAAGCCATTAGAGCTGTATGATAAGACAATTTTACTACCAGAGAAGCGGTAAAATAATCTATCAAAAGCTTCTACCGCCGTTCGGCGATAGCTGAATGGTGTAAATTTCTTAGCGATTTTTCGAACTTTTGTTGTTTCATCAACAGCCATACCTTGCCAATAGCAGGATAGACCTTCAAGAAAATGATATCGCTTAATGTAGCAATTGTCGTCGGAGCGAGGAACATAGGGTGGATCGAGATACACCAGATCAACCTTGCGCGTGGATAGGTCGAAGACATCTGATCTACTCACACGGTTCTTTCGCCCATTATCGAAGACAGCAGCGTTGAACACCTCGATCTGCTCTAGAAAGTGCTCCTCAAGAGACAAGCGAAGGTCACGGCGACCATCGTCATAGCGGGATAAGTCACCCGAAACAGTGAAGACCCCGCGCGGCTGTTTCTTCAAACAGGAGCGAAATAGGGCGGAGAAGGCGACGGCTTGCTCATGCGAATCCTCAACCTGACGGATATTCGCTGAAACACGATCTAAAAACGCGAGATCTTCTTGCGTAAAAAATATGCCCTTGAAGGTATCCTGAATAAAATTCAGATGGTGGGTGCCCCCGTCCAGGAGCTGCTTGATCGTCCGCCGCTCTACACGTCGACTGCTATTCTCAATCGTCGCTCTAGCGATCAGGCTGGTGAAGGACAGAAAGTCGGACGCGATCACACGCTTTCCCATCGCCTTCATGAGGTAGCCTACGCAGCCGGTGCCGCTGAAGGGATCCATTGCGGATTCAAAGTCCTGCGTCTGAAGGACGCTGTGAATCCACGGCAGAAGACGCTTCTTGGAGCCCATATACCGGAGCTCTGGATAGCGTATCGCCAGTTCGGGAACATCTGCGCGGATAGGTGGCTGCACCACCCGTTTCAAGGGGAGAATCTGCGGCGGCTCGAGGGCATCGCGAGGGGCAAATCGGCTCATGGATATGACACTACCCCAGGCGCATGAGATGCGGAAGCAAAAAACACTACCGAGGATTGAAATGCATCGATATTGGCAAACCTTACGCGAACCCCGATGGCTGCCCTCCCTCACCCCCTCCCCCACTTCTCCTCGATATACGCCGCCACCATCGACTTGAACTCCGCCGCGATCCCAGCCCCCTTCAGTGTCGCGACCTTCTTGCCGTCGACGAAGACCGGGGCGGAGGGGGTCTCGCCGGTGCCGGGGAGCGAGATGCCGATGTTCGCGTGCTTCGATTCGCCGGGGCCGTTGACGATGCAGCCCATCACCGCCACCTCGAGCGCCTCGACGCCCGGGTATTTCCCCCGCCACTCCGGCATCGACTCGCGGATGTGGGTCTGGATGTCGTGGGCGAGTTCCTGGAACACCGTCGAGGTGGTGCGCCCGCAGCCGGGGCAGGCGGCGACGATCGGCGCGAAGCTGCGCAGGCCCATGGTCTGGAGCAGTTCCTGCGCCGCGATCACCTCCTTCGTCCGGTCGCCGCCGGGCTCGGGGGTGAGCGAATAGCGGATCGTGTCGCCGATCCCCTGCTGCAACAGGATGCCGAGCGCCGCGGACGAGGCGACCAGCCCCTTCGAGCCCATCCCCGCCTCGGTCAGCCCGAGATGGAGGGCGTAAGGCGAGCGCGCCGCGATCTCGCAGGAGACCTTCACCAGATCCTGGATCTGGCTGACCTTGGCCGAGACGACGATCTTGTCGCGCGAAAGGCCGATCTCCTCGGCCAGTTCCGCCGAGAGCACCGCCGACTGCACCATCGCCTCGTGCATCACCTCGCGCGCGGTGAGCGGCGCGCCTTGCGCCGTGTTCTCGTCCATCAGCCGGGTGAGAAGCTCCTGATCGAGCGAGCCCCAGTTGACGCCGATGCGCACCGGTTTGCCGTGGCGGATCGCCGTCTCGACGATCGCCGCGAATTGGCGGTCGCGCTTGTCCTTGAAGCCGACGTTGCCGGGGTTGATGCGATACTTCGCCAGCGCCACCGCGCAGGCCGGATGATCGGCGAGCAGCTTGTGGCCGATGTAGTGGAAGTCGCCGACCAGCGGCACCGGGACGCCCCAGGCATCGAGCCGGTCGCGGATCTTCGGCACGGCGGCCGCCGCCTCGTCGCGATCGACGGTGATGCGCACCAGTTCCGACCCGGCCCGGGCGAGCGAGCGCACCTGCTCGGCGGTGGAGAGCACGTCGGCCGTGTCGGTGTTGGTCATCGACTGCACGACGATCGGCGCCCCGCCGCCGATCTTCACCCCGCCGACGTCGACGGCGACCGAGGGACGGCGGGTGAGCGGCGTGGCGAGCGGATACATCGCGGAGTTCCTCGTGTGGCGGTCGAGCGGCGGGTCCGATCGCCCGTCGTGGGCGAGAGCGGATTGCATCGCGCGGAGGGATGCGACAGGCTCGGCGACGTGGTTCGCCGCATCGCCCGTCCGTCCCGTCTCTAACGGAAAATGGTTCGCATGTCCTCCTCCGGCAATTCGTCCGGCCTCGTCGCCGGCCTCGCTCGCCTGCTGCACGGTTCGATCGCGCCGAGCCTGGTGCTGATCTACGCGGTCCTCGTGCTCGCCTTCGGCGCGCGGCTGGCGGCGATGCCGGTCGTCGGGATGATCCATCCCCTACTCGAGTTGGTGATGCTGATGGCGGCGGTGGCGATCGCCGTCCATCACGCCGAGGCCATCGCTCATGCCCTGGGCGAACCCTACGGCACCCTGGTGTTGACCATGGCGGTGACGGTGATCGAGTGCTCGCTGATTCTGGCGGTGATGTCGTCCGGCAAGGGCAATCCGGCGCTCGCCCGCGACACCGTCTTTTCGGTGATCATGCTGGTGATGAACGGGCTGGTCGGGGCCTGCTTCCTCATCGGCGGGTTGAAATGGGGCGAACAGACTTTCCGCGCCACCAGCGCCCGCGCCTATCTGATGGTGCTCCTTCCCTTCGGCGTGCTCACCATGGTGCTGCCGGGCTTCACCACCTCGGCCACCGGCCCCTATTACTCACCGGCGCAGATCGTCTTCGTCTCCCTGATCACCCTCGCCCTCTACGCCATCTTCCTCTACGTGCAGACGGTGCGTCACCGCGTCTTCTTCGACGTCGAAGACGCTCCCGCGGCGAGCGCCGACGAGGCACGGCCGCAGACGTCGACCTACGTCCTGCTGATGGTCGCGCTCGTCGCCATCGTGCTCCTCGCCAAGAGTTTCGCGCCCTCGATCGAAGCCGCGGTGACGGCGACCGGAGCGCCGCAGAGCGTCGTCGGCGTGCTGGTGGCGCTGCTGGTGTTGTTGCCCGAGAGCGTCGCGGCGATCCAGGCGGCTCGCGCCAATCAACTCCAGCGCAGCGTCAATCTGGCGCTGGGCTCGTCGTTGGCGACGATCGGTCTCACTTTTCCGGCCGTCGGTTTCCTGTCGCTGGCGATCGGCGAACCGCTGGTGCTGGGGCTCGGACCGACGGAAATGATCCTCCTCGCCCTCACCCTGACCGTCGGCATGGTGACGACGACCGGCGGGCGGACCAACATCCTCTCGGGCTCGGTCCACCTCGTCCTCTTCGCCACCTTCCTGTTCCTGATCTTCGTGCCCTGACGCCGCCGTCTCGCGGTCACTTCCGGCTGGCCCCGCCCGGCATCAGCAGGCCGGCCACCGCCCCGAGCGCGGTGGAGCCGATCGCCACCAGGAACTCCGGCACCTTCAGTTCGACGTCGCCGGTGACGTTGAACCACTTCCAACCGACGACGCAGACGACGATCAGCACCACCGCCGACAACGCCGCCACCGCCGTACGATAGGTCACCTTGTCCTCGTTGGGGGGAACCGGCGGGTTCTCCTTCTTGGTGCGGGCGACCGCCTTGCGCAGTGCGGCCTGCGGATCGGTGCGGAACTCCTCGGCGAGATCCCTGTCGTGCTCGAGGTGCGTCGTGAGCTTGTCGAGCAGCCGATATTCCAGGGTTTCGAACATGGGTGCGACCCTCCCGTCTCCGCGGAGGCCGCCGGCCGGCGAGCGGTCGCGACCTCCGGTGGATGACATATGGGGATGCCACCCGTCCTTCGCCGCTTCGGAACATGACGGACCCGCCGTCGCGCCCTTGCGCCGGCTCCGGTTATGGCTAGAGTGCCGGCCGAATTTCGCCCTTTCCCTCCACACGATGCCTCGGGGACCGCACATGGCCGCGAACGACGTCAAGAAGGTGGTGCTGGCCTATTCCGGTGGCCTCGACACCTCGATCATCCTCAAGTGGCTGCAGGTCACCTACGGCTGCGAAGTCGTGACCTTCACCGCCGATCTCGGCCAGGGCGAGGAGCTCGAGCCGGCGCGCAAGAAGGCCGAGATGCTCGGCATCAAGGAGATCTTCATCGACGATCTGCGCGAGGAGTTCGTCCGCGACTTCGTCTTCCCGATGTTCCGCGCCAACGCCCAGTACGAGGGCGACTATCTGCTCGGCACCTCGATCGCCCGGCCGCTGATCGCCAAGCGCCAGATCGAGATCGCCCGTCAGGTCGGCGCCGACGCCGTCTGCCACGGCGCCACCGGCAAGGGCAACGATCAGGTCCGCTTCGAGCTCGGCTACTACGCGCTCGAGCCGGACATCAAGATCATCGCCCCCTGGCGCGAATGGGACTTCAAGTCGCGCGAGGCGCTGATCGACTTCGCCGAGAAGCACCAGATCCAGATCGCCAAGGACAAGCGCGGCGAAGCCCCCTTCTCGGTCGACGCCAACCTGCTGCACTCCTCGTCGGAAGGTAAGGTGCTCGAGGATCCGTGGGTCGAGCCGCCGGAATACGTCCACATGCGGACGATCTCGCCCAAGGAAGCCCCGGACGTGGCGACCGAGATCGTCGTCCGCTTCGAAAAGGGCGACGCGGTGGCGATCGACGGCGTCGAGATGTCGCCCGCGACCCTGCTGACCAAGCTCAACGAGCTGGGCAAGGCCAACGGCATCGGCCGTCTCGACCTGGTCGAGAACCGCTTCGTCGGCATGAAGTCGCGCGGCGTCTACGAGACCCCGGGCGGCACCATCCTGCTCGCCGCCCATCGCGGCATCGAGTCCATCACCCTCGACCGCGGCGCCGCTCACCTCAAGGACGAGCTGATGCCGCGCTACGCCGAGCTGATCTACAACGGCTTCTGGTTCTCGCCGGAGCGCGAGATGCTGCAGGCGCTGATCGACAAGTGCCAGGAGGCGGTCACCGGCGAGGTGCGGCTCGAGCTCTACAAGGGCAACGTCCGCGTCACCGGCCGCCGCTCGCCCTGGTCGCTCTACGACCAGGAGCTGGTCACCTTCGAGGAAGGCAAGGTCGCCTACGACCACCGCGACGCCGCCGGCTTCATCAAGCTCAACGCCCTGCGCCTCAGGACGCTCGGCCGCCGCAAGAACCGCCTCGGCGCCTGATCCGGGCTGAGCGGAAACGGAAAAAGGGCGGCGACCGTAGGGTCCGCCGCCCTTTTCACGTCCGGGCAGCGGTTCGGCCGGCGGTCAGCTCCGCCGCCACAGTCCGGCCGCGACCGCGATCGCCAACATCGTCGGCAGCACCACCTTCAGCCCCGTCACCGGATCGGCGAAGGCCGTGGCGGAGACACCGCCGAGGAATCCGGCTCCCATCTGCAGAAAGCCCATCAGCGCCGAGGCCGAGCCCGCCGTCGCGGCGAAGGGAGCGAGCGCCGCGGTGGTGAGCGGCGGGATGACCAGCGCCATGGCGAAGGCGAAGACGCCGACCGGGATCATCACCGCGACATAGCTCGCCGGCCACAACAGCCCGATCGCCAACGTCGCCGCCGCCCCGCAGAAGGAGAGGACGAGCCCCGGCACCACCATCCGATCCGCCGACACCACCGCCATCAGCCGCCGGGCGAAGAGACCGCCGGCGAAGAACGACCCGGTCTGCGCCAGCATGCCGACGCCGAAGGCGGTGGGCGTGAGCCCGACCCGGTCGATCAGCACGAAGGGCAGCATGGTGCCGAGCGAATAGATCGGCCCGACCGAGAAGGAGATGGCGAGCGCCGGAGCGAGGAAGCGCCGGTCGCCGAGGAGGCTGCGATAGGTCGCGAGCACCCGGCCGGGTCGGGCGAGCGCCGGATCGGGCGTCCGATTGGTCTCCGGCAGGGCGAAATACACGGCGGCGAGCGCACCGGCTCCGAACACCGTCATGGCGACGAACACCGCGTGCCAGCCGAGCGTCTGGGAGAGCAGACCGCCGATGGTCGGCGCGATCGCCGGCCCGACCGCCAGCACGATGCCGATGGCGTTCATCACCCGGGCCGACTCCTGCCCGGTGAAGAGATCGCGCACCACCGCCCGGCTGATCGCCACCCCGACCGCCGCGCCGACGCCCTGGACGAGCCGCGCCGCGATCAACACCTCGACCGTGCCGGCGAGGCTCGCCGCGACGCCGGCCACGGTGTAGAGCGCCAGGAAGGCGAAGGCGATCGGCCGCCGGCCGTAGGCGTCGGAGAGCGGCCCGCACACCAGCTGCGCCAGGGCGAAACCGGCGAAATAAGCGGAGAGCGACAGCTTGATCGTCGCCATGGTGGTGCCGAGCGCCGTGACCAGCGCCGGCATCGCCGGGGTGTAGAGCGCCATCGAAACCGAGGCGATGGCGGTGAGCAGCCCGCCGATGATGGTGGCACGCGCCGGCGACACCGCCGGCCGGGTGATCTCGCTCATGTCCGCCCCTCCCCACCGTCGAAGCCGGCGAGATTGGCGCGGAC
>ERZ1645187.2311-NODE-2311-length-16921-cov-14.425175_pt1 | contig 16921 bp, 14 predicted proteins | sample MGYA00575352_ERZ1645187 | MGnify/ENA primary metagenome ERZ1645187 (study PRJEB40837, sample SAMN11349314) | freshwater sediment metagenome | isolation source: river sediment | host: Sediment | place: India: Wazaribad , New Delhi | collected 2017-02-21 ... | reverse complement strand
TCCGTCGAAACGTATTAAATCGGCAACTGAAATAGAAATTGTGTCATTGATGCCGAAGTGTGAGATTTATTACACCACCGATGGGTCGCAACCAAGCTCATTGTCAACGCATTATACAAAGGCGTTTAATGTTGATGAGTCAATGACTATCAAAGCCGTAGCTGTGAAAGATGGTTTTGCACCGAGCAATGTTGCTGAAGCAATGATTGTTAAAATCAATACGGATTACTCAATTCAACTTGCTCATCCTTATCATCCGAACTACAGTGGTGGATCGGCCGATGCCCTCATTGACGGAATCAGGGGAACAGAAAACTGGCGTCTTGGCGGATGGCAAGGCTTTCAGGGAACGAATCTTGAAGCTGTTGTTGATTTAGGTAAAACACAGAAAGTCAATAAATTGACAATGGGATTCCTGCAGGATGTCCGCTCCTGGATTTGGATGCCGACTTATGTTGAGTTTTATGGTTCGATGGATGGGGTGTTATATTTCAAGATTGCGAAACTTACACATGATGTTCCATCTGATTTGACCGGGATCCACACACGGGATTTAGAGACAATTGTTGGTCGAAACCTGCGCTACATTAAAGTTCATGCAAAGAATTTCGGGAAAATTCCGGACTGGCATCCCGGGGCAGGACATGATGCGTATATCTTCGCTGATGAAATAATAATCAAATGACGAATGCAAGAAGTAAATGATTAAAAATCATCTTCTTCACGAGAAATGGCAGCATTTCCGGACGTCGGATCGTCCGATTCAACGCAGGGAAAATCTATTTGTGCATCAGTGACCGGCCGTTCAAAGTCGTCTTTGCGTATGTTCAGAACCGGGTCGTTATACACTTTTTGCATATATAATGCCCAGATCGGGAGGGCCATATTGGCGCCTTGCCCAAGCTTTATTGACCTGAAATGTGCAGCACGGTCTTCGGCACCGGTCCAAACACCGGTGGTAATTTCGGGGGTCAATCCCATAAACCATCCATCCGACTGATTTTGTGTTGTGCCGGTTTTGCCTGCAATAGGATTGCGCATATCGTATTTGGACCGAAGTCTTACACCTGTTCCGCTTTCAACCACACCTTTCATCAGTTGAATCATTTTATAGGCCGTCACCTCGTCAAGTGCTTCTGATTGTTCGGGGACAAAGCGCTCAATCAGGTTTCCGTGTTTGTCTTCAATACGTGTAACGAAATAAGGTTTTATAAACACGCCTTTGTTCGAAAAGGTGTTCATGGCGCCAACCATTTCAACCAGAGTGATTTCGGGAGTGCCTAAAGCGATAGCCGGAACGGGATCTATTGGAGAGACAACACCCATTTTTCGGGCCATTTGAATAACCGACTCAGGAGGGAAACGCTTGATTAAATATGCAGAAATCCAGTTGTTTGAATTAGCAAGTGCCCATTTCAATGTTACTTCCTGACCAATTCGCTCATCACTTGAGTTTTTTGGTTCCCAAAAAGTCCCGTCCCACAGCTGTACGCTATAACTGATGTTTGGAACTTTGTAGCAGGGAGTGTATTCACCTTCCTGCATTGCAAGGGTGTAGAGGAAGGGTTTGAATGTACTGCCCACCTGACGCCGAGCCTGTGTTGCGTGGTCGTATTTAAAATAGCGATAATCAATGCCGCCTACATAAGCCCTTACCTGTCCTGTTTTCACGTCAACCGACATCAAACTCGATTGCAGGTAAAATTTGTAATACCTGATCGAATCCATCGGTGTCATGATGGTATCTACGGGTCCTTTCCATGAAAAAACACGCATTTTAACAGGTGTTCGGAAAGCCAGCGCAATGGAATCGGATGAAGCTCCGGCTTGTTTCAGATAGCGGTAACGGTCCGACCGGCGCATTGCCTGACTCATGATTTTCTCAACTTCGGCTTTTACATCCTCAGGTGGAAAAACAAACGGAGCATTTGGCTGTCCTCTCCAATGTTTGAAAAACGATGGCTGAAGCTCACCTCCAAGATGCTCACGCACAGCCTCTTCGGCATAACGCTGCATACGAGAGTTGATCGTTGTATATATTTTTAGACCATCTTTATAGATATCGTATGGTGTTCCATCAGATTTTTTATGGCTTGCTGCCCAGTCTTTAAGTTCGGAACGCAGGAATTCTCTGAAATAGGTTGCCGCACCGCTGTTATGATCAAGTAAGCCAAAGTTTGACATATCTAATGGCAGTTGCGCTGTTTTTTCAAACTGATCCTGGCTTATAAAGCCATAGTCTGCCATTTTTTTCAACACCAGGTTACGGCGCTGCTGCGCACGCTCAGGGTTGCGGACAGGGCTATACCAGGTGGGCGCGTTTACCACGCCTGCCATAAGTGCCGATTCGGCAAGGGTCAACTCATCGGGCGACTTACCAAAAAAGGTTAGTGCAGCTGATTTGATTCCAAAGGCCTGGCTGCCAAAAGCCACAGTGTTGAGATACATGGCCATGATTTCTTCTTTGGAATAGTTTCGTTCCAGGCGCGAAGCTGTGATCCATTCCTTGAATTTTCTCATAACCAGTTGAGGCTTGCTGAGGTTTTCATCGCGCGGAAAAAGGTTTTTCGCTAATTGTTGTGTAAGCGTGCTGCCTCCTCCTTTGCTGTTGCCAGTCATCACACCCCAGGCCACACGAAACAGCGCCCTGAAGTCAATACCTGAATGGTCGGTGAAGCGTATATCTTCAATTGCCAATAGCGCATTGACAAGATCAGGCGGCAAATCTTTGAAATGAATATTCGAACGGTTTTCAATGTGAAACGTGCCCAACACAACCCCGTCAGCAGAATAGATTTCGGATGCTAAATTCGTGTTTGGATTTTCGAGCTCCTCAAAGCTCGGCATCGCACCAAACCATCCGTTGGCTAAGCCAAAAAAGAAAATGAATAATGATAGCAACCCGATGGCGAATGATAACCAAAGGATTTTAATAAGCTGTGATGCGCGCTGTTTTGTCATGACCCCGGATTAATAAGGCTTTATTTGATGCTTAACGCTTGTTTGGCTCTATTCGTATGCCGATGTCTGTGATTCCTTTCAGGTTTTCATCACGCATACCTTGCTCAATATCAATTGTATAATCTCCTTTTAATGGAAATTTGATCGTTGGGTTGAGCATAATAAGATTTTCTTTAAGCCGGCCATACCCTTTACCTGTCCATTTTCCATTGGGCTCTGCGAGAATACATTCGAGTGTATCACGGGTGATATTGCCGTTTGGGAATTGTGTTTCAACAAAAAGGTACAAATTGCTGTAGCGGTATTCGATGTCGTGCCTCACCTGCATATAGAAAAAGTAGGTGTTGTTGGTGTCGGGCACATTAAACACAAACCTTTCTTTTTGTTTCGCCGTCCAACCATCCTTGTTTATTGCATGAATGTCATCAAAGAGGTATTTTCTTCCACATGAATTCATCAAAAGCGCGGTAAAAATGACCGATGCAAACAGGAAACTGCTGAATACAGCTGATTGCTTCATTACCAAGATATTATATTTAGTTTCTATTATTTTTCTTGTTTTTACGTGGCTTGTCAAACCTGTTGAGGTCGCCTTCGAGAATGCTGCTCGAAACTTCCGAAACCTGGGTTTCCTTCATGAAGGCGAAGTCTTCCAGCTTTTCCGGAAATTGATTTTTTCTGTTCAGGTCGGCAATTTCTTTCACTTTGTCTATCGGAATAGCCATCAGATTGTTTCGGTCATTCATATAGGCATACCACATTAGTCCTTTGAAAACATCGCTCTTTTGGTGCATTGCATCACCTTTTTTGGTTTTCAATACTGTTCGGTCGTCGGGAAATTCTTTGATGGCATCAGCATAGGAATCATACTCATAGTTGAGGCAACATTTGAGCTTGCCACACAGACCGGCCAACTTTTGCGGGTTGGGCGATAGCTGCTGAATCTTTGCCACTGTTGTTGAAACCGACTGAAATTCAGCCATCCACGAGGAGCAACATAGTTCTCTTCCACAGCTTCCAATGCCTCCCAGCTTGGCCGACTCCTGCCTCATGCCAATTTGCCGCATCTCGATCCTGATGCGAAACTCCTCGGCCATTTTTTTTATCAGTTCACGAAAATCAACACGGTCATCAGCGGTGTAATAAAAAATAGCCTTTGTTTTATCTCCTTGAAACTGAACATCATTTAGTTTCATTTCGAGCCGCAGGTCGTAGATGAGTTCGCGGGTTTTACGCAACGCGTTTTCTTCAATCTCGATGGCACTTACCCACTTTTCCACATCAGACAACTTTGCGTGGCGATAAATTTTTCGCATCTCTTCCGGCTTGACATGAAACCGTTTGCGTTTCATCTGAATTTCCACAACTTCACCCGTAAGTGTGACAATGCCAATGTCGTGGCCAGCAGCAGCTTCAACCGCAACAATTTCGCCTTCCTTCAGTTCGAGCTCATCTGTGTAAGTGAAAAAATCCTTGTGATCGTTTTTAAACCTTACCTCGGCTATCTTCAGTTTTGTTTGATCGGATGGGTTTTCAAGATTCTTCAGCCAGTTTGTTGCGTCTAATTTGCAGCACTGGTGTTGGTAAATCTTGTCTTTGGGATTATATACGCGTGGGGCGCGGCAGCAACCTCTTGTCAGAAACGCATCACTGCTTTTGCCCTTCAATTCTTCATTCATGTTATATATATATGATGAAATGCAAAATTATACTTTTTTTTGCTGGTAAAATTATGCTTTTATTCTTAGTAACTTAATCATTTTGAGGCTGATATCCATAAACAATATTTGAGGATGTGCATTTCGTTCAATTTGTCGTATGCCTTCTTCGAGCAATTCAGCAAGGTTTAGCAGATTGAGATGGTTTACAAAAGGCGCAAATTTTTTCGTAAAATCTTCTTCGTCGCCTGCCACACGAACAAGCCCGGCCAGGTGGTTGTTGTTTAACATTGAGTGTCTGAAAAGCTGAAGTCCGTAGCCCATGAAAGATTTTTGCCTTTCTCTTCCGATTGATGCAATGTTCGAACAAAAATCAATCAATTCAGGCACATTTCCCTTGAAACACAGCCGCATCCATTGCTGAAAAGTGTGAAAATAGTATTTCTCATCTTCTTCATTTTCGTACAATCTGCAAGCTTCGAGCCAATCGCCATGTGCCATTCTTGCAATATGCCTCACCTCAGCCGCGCGCACATCAAATGTGGTGGCAAGTGCCATTGTCAGCGCGTCTTCGTCAATGCGGGGAATTTTCACCTGAAAAGTCCTTGATTTGACTGTGGTGAGCATCTGCTCGGTTTCTTCGGCAATGAGAAGAAAAACAGTATTTTCTGGTGGCTCTTCCAATAGTTTCAGCAATTTATTGGCTGCCGAAACATGCAATTTTTCAGCCATCCAAATCAACATGATTTTGAATTTTCCTTCGTAGGCTTTGAAGCTTAGCCTACGTATTATCTCACTTGCATCGCGGGCAAAAATGGTTCCCTGCTTGTTCTCGACTCCAAGAAAATCATACCATTGATTCAAACTCACATAACCTTTTCCTTCAGTAACAAAAGTGCGCCACTCCTCGGCAAAAAGTTTTGATTCGGGATCTTTTTTTACTTTTTTGGTGGTAGTGGTCGGGTAGATAAAGTGCAAATCGGGGTGGGTAAGTTTCGAAATTTTCACACAGCTTGGACAAACGCCACAACTGTCAGTCAACGAGGGGCTTGCACAGTTAAGATATTGTGCGTAAGCCAGGGCAATGGCAAGTTTTCCGCTGCCTGAAGGCCCCCAGAAAAGCTGCGCATGGCTCACTCTTCCTTCGCGAGCAGATTGAATGAGTCTTTCCTTAACAGATTGTTGTCCAATTACTTCGTTAAACTTCATTTGTGCTATTTGGCGTCAAAGTTAAGCATTTAATCCTGCCTTTGTCATATGGGATATTTCAAAAAAAAAGCCGGCTGTTCACCGGCTCTTTCATAGAATATCCATGCCAGACTATCTTTTTCTGCTAAACTTATAAGTGCCATCACCCATGATGTCTTCGAGCCATTCGTGGGTGCCGTCGCTATACACCACGCACAACATCGGATAGTATTCATCGTATTCTGTATCATGATACATTTTAAACTGAATATCACCCACTTTTGCATTAAGTGCTGTTTGGATCAATTCCATTGCAAGCTGTGTGTTCAGGAAAGTCAGATCATAGTTCCCTCCATTTTCCTCAATCTCAGTCATATGGTTGTTGATCGCGGCATAGTTCATCCATCCGTCAACTTTTAATGGGGCAACAGCATAATATCCTGTCACTTTATCCACATCACTCATGTCGGAAGTATAAAGCACCGTCATGTCATAACCCATCAGTTCGTTGTTGTTTTCCTTGAATGAAAGAGCTGTGTGGTATGAAACACCACTTCCGCTCATATTCATTGTGAAGGTGTATGGATCTGCTGTTACAGATGCATTCAGCGAAAGCGGGTTTCCATTCTCGGCGTATGTTGCTGTGAAGTTGGCAGTCAATACTGTGGTTCCATTGATTTTCTGGGTGGCGTTGGCATTTTTTGGGATGTATTCCTCATATGTTTCTGTTACCCATGTTTGGGTCCATTCATCCCAATAGGTATCCTGATACAAAACTGTTTGGTATTGCAGGTTATCTGCAGTGAATTCTGCGTTGTTTTGTTGTGCAGCATAAGCAGTTTCATCGGCTGGATAAATAAACTTCAACATGCTTGTGCTGGTTCCTGTCATTTCAAATACACCTGAACTAAAATTAAAAGTGTAAATACCGTAATCGCCAACGGTCACAGATTTTTGTGTGTCTTTGCGAAATGCATCTTTAACAGCGCTCAGATGAATGTTTCTGGTTTTGAAAATAAGCGTGCGCACTGTGTTTTTCCAGCCTTCGCCTTCCATCAGATCCATCATAAAGCTCATGGATGTGATTGCCGGAATTGACATCACTTCATCCATATCGCCTGTGATCTGCTGACTGGCATTTCTAAGCTCAACTTTTGCGTCGGACGGGCTAAGATCCTTAACCTCCTTATCCTTGTCTTTCTTGCAAGACGTGAATAGAATTACTGTGGAGGCAACAATAAGAAAAAGAAAATTTTTCATGGTAATCTGGTTTTTAATGATGGTTTTATTTTGACAAAGATACGAAAACCGGATCAAAGGTTGCAAGCCTAATTGATGAAAATACGTATCAGCACTCAGTAAACTTCCTGCAAGAGCTTTTCCATTATGTGAAGAATATTGAAACACGTAAATTAAATAACTTTGCTGCCTAAAGCGAAGGGATGATAAAAAGAATAAAAAGGTGCTTTTCAAAAGGATATCGCCTCATGATGTTTGTGCTTTTGTTTGCTGGTTGTACAGTTGACGATAGACAGCAGGAAAAGCCAATCCTGACAGAAAAGCTTGAATTGTTTTGTGTTGAAGGAATTGAAGATTTCAAAAGAGGTGATATTATTGTAAGACCAAACCTGAATCTTTTGCCGGGTAGCTCACAACTAATTGGTGGTCAGAATTTTGGACATGCAGCTATTGTTGTAAAAGGATTCCGGCACAACAATATTGACAGCTTGCTGATGAATACAATAATCGTTGAGTCAATTGCAAAAGATGTATCACAGGTATTTCAGGTTCGTGAGATTGCTGCCCTGGCGCATCATCAGCTTGATGCTTTTAACAATGTAAATTTTGATGGGTCGAAAGCAGGAAACAGGTACCGACTCCGGCTAAGCCTTACCGACCAACAAATTGATTCACTTATCGGCTTTGCCCTTGCACAGAAAGGCGATTTTTCATCGTGGAATGCTGCCAAACGCTTGCCTTCTTCCTTTAAGGCCGGACAATCTGCCATTGAGCGTGCTGATAATTCACACTGGTATTGCTCGCTGCTCGTTTGGCAATCGGTGAATGCAAGCACAGGTCTTGATGCTGATGTCAATGGCGGATACATGGTTTACCCGAATGACCTGATCAACTCACCATTATTTGACAATACGCCCACGCACACCGGCAGAGCCAGATTCTAGTATAGTTTTTCAGTGTAAATGATTGAAAATAAGTAACTGATAAGATTTTTTGCTTCCTCGCAACATTTTTTGCACTTTTGCAACGTTATACATTAAACTTTTCCCTTCACTTTTTATGTCAGATAGCATCGTCATCATTCCAACTTACAACGAGAAGGAAAATATCGAACAGATCATCCGCACTGTTTTCAGCCTGAAAAAAGCATTCCATGTGCTTATCGTTGAGGACAACAGCCCTGACGGGACGGCAGATATCGTTAAAAATCTCATGAAAGAATTTCCTGATCAACTCTTTATCGAAGAGCGCAAAGGCAAGCTTGGACTGGGAACTGCTTATATTCACGGATTTCACTGGGCCTTAGCGCGTGACTATGGTTATATTTTTGAAATGGATGCCGATTTCTCGCACAATCCGGCTGATTTGGAACGGCTTTATCTTGCTGCTTCCACCGAAGGTGCCGATCTTGTTGTTGGATCGCGCTATATAACAGGGGTTAACGTTGTCAACTGGCCAATGGGAAGGGTGCTGATGTCGTATTATGCATCGGCTTATGTACGCTTTGTGACCAGGATGAAGGTGAGAGATACCACAGCAGGATTTGTTTGCTATCGTCGTAAAGTGCTCGAAACCATTCGGTTGGATAAAGTAAAATTTGTTGGTTATGCTTTTCAGATCGAGATGAAATACACGGCCTGGCGCTTAGGGTTTGTACTAAAGGAGGTGCCTATTATTTTCACCGACCGTACGCTTGGCACCAGCAAGATGAACAAAAAGATTTTCAAAGAAGCAATTTTTGGTGTTATTAACCTTCGTTGGCGGGGTCTGATTGGCCGCATAAAAGCCGTTAGCTGATTCTTTACAAGAAGACTTTGGTTATGAAAAAGAATTACCTCATTAAAAACGCAACGATCGTCAATGAGGGAATCTCATTCGAGGGTCACCTTGCAATCAAAGATGGACTCATTCATCAAATATTTCAGCTTGATGAGCCCATGTCTCAGGAATTCACCTCATCTGTTTATCAACAGGTCGAAGCGAAAGGTCTGCACCTGTTGCCCGGTGTGATTGATGATCAGGTTCATTTTCGTGAGCCGGGTCTCACCTACAAAGGCGATATGTATACCGAAAGTCGTGCAGCGGTAGCAGGTGGCATCACGAGTTTCATGGAGATGCCCAACACCATTCCCAACACTTTGAGCAATGAACTGCTTGAAGAAAAATTCGCGCTGGCAGCCGAAAAGTCGCTTGCAAACTATTCATTTTACCTTGGTGCTTCCAACAACAACCTTTCCGAAATAGAAAAAGTGAATCCGCAGCAGGTGTGTGGCATCAAAGTATTTATGGGTTCAAGCACCGGAAACATGCTCGTTGACGACCAAAAAGCCCTCGAAGCAATCTTTGCTGCATCACCAATTCTGGTTGCTACACATTGTGAGGACGAGACAACTGTGCAGAGCGCGTTTCAAAAATACCGGGCGCTATATCCCATGGGCGCTCCGGCTTCTGTTCATCCTTTGATCAGGTCGGCCGAGGCATGTTATGCATCTTCTTCGCGTGCGGTGGAGCTGGCTGCAAAGCACAATACCAGGCTTCATGTGCTTCATCTTTCAAGTGCTGCCGAAATGTCGCTTTTCACCAACGACAGACCATTGGCCGAAAAACAAATCACAGCCGAAGTTTGCATCCACCACCTTTGGTTCAACGAACACGATTATGCGAAAAAGGGCAATTTCATCAAATGGAATCCATCTGTGAAAAGCCGGAGCGATCAGGAAGCGCTATGGGAAGCCCTGCGCGATGGCAGGCTCGATGTGGTTGCCACAGATCATGCCCCGCATAGTTTTGAGGAAAAATCGCGTCCTTATTTCGAAAGTCCTTCGGGCGGCCCGCTTGTGCAACATGCCTTGCCTGCCATGCTCGACTTTTACCTTAAAGGGATGATCACGCTTGAAGAGATTGTTCAGAGAATGGCTCATAATCCGGCTATCGCCTTTAATATAATCCGACGTGGATTCATTCGTCAGGGCTATCATGCTGATTTGGTATTGGTTGATCTAAACAAACCCTCCCTGGTTGAGCACGATAAGCTGCGTTATAAATGCGGATGGTCACCTTTTGAAGGCCATAAGTTCGGCTCGTCAGTGAAACAGACTTTTGTGAATGGAAACCTGGTTTTTGAGGATGACGAATTAATTGAAGGAGTCAACGGAACGAGACTATTATTTAACAGATAGATTGATAATGAAGTATTTAGCGGGTTATATCTCGATTCTGATTTTGATCCTGTTTTCGGCTTGTGCACCAAAATCAGGCGATACCACAAGTAAAGGTGTAATAAAAAGCCATTACAATGGAGGTCAGCCCAAAGTTGTGCACACCAATGTTCACAAACAGGATACGACTCTTGTTGACGAAGTGCAGTATTATCCTTCGGGAAAAAAGCAAATGGAGGGCAGACTTGTCAACGGGCAGCGTGACGGTTTGTGGAAGTACTACTATGAAGATGGCACATTGTGGAGCGAAGGAGCCTACAAAAATGGAATCAGGCATGGGAAGTCTAAGCTTTTTTATCCCGGCGGACAAAAGAAAATGGAGGGGACCTACAAAGATGGAAACAGAAACAACGACTGGATTTGGTGGGATGAGGACGGAAACACAATCACAGAATCCGAAGCAATAGCTAAATAGTAGTCCTTGTCTTTAATTCCGAACATGTATTGCCCTCAAAATTAAAGCTCAAGCATCAGGCGTTAAAGACACCGATTCCTGCAAGATTGTAAGCCTGTAAACGAAAACAGAAACCCTTTGATTTGTAGTCAAAGGGTTTTTGTTTACAAGTTAAGCCCGATAATTTATGCGCCCAAAGTGGCAACCATCACTGCTTTGATGGTGTGAAGGCGATTTTCGGCTTCGTCAAAAACGATGGATGCCGGCGATTCAAACACTTCGTCGTTCACTTCCATGGCTTCCACTCCAAATTTCTGGTAGATCTGCTCGCCAATTGTTGTTTCCCTGTTGTGGAAGGCAGGAAGACAATGCAGAAATTTCACTTTCGGATTACCGGTCTTTTTCAGCATCTCGCCATTTACCTGGTAAGGCAACATAAGTTTGATACGTTCTTCCCATACATGGTCGGGTTCGCCCATCGAGACCCACACGTCAGTGTATAGAAAATCAACACCTTTCACGCCATCGTCAACACTTTCAGTAAGTGTGATCTTAGCTCCGGTTTCTTTTGCAATTTCACGGCAGGTGGTCACAAGTGTTTCTTCGGGCCAGTTGGCCTTTGGAGCAACTGCCCTGAAGTCCATTCCCATCTTGGCGGCTCCAACCATCAGTGAATTACCCATATTGTTGCGGGCATCGCCACAGTATGCAAAGGCAACCTGATGCAATGGTTTATCACTGTGTTCCATCATGGTGAGAAAGTCGGCCAGAATCTGCGTGGGGTGAAACTCGTTGGTGAGTCCGTTCCATACAGGAACGCCGGCATATTTGCCTAACTCTTCAACAATACTTTGACCATATCCACGGTATTCGATACCATCATACATTCTTCCCAGCACACGGGCAGTGTCTTTCATGGATTCTTTTTTGCCAATCTGCGAACCTGAAGGCCCCAGATATGTCACATTGGCGCCTTGATCGTGGGCAGCCACCTCGAAAGCACAACGCGTGCGGGTTGAGTCTTTTTCAAAGATCAACGCAATGTTTTTGCCTTTCAATCGCTGTTGTTCGGTTCCGGCATATTTTGCCTTTTTAAGATCGAGCGAAAGGTCGAGAAGGAATTTGATTTCCTGTGGAGTAAAATCCAACAATTTCAGGAAGTTACGGTTTCTGAGATTAAAAGCCATATCTAATATTTTGTGATTAGGTTTCTATTGCGAATGCGTTGCAAAACTAACAAATTATGTGAATTGTTTCACAAAATACCGCTTTTTGAACAGATAAACCTTGATTACGTGGCTTTATTGTTCAATATTGAACATGTTGTGATTGAATGCAATCCTTACCTTTGCCATATAAATGCATCATTCAATGAAACATCTTCTGCTTATCACACTGCTGGCACTCGCTTTTGCTGTGAGGCTTGACGGACAAACCGAACAGCATCCTTATCAATGGCCTGCCGACAGCTTGGTTTCAAACAAATTGCACGAATGGCAAGACTGGAAGTTTGGAATTATCATTCACTGGGGAGCCTACAGCGAGTGGGGAGTCGTCGAAAGCTGGAGCCTGTGCCCCGAAGATGAACCGTGGTGCGAACGAAAAGGCCAGTATGCCAATGATTATTTTGCCTATGGTCAGGCGTATGAAAATATTCGTCAGGAGTTTTATCCTGAAAAATTTAACCCTGAGGGCTGGGCGCGTGCGGCAAAAGAGGCCGGTATGCGTTATGTGGTTTTCACGACAAAACATCACGATGGTTTTTGTATGTTCGACAGCAAACTTACTGATTACAAGATTACTGATGCAGCAAGCCGTTTTGCCTCGCACCCGGGAAGCAATGTAACAAACGAAGTTTTTAATGCTTTCAGGGCGCAGGGACTGGCCATTGGTGCCTATTTCAGCAAGCCCGATTGGCACAACAATGATTATTGGTGGCCAAAATTTCCGCCCCTCGACAGGAATGTGAACTACGACCCAACAAAATATCCCGAAAAGTGGGAGCGTTTTAAACGATTTACATTTGGACAGATTGCTGAGCTCATGTCTGATTATGGTGCTATAGATCTGTTGTGGCTCGATGGCGGTTGGGTGCGTCCTGCCGGTTCGCTCACACCAGAAACACTGCCCTGGATCGGAAAAAACCAATGGATTCAGGATATTGGAATGCCTGCTATTGCTTCGATGGCACGCGAAAAACAACCGGGAATTCTTATCGTGGACCGCACTGTGCATGGTGAGTTTGAAAACTACCGCACTCCTGAGCAACAGATTCCTGCTGATGTGCCTGACTATCCGTGGGAAAGCTGCATAACGCTTGGCGACAACTGGTATAGCACCAACTTATCCGAAACATATAAGTCAAAATATTGGGCCATTCACACCCTCGCAAAAGTGGTGGCAAAAGGTGGAAACCTGCTGTTGGGTGTTGGTCCCGATAAAACAGGTGATTTTGTTCCGGAGGTTTACACCCGTTTGAATGAAATTGGAGCGTGGATGAAAGTTAACAGTGAAGCAATTTATGCAACCGAGATAATGAAACCTTATCAGACAGGTAACCAATGCTTTACAAAATCTAAGAATGCGAACGCATGGTACCTGATTTATTTGCTACAGCCTGAAGAAGTGCTGCCGGACTTGATCCCTCTTGATGCCGGATTGCCGGTGAATGGCTGTAAAATAAGCCTGTTGGGCAGCTCAATCAAAGCCGGAATCGTTAGGAAGGATGGAAAGCTGTGGTTGAAGACAAAAGCAGGCGCGAAAATGAAAACAAACAACAGTCCGGCCCTGGTTTTCAAATTCGTGAAATAAATCAGTCGGAATAGTGCACAATCTTCACATTTAGAATTGCTTTTATCAGAAGCATTAATTCTTCGAGGTTCTCCTCCGAACCATCATTGTAATGCATCATCAGGTTTATTCTGTCCGAATCGGGCAAACGCCTGACCATGATATTGCCGAGCAAAACGCCTTCCTGTGTTTTCACCTGGATCGAACTCAGCTTGTTCCAATTGTCGAAAAAGTCGTTTCGGGCCATTTTTTCGGCAGAATAATCCGACTGCAACGAAACACGCAGTGGAAATGCCTCTATAGTTGCACTCAAATTGTTGTAATAAAGTGTGCCGTGGTCTCCTATTGTGGTTTCGGCGCTGAGCATTGATCTGATTAGCTGTGTGTTATCTTTTGAGATAAGGAGCTGTATTTCAACATCGGCTGATTTTCGGCCAGTAAACTTTGTTGAAAGCTCAAAATTGCATTCATATGCGGCCAAATTCAGTTTCAACCAGGCTTCTTCAGGAAAGCCTTCCCGAAGGGTTGACCGGTATTCAAGACCGAGTAATTGATGTTTTGTATCAAGTAATCTGGCTTTCATGCGTGTAGGGATGGTCATGCCAAGAGCAGAAACCGACTCGGTGTATTCAAGCAATTGAAACTCCAACGCATCTCCCTCCCGGTCATTGAATAGCAATTGCAAGGGGATACTGTCGGTGCCTGCTTTTGTTGAAAACCACTGCTGGTTTTGTGCATCAAATGAATAACAACCACTTGCTTTTTCCAGACTGTAAGCCGTTATACTGTCAGGGCTCAGCTTGATGTTGTGTGATATCATCGGCAGGGGTGTGCCCGGCAAATACAAAAGTTTCCGGATGGCCTCAAAACTCCGCGAGCCAACAATTTTTCGGGTGTGATTGCTTATCTCGGCATCAAATGCCCGCAGATATTTCCGGCTTTCCTCTTTGTCTGCTTTTCGACTGCAGGAAACATGAGCAATAAGTAAAAACAGTGGCAAGATGAGATACAGATTTTTTGCAGTTGATGCTCCTTTTAACATTTGTGTAGATGTTGTGTGCAAAGGTACCGAAAATGCAGATTACAAACCAAGCGGCCCGCGCAGGGGCTTTGGTCTTTCAAATTAGGGTAAAACTTATTGATTAAAAAAAAAATTTTATTGGCTTTTTTCATGGATTGACATATTTTTATGAGAGTAAAAATTTGATTATGAAAAAGATAGCGACCTTCTTGTTCATAAGCTTGCTGTCCCTTGAATTGCACAGTCAATGGGCACTTCTGAACAACGATTTTTGTCCGAATGTAGCAATTTCTGCCTTTGATAACAAAGTACTGGCGGGTCAAACCCTATTTGGTCCGGTCAACCTGCTTGTTTCTTCGGATCATGGTTTAACATGGGATCCGGGCAATTTTACACAATCCAATGAGGTGCTTCATTTGACACACGACGGCACTTTTGTTTATGCCTGTACGCCTGATGGTATCTTCAGGTCGCCAAAAAATATGTCGGGTTGGACCACCTTCAATGAAGGCCTTCCGGCCGGAAAACCGGATAAAATTTGTGTCCATGGAGATTTGCTCTTGGTTGAAGGTGCTTTTGGTATCTACCGCAGAAGTTTCAACGACAACAGCTGGACAATAGTTTGTGAAACAAGCCCGGTAGGCGGCGTTTACGATTTCGATTTTGATGGAAATCGAATTTTGCTTGCAGGCTATAATGGTGTGGCCGAAAGTACGGATATGGGCCTTAACTGGTCGGTTTGGAACAATACCAATTTTGAATTTACTGCTGTCGGGCTCTTTGGCGATTTGGCATTTGCTGCGTCAAAAGGAGGGGTTTACCGGAAAACACTTTCAACAGGCACTGTCGCAAAAGTTTGTGGCGGACTCACACAGCTTTGGAATCCATATGGTTATGAATACTATGGCGAGTTCAAAATGTTTTATAAAGTCAATGATCTGCTCTTTCTGTGTGGCGAAACCGGTGTTTATAAGCTCGGAAACAACAATGCTTTCTGGGATTTTACCGGTCTGGGCGCATGGACGTATGCATTGACAGACAATGGAGCAACACTATTTGCGGCCAAAGGCTATCAGGGAATCTGGGGATGTGACCTGGAATACCTGATGACAAATACCAATGAAAATGCTGCCGATGGTGTTTTATTCCAAATTTATCCAAATCCGGTCGCTGACAAAATTACCATCAAAGTATTTGAGTCAAACACTGCTGTTTTTGTTTCAATCTATAACCTTTCGGGGCACGAAATTTTTCGTGCTGAAATGAAGGAAACATTCAAAAATTTAGATGTGCATACTTTGGCCGGAGGCATCTATTTTGTAAAGGTTTCAAACGGATCTGCCGTTTCAATGCTGAAGTTCGTGAAGCAATAAAACAACCCGGCAATACCAGAGCGACCTTAATTTTAAGGACTTATGAAATTTAACGTGTGGTCTTACCAGCATTTTCTTTGTTCCATAAGCTTGATGATCAGTTGAACAGCATCTTCTTCTGATATTCGCTCATTGTTAATCACCAGGTCGAAAAGCGAATTGTCGGGATCGTTGCCGCTGAAATCCTTGAAAAGTTTTCGCCGTTTTTCATCCGTTTCATCCACAAAAAGCGCAGCAGCATCTTGGCTGATGCCCTGTTGTGTGCTGATACTCTTTGTGCGCCAATCCCTTGATGCTGTCAGCCTGATGTGAATGCCGGCGCGGATGCCCGCAGTTATCAGCGCTCCTGCTCTGCCAATGATGATATTGTTTCCTTCTGCAGCAAAACTGCCAATGGTGTCCATCAGTGTTTTCCTGACTGCTTTGTAGCTTTTGTATCTGCTTTCACCAAATGCCATCAGAATTTCTTCCAGATGACTTTTCTGTGCTGCGTCGAGAACATAATTGAGCTGCTGCGGGTTGATTTCCAAATCCTTGACAGCTTCAAAGATGGTTTCTTTTGAAACAATACGCCATTTTTGGTTGCTTAATTTTTGAATTTCCTTTTGCAGCAACTGTGCAATCATTTTGCTGTGGCAGCCGGTTTCCCTCGAAATGGTTATAAAAGGCAAACCTGATTTTTTAGCCCTCCCTGCCTCTGATTGTTTTTCATTCAGGTATTGAACAATGTCTATTGCCATGGCTTTTTTGTGCTAATTTACAAAATCAGAACACAAAAATCAACTGTTCAGGCAGGTGTATTATGCCTGGTGGAAAATATTTTCAGACTTTTTTATATGAAAACCAATGGCTTTCAAGATGCAATGAAAGGTTTCAGTACGAAATCTGCTATTTCTTCGAAGCAAGTTTTTTCAGAAAATCAAGTGTGAGCCTGATCCCGCTGCCGGTTCCACCCAATCCGCGGTAGCTGTCGCGTTTTTCAAGAAATGCTGTAGCAGCAATGTCAAGATGGATAAATGGATATGCAGTAAAATGTTCAAGAAACTTTCCGGCTGTGATCATTCCGGCTTCGGCACCTC
>ERZ1645187.2307-NODE-2307-length-16943-cov-19.932378_pt1 | contig 16943 bp, 15 predicted proteins | sample MGYA00575352_ERZ1645187 | MGnify/ENA primary metagenome ERZ1645187 (study PRJEB40837, sample SAMN11349314) | freshwater sediment metagenome | isolation source: river sediment | host: Sediment | place: India: Wazaribad , New Delhi | collected 2017-02-21 ... | reverse complement strand
AGATCTCGTCATTCTCGCCGGCCCGGGCGCCGGCGGGCGGCTGATCATCCGCTAGGGACGGAACATGGCCGCAGCCGGTCACTCCCCCGGGCCGTGCGCCTGCCTGTTCGACCGGCTCGGGCCCGGGCCGCTCGTCATCGCCCACCGCGGCGACCGGGCCCGCCGGCCGGAGAACACCCTCTGCGCCTTCCGCGCCTGCCTGGGCCGCAGCCCCATGATCGAGGTCGATGTCCAGCTCTGTGCCGACGGCGTGCCGGTGGTCATCCACGACCATCATCTGCGCCGCACCAGTGACGCGGCCCGGCTGCGGCCGGTGGTCGGCGCACCCAGCCTGCTGGTGCGGGACTGGTCGCTCAGCCAGCTGCGCCGGCTCGACCTCGGCAGCTGGTTCCTCGCCGCCGACCCCTTCGGCGCCATTCGCGACGGCCGCACGGACCGCCTGGTCCTGCAGACCCTCATGCCCCAGCGCATCCTCACCCTGGAGGAACTGCTCGCCTGGGCGGTGCGCCGCCGGATGGCGCTCAACATCGAACTCAAGGACCAGCACAGCCGGTCCGCCAACGAACGGCTGGCCGGTGCGGCCGTACAGCTGGTGCGCGCCGCCGGGGCCGGACCCCAGGTGGTGTTCTCCAGTTTCGCTCACGACACCCTGCGTCGCTGCCGCAGCCTGGCCGCGGAGATCCCGGTGGCCGCCCTGGAGGACAAGGCCCATCGTCCGGACCTGGTCGACTACCTGCGCGCGCTCGGGGCCTGCGCCTACCACCCGGCGGACGCCCTGGTGGACGAGGCCCTGGTGCGCAGGCTGCGGGCCGAAGGGGTGCCTGTCAACGTGTTCACGGTCAACGACCCGGGCCGGCAACGGGAGCTGTTCGCCTGGGGGGTGCGCGGCGTGTTCACCGACTGGATCGATCCGGTTTGAGCCGAAGGGGCGCCCGCAGTCGCGGCGCTTGCGCCGAATCGGTTGCGAGGCAAGGGTTTTTCCGTGGTTTCCGGGGAAAGCGTTGACGCCTCCGGGGAAATGGGGCATAACAGCGCGAACAGCGCCTGCAACGACTACAGCACAAGGAGGAAGGGCATGAAACGAAACGGATTGTTCGTGAGACTGGTGCGCTCGGCCGGGCTGTTCGCCCTGGCCCTCTTGCTCGTTGCCCCGGCCGCGCGGGCCGAGGTGATCAAGATCGGCGCCATCCTGGCGGAAACCGGGCCGGCGGCCTTTCTCGGCGGACCGGCCTCGCGCTCGCTGCGCATGCTCGCCGACGAGATCAACGCGGCCGGCGGCATCAAGGGCCACACCATCGAGCTGATCATCAAGGACTCGGCCGGCAGCCCGGAGAAGGCCATCAGCTTTGCCAAGCAGCTCATCGAGGAGGACCGGGTGTTCGCCATCATCGGGCCGTCGACCAGCGGCGAGAGCCTGAGCATCAAGAAGGTCTGCGAGGACGGCCGGACCATCATGATCAGCTGCTCGGCCGCGGACCTGATCGTCACCCCGGTGTCGCCGCACATCTTCAAGACCGCGCCGAGCGACCGCTTCGCCGCCCGCCAGATCTTCACCACCATGCAGAAGCGGGGTATCAGCAGGATCGCCGTGCTCGCCGCCAACGACGGCTTCGGCAAGGCCGGCAAGGAGCAGCTGGCCAGGAACGCGGCCGACTTCGGCATCACCATCGTCGCCGAGGACGTGTACGACAAGAGCGCCACCGACCTGACCGCCAGCGTGGCCAAATTGCGGGCCAACCCGGAGATCCAGGCGGTGGTCAACTGGTCGATCGTGCCGGCCCAGGCCATCCTCGCCAAGAACATCCGCCAGGCCGGCTGGGACGTGCCCCTGTTCCAGAGCCACGGTTTCGCCAACATCAAGTACGCCGAAGCGGCCGGGGTCGCGGCCGAGGGCATCATCTTCCCGGCCAGCCGCATGCTCGTGGCCGACGCCCTGCCGCCCGGGCCGCAGCGCGATTTCCTCGTCAAGTACCGTGATTCCTACGAGTCCAAGTTCAAGGAAAAGGTCTCCACCTTCGGCGGCCACACCTACGACGCCCTGACCATCCTCGCCCGGGCCATCGAGCAGGCCGGCACGGACCGCGAGAAGGTGCGCGACGCGGTGGAGAACATCACCGGCCTGATCGGCACGGCCGGCACCTTCAACTTCTCGCCCACCGACCACGGCGGCCTGGGCATGGACGCCTTTGCCATGCTCACCGTCAAGGACGGCCAGTTCGTGCTCCTGGACAACTAGGGCCGGACAGGAAGCAAACCCGCAGGGGGTGCGGCCGGAAACGGTGCGCGCCCCCTTTGCGTTTACGGCCGCGGCTGTTGCCGCGGGCCGGTGATCATGGTATAGGTCGCCGCGCGCGGCCGTCGGATCCGTCCGGCCCGCTCAGTATCACGACAATCCCGCATCATTCATCATTCCAGCAAGGAGACAGCAGTCATGGAACGGACCTTTGCCATCATCAAGCCCAATGCCTTTGCCGCCGGCAACGCCGGCAAGATCCTCGCCCGCATCTACGCCGAAGGGTTCACCGTCGTCGGCCTGAAGAAGCTCTACCTGAGCAAGCGCGAGGCCGAGGGCTTCTACTACGTGCACAAGGAGCGGCCCTTCTTCGGCGAACTGACCGACTTCATGTCCAGCGGGCCGTGCATCGTCATGGTGCTCGAGGCCGAGGGCGCGATCAAAAAATGGCGCGACCTGATGGGCGCCACCAACCCGGCCCAGGCCGCCGAGGGCACCCTGCGCCGCGAGTTCGGCGACAGCCTGGAGGCCAACGCCACCCACGGCTCGGACGCCCCGGAGACCGCGGCCTTCGAGATCGGCTACTTCTTCTCCGGCCTGGAGCTGCTCGTCTGAGCCCAGCGCAGGAAAACATCTGAAAACGCGACAAGGCGGCCCCGTGGGGCCGCCTTGTCGCGTTTGGGGGAAAGACTATGCGGGTCGGGCGCCGGCTTCAGCCTTCCTGTTCCCGGCCGCGCAGGTCGGGCAGGAACACCGCGCACACGCCGAGCAGGGGCAGCCAGGCGCAGACCTGGTAGACAAAGCCGATGGAGGTGCGGTCGGCCAGCTGGCCGAGCAGGGCCGCGCCGATGCCGGCCAGGCCGAAGGCGAGCCCGAAGAACAGGCCGGAGATCATGCCCACCCGGCCGGGAAACAGCTCCTGGGCGTAGACGAGGATGGCCGGGAAGGCCGAGGCGAGCAACAGGCCGATGACAAAGGTGAGCGGCCCGGTCCAGAACAGGCTGGCATGCGGCAGAGCCAGGGTGAACGGGGCCACGCCGAGGATGGACCACCAGATCACCTGGCGCCGGCCGATGCGGTCGCCGATGGGTCCGCCGAGGATGGTGCCCAGCGCCGCGCCGAACAGGAAGACAAACAGGTGGAGCTGCGCCGTACGCACCGGGATGGCGAACTTGTCGATCAGGTAGAAGGTCAGGTAGCTGTGCAGGCTGGTGGTGTAGAAGAACTTGGAGAACATGAGCACGAGCAGCACGGCCACCGGCCAGGCCGCGGACCGCGACGTTTTCCGGGCGGGCAGGGCCGGACGGGGGCGCAGCCGCTCCGCCCGCTGCCGGTCGCGGTACCAGGTGCCAACCCGCCAGAGGATGAGCATGGCCAGGAGGGCCACCAGCGAGAACCAGGCCAGGCTGGCGCGGCCGTAGGGCAGCACCACCAGCGCAGCGAGCAGCGGGCCGGCCGAGGTGCCGGCGTTGCCGCCCACCTGGAAAATCGACTGGGCCAGGCCGTAGTGACCGGCCGAGGCCATGCGCGCCACCCGCGACGACTCGGGGTGGAACACCGACGAGCCGGTGCCGACCAGGGCCACGGCCACGAGCAGGGTGGCAAAGCTCGGCGCCACCGACAGGAACAGCAGCCCCGCCAGGGTGGAGCCCATGCCCATGGCCAGGCTGAACGGCAGCGGGTGGCGGTCGGTGTACAAGCCCACCGCCGGCTGGAGCAGCGAGGCGGACAGCTGGAAGGTGAGGGTGATCAGGCCGACCTGGGTGAAGCTGAGCTGGAACCCGTCCTTGAGCAGCGGGTAGAGCGCCGGGATCAGCGACTGCAGCAGGTCGTTGAGGAAGTGGGAAAAACTGATCGCCGCCAGCACCTTGAGCGCGATGCGCTCCGGCCTGGCGGCGGACTGGTCTGTGTCCATGGATCCTTCCTGCGGCCGGCCGCCATGGCGGCGCCGGGCCCTGGTTCAGCGGGTGTAGACGCCCGAGGGCACGAGGTCGCCCTGGGGGGTGTCGTTGAAGTACATCCAGGCAATGACCGTGCTGTGGTCCTGGTCGAGCACCACCTCCACCTGTTCGCGGCAGTTCCACACCGGGTTGCCCTCGAACAGGTCGAGCATCTCGAGCACCGACGAGTGCACCCGGTAGAGTTCACCGTGGATGGGGCTGATGGCCTCGGCCTTGGTGACGTAGGGGACGATCTGCTTGTACATGGCGAACCGCTGGACGGTGCGGCCGGTGCCGACGAAGTACGATCCGTCGATCAGGTTGTGGTTGTCAAAGCCGTGTTTCAGGGTGCCGTAGACAAAGAGCAGGTGATACATGCCGACTCCATCGGAAAAGAGGGGGCCGGACTCCTGTCCCGGCCCCGGGACGGCGCGCCCGCCTGGCGGCGGTTGCCCGTGCTCCAGCCATAGCACGGCCTTGGTTCTTTTTCAGCAGGAAAAAGCGATCGGCCGTCCCGGTCCCCGACCGCTACCGACCGGGCGGACTAGAACTGGCAGCCGAGACTGAGGGCCACCAGGTGGATCTCCGACTGGTAGAGGCCATTGGCCGCGTTCGCTTCGGTGAGCCCGCCGTGCAGGGGATCGACACCGACCGCGTTGGCCTTGATGCGGTCCGTGTAGTGCTGGAAGCCGTAGCTGAGCGACACCGTGGCCGCGCCGAGTTGCAGGTCCGCGCCAACGGTCCACAGGTGGGTGTCCGCGTCCGGGATGGCCGGCTCGAAGGTGCTGTCCGGCACCGGGGTGTTGCCGTACTTGTACCCGGCGAGCAGGGCGACCCGGTCGCTGAGTGCGTAGCGGCCGCCGATGCTGTACGACCAGGTGTCGTCCCAGTCGCGCGCGACCAGGTCCTCGCCGGCGCCGGCCACCGGCTGGTCCAGGCCGATGCGCAGTTCTTCGAAGGCGGACCAGCCCTCCCAATGGGCGCCGATCTCCACCACCAGCTCCTCGATCGGCTGCCAGGCAAGCCCCAGGCTGAGCTGCTCGGGCAGGCTCAGGTCGGCGCGACCGCCGGTCGCCGGGAACAGGGCGGCCGCCGGACCGGGCATGCCGCTGAAACGGGCCCGGCCGTCTACGCTGAGGTCGATCTCGCTGCGCCAGCTGAGACCGAAGTCGAGCCGGTCGGTGAGTTGCAGGGCGAGCCCGAGGTTCCAGCCGAGTCCGGTGTCGTCGCCGCTGAACTCCTGGCTCCCTTCGATCCCGGCCAGGCCGAGCGGGGCCAGGTCGATTTGCCGGCGCAGGGTGGCGTCGAACAGGGCCAGGTCCAGGCCGGCGGCCACGGACAAGCGCGGCAGGGGCCGCCAGGCAAGGGCCGGGTTGAGGGTGTAGGTGGTCATCTCGGTTTGCGTGGCCAGGAAGCGGCCCTCCCACTGCTCCGGCCAGTCCGAGGCCAGGCCGAAGGGGAAGAACAGGCCGATGCCGGCGGCGAGGTCGTCGGTGACGCGGTGCGAGAGGTACAGGCTGGCCGGCATTTTGGTTTCGTCGCGCATCTCGTGGATGTCGCCGTCGCCCTGGCTTTGGAAGCGGCGGTCAAAGGCGAGCACCGTCATTCCGGCCTCCACCCGGGTACCGTCCAGGGTGGTGAGCAGGGCCGGGTTGTAGAACAGGGTCGAGGGACCGGTGGTGTGCGCGGTCACGGTGGCGGCCTGGCCAAAGGCCGAGGCCCCCTGGGTGAACAGGCCGTAGCCCGAGGCCAGGGCCTGGCCGGCCGGAACGAGGGCGAGCGCGCACGCGAACGGCACCGCCACGCGGCGGCGAAAGAGCGGGAATGGGGAAAACACGGGCACAACCTCCAGAGATGGATGGGCGGCGGCTGAGTCGAAAAGGGTTGCGACACAGCCTTTCCAAGGATTGTAGCACCGGCGCGGCCGGTCCCCAAAACCTTTCTCGGGAAAGTGGGCTGGGTGGGGCGGGGTGGGCGCTCACTCCGAGCGCAGCGCCTCCAGCGGGTCGAGGCGGGCGGCCTGGCGGGCGGGCAGGGCCGAGGCGAGGATGCCGATGGTCATGGCCAGCAGTTCGGCCAGCACCACGAAGCTCCAGGGGGTGTGCACCGGCAGGAGCGGCACGAAGAAGTGGATGAGCACGGCCCCGCCCAGGCCCACGACCAGTCCGGCCGCCCCGCCCAGCCCGGCGAGCAGGGTGCCCTCGAGCAGGAACAGGCTGAGCACCCGGCCGCGGGTCGCGCCCAGGGCGCGCAGCAGGCCGATCTCAGCGGTGCGCTCGCGCACGGCGATGGTCATCACCGTGAAGATGCCCACACTGCCCACCAAAAGGGAAATGCCGCCCAGCGCGCCGACCGCGGCGGTGAGCATGCCGAGCACCGAGTCGAGCACCTCGAGCATCTGCTCCTGGGTGGTGATGGTGAAGTCCTCCTGGCCGTGGCGGGCGAGCAAGGTGCGGCGGATGGCCGCGGCCATCTCGTTCGCGTCCGCGCCCTCGCGGTAGAGCACGTCGATCTCCATCAGCCCCTCGCGGTTGAACAGGTCGAGCGCGCGCACCGCCGGCAGGTAGACGGTGTCGTCCATGTCAAAGCCGAGGATCTGGCCCTTGGACTCCATCACCCCGATCACCCGCAGGGGCAGGTTGCCGATCTGCACCCGCTCGCCCAGGGGGTTGCGGCCCGGGAACAGTTCCTGCCGCACCCTGCTGCCGAGCACCACGTAAGGCCGGGCGGTGCGCGGGTCGTCCGGCGGCAGGAAGCGGCCGCTCTGCACGCGCAGGCGGAAGGCCCGGTCCATCTCCGCGCCCACGCCGTAGACCGTGATCCGCCGGGTGCGGTTGCCTGCCTTGACCTCGGCGTTGCCCTGGACCACCGGCACCACCGCCTCCACCCCGGGCAGGCGGCGCAGGGACTCGCCGTCCTCGATGGTGAGCAGCCGCTCCGAACCGATCACCCCGAGCGAGGTGCCGAAGGTGGTCACCTTGCCCGGGCTGATGCTGACCAGGTTGGTGCCGAACTGGGTGAACTCGGCGAGCACGAACCGCTGCAGCCCCTCGCCCATGGAGGTGAGCAGGATCACCGCGGCGATGCCCACGGCGATGCCCAGGCCGGTGAGCACGCTGTGCAGCCGCTTGGCGCGGATCGAGCCGGTGACGAAACGGGCCTGGTCAAGGGCGTCCATGGCGGTTCAGCGCCGGGCCAGGGCCTGGATGGGATCGAGCCGGGCCGCCCGCCGGGCGGGCAGCAGGGAGAAGACGAGCCCGGTGGCGAGCGCCGTGCCCAGGGCCGCGACCATGGCCCAGGAGGGCGGACCGGCGCTCAGCTCCGGGTAGAGGCTTCGGGCCAGGCGGGAGCCGGCCAGGCCGATCGCCAGGCCGAGCAGCCCGCCCACGGCGGAAAGGAGCAGGGCCTCGGTGACCAGCAGGACCATGATCTGGCGGCGGCTCGCGCCGATCGCCTTGCACAGGCCGATCTCCGCGGTGCGCTGGGCCACGGCCATGAGCATCACGTTCATGATGAGGATGCCGGCCACCACCAGGCTGATGGCGGCGATCCCGGCCACACTCAAGGTGAGCGCCCCGAGGATGCGCTCGAAGGTGGCCAGCACCGAGTCCTGGGTGACGATGGTGATATCCTCCTCGCCGTAGTGGCGGCCGGCGATGGTGTCCAGGATGAACTGCTTGAGCCGGGGGATGGACTCCGGGTCGCGAGCCTCGACCAGGATGCGGAACAGCCCCTCGGTGTTGAGCAGCATCTGGGCGAAGGCCACCGGCACCACCACCAGTTCCTCGGTGTCGTGACCCAGCGACCGGCCCTGGGAGGCGAGCACGCCGATCACCCGGCAGCGGAACCCGCCCAGCCGCACCATCTCGCCCAGCGGGTTCTGCCGGCCGAACAGCTCGCGGCTGATGGTGGCGCCGAGCACGCATACCGGCCGGGCGATCTCCATGTCCTCCTCGGGCAGGAACGAGCCGCGGGCCATTTCCAGGTGGTGGATGGGCAGAAGGGCGGCGGTGGAGCCGAGCAGCGGCGCCTGCCGTTCGCGGCCCCGGTAGGCGACCGCGATCTCGCCCAGGTTGAAGGGCGCCATCCGCCGCAGGGCGTCGCCGCGCAGCAGCGAGCGGGCATCGTCCAGGGTGAGGTCGCGCGGGGTCTCGCCCACCAGGGTGGAAGCGGTCCCGCCCGCGGTCTCGGCCCGGCCCGGGACCACGATCACCAGGTTGGTGCCGAGCGAGCTGAACTGGTCGACCACGTAGTGACGGGCGCCGTTGCCGATGGCGGTGAGCACCACCACCGCGGCCACGCCGATGCTCATGGCGAGCAGCATGAGCAGGGTGCGCACCCGGCTGAAGGCCAGGCTGGCGAGAGCGAAGCTGATGGCGTCGCGGGCGCGCACAGCTCAGGCCCCGCGTTCGTCGGCGGCGATACGGCCGTCGACCACGCGGATGCGGCGGCCGGCGCGCCCGCCGATCTCCGGATCGTGGGTGACCAGCACCAGGGTCAGGCCGGAGCGGTTGAGCTGCTCCATCAGTTCGATGATCTCGTGGCCGGCGGCGCGGTCGAGGTTGCCGGTGGGTTCGTCGGCGAGCAGCACGGCCGGTTCGTTGATCACCGCCCGGGCGATGGCCACCCGCTGGCGCTGGCCGCCGGAGAGTTCGTCCGGCCGGTGATGCTGGCGGCTGGCGAGGCCGAAGGATTCGAGCAGCCGGCTGCTGCGCTCGGCCCGCTCGCGGCCGGGCACGCCGGCCAGCAGCAGCGGCAGCTCGATGTTCTGGCGGGCGGTGAGTCGGGGGATGAGGTGGAAGAACTGGAAGATGAAGCCGATCTTGCGGCTGCGCACCGCGGCCAGGCGGTGGTCGGGCAGGCGGGTGACATCCTCGCCGTCGAGCAGGTAGGTGCCGCTGGTGGGCGTGTCGAGCAGGCCGATGATGTTGAGCAGGGTGGACTTGCCCGAGCCGGACGGCCCCATGATCGACAGGTATTCGCCGGGTTCGATGGTCAGCGACACCCGGTCCATGGCCCGCACCTCCTGGCCGCCCACGGTGAACAGCCGGCTCACCTCGCGCAGTTCGATCATGGCCCGGCCGGGGCGACCTCGGCCTCGGCCGGCACGCCCTCGGCCAGTCCCTGGCGGTCCACCGAGGTGACCACCCGGTCCCCGGGGGTGAGCCCGCTGCGCACCTCGGTGAACTTCCAGTTGGCGAGCCCGACCTCGATCGTGCGCCGCTCCAGCCGGCCGGTGGCCGGGTCCAGGAGCCACACCGCGCCGCCCTCGAGCACCGCCTCGGTGGGCACGCGCAGCACCTCGGCGCGGCTGTCGAGCACGATCTCCACGTCGGCGCTGTAGCCGGCGAGCAGGGTGGCGTCGGCCGGCGGGGTGATGAAGTCGGCCTCGATCTCCACGGTGCGCGCCTGTTTGGCCACCTCGAGCACGTAGGGCGAGATGGAGCGCACCCGGCCCGGGAAACTCCTGCGGGGGAAGGCGTCCAGGCCGATGCGCACCGCCATGCCCGTCCGGATCTGGGCCGCGTCGATCTCGTCGATGGGCGCGGCCACGTACAGGTCGACCATGCTGATCAGGTCCACCACCGGCAGGGTGGCGATGCCCGGCGGCGACGGGGTGACGTATTCCCCCACCTCGCCGTTCACCTCGGCGACAATGCCGTCAAACGGCGCAACAAGGATGGTGCGCTCGACCATGGCCGCGGCCGCGGCCACCCGGGCCGCGCTCACCCCGCGCCTCGCCTCGGCCGCCTCGCAGGCCGCCCGCCTGGCCCGGGCCGCGGACACGGCCTCGTCCTGGGCCGCCTCGGAGGTGGTGCGGGTGCGGCGCAGTTCGGTCAGCCGGTCGGCCTGGCGCCGGGCGTGGTCGGCGAGCAGACAGGTTTCACGGGCCACGGCCGCCGCGGCTTCGGCCTCGCTCCGGGCCAGGTCCAACTCGGCCTGCATATCCTTGTTCCACAGGGTGAGCAGCACCTGGCCGGCCTTGACCGTGTCCGACTTGTGCACGTGCAGGGTGGCGATCTGACCGCCGATGGTCGGGGCCAGCTTGGCCCGCTGCCGCGCCTTGACCGAGCCGGCGCGGGTATTGGCCACGGTGGCCTCCACCGCGCCCTTCTCGACCGCCTGCACCGCCACCCGCACCGGCTTGTCGCGACCGAGCAGAAGATAGCCGGCCGCGAGAGCGGCAAGCAGCAGGGGGATGAGGAGGAGGGCGGTTTTTTTCATGGCGGATCCTTTGGCAGCTGTTCACAAACAGTGTGGGGCATCGGCAAGGGGCGGCTCGCGTTTTCAGGTCAATGGCTGCGCGGGGATCAGTTCACCCGGGAGAGGGGCTGCACCTCCCTGTCCAGTCTGTCCGCCAGGGCTTCCAGCGCTGTTTCCATGTCATACTGCGACTGCAGGTTCAGCCAGAACTGCGCCTCCATGTTGAAATACCGACCGAGCCGAAGCGCGGTGTCGGCGGTGATGCCCCGGCGGCCGTGGACAATTTCGTTGATGCGTCGAGGCGTGACGCTGATGTCTTTTGCCAGCCGGTACTGACTGACACCCAGTGGTTCAAGAAACTCGGCAACCAGGATTTCTCCGGGATGAATTGGGGGAAAGTCTCGTTTGGACATGTTGGCCTCTCTCAATGATAATCCACGATGGCAACATCATGGGCATCGCTGCCTTGCCAGGAGAAGCAGATGCGCCACTGCTTGTTGATGCGGATGCTGTACTGACCTTGCCGATCACCGGCGAGCGCTTCCAGGTGATTTGACGGTGGGACGCGCAAGGTGGCGAGCAGGGTGGCAGCGTGCAGCATGTGCAGCTTCATGGCCGCTGTCCGCTGGATATCCTGCGGTAATTTGGTGGAAAAGTGACCACGGAAAAGTTTTTCCGTCTCTTTGCAGCGGAAGGACCTGATCATGGTCAGACCTTATCCATGATGGATATTATCGTCAAGCGATATGCGGTGAGCGATGGTTGGGCCAGTCGCCGAAAGCGTCCTGCCGGTTCGAGGGAAGGGGCAACAAAGTTGCGGTGGGGACCATTGCTGCCAATCGGGGCGTATCTTATTGGCTGTACTCGATCTGCGCATCGAAATAGTCTCCGTCTTTGGGAAAACCGGTGTTCGAGTAGGCGCGTCGGCCGTCTTTGGTGGTCCAGCTGTAGATCACGCCCTGGAAGGGTGTGGCCTCGCGCGGCTGGACCTGGTCGGTGCCGGTGGCCGGGCGGCGTTGTTCGGCGGGAGGTGCCGGACGAAGCGTGGTGCGCGGGTCGAGCCGTTTGAGAATGGCGGGTGGTTGTGTTCCGTCAGGCGGGAGCAGGCGATTGAGTTGGCGGGGCGGATGAAGCACTGCCACGGTGAGCAGCACAAGCAAGAAGAGCGCGGCCAGGGCGCGGCCGATGAGACCGTTCTGCCACAACAGCCGCAGCGCCATGCGCGCCGGCGAGGGCAGTGCGGTCGGCGCCGCGCCGCGCTCGCCCTGCAGCAGCCGGTAGCTGTGGGCGATGTGGTCGGTCAGGCGAGTCCGCTCCCTGATCCGGCGCAGCTGGGCCGTGATCCGCGCCGCCTCCTCGGGCGTGAGCCGTACCTCGTCCCGGTGGCGGATGTAGTCCGCCAGTTCCCGCAGGGACAGAACATTGCCCGGCAGGCCGGTCTTCAGCTCGGCCGTGCCGGCGAACACCACCACCGGGTAGATCTTGTCCGCACCGACCCCGGTCACCGCCTCGAGGAACTTCAGGTGCTTCCAGTTCTGGCGCAGCGGGTTCTGGAACCTGGTGCGAAAGGCGAAGATCTGCTGGGTCCAGAACCGGTCCCGCTCGCTGCCGAAGATCCAGCCGCGAAAGGTTTTCGTTTCGAGGACAAAGATCCCGTGCACCGACACCACCACGTGATCGATCTGGGTGGTGTCGTTGTTCGCGGCAAGGAGCAGGTTGTCGATCACCTGGTAGCTGCCCTGGTCGAGCTGCCGCCGCAAGAGGCGGCTGACCCGCCGTTCACCGGCGAGTCCGCGGAACAGTGGCGCGTTTTTCAGAAAGCCCAGCAGGATGACGGGCGCGGCAACAAGCAGGAGGAGGGTGGCGAAGGACATGGCAGTCGGGAAAAGTGGGTACGCTCACGCCCGGTGCGGCGCCGCCGGCGCGGCCCGGCCCGGGAACAGACGGCAGGGACCGCGGAGCCCGGCGCTCCGCCAGGGCGGGCCGAACAGCCCGGCTCAGGGCGTCAGCAAGAGCAGGTTGACGGCCGGCAGGGTCGCGCCGGCCGGAATTTTGCCGGTCACGGCCACATTGGGCACAGACTGCCTGATGAACGCCAGATGGGCCGAGGTTCGCGTGTACTTGCCGTACCAGCCGAAATACTCCCGGCAGGGCACCCCGGCGGAAACGATGCCCGCATGTACCCAGGCGCCGTCCACCTGCACCACCGCCGGGCCGCCGCTGTCGCCCTCACAGGCGTCCTTGCCCTCGTAATAGCCGGCGCAGAACTGGGAGGGGAGGACCGGGTTGGAATAAATGTCATTACAAGAACTGTCGGCAACCACGGGCAGGCTGACCTGGCGAAGAATCGCAGGATAGTACCAGCTGGTGGCCGTGTCGGCCAGTCCCCAGCCGAGCACGGTGACCAGTTTGCCGAGCAGGGAGGGCGGCGTCTTGTCCACGGACTCTCCGGAGAACAGAGCGATCGGCTGGATGGCGGAGGGAACGCCCAGTTCCACCAGGGCGATGTCGTTGTACAGGGAGGTGCTGCTGAACTGCGGATGGATTCTGATCGATTTGACCGGGGTGCGGCTGCCGGTGAATTTGGTCAGATCATAGGCGCCCACGGCCACCTGGATTTTTGTGGCGGACATCCCCTGCACGCAGTGGGCCGCGGTGAGCACCCAGCTCTGGTCGATGAGCACGCCGCTGCAGAACTGCGCGTAAAAGACGCTGGGGTCGTCGGCAGAGAGCAGGGCGGCGATCCACGGCCAGGCGCCCGGGGCGGCCTGCACCCCGCCCAGGATCTTGCTCGTCGCGTCGATGGGGGCAAGAGGCGCGTCCTTGAGGTCAAGGGCAAGGGCCGGCTGGGTCCACCACACCAGCAGCAGGGCGAGTACCAATCGTGTCATGATCCGCTCCGTTCTTTTCCTTGGCGGGTGCGCTCGGCAGGGTCGCTGCAGCGATGGCTCAGTCCTTCCAGGACAAGCCTTTTGCAGGAAATAGCACCCGCCCACCGCCGGCGCAAGGGAAATGACCGCAGGCTCCGGACAGGTCCAAACCGACCGGGGCGACCTTCCCCCAAGGCCACTCCGGACGGTTCACCCAAATCGGCAGCGGCCCGGTCCCACATCCTCCTTGCGTTTCCCGGCCCGGTCACTCTAAATGCAACTGTCAGGCCGTGGCCTTCAGCCTGACCGGAGGGGCGATGGACCAACGGATCGTGCTGGCCCACGACGGGTCGATCAATGCGGACTGGGTGTGCCGCTACGCCCTGCGCATGGCCGCGGCCCTGCCCGGACAGCGGCTGCTGCTGGTCCATATCCTCGACGGCTCGGTGGATCGGGCCCGCATCGAGGCCCGTTTCGCGGCCATTGCCCGCGAGTGCGCGCAGGAGGGGCTGCACTGCGAGCCGCTCGTTCGCGGCCTGCACGGCGACGTGGTCCGCTCGCTGCTGGAGGTGCTGCCGGCCGGCCGGGAGCACCTCTGCCTGTGCGGGGCGCGGGTCGCCTCGCGCGGCCGCGGCTTTCTCGCCGGCACGGTCTCCGAGCGGCTGCTGCGTTCCGGCCGCTGCAGCGTGCTGGCGGTGCGCGTGGTCAGCCCGGGGCTGCTCGGCTGCCCGCGCACCCTGCTCTTTCCCCTGGCCGGCCACCCGCGCGGTTTCCAATCGGCCCTGCCCTTTCTCCACCTGTTCGCCGCCTCGGTCCAGCGGTTGCACCTGCTGCGGGTGATGCTCGTCCATCCCCTGCTTCTCCGCTCCCTTCCCCACAACGAGGCCCGCGAGCGTCTCCGGCTCGGCTATGCCTACCTGACCCGGGTGGCGGACGAGATCCGATCCCAGGCGGAGGCGCCGCCCTGCCACCTGGAACGGCACGTGGCGCTCGCCGCTGACTGGGCCGGCGAGGTCCTTGTCCAGGCGGGCAAACTCGGCGCCCAGCTGATCCTGCTCGGCGCCAGCGAGCGCAGCCTGCCGCACCGCGTCGTGTACGGCAACCGGCTGGAGCGCATCCTGCGCGACACCGCCTGCGACGTGGGCATTTACCGGCGGCCATGAGCACGCCCGGCGCCCACATCGGCCAGGTCAGCCCGGAGCGCGCCTGCACACTGCTCCATTCGTCGCCCGGCGGGCTCGATCCCCGGGAAGTGGCTGAGCGCCTGGCCCACCTCGGCGCGAACAGCTTCGAGGTGGTCGACCGCTGGAAGCTGGCGCGCGCCCTGGGCCGGCAGTTCACCAATTTCTTCGCCATCCTGCTGTTCGTCTCGGCCGCCCTCTGCTTTGTCGCCCACCGCATCAACCCGGCCGAGGGCATGGGACTGCTCGGCTGGGCCCTGGTGGTGGTTGCGTTTCTGAACGCCCTGTTCAGCTTTTTCCAGGAATACCGGGCCGAGCGGGCCATGGCCGCGCTCAGGCGGTTCCTGCCGCACCGGGTGGAAGTGGTGCGCGCCGGCCGGGTGGAGCAGGTCGAGGCCGAGGCCGTGGTGGTCGGCGACATCCTCGTGCTTGCCGAAGGCGACAAGATCGCCGCCGACGTGCGCATCCTGGCGAGCGACAGCCTGATGATCGATACTTCGCCGCTCACCGGCGAGTCGCAGCCACTGCGCCTGACCCCCGCGGCCGAGGACCGGCCCCTGGAGGAGTGCGCCAACCTCGCCTTTGCCGGCTGCACGGTGGTGCGCGGCACCGGCCGCGGGGTGGTGTTCGCCACCGGCCTGCGCACCCGCTTCGGCCGCATCGCCGGGCTGTCGCAGACCATCCGCCGCACCGCCTCGCCGCTCGAGCGCGAGGTGTCGCGTCTTGTCCGCGTGCTCACCGCCATCGCCTGCACCATGGGAATCGCCTTCTTCCTCTACGGCGTGGTCAGCGGCCGGCCCCTGTGGATCAACCTGGTGTTCATGATGGGCATCATCGTCGCCAACGTGCCCGAGGGGTTGCTGCCCACCCTGACCCTGGCGCTCGCCATGGGCAGCCTGCGCATGGCGAAGAAAAACGTGCTCGTCACCAGCCTGAACGCGGTCGAGGCCCTGGGCGCGGTGCACGTGATCTGCACCGACAAGACCGGTACCCTGACTGAAAACCGGCTGACCCTCACCCGCCTGGCCGACCCGGTGAGCGGCCGGGAACTGGAGTTGGACGGACGGCGCCGTCTGCTCGACCTGGCGCTGGCCGCCTCCGCCGTGCGGCAGGGCGAGGCCGGGCAGCTGCTGGGCGATCCGCTCGACGTGGCGGTGGCGCGCTGCTGGCAGGAGGGGGGCAGCGAACCACTGGCCCGGGCCCTGGCCCGGGTCGGCCGCTCGTTCGCCTTTGCCGCCGAGCGGAGGCGTTCCGGCGGGATCGCCGAGGCCGGGGACAGGCGGGTGTTCGTGGTCAAGGGGGCCTTCGAGGCCCTGCGCCCCCTGCTGGTGGACGCGGCAGGCACCATGGCGAACGCGGACGCAACCACCCCGGCCGATCGGCTCGCCGCGGCGGAGCGGGTGATGGCCGGGCTGGCCGCGGCCGGTCTGCGGGTGATCGCGGTGGCCTGGCGGGAACTGACGCCGGCGGAGGAGGCGCCTGCCGGCGACGAGGCGGACCTCTTCGAGCACGACCTCGTGCTCGCCGGCTTCATCGGCGTCGAGGACCCGGTGCGGCCCGAGGTGCCGGGCGCGGTGGCCCGCTGTCACCGGGCCGGGATCGAGGTGCTGATGATCACCGGCGACCATCCGGCCACGGCCCTGGCAGTGGCGGCCGCGGCCGGCATCGTCCCGCCCGGCGACACCCTTCACTGCACCGGCGAGGAACTGCGGGCGCTGACCGTGAGCGGCCTGGTGGAGCGGCTGGAGCAGGGGGTGCGGGTGTTCGCCCGGACCACGCCCGAGCAGAAGATGAAGATCGTTTCCGCGCTCAAGCGGCTGGAGCGGGTGGTGGCCATGACCGGCGACGGCGTCAACGACGCCCCGGCCCTGCGCGCCGCCGACGTGGGCATCGCCATGGGCCGGCAGGGCACGGACGTGGCCCGCGAGTCGGCGCAGATCATCCTCCTGGACGACAACTTCGCGGCCATCGTCGACGGGGTCGAGGAGGGGCGGGCGGTGTTCGACAACATGCGCCGCTTCACCAGCTACGTGCTGGCGAGCAACGTGCCGGAGATGCTGCCCTACCTGCTGTTCATCCTCCTGCCGGTGCCGCTGGCGCTGAACATCATCCACATCCTTGCCATCGACCTGGGCACGGACCTGGTCCCGGCCATGGGGCTCGGCCAGGAGCCGCCCGACCCGGAAACCATGGCCCGGCCGCCGCGCGACCCGCACCAGGGGCTGCTCACCCGGGGTCTGATGGTGCGCAGTTACCTGTTTCTCGGCCTGATCGAGGCCCTCTGGTCGCTGGCCCTGTTCTTTCTCGTGCTCGTCCAGGGCGGCTGGCAGTACGGCCAGGCGCTGTCCGCGGACGCGCCGCTTCACCGCTCGGCCGTGGGCATCGCCCTGGCGAGCATCCTCCTGCTGCAGATCGCCAACCTCGTCGGCCGCCGCCACGAGCGCGCCTCGGGCCTGGACCGCGGGCTGTTTGCCAACCGGCTGATTCTCGCCGGCATCCTCATCCAGGTGGTGTT
>ERZ1645187.2305-NODE-2305-length-16948-cov-6.857811_pt1 | contig 16948 bp, 17 predicted proteins | sample MGYA00575352_ERZ1645187 | MGnify/ENA primary metagenome ERZ1645187 (study PRJEB40837, sample SAMN11349314) | freshwater sediment metagenome | isolation source: river sediment | host: Sediment | place: India: Wazaribad , New Delhi | collected 2017-02-21 ... | reverse complement strand
AGCGCGTCTTCCAGCTCGGCCGGGTCCAGCGTGATGCGGTCGTCCAGCGCCTCGGCCCGGCAGCCGATCATCAGGCTCGCCGGGAAGGGCCAGGGCTGGCTGGCAAGGTAGGAGACTGCGCCAAGCGGCACGCCCGTCTCCTCGGCCACCTCGCGGCGGCAGGCGGCTTCGATCGTCTCGCCCGGCTCGACGAAGCCGGCCAGCAGCGAATACATCCCCTCGGGCCAGCCGGGGCTGCGGCCCAGAAGGACGCGGTTGCCGCGCGTGACAAGCACGATCACCACCGGATCGGTGCGCGGGAAATGCGGCGCGGCGCAGGCCGGGCAGGTCCTCTGCCAGCCGCCCGCCGCCATGGTGCTGCGCGCGCCGCAGCAGGCGCAGAAGCCATGCGTCCGATGCCATTCCAGCAGCGCCTTGCCCATGACGGCCAGTTCCGCCTGCCGGGGCGGCAGCCAGCCCATCACCGCGCGCAAATCGGCGAAGCCCTGCTCGGCGGGCAGCGCCGGATGGCGCTGGCGTTCGGTATCGAAGGGCCCGGCAGGCGGCATGTGCCGCTCGGTCAGGCTGGCTGATATATCGGCGGCAAAGCGGTAATGGCCGCCGTCCTCGCCCAGAAACACCGGATCGGGGGCGGCTGCGGCAAGCGGATGGGCGGCGGGCAGCCAGACCGGCGCCACGGCCGCATCCTCGCCCGTCACCAGCGGACGGCCGCGCCAGAAGGGAAGGACCAGCGCCTGCCGCCATGCCGCGGCCAAAGCCTGCGGATCGCTGCGCAAGGCCTGCCGCCGGTCCAGCCCCGAGCCGCCGAAGGTCACCTCTTCCGCCCGCCGCATCGCCCGCTCCCCCGGCCTTTCACTTGCTACCCGCCTTGCGGCATCACCACCAATACCACCGGCCCGTCCGTCATCGCACGATCCGGGCGGAGGGGCAAATGGTGGGCATAGAATCATCAAGGCAACTATGTCTTGAATTATTTTATCAAAATTCAATCTTGGCTTGTTTTCTCCGCCTTATTCGTGACAGGTTCCGAAGCGTGGTTTCCCCCTGGCTGGACAGAACGTCGAGTGTCTCTTCAAACCATGGATATCAAAGAACTTTCCTGGAGGCACGGGTGAGACCCGTGCGCCACGGTGCGGCCATTCTGAGGCTGGCGGAAGCGAGCCGGGCAGAGCTGCTCACCGATGAGTATCCCGACACTGCCAAACAACTGGCTGCTGTTGCCCGCCGGCCACAGCAGCGGCAGGCCGCCCTGCCGACCGACGTGCTGCTGCGTGTCCTTGCCACCACCGACCTGCATGCCAACATCCTCTCCTACGACTATGCCGCCAACCGTCCGCTGAACGGGCTGGGGCTGGCGCAGATGGCCAGCCTGATCGCCGCCGCGCGGGCCGAGGCGCCGGGCGCGCTGCTTCTGGACAATGGCGATTTCCTTCAGGGCTCGGCGCTCGCGGACCTTGCCGCGCAGGGGCGCCGCCGCCGCGGCCATCCGGTGATCGGCGCGATGAACGCGCTGGCCTATGACGCGGCGACGCTGGGCAACCACGAGTTCAACTACGGGCTGCGGGTGCTGGACCGGGCGCTGGCGCAGGCGCGCTTTCCCGTGGTCTCGGCCAATATCCTGCGCCGCCGCGGCGCAGGCGGGCCGCTTGAGGACGACACTCTCGCCCCGCCGCATGCGATCCTCGACCGGGTGCTGACCGACGGGATGGGCCGCCGCCACGCCATCCGCATCGGCATCCTGGGCCTGACCCCGCCCGAGATCCTGCGGTGGGACCAGGCCCATCTCTCGGGCCATCTGGACGCCCGACCGATGGTCGAGGCCGCCCGTGCCTGGGTGCCCGCATTGCGTCAGGCGGGGGCCGATGTGGTGATCTGCCTTGCCCATACCGGCATCGCCGAGCGGTCGGGAACCACCGGCCGCGACGGTCTGGGCGCCGATCTGGCCGAACTGCCGGGGATCGACGCGCTGGTGCTGGGCCACAGCCATCTGGTCTTTCCCCATCGCGGGCGGCACCCGGATGCAAGGGTGGATGCCGCAGCTGGGCTGGTTGCCGGCAAGCCGGTGGTGCAGCCGGGGCATTCGGGCTCTCACCTCGGGATCATGGATCTGCGGCTGCGGCGCGGGGCCGTCGGCGGTTGGACCATCGCCGCCTCCGAGGTGCGGGCCGAAAGCGTGTCCGAGGTGGCGGCGGGCCTCTCGCCCGCCGAGATCCGCCGCCATGCCGAGGGGCTGCGCCGCGCCGTCGGCGACGACCATCGCGCAGCGCTGGCCTGGACGCGGCGGACGCTGGGCCGGACCGAGGTGGCGATGTCCACCGCCTTCGCGCAGGTCGCGGATACGGCGGCGCTGCGGCTTCTGGGGCTGGCGAAGATCGATCACGCCCGCCGCGCACTGGCCGGGACCGCCCATGAGGGCCTGCCGGTGCTGGCCACCGCCACGCCCTATCGCGCCGGGGGCCGGGGCGGACCGCTGAACTATACGCAGATCGCGCCGGGCCCGCTGTCGGTGCGCCATGTCTTCGATCTCTACCCATTCCCCAATACCATCGTCGGCATTCTGGTCAGGGGCGCGGAACTGGCCGAGTTGCTGGAGCGCGCCGCGGCGATCTATGCCCGGATCCTGCCGGGCGGCCGGGACCAGCGGCTGATCGACGAGGTCTTCCCGGCCTATGCCTTCACCACGGTCGTCGGCGTCAGCTACGAGATCGACCCGACCCGGCCCGCGCGCTACAATCTCCGCGGCAACCTGGTGCGGCCGCAGTCGCACCGCATCCTGAACCTGCGTCGGGGCGGGGTGCCGGTGCAGCCCGACGACCGCTTCGTCCTGGTCACCAACAACTTCCGCGCCGGCGCCACGCCCGGAGGAGGCGTTTCGCCGCCCGAACCGGTTCTGGACCGGCAGGAACTCTGCACCGACGTGCTGCGCGACTACATCCTGCGGCAGGGCCGGATCGGCGCCGACACGCTGGCGCTGGACGAGGGCTGGTCGCTGCGCCCGCTGCCAGGCACCACCGTGCTGTGCGAGGCCGGGCCGGACGCGATGGGCCATGCCGCCGAAGCCGCCCGCTTGCGCCCCGAGGCGGCGGGCCTGACCGAGGACGGCTTCCACCTCCTGCGCCTGCACCTGTAGGGCGGGACGCACTCCACCACCCATCTGGCCGGGCGGGAGCAGGCGAGGCACTGCCTCGCCCCCGCCCATGCGGATGGGCTCAAGCCGTAGACGTGTCCGCGAGAAACCCTGTGAGGCCAGCGCCCGCCATGGGCGGGGCGGGCGCTGGCCGGGTGCTTGGGGCACCCGGCCGGTCAAGGGGCACCGGAGCCACATGGCAAAGGCGATAGCCTTCGCCAATGAAACGCGATCGGACCTCGCGACACCCTGCGCCCCTTTCCCTCGCCTCCCGGCCATGGCAGGAATGACCCATTCCCCGCCCCACCGGACACCCCGCATGTATGACGCGCTTTTCTTCGACCTCGACGGCACGCTGATCGATACCGAATCCATCGCCATCACCACCGGCATCGCCGCCTTCGCCGCGCATGGCCATGAGGTGGATGAACCCTTCATGCACCGGCTGATCGGCAAGGACGAACCCACCGCCGCCACCCTCATCCGCGCCGCCCTGCCCGATGCGGACCTGCAGGCGGTGAACCGGCACTGGCGCGCGGGCTTCGACGCAAGGGTGGAAACCGGCCTGCCGCTGAAGCCCGGCGCGGTGGAATTGCTGGCAGGCCCCGCCCTCCCCCGCGTCCTTGTCACCTCCACCAACCGCGACGGCGCGCATCGCAAGCTGCATATCGCCGGGATCGCGCGCTCCTTCGCCCATGTCGTCACGCTGAACGATGTCGAGGCGCCGAAGCCCGCCCCCGCCCCCTATCTGCTGGCCGCCCGCCTTCTGGGGGTCCAGCCCGCCCGCTGCCTTGTCTTCGAGGACAGCGAGACCGGGGCCGAGGCCGCCTTCCGTGCCGGTTGCGTGGTGGTGCAGGTGCCGGACATCGCCCCCTCCGCGGGCGAGTGGGCGCATCATCTGGCGCCCGACCTGCTGACCGGCGCGCGGATGGCCGGGCTGATCTGACCGCCGCTGCACAGGCGCTTGCGAATCCCTCGCCCCCGCCCTATATCCGCCCTCGAGAGGTTGGCGCGGGCGAGCGCCTCGCCAACCCGGTCAGGCCCGGAAGGGAGCAGCCGTAACGAGACCCGCTTGGGTCGTTGTCCAGCCTCTCACCCTTTCCCCGCCGCCCAGTCGAATTGCGCTTCGGTCTCCACCGCGCAGGGCCGCGCCGCGCGCAGGCGGGAAAGCGCGGAGTGCGGGGCCTCCCCGGCCTCGACCATCAGCCGCAGCACGGCCATGCCGGAACGCCCGCAGCCGCCCATGCAATGCACCAGCACCTTGCCGCCGCTCGCCAGCACCGCCCTTGCCCGGGCCGAGGCGGCAGGCCACGCCGCGCCGACCGCGGCATCGGGCGCGCCGAAATCCGCGACCGGCAGGTGCAGCCAGCCGATGCCATGGGCGGCAAGGTCCGCGGGCAGGTCCGCCGCACCCTTCGCCTCCATCTCTGCCGCCGTGGTCATCGTCAGCACCAGCGCCGGGCCATGGGCCAGAAGGTCGCGCAGGTCGGCGCCATAGGCCCCGCCGCGCCCCGGCATCGGGCAAAGCGCCAGTTCGCCCTTGTCCACGGGCAGGCTTGCGATGGTCAGCGGCATCCCGTCTCCTTCCCGGTGGACCTTGGCCGTCCCGCGCCCTAGTCTGGCGCCCCAGACCAAGCCCCGAGTCATTGCATGTCCGATACCCCCGAGAAAGCCTATCAGGTCCTGGCCCGCAAGTATCGGCCCGAGACCTTTGCCGATCTCGTCGGCCAGGATGCCATGGTGCGCACGCTGCGCAATGCCTTTGCCGCCGACCGCATCGCGCAGGCCTTCGTGATGACCGGCATCCGCGGCACCGGCAAGACCACAACGGCGCGGATCATCGCCAAGGGGCTGAACTGCGTCGGCCCGGACGGCACCGGCGGCCCGACGACGGAACCCTGCGGCAAATGCGAACATTGCGTGGCGATCATGGAAGGCCGCCATGTCGACGTGATGGAGATGGACGCGGCCTCGCACACCGGGGTGGGCGACATCCGCGAGATCATCGACTCGGTGCATTACCGGGCGGCCTCCGCGCGCTACAAGATCTATATCATCGACGAGGTTCACATGCTGTCGACCAGCGCCTTCAACGCGCTGCTGAAGACGCTTGAAGAGCCGCCCGCGCATGTGAAGTTCATCTTCGCCACTACAGAAATCCGCAAGGTGCCGGTGACGGTCCTGTCGCGCTGCCAGCGCTTCGACCTGAAGCGGATCGAGCCGGAGGTGATGATCGCCCTCCTGCGCAAGATCGCCAGTGCCGAGGGCGCGCAGATCAGCGACGATGCTTTGGCGCTGATCACCCGGGCGGCCGAAGGCTCGGCGCGGGACGCGACCTCGATCCTCGACCAGGCGATCAGCCATGGCGCGGGGGAGACGACGGTCGATCAGGTCCGCGCCATGCTGGGGCTGGCGGACCGGGGCCGGGTGCTGGACCTGTTCGACATGGTGATGCGTGGCGATGCGGCGGCGGCGCTGTCGGAACTGGCGGCGCAATATGCCGATGGTGCCGATCCGATGGCGGTCCTGCGCGATCTGGCCGAGGTGTCGCACTGGATCTCGGTGATCAAGATCACGCCGGAGGCGGCGGAGGACCCGACCGTGCCGCCGGACGAACGCTCGCGCGGACTGGAGATGGCGGGGCGGCTGTCGATGCGCAGCCTTGGCCGGATGTGGCAGATGCTCCTGAAGGCGATGGAAGAGGTGGCGCTGGCGCCCAACGCCATGATGGCGGCGGAGATGGCGGTGATCCGCCTGACCCATGTCGCCGACCTGCCGGACCCCGGGACGCTGGTGAAGCGGCTGACCGAAGGTCCGCGCCCGGCGCCGCCTTCGGGCGGAATGGCCGGCGGCGCACCTGCGGGGGGCGGCACGGTCCACGGGGCAATGATGCGCGCGCCTGCCGCGCCGGTGCGCGGGCCGGTGATGGCGGCTGCGGCACCGGTGATGGCCGAAGGGCAGTTGCAGGTCTACGCCAGCTTCGAGGCCGTGGTCGATCTGATCCGCGAAAAGCGCGACATGCTCCTGCTGAAGGAGGTGGAGGATTGCGTCCGTCTGGCGCGCTATTCCCCCGGCCGGATCGAGTTCGAGCCCGCCGGGCGCGCTGCCCCCGACCTTGCCTCCCGGCTGGGTCAGCGGTTGCAAGGCTGGACCGGCGCGCGGTGGGGGGTGTCGGTCGTCGGCTCGGGCGGCGCGCCGACCATCGCCGAGGCGCGGGATGCCGAAAGGCAGGCGCAAGAGGCCGAGGCGCAGGAAAACCCGCTGGTTCAGGCCGTTCTGGCCGCCTTCCCCGGCGCGAAGATCAGCGAGATCCGCTCTCCCGAGGCGATGGCCGCCCGCGCGGCGGCCGAGGCCCTGCCCGAGGCGGATCCCGAGGTGGACGACGACTGGGACCCGTTCGAGGAGTGACCGCGCGCCGGACCGGTTTACGCGCGAACTCCGGTCCGGTTTCCGCGCGTAAACCGGCGCCCGGCGTGCCGCCCTGCCTCGAACCTTGCGCTGAAACCGCAGGCCCCGTATCTGGGGAAGGAACAAAAGGAGATTGCGATGTTCAAGGGTCTGGGTGGCCTCGGCGGCCTTGGTGACATGGGCAAGATGATGAAGGCCGCGCAGGAGATGCAGTCCAAGCTGGCCGAATTGCAGGAGCAGATGGCCCGCACCGTCGTCACCGGCGAGGCCGGGGCCGGGCTGGTCAAGGCGCGCGTCACCGCGAAGGGCGAGGTGACGGGGCTGGACATCGACCCCTCGATCCTTGTGCCGACGGAAAAGGAAGTGATCGAGGACCTGATCGTCGCCGCGATCAAGGACGCGCAGGCCAAGGGCGCCGCCCGACAGGCCGAGGAGATGCGCAGGATGACCGAGGCGCTCGGCCTGCCCGCCGACATGAAGCTGCCGTTCTGATCCATGGCCGGGGCCGATGATCCGGGCATCGAGGCGCTGATCGAGCTGATGGCCCGGCTGCCGGGCCTTGGCCCGCGCTCGGCCCGCCGGGCGGTGATGGCTCTCTTGGGCAAGCGCGGGCAATTGATGGCCCCGCTGGCGCAGGCGATGGCCCATGTGGCGCTGAAGGCCAAGGATTGCCGGGTCTGCGGCAACATCTCGACCGAGGAACTGTGCCCGATCTGCGACGATCCGGCCCGCGCCACGGGCGAGGTCTGCGTGGTCGAGGATGTCGCCGACCTCTGGGCGATGGAGCGCGCGCAGGTGTTCCGCGGCCGCTACCACGTCCTTGGCGGCACCCTTTCGGCGCTGGACGGGGTGGGGCCGGACGAGCTTGGCATCCCCCGGCTGGTGCGCCGCGTGGGCGAAGAAGGGCTGACCGAGGTGATCCTCGCCCTCGGCGCCACGGTGGACGGCCAGACCACTGCGCACTACCTGGCCGAAGCGCTGGCCGCCACACCCGCACAGGTCACCACGCTGGCGCAGGGCGTGCCGGTGGGGGGCGAGCTGGACTACCTCGACGACGGCACCATCGGCGCGGCGCTCCGGGCGCGGCGGCGGTTCTGACCGCACGACGGGGAGGGCAGGTCGAGGGCGACAGGATGTCGGTCCGGAGCCCATTGCGGACGGTCGGCATACCGCTATTCTCTTGGTTGGGGGGCACAGGAGAAATTTGATGAAGCACGGCGATATCAGGTCTGTCGCCCATAGTATTGCCGACTCGCTGGCGTGTGGGGTCAGTTTAATGACGGGCTTCTACGATTTGCGCGTGTATGAAGACGCCGGGCGTTCGGAAGGTGGCATTTTGACCATCGATCTGTTGAATGGCATCGTGGTCACGGGGAAGCCTTCCTCTGATCTGGCATCGGTAGTCATGCGTATCCCAAGAGAGTTTGATCGTCTCAGCCGCTCGAAAGGCTTCGAGAGGAAAGACTGCCGGACAGCGCTGGCCGCCTTCCATGCCGACCAAATCATGCCATGGTTTACGCTGGTCGTTGAGGATATTTCAGGTCGGGTTACGGAAACTGATTATCAAGGCGTTCCGGCCCGCCGCTTGAGTGAGCTTGATCCCCTTGGGAGACTACGGCGCAGGCCAATTCGTCATCGGTAAAGATGGGGCGAACGTCCGTTCGTCCGCATCGCGGCCCCTCTCCCGTCCCCCAGCCGATTGCATTTGCCCCCCCATGGGACTATCTCGGGGGCCACCACCGCCGCGACCGGAAGGGCCTGCAAGGCATGAACTGGATCACCAACTACGTCCGCCCGAAGATCAACTCGCTCTTCTCCCGCCGCGAGGTGCCCGAGAACCTGTGGACCAAGTGCCCCGAATGCGGGACCATGCTCTTCCACCGCGAGCTGGCGGGAAACCAGAACGTCTGCTCGAACTGCGACCATCACATGGCGATCTCGCCGCGCGACCGCTTCACGGCGCTGTTCGACGGCGGCATCTTCACCGAGGTCAAGGTGCCCGAGCCCGTGGCCGATCCGCTGGGCTTCCGCGACCAGAAGAAATACCCCGACCGGATCAAGGCCGCGCAGAAGGCCAGCGGCGAGAAGGATGCGATGCTGGTGGCCGAGGGCGAGGTGGGCCGCACCGCCATCGTCGCCGCCGCGCAGGACTTCGGCTTCATGGCCGGGTCGATGGGCATGTATGTCGGCAACGCGATCATCGCCGCCGCCGAGCGCGCGGTGAAGACGAAGAAACCGCTGGTCCTCTTCTCCGCCTCGGGCGGGGCGCGGATGCAGGAGGGGATGCTGTCCCTGATGCAGATGCCGCGCACCACCGTCGCCGTGCAGATGCTGAAGGAGGCGGGGCTTCCTTACGTGGTCGTCCTGACCCATCCCACCACCGGCGGCGTCACCGCCAGCTATGCCATGCTGGGCGACGTGCAGATCGCCGAGCCGAATGCGCAGATCGGATTCGCAGGCGCCCGGGTGATCGAACAGACCATCCGCGAGAAACTGCCCGAGGGCTTCCAGCGCGCCGAATACCTCTTGGACCACGGCATGCTGGACCGGGTGGTGCACCGCAAGGCCATGCGGGACGAGTTGGTGACGATCCTGCGGATGCTGACCGGCCTGCCCCCGGCGGTGAAGGGCGATCTTGCGCCGCCCGCGCCGGAGCCCGCAGCCGAAGAGGCCAAGGCGTGACCGCAGCCACCGGATCGCCCGCCGGCTCCGACCTGATCCTCGAACGCATGATGGCCTTCCACCCGAAGGTCATCGACCTGACGCTGGACAGGGTGCATCGCCTGCTGGCTGCGCTTGGCCATCCCGAAACCCGCCTGCCGCCGGTGATCCATATCGCCGGGACCAACGGCAAGGGCAGCACTCAGGCGATGATCCGGGCGGGGCTGGAAGCGGGCGGCGCGAAGGTCCACGCCTATACCTCGCCGCATCTGGCACGGTTCCATGAACGTATCCGGCTGGCCGGGGAACTGATCTCGGAGCCCGCGCTGACCGCGCTTCTGGACGAATGCGTCGTGGCGAACGGCGGCGAGGAGATCACCTTCTTCGAGATCACCACCTGCGCCGCCCTGCTGGCCTTCGCCCGCACCCCTGCGGATTTCACCCTGCTGGAAGTGGGCCTCGGCGGGCGGCTGGACGCGACCAATGTGGTCGAAAAGCCGCGGCTGACCATCATCACCCCGGTCTCCATCGACCACCAGCAATATCTGGGCGAGACGCTGGCCGAGATCGCGGGCGAGAAGGCCGGGATCATCAAGCGCGGCGTGCCCTGCGTGGTCGGCCCGCAGGACCCCGACGGGCTGGCGGTGATCGAGGCTCGGGCCGCAAGGCTGGGCGCCCCCCTCTGGGTGCATGGCCAACACTGGACCGTGGCCGAGGAACGCGGGCGGCTGGTCTATCAGGACGAGAACGGCCTTCTCGACCTGCCGCTGCCGAACCTGCCCGGCCCGCACCAGATCCAGAACGCGGGCGCCGCCATTGCCGCCCTGCGCCTTCTCGGCCGCGACGGGGCCGCCGCCGAGGCCGCGGTGACCCGCGCCCACTGGCCCGCCCGGATGCAGCGCCTGCGCAGCGGCCCCTTGGCGGACAGCGCGCCGGGGGTGGAGCTTTGGCTCGACGGCGGCCACAACCCGGCGGGCGGCGAGGCGGTGGCGGCCACGCTGGCCCGGATGCCCCGACGCGAGACGCATCTGATCTGCGGCATGCTGAACACCAAGGACGTGAAGGGCTACATGCGCCCGCTGGCCGCCCATGCAGCAAAGCTCTGGGCGGTGCCGATCCCGGGCGAGCCGAACACCCTGCCCGCCGAGACCACCCGCGACGCGGCCCGCGCGGCCGGGCTGGATGCCGAGGCTGCCGGGTCGGTGGCCGAGGCGCTGGCCCGGGTCACCGAGACCAACCCTGAAGCAAGAGTGCTGATCTGCGGCTCGCTCTACTTGGCGGGACAGGTGTTGAGGGAGAACGGGTAAGGGCGGCCACCGGGTCGGCCGGGCGGGAAAAGGCGAGGCGCTGCTCTACCCACCAGTGCGGGAAAGGCTTGTCAGGCTATCCTATCCGCTCCTGGTGTCATGCCCACCGGTTCTTCCACCCCAAGGCAAGCCACAGAAGGCACAAGACAAGCACCAGCCCGGCCCATAATCGCCGCATTCCTTTGGTCCGATGGTGCAATCTTCTGCACCGGATGCCATGGACCTGTCTTCTCATTCCAACGTCGCCACTCCGGCCCTCACCTCGCCACTTGCCCTTCTGGTTGATGGCGAGAACCTTTCAGCCGATTTTGCGCAGGCCATCCTCAGGAAAGCCCGTGATTTCGGAGTGCCGACAGTCCGGCGTGTCTACGGCAAGGCCGAGCACATCGCCCGCTGGGCGGAAGAAGGGTTCCGCCCCGTCATGGTGCGCCCCGGCAAGAACGGCACCGACATCCTGCTTTCAATCGAAGCCATGAGCTTTGCCCTGCGCGAGGAGTTTCACACACTGGTCATCGCCGCGGCTGACCACGACTTTACCCATGTCACCGAACATCTCCGCGAGCTTGGTCACGAAATCATAGGCATGGGCGACAGCAAGACGCCCCTAACCTTCCGCCGGGCCTGCACCGAATTCGTTGAATTGAGGCTGGGTGTCCCTACAACGGCAGAAGCCTCCGCAAAGATTCCGGTAACGAAGCTGGTCCCAATGGTGCGGGAAGTTTTATCCAATGCAACGGCTGAAGGAGGTTGGTCCACTGCAACCTGGATCGGAGTAGGACTGAAGAGACAGGTCGAAGGGTTCGATCTTTCGCGCTATACGGATCGCTCGCTAGAAGCGACCCTGCTTGCCTTGAAAGCCTTTGAAACCAGCCGCAGCGAGAAAGGAACTCTTGTGTTCCGCTGGCCCGTGACAGCGAAGGCTCAACTCACCCCATAACGCGCCAGAAACAACTCCACCGCCCCCCGCACCGTGCGCTGCACATCCTCGGGTGTGATCTCGTCCGCCAGACCGAAGATCAGCTTTTCGTGGATATCCGCCTTGCACAACTGGGCGAACTGGTCCGCCGCAAGGTCCATGTCCTCGACCCGCAGCATTCCCTTGTCGACCATGTGGCGCAGGTGATGCACCAGCTTGTCGTGGATCAGGCCGGGGCCGTTGCGGTAGAAGGCCCGGCCGATCTCGGGGAAGCGGCCGGATTCGGCGACCACCAGCCGGAACATGTTGCGGCCGAAATCCGACATCAGGAAACTGGCGATGCGGGTGGCGGCGAAGGTCAGCATCTCCTCGACCGAAGCCGAATAGTCCAGCCCGGCCTCGGCCTCTTCGGCCTGGCGGCGGCATTCGGCGTTGCAGATCTCGGTGAACAAGAGCCGCTTGTCGGGGAAATAGCTGTAGAGCGTGGCCTTCGACACCCCCGCCTCGCGGGCGATGTCATCGACCGATGCGCCGTCGAAGCCGTCGCGCAGGAAGATGCGGCGGGCGCCGTCCAGCACCTGGTCGTATTTGCGGCCCCTGCGGATCTCGCCGTCTTCCATCTGTCCCCCGATGCCTGCCGCCGACCATAGATCAGCCGGGGAAGCCGGGGCAAGCGGCCGGGTCACTTGGAGGGCGTGCAGACGGCAGCCGGTTCGCAGCCCTTGGTCGAGGTGGTCATGTCCTCGGGCCAGTCCAGCCGGGGAAACAGGATGTCCTGCGCCATCGCGGGGGCGGCCAGCAGCAGGGCGGCGGCAGAGGCGATCAGGGTCTTCTTCATGGCGGCTCTCCTAAACCGTTCGGTTCACTTTCCGCAAAAATGAACTGAACCGTTCAGTTTGTCAACTGAGTCGTTTCGCGTGCGCCGGGGCCGTGCTAGCCCTGCACCGACACAAGCAAGAGACAGCCGATGACCGCCACCGCCCCTCTCCGCGCCCGCGACCTGGGCCTGCCCTTCCCCGGCACCCCCGGCCCATGGAACGCCATCACCGATGTGCCCGGCATCGCTGTCGGCTTCACCACGCTGACCGATCCGGCGCGCAACATCCGCACCGGCGTGACCGCCATCCTTCCCCGTCCGGGGCGCGAGGCCCGCCCCGTCGCCGCAGGGCAGGCCACTCTGAACGGCAACGGCGAGATGACGGGCACCCACTGGATCAACGACGCAGGCTATTTCCTGGGGCCGGTCTGCATCACCAACACCCATTCCATCGGCGCGGTGCATCACGGCGCCACGCGCTGGATGATCGACACCTATGCCGAACATTTCTCCGGCCCCGCCTGGGCGATGCCGGTGGTGGCGGAAACCTATGACGGCATCCTGAACGACATCAACGCCATGGCAGTGACGCCGGACCACGCCATCGCCGCGCTGCACGCCGCCGCCTCCGGCCCGGTGGCCGAGGGTTCGACTGGCGGCGGCAACGGCATGATCGCCTATGAGTTCAAGGCGGGCACCGGCACGGCCTCGCGCCGGGTGCGGCTGGCGGGCGGGGAGTTCACGCTGGGTGTGCTGGTGCAGGCCAACCATGGCATCCGCAAATGGCTGAACATCCTTGGAAAACCTGTCGGGCAGATGATCCCCGAAGGCGCGTGGCGCTCGGCCGATCTGGGGTCGATCATCGTGGTGGTCGCCACCGATGCGCCGCTGTCGCCGCTGGCGCTGCGCCATGTGGCGCGGCGGGCGGGTCTTGGGGTGGCGCGCGGCGGCACGCCGGGCGGCAACAGTTCGGGCGACATCTTCCTTGCCTTCTCTACCGCAGATATCGGTCCGATGCCGCAGAAGGCGGGGCCGCGGATCGCCCGGGAAGAGATCAACATGGAAACCCTCGACCCGCTTTACCTCGCCACCGTCGAGGCGGTGGAGGAGGCGGTGGTCAATGCCCTTGTCGCGGGGGAAGATGTGCCGGCCTTCCGGCCCACGGGACGGATGGTGCCGGGGCTCGGGGCGGAACGGCTGCGGCGGATCTTCGCCTGATCCCCCTTGCGGCGGGGCCGGGAAGGTATACTTTAGAATAGTTCTAAAAAGGTGCCGCCATGCTTTCCTCCCTCGCCTCCCGCCGCAGGTTCAGCGACCTCTCCGAACAGGAGGTGCTGGCGCTGGCGATCTCGTCCGAGGAAGACGACGCCCGCATCTACCGAAGCTATGCGCAGCGCCTGCAGGCCGACTACCCCGCCACCGCGGCGGTCTTCACCGGCATGGCGGCGGAAGAGGACGGCCATCGCCGCCAGTTGATCGAGCTGCACCGCAGCCGCTTCGGCGAGGTGATCCCGCTGATCCGGCGCGAGCATGTGGCGGGCTTCTACGCCCGCCGCCCGGTCTGGCTGGCCGCCAACCTGCCCCTGGACACCATCCGCGGCGAGGCGAGGGCGATGGAGCAGCAGGCCGCCGCCTTCTACACCCGCGCCGCGGGCCGCACGCAGGATGCCGACACCCGCAAGCTCTTGGGCGATCTGGCCGCCGCCGAGGCCGGGCATGACAGGCGGGCCGAGGCGTTGGGGAATGCCAATCTGGGGACGGAGGAAAAGGCCGCCGAGGACGCCACTGCGCGGCGGCAGTTCATCCTGACCTGGGTGCAGCCGGGGCTGGCGGGGCTGATGGACGGATCGGTCTCGACCCTTGCGCCGATCTTCGCCACCGCCTTCGCCACGCAGGACACATGGACGACCTTCCTCGTCGGGCTGGCGGCCTCGGTCGGGGCGGGGATCTCGATGGGCTTCACCGAGGCCGCGCATGACGACGGCGTGCTGTCGGGCCGGGGAAGCCCTTGGAAACGCGGGTTTTCCTCGGGCGTGATGACGGCGCTTGGCGGGCTAGGGCACGCCCTGCCCTATCTGATCCCCGATTTCTGGACCGCCACGGCCATCGCCATTGCGGTGGTCTTCGTCGAGCTTTGGGCCATCGCCTGGATCCAGAACCGCTACATGGAAACGCCCTTCCTGCGGGCCACCTTGCAGGTGGTTCTGGGGGGTGCGCTGGTCTTCGCGGCGGGGGTTCTGATCGGCGGCGGGTAAGGCGGCACGGCCGCCAAAAGCAGGTCTGGAAACCGTCTGGCATCTGTCTGGCAAACGTCTGGCATTCGTCTGGCATCCTGCCGGACAAATCGCCCCCGCCTTGCCCTTTCCCCCACCGCATGACAGGACGGCGCCATGCTGCCGATCCTGCTCAAGACCCTGCCCTTCTTCGCCGTGATCGGCACCGGCTTCGTCGCCGCCCGCTTCCGCCTGCTGTCGCCGCAGGCGACGGGGCAACTGACCCGCTTCGTCTTCTACTTCGCCCTCTCCGCCATGCTGTTCGGCTTTGCCGCCAACCTGTCGCTGGCCGAGATCTTCAGCCTGCCCTTCGTGCTGGCCTACACCCTGGCGACCGGCCTCGTCTGGGCGCTGGTCCTGACCGTCGGGCTGATCCGCGGCACCGGGCGCGAGGCGGCACTTTTCGAGGCGCATGCGGGCGTCATCGGCAACGTAGGCTTCCTCGGCATCCCGATGCTGGTGCTGCTGCTTGGCCCCGGCGCGGTGGGGCCGGTGCTGCTGGTGCTGGCGGTGGACCTGATGGTCTTCTCCTCAATCCTGACGCTGCTGATCACCCTTTTCCGCTCGGGCCGCGTCGGGCCGGATACCTTGCGGGTGTTGACGGTCGGCCTGCTGAAGAACCCGATGATCGTCTCGACCGTCCTCGGCATGGCTTGGGGCGCGACGGGGCGGCAGCTCTGGCCGCCGGTGCAGGACTACATGACGCTTCTGGGCGCGGCCGCCACGCCCTGCGCGCTTTTCGCCATCGGCGCCTCGCTGGCAGGGCGCAAGCCCGACCGGCCGCTGGTCGCCGCCTGGCTTTCCTTCGCCAAGCTGGTGCTGCATCCCACTGCCGTTGCCGTGGCGGCGCTGCTGGTCTTTCCGGTGGAGCCCTATGCGGCGGGCGTGATGATCGCCGCGGCGGCCTTGCCGGTGGCGGGCAATGTGTTCATCCTTGCCGAAGCCTACGGGGTCGCGCCACAACGGATTTCGACCGCCATCCTGATCTCCACCGCCCTATCCGTGCTGACGGTGACGGCGGTGATCGCCCTATTGGAGACGACATGAAGACGATTTCGGAAAACCGCTGTTTCGGGGGCGTCCAGGGCGTCTATTCCCATGCCTCCGCCGCCACCGGGGGCGAGATGACCTTCGGCCTTTTCCTGCCCGAGGGGGCCGAGGACGGGCCGGTGCCGGTGCTGTGGTATCTGTCGGGCCTGACCTGCACCCATGAGAACGCCATGACCAAGGCCGGCGCGCAGGCCTGGGCGGCCGAGGCCGGCATCGCGCTGGTCTTCCCCGACACCAGCCCGCGCGGCGAGGGGGTGGCGAACGATCCGGCCTATGACTTGGGCCAGGGCGCGGGCTTCTACGTCAACGCCACGCAGAACCCTTGGGCGCCGCATTTCCGCATGTGGGACTATGTGACCGAGGAACTGCCGCGCCTTCTGTTCGGCGCCTTCCCGCTGGCCGAGGAGGCGCAGGCGATCACCGGCCATTCGATGGGCGGCCACGGCGCGCTGACCATCGCCATGAGCTTTCCGGGCCGCTTCCGTTCGGTTTCGGCCTTCGCGCCGATCTGCAATCCGGTGGCCAGCGACTGGGGCCGCAAGCAGTTCGCCGCCTATCTGGGCAAGGATGAGGCCAACTGGGCCGCGCATGACTCCAGCCTTTTGATGCGGAAATACGGCTTCGACGGGCCGATGCTGATCGACCAGGGCACGGCGGACCAGTTCATCGACCTGCTGAAACCCGAGGCGCTGTCCGCGGCGATGGCCGAGCGGCGGCAGAGCGGGACGGTGCGGATGCAGAAGGGCTATGACCACAGCTATTTCTTCGTCTCGACCTTCATGCCAGACCATGTGGCCTTCCACGCCGAGGCGCTGCGGGGATAAGGGGGCGGGGGTGACGCTTTACATCGACGCCGACGCCTGCCCGGTGAAGGAAGAGGCCGAGCGGGTGGCGACCCGGCTGCGCATCCGCATGGTGCTGGTGTCGAACGGCGGCATCCGGCCTTCGGCCAATCCGCTCGTCGAAAGCGTCTATGTCGGGTCGGGGCTGGACGAGGCCGACCGCTGGATCGCCGACCATGCCGGGCCGGGCGATGTGGTGGTGACCAGTGACATCCCGCTGGCGGCCCGGGCGCTGGAGATGGGTGCGGCGGTGGTGAAGCCAGACGGGCAGGAGCTGACCCGCGCCAATATCGGGCAGGTTCTGGCCACCCGCGACCTGATGGCCGACCTGCGCAGCGCCGATCCCTTCCGGCAGGGCGGCGGGCGGAGTTTCTCCAAGGCAGACCGCTCGCGCTTTCTCGACCAGCTGGACCGGGTGCTGCGGCGGTAGGGGGCGGCGTCCGGCGCTTGGCCGGGTGGGAACAGGCGAGGCACTGCCTCGCCCCCACCCGTGCGAGACGGTTCACCCTGTAGACCTGTCAGCCCGAGACCCCGAGAGGCCAGCGCC
>ERZ1645187.2303-NODE-2303-length-16950-cov-5.077893_pt1 | contig 16950 bp, 20 predicted proteins | sample MGYA00575352_ERZ1645187 | MGnify/ENA primary metagenome ERZ1645187 (study PRJEB40837, sample SAMN11349314) | freshwater sediment metagenome | isolation source: river sediment | host: Sediment | place: India: Wazaribad , New Delhi | collected 2017-02-21 ... | reverse complement strand
CCCCAGTTTATCAAGAGTCTTTTCAGCAACGTGATTTGGACTGGAGTTGAGGACAATGTCCGGATTCTCGGCTTGAACGGTGATACCAACCATTACGAACGTGTCTATAAACAGTTCGACCAGATTTATCGCTCGGCCGGGGCTCTCGCAAATCCAAACTCGCCGGTGATCAATCCTGCCAACAGCTTCGATTACAGCTTTATCAAAGCTCTTGCTGGTGGTGTACAAGCTGCAGCAGCTCCAGCGTTTAACGAAGCTGGTCGAGCTCAAGTAACTCGGGCTGCGGTTACCAAGCCCATTTACATCAATTTTGATGTCGGTTCTGCTGAACTTAATCAAAGGGCTAAGAAGATCATCGATAGTGAGCTGGTACCATTTATTGAAAACAATGGAGCAGCTTACATCGAGCTCAGTGGAAACACTGATGCAACCGGCTCTGATGCAATAAATGTTCCGTTGTCAAAGCGTAGGGCGCAATCAGTAGCTGATTATCTTACCAAGCAATGGGAAATTCCGGCATTGCGTTTGAAAGTGGTTGGTAACGGTAGCTCAAAGCCGATCTGCAAAGAACCGGGTACTACAGATGGTCTCACGATCGATGAATGCCGTACGTTGAATCGTACAACCCGGGCTGGTGTTCTGAGTCGTTGAACATGCTTAGGCCAGACTTTCTGGCCTAAGCTACTAACTCACATCGAAAGAATCCAATGTTTCTGAACCCTCATTACCCTATAACCGGAAATCAGAAGCGGTTCATCGCAGCTACAGCTTTTATTACTGTTCTGATGTTCTGGAGTGTTGCAAGCTTTGGCGGCTTTATACCTTCTACAAAGCTACCAAGTCCACTTGATGTGATCGCAGCCTTTAACTACCTAGCATATCATGAGGGTCATAGTTTGCTAGGTCAAGCAATTTTTGGTTCAATGACTCGCATCTTAATGGCAGCTGGACTTGTGATCATCATCGGGGTGCCGCTCGGTATCTTGATGGGATCAGAACCAAGGGTAAACGCTTTTCTGTCTCCGCTCATTGACCCATTCCGATCAGCTCCTGTTGTTGCACTACTTCCGCTATTTGTGATCTGGTTGGGAATCGGCGAGACAATGAAAGTTGCTTTTCTATTCATCGGCGCAGTGGTCTTTGTCATTCCGTTAACACGTGATGCGGTAACTTCAGTACCTTACTCCTATTGGGAAAGTACTCGTGATCTTGGTGGTTCATATTGGGAGTGCATAACTAAAGGCATCTTGCCAATTGCAGCTCCTCGCATCTTTGATGCAGTAATTGTAAGTACCTCTATTCTCTGGACATACATCACGGTTGCTGAGTATGTAAATGCAGATAGCGGCCTTGGGCAGCTTATTCAAAATGCTCGTCGATTTAGTGCAATGGATCAAGTCTTTGTTGGTATCATCACGATCATCGCTCTAGCGTTGCTAACATATACCAGCTTAACCCTGCTCAAGAAAAAGATTTATCACTGGGAAGGTAAGCAATGACTCAAGAACGCAAGTGGAATATAATCGCCTTCTTAATCGCCATGATAATTATTATGGGTCTTGTATTAATCGGCATTCAAATCGGCATAGAATCCTGTAAGGCCTCGTGATGAAACAAGAACATAAGTGGTACATCATTGCATTTTTGTTTGCTGTATCTGGTATAACGGGTCTCATTAAAATCGGCATTGAAATTTGTAAGGCTTTACAATGATCAAACTTCATCTCAATCAAGTGGTTCAAGAGTATCCAGCACCTTCTGGTGTAAATCGAATCTTGGATCCAGTGACCCTGACATTAGAAGGGCCTTCGATCAATATGATTATGGGGGCAAGCGGTTGTGGTAAGTCTACACTGCTTAGTATGCTTGGCGGCGTCCGACCTCAGGGTGTTAAAACCCCAACAAGCGGTACCATCATAGAAGAGGTTACTCCAGAAGGTGCCCTCGGTCTAGCACCCCGTGAAGTTACTGACTGTCTTGATGATGCTATCATGGTGTTTCAGCGATATGCGAATCGTCCAGATCTTACAGTTCGGCAAAATATTGCGCTTCCATTTTCGCTCGCGGTTTGGAAGAAAAGAGTGCCGGTAGCAGAAGCATCAGCTAGAGTAGAACGACTTATTAATGAGGTCGGTCTGAAAGACAAAGAAAATCTGTTCCCGCATCAACTTAGTGGTGGTCAGAATCAGCGAGTTGCTTTAGCTCGTGCACTTGTAACTCAGCCTAAAATCTTATTAATGGATGAGCCATTTAGCGCGTTGGACCATAAGCTGCGAGTGCAGATGCAGCAACTTTTAGTTGATCTATGGAACTCTCATCCTTGTTTAGTAGTCATGGTGACTCATGATCCGCGAGAAGCAACGGTGTTAGGTGATCGTATACTTGTTCTAGGTGGAAAACCTGCAAAAGTAGTGTTAGATCAAAAAACATCAATTTATAGTACTGGAAATAGGGTGCTATATTCAGAAAATCCAGTTCTAGAAAAAATAATTGTCAACTTATTAAATTGAACACATAATGACCGAACGAGAAATGTTTGAGAGATCGTTCCAGCGTCCCTGGAATTTCTTCAAGTTACCTCCTGAGCAGCAATGGAAGATCGATCAAAAACTAAATCTTCTCGATTGGATTGGAGAAGGTTTAAGTGCTGACGACTTAAAAAGATTTCATAATCATTACAAAAAACACCAAAAGTGTAGTTTTTGTGTTATAATAACTCATGACTCTCGGTATTTTGATCTTTTCTGCTATCGTTTCATACTTCTTCTTGAAGTATAAAGCAGTAAGATTTGTTGCCTTGATCCTGTTTACCATGATGATCATCGGTTTTGGGGTGGTCTCCTTCTACGCTTGGACCGATTATGACTTTTGGCCACCGTTTGCTCTGTGGGTCGTGTCATTCTTTGTCGTTTACATTCCGTTCTTGATCGTGATGATTGACAACATCTGGGAACTAAGTCTCAAATATCATGAGGATGCTCCCCAATAAATAGATTCGTGATAGATCATTGTGATCTCACTTCATAATTGTAGTACCCCTTCATAAGGTAATAAGATGGCAACCGTAACAGAGCACAAGAAGTACGTCTGCACAGACGCCCTGAACAATAACAACAAGTTTTGGGAATATTTTCTCCATGATGACGGTTCCGTCATCGTCAAATACGGTCGGGTTGGTAAAACCTGCACTGAAGATCCCCCAAAGCAAATGTCGCGCACTGAACTTGATCGCAAGATTCGCGAGAAGGTCAGCGGACGAGGCAAAGAGGGAACCGCAACCTACAAACCGCCGTATCGTGAGATCACCGTTGTTACCGATGCCGTGATTGCTCCTACTGGACCTTCGATGTCACGCATCGTGGTTGCTGAAGCTGCGAAAACCCAGCTGTTGGCAAAAGCCGATCCTGTCCTCGTGAAGCTTGTTGATCGCTTGGTGACAGCCAACAAACATGAACTGCACAAAGCTTCCGGTGGTCAGATGGACATTGACCTCAAGACCGGAATCATCTCAACTCCTCTTGGTGTGATCACGAAAGATAGCATCGTTCAAGCGCGTGATCTGCTCGCGAAGATTCAACCGTACGTCGAGAAGACCGACTTTGATGCAAAGCCGTTCGTTCAAAGCGTCAACGATTACCTGATGATGGTTCCGCAAAAGGTCGGACATGCTCGTGGATGGCATCATAACTTCATTCCCGACATGGCAGCTATGCAACGTCAAAACACGTTGCTTGATCAACTTGACGCTTCAGCCGATCTTGCTGCCGCTCGGTTGGTAGCAGCTGCTTCTACTGGAAATCAAAACACCAGCATGGCTGATGTTCCGAGTCTCTTCACTGCAAAGATCACTCGCCTCGAAGATCCAGTGATTATCGCTCGCATCAACAAACTGTACAACGACCATATGAACAAGTCGCATGAATCTGCGAAGCTTCGTCCGGTCGCGTACTACGAGGTCGAGCTGCCTGAAGCAAAGACTGCTTACGAAAAAGATGGCGCCAAGCTTGACAACCAATGGTTGCTGTGGCATGGTACCCGGATGTTCAACGTTCTGTCCATCTTGAAGAGCGGACTCATCATCCCACGTAGCGGTGGTTCTTACCAGATCACCGGTCGTATGTTCGGTGACGGTGTTTACTTCTCTGACCAGTCGACCAAGAGCTTGAACTACTCTTACGGCTTCTGGGATGGTAAGGGGCGTGACAACAACTGCTTCATGTTCCTCGCAGACGTTGCAATGGGCAAATACTACATCCCAGGCGGCGGCTACGGTATGCGTTCTATCCCTTCTGGATACGATTCGTGCTATGCAAAAGCTGGTACGGGTGGTGTTCGGAACAACGAGATGATCGTGTATCGCACCAGCCAAGCCAATCTTCGTTACCTCGTTGAATTCGAAGGTTAAGCAATGTCAACCGAAGATGTAAAAACGCTGGTTCATCCGGTCGGTACGATCATTCTTTGTGAAAATCATCATGCAGTCTGCGAGGTTATCAAAGACCTCTACAGGGGTGATCTGAATTACTCTGAATCAATCGGCAATTGGAAAGAAGGACAGACACCTGCACAGCGTGGTCAAGAACTTCCACTGCGTTGTTATTGCGGTGGAATCTACTTCGGCGGTCCTGGTCGAAAGATCTTTCAACACTACGTGTTGCCCTATCAGGGAAGAAAAGCAAATGATAATCCACGGCTTCCCATCAAGGCGATGACCGACGGTTGTGAAACTAATGGCTGCGTAATACCGCCAAAGATCAACGAATACGAAGAATGAGCATGTGTAAACACAAACGGCTTCTAGAAGTAGGGGCAAAGGCAAGTGATCTGCAAAACTATGCAGTTCCTCACCTCGGACTTGATCATGATGGATATGCTCCACACATCACACACCTCTGCGGTGGTGATTACATCGAGTTTTCCATCTGCCTCGATTGTGGAGTTGTAGTAGGCTTTAAGCCTATCTCTGATGAAGAAATCATAGCGATCTTTGGTGATCTCTAAAGGAAAAACATGACCAAGAAAGAACTCATTGCTAAGATGAAAGAGTTCATTGAACTCCAAAGTACTAACAAGGACGAGTGGTACATCTCTAACAAGGGCATGGCTGAACAGGTCCTGACTGAATTTGCCGAGCATATCGGTATCTCGCCGGAAGACGTCTCTTCCAACACAACCCCATAGGAAAATCTACCATGAGCAAGAGCCTCTATACCATTCGCTGTTTTGACGCCTTCGAAGAGGGCAAAGACGCGGCAACCAATGTCGCCAGCCAATTCAATTGCCTCGGTGTTATCGAGCAATTCGGTACGTTCAAAGAACAGGTCGTGTCAACCCAAACAGATGCCATCATCGAGATGCTGCGCGGTACGATCGGTTCCTCATTTTCGACTCGTAACCTGTCGGTTATGCCTGATTTCGGCAAACTTGCAAACGTTCCTGGTCTGCCTACCGTGATCGACGTTCGCGTTGACAAAACGAATCCAGTCGAAGAACTCATGGTTCTGGACATCAACGCTTCGGTCAACATCACGAAGGATGACCTCAACAACTATCGCAAGGTGGCTGTTGAAACCATCAATCGCTGGGCCGAAAAAAGCCGTGTTCGTGGAAGCCGTGGATGGCGCATCAGTGCGGTGAAAACTCCTCGGTTTGAGAAGAACGAGGACACCGGTTACGGTTACGTCTTCAAGACACAAGTAATCATCGGAACCGCTGTGTTCTACGATCAAAGTACCGTGAAGATTGGCTTTGATCGTGCTACGGCTTTGAAGGATGTTTCCAATTTGAATCATCATCTGCAAAAAGCCTTTGATGGATTTATGTATGAGCTGCGTGTTAATCACTCGGCTGTTGGTACGATCATTCTGTGATGCAACGTCACCCGTAGTAACAAATATCACTATCGTAGTTCAAGAGTTACAATAGTTCATTAATTGAACTGGAGTACTCTCTTGAATTACTTTAATGATGTCAAATGTTTCCATGATAAGTTTGGTCTAGAGACCCCACCAAACTTCTATCTCGTTCCAAAAAGTCTTCACGATTTTCGGGTTGGCTTCTTCATCGAAGAGCTTACCGAATACATCGAGTCATATGAGACTCGTGACATGGCTACTGCGATTGATTCATTGATTGATCTTGTTTACATCACATGTGGCGCTGCACTTCTTCACGGCTTTACTGATGAGATCTTTGAGATACAAAGCATTAATGCGTTTCCACCAAAACTCAGTGACAGCAAGAAAGCTCCAATTTTCTTGACATCTAATGATCACCTTTTACTAAAAAACAGCATCTCTCGAGGGATCGCTGAATATGAGTTAGGATATCTCTACAATGATTCTAAGCGAATCGCTGAAGCTTTTAATGCCATCTATTGGAGCTGCTTAAATGGAGCTGAAGCGATGTCATTCTATCAAAAGCGCTGGGATATACTCTGGGCTGATGTCCAACGTGCTAATATGCAAAAAGAACGAGTCTTAAAAGCAGAAGATTCTAAACGTGGGTCAACATGGGATGTTCGCAAACCAGAAGGATGGATCCCTCCTAGATCAGAAGAGCTGGTTGAGATGATGAAGCGTGGTGAAGCATGAAGCAATACGTTGATCTTTTAACAAACATCATCACAAACGGTGAAGTTCGCAATGATCGAACTGGCGAGGGTACGAAGTCGATCTTCGGTGGTCATATCTCATTCGATCTTCGTGAGCGATTCCCTCTTGTGACGATCAAGAAAACGCTGTGGAAAAGTGCATTCATCGAGATGCTGTGGTTTCTCAGAGGTGAAAGCAACACTAGCTTCTTAAAGAAGCATAATGTGCCAATCTGGGATGATTGGGCTGACGCGGATGGAAACCTTGGACCGATATACGGTGTTCAATGGCGTAGCTGGCCTGGAAAGTCATTTATCTCAGTAGACATCGCAGATGGAGATGTCACTAACGTAGATTCACGAAGCATTAAAGTTAGTGCTCGCCAAGATGCAAACATCGATCAGATCAAGGTGCTGTTAGATGGTATTAAGAAGAATCCTAACGGCCGTCGTCATATCGTTACTGCATGGAATCCAACATATCTTGACATGATGGGTCTGCCACCGTGTCATCGAGATTTTCAATGCTATGTATCGAATGATGGACATCTTGATATGATGATGTCTATCCGAAGCTGGGATACAGGACTCGGTGCTCCGTTCAATATCGCACAGTATGCTTTCTTGACACATCTGATCGCAAGGGCTACAGGATTAGTTCCTCGATTTTTGAAGATCAACTATGGTGATGCTCATGTGTACTTGAACCATGTTGATAAACTTAGTCAGATGTTAGAAACTAAACAAGTGATCGATTGCCCGACAGAGCTGATCATCAACACCGAAAACGTAGACATTGATGGGTATCATCCTGATGACTTTCATATCAAGGGATATGAAAGTCATGAATTTATTAAGCTCCCGATCGCAGTTTAAGGAAAAATAGACAAATAGTGTTTACTTTTTGAAGCTTTAAGGTTATAATAACCTTACTGAATCGAAAAGGAAATATCTATGTTGCTCCAAGTTCCTACTGTTTCTAGTTCTCTGTTTACACATGATCATGAAAAGCGGAAACTGGTAGCAGAAATTAGCGATCTTGGTCTTTCCGACCCATTTAGCCGACTGTGCGATGATGCCATCGACGTCGGCTTTGCTCTGAAAAATCCGAAAACCGAAAACATTACCTATTGGGCGTATCATGACGTGTGCCATGATCCTGATGGTGACGTTGTTTATTGGAAATTTTACCCTCTTCCTGAATCGGTTCGCAAGAACCCTTCACTGGCTGGGTATTCTTTGGAATTGTTCAACGACTGAGGAAAACAACATGACACCTGAAATCATCCAAGCTATCGGACAATACATCATCTTTCCGATTTGTTTTGCTGCAGTTCTTTGGGCAATGTTTCGATGATTCCAAAATCTGTTGTCATTACCGTTGAGGTTGTGGGTGCAAAGAAGCAGCAAGAGTAAAAAAGCCGATGCATTGGTTTTACCAAGATGATCCGTGGCGTGGTTTAAAGGAGCAGAGCAATGAAAATTAACATTTCTGAAGAAATTCGCAATTTTATCTCGAGTAATGGTCCAGTCTCAGCTGATAAAATCGTAACACACATTCAAACCAAGTTCGGAAGAACGATTCCAACGATCAGGACGACGATTCACCAGCTTGTGTACAAGAAAGAAATTGTGAGCGCACCGAACACAGATAGTGGCGCTCACCGATCCACACGAGTTTATTCAATGGCAAAACGCACTCCTGTGAAAGTCGTCGCTGAACAACTGATTCAAGCTCCGGTTCAATCTCAAGAAATTGTTCAACCGGTTCAATCTCAAGAAATTGTTCAACCGGTTCAAGCTCAACTGGTTGTTGATTTCAATCTCTCTGAATTGGTTGATTCTATTGCTGTAAGCATTTCTAATGCTCTATCTCCGGTACTCAAGGTTCGGCTTGCAGCTGTTGTTGAATCGGAGATCAAATCTGTGATGGGAGCAATCCCTGATCAGTTGGCTACATCGGTTGCTATCGCAAAAGAACAACCAAAGGTTTACAAAAAGCCTCAGATCGTGATTGTTGGGTTACTTCCGAATCAAGTTCAGATGATTCACAATGAATTTAAGAATGAATTGGCATTGGAATTCGTTGCAGCTGATCATGCTTTGGGTCATCGCATGAAATCTTTATGTGTTTCATCTGAAGCAATCTTAATTATGACTGGATTTATCAGCCATTCGGTGGAAGATATTATCAAGTCACGAAATGGAAACTTGATCAGAGTGTCGGGTGGAATGTCTACATTGCGAACCGAACTGACTCGTATCTATCTGCGCCACGTTGACAAGTCTGCAGCATGATCATTGGTCTTGATTACGACGGTACATTCACAAGTGATCCATTCTTATGGATGGAGTTTTATTGGAACTGTATCGAAAGAGGTCACACTATCTTTGTGATCACCATGCGATACGAAAGTGAAATTGATACGATGGAACCTGGGCTTGTCAAGGTTGCACAGATCTTTTTCACAGGGCGAAAGGCGAAACGATCATTCATGTTGTCAAAGGGTATTAAGATCGACGTGTGGATCGATGATCATCCTGAAGCGGTGACCATGGACGCTGATCAAATTTGGCCAACGATTGCTCCAGAAGGGCAACCAGTTGTTCCAGTTTATGATTAAAATTTTCTCATAAATAGAATTTCATGCAAACAAAAACATTAACTTCTTTGAAAGGATTTATCACGCATCGAATGTGATCTTTTAAGGAGAAAACACATGCGTGATGATATGTTCAAAGTTATCGTTGAACGCCCTCGTCGGGGCGTTGGGTATTATCGTACCCTTCGAAACGAGTATCGTGCAGCAAAACATTTCAAAATTGACCATGATTTTATGGTTGATGATGAATATTGTTCTTCAAAACAGCCGATGCGATCTCGTCATATTGGATGGGATGGAAAATCCTTCAGCGAGAATCTCAATCCACTTCGTCGCTATCTAAAGCGACAGGTTGGTCGTTGTTGGAACGACGTTTACTCTGATATCTGCAAAAATCTGGATACCGGATCTACTGTTAAACAACATGTTCGCGACCATCTGAAGGATTATGTTTCTACAAAAACATATCGCGACGAAGATGGAGAGGTTTGGTCAACCGACAGAAGATATCGCGGTGTATCTAGGGTTTTTCCCGGTGATTTTTACGTCGAGAATGGAATTCTCTGCGAGGTTATTGCTGATGATAGTCCTAAAAGAAGTTACCGCGATGTTGCTCTAGCAAGAGAGTGGAAAACACTTCGAGTAATCAACGGAGTTACCTACCGGAAAGAAAATGATCTCTGGTTCCGTATTGAAATAACACAAGAGACTCAATGGGTTGGGGGTCAAAAAACAAGCGTTAATGTTGAACGTAAATGGTCTCTCAACAAACGAGATACTCGTATTCTTAAAATGTATGATTCTAAGTACGCTTAAGACTGTGAATAGCTTCAATAACGACCATTGGATCTACAAAGGCTTCTTCAATATAAGGGGTCTGTTCCCATAACCAAAATTGCTTTTCACGAAGATGCTTTCGTGACTTTAGTAAATTGATGTTCTCTGGATGACCAAAGATCAGTGGATCAGATTGGCCCCAGAGAACAACACCTGGTTTACCAATGTCCCAACAGAAATGCTGAAAGAAACTATCTACTGAAATCCAAGTATCACACGATCTAACAAGAGCTTCAAGCTCTGTTGCATTCAACGACTGCAAGTCATTGATTCCTGGTAGTAAAGCTTCTGTCTTTGGTCCTACTTGGATAAGACATGAATCAACATCCTTCAGCATAGGGACTAATCTATCCCAAAAAGGATAATTTTTAGGGTTATTTCCGCCATTTCTGAGAGGTCTGGCATACGGTGCAAGGATGATCATTGATCTACTCCATATAGCTTTCTAAAGGCCTTTTCGATCGAATCTTTCCAGTTCCACTCATCCATCTTTCGATAGATGTTGTATTTGTCAAGATTACCAAATGCTTCATAAGCTTCGCTTATTGATCGACCTGGTATGATATCTGGATAACAACTAAACACCACTGGATTTTTGATAAGTGGTAAAACGTGCTTGAACACGATGTGATCACCCATCCCACAATCTAACACAACTATCGTGTTATCTTTATAAGATAGAGCTGCTTGAAAGATCCGTTCATCATGTTCAAACATCTCACGAACACCATCTCTGATACCGCCTACACGATTCTTAAGATGCCATGTGATCGCAGGGACAACAAGTATTTGATATCCCCTTTGCTTCAACCCATAAGTAAAGAGCGTCTCTTCCCTGTGTGCGATACGAGAAAGTGATAGATCATAATCACAGATTCCTGCTCGATAGAGAAATGAGCAATGTAGATGATCTACTGATTTAACTTGCTTGATATAGCTCCATTGAAGGTTTGCTTCACGATCAATATTTTCGATCTTCCCTGTAGCTTCAATGTCTAGAGTAAATGGTGGTGTCAAGATCGAACCGCCAACAGCTCCTACTTCATCGGTTACGTAGCTAAATAGCTTTTCTAAAGTATCTGGCTCTGCGATAGTGTCATCGTCCATTCTCCATACCCACTCATAGCCCATCTTGTTGGCTTTGTCGTGATTATAATGCTGACCCTTCTTTTCAGCATATACCCACTCCCATGGGATCCCCTTTAGATCCATCATAGAAAAGAGATATTGATATGTTTGAACCTCTCGCATATCCTTGGGTTGATCATTATCATCAAAGATGATCAACTTACTGACCGGCATCGTTTGCATGATAACAGATTGGATCGCAAGCGGCAGAGTTGTATCATATCTACCTCGCGTTGAGATAGAACATAAAATGCGCTTGTTCATTTACGAACCCATTTCTCTACATAAACTCCGATCTCGTGCGACGATCCATCATCACCAAACCAGAGAACCGGCATTGAATTCACCATCATGTATCCAAATTCTGTCAATCGCTTATGGATAAGATCAATATCTTGATACTCTGGATTCTCGTTCGTATTGGCATGAACTTCCATGTGGATGACAGCAAAGTGCCGAATCACGTCATATTCGACATTTAGCAGAATGTCGAATTCTGATCCTTCACAATCAAGCTTAAGCACCATGTCTGTATCATCGATGTCGTCGATCAATGTTTTCAGAGTGACGGTGTTAACCTTATCACCTTCACCGTCGGTTGTAACCTTTGAACCAACATGTTCATTCTTGATAGTCACTGTTTTGCCATCAACATCCAAAACCGCAGCATTCATCGGAATGATCTGTGAGAAAGTTTTAACATTTTCCATTAAGCCTGTAAACACGACTGGCTGAGCTTCGATAGCAAGAACTCTGGTAGCTCCAAGTTCAAGACACCGAAGACTAAACATTCCAAGATTTGCACCTACGTCGATGACCAACTTATCACGAATCTGAGACTCTGTTAATTGATAGCTATCTACATCAAAGATCTCATGATAGGTTGCAGGTTCCTGCCTCTTCAGCGATTCACGATTGATCATGCTTGGCTTGATAGCTTCTACTCGCAAATTGGATTCCGGGTGCGGGATCTTTTCATTCATGAACTCGATATTCGTAAATCCAGCATTCGTCAAATGATCCCACAACGACTGTGGCCACCATCCAAACAAGTGAGGTGATGTGATGTTATCTGGACCACCAACATTTGTGGTGTTAACGCTACCGTAGATAGCATTGAGAATTCCATATCGTTCACCGGTCGATGCTGTCACGAACCGCTTACATAGCTGCTCGATATCAGGCATCTCCATGATCAACTTACCACCAGGCTTCAGAACACGCAACCAATCCTGAAGGATCGCAATCGAATGATAGGGATTCAAGTGTTCAAAGACGTGAGATGCAAGAATTTCAGACACCGAATTATCATCAAACTCCAGCTTGGTGATGTCCATCTGTACATGAGCTCTTTGATCATAAAGATCTACAGACAGATACCCTTTGTACGGTACACCGCCAGATCCCAAGTTCAACTTGATGTTCTTGTTGTAGCGCTTGCAGTTGATCAAACCGTTTCTCTTAACGATGTGATTGGTATATTCAGGAATGTCTTTAAATGTTTGATTGTCTTTATGCCAGATCGGAACTCCGCCGACGTTGGTTTGCTCAAATGTTGTTAGAGTTGTTGGTACGATCTTGAATCCAGCATCTCTTACACGTGCAGCAAAGTCAATGTCTTCACCACCACCAGGTGTAAAGATCTCATCAAGTAAACCAACCTTCTCAAACACCGACCGTCGAATCATGGCACAGAAAAAGATGATCGCGTCTACATCTGCATAGTCATCGTGTAGCATCAATGGTCCAGATAACCCTACTTCTGAATCATCAAATGGTGCTACGATCATGTCTAGCCATTTATTTTTCGGCTGTTCTAATAGCTCGGTGTCATTGTTCAGCAAGACGATGAAAGGAGCAGAGGCTTCTTTGATACCTGCATTTGTGGCAACGGTATACCCCACAGCATCAGCAATCCACTTCCACTTCACCATCGGATGATTGAGATTTGAAAGATACTCATGAGTGTTATCGGTGCAACCGTTAGCAACAACGATTATTTCGATCTCATCCATGTTGCTGTATTTGAAGATGCTCTCAAGACATGGACGAAGTAGATCATCACAGTGGTTGTAGGTGGGGATGATGATCGAATATTTGGCGTTTAGATGATTCAAAGTGTTGGTCTTTCTATTTTTTGTTCCGTGGCGGGAGTATAAAATTTCACGGTTTTTCTTGAGGATCTCGATGTCTGCATTTTTATCCATCGTTTGTATCAAGCCAGTATGAACGACGGGAAACTGAATAGTAAATGTTCCGTTGGTGTATTCTTTATTCACACGATCAATTGGAACCTCAACACATCGGTATCCAGCGCTCCAGATCTTCATTGAAACGTCAGAATCGCTAAAGTATCCTGGCATGTAGATTGTGTCAAACTTTCCAATCTTACGAAGTAAGTCTGCATCATACATCGTACATCCAGAATGCAGTACGAATCCCATGTCTTCATATTCGTTTGCAAATGGACTTGTAGCTCCAACATTCTCAGATTCAAGAAACGGTTTTTGAAGAATGTCAATCCATTGATCAATCTGTTGTGGAAGCAAATGAGAATCATTATCAAGTAGAACGATATATCGTCCTAAGCTTACATCAATACCTGCATTGACTGCACCGATGTAACCAGCAGGTTCTTCAATCCAAACATATCTAACACCTCTATCTCCAAGCTCTTCAAGATATGTTCGTGTTAAGTCATCAGGTTTACATCCGTTTGCTACAACGATGATTTCTTTGTTATGTAAGCTTGTATTAGCTAATACCGCATCAATACATGGTTTGAATGCATCTTCGAAGTGATTATACGTTGGAATCACGATGGAGATTTCAGGTGGTGAATAAGTACAAACCATCAGTTGTGTAGCTTGTTTCTCGTTTGAGATAAAATGTTGCTCAATCTTGATGCTATTATTTTCGATGTATCGTTTTAGTTCTCGCTTACTCCACTCTCTTACATGAAATGTATTTGACGGTGGTCCAAGTCTAGAACCACCACGTGATTCTATGATGCTACGATCCGGAGTAGATAAGATAAGGTGTTTAAACTTAATCTGTTGAATCAACTGAATAAGCTTGTCTGGATTTTCCAGATGTTCAATCACATCCGAACAGATAACCAGATCAAATTCACCTTGAAGCGCTTCAGGTAAAGTAGATTCAAGATCAAGATCATAACTGATCCATTGACAATTAGTGTATCGGTTCTTCAGTTCTTCAACGATCTCAGGACGATCAATTCCTGTGATTGTAAAACCTTCAAAAGAGTTTATCAGCTTGTAACCAGAACCACAACCGATGTCAAGGATCTTTAGATACCCATGCTTAAAAGCAAGTTCTCTGCCCTTTTGATAAACTTCGCGTTGAAATTCATCAGAGTTAGATAGATCATTGAACGCAATGATTGGGTTTGTAACATATCCAGCCGGTGTAAAATAGTCACCGATTCCAAATAGGTTAGAAAGCAGTAAGTTGTTTTGATCAATTACAGCAACCTTTGAAGCTTCATCATCAGCAAAGGTTCCGTTCCCCTTATGCCAGATCGGAAATCCAAAGTTTACGATTCCACTTTGAAATCCACCAGACACATCATGTGGAACACTGATCAATTTATATCCAGCTTGAGTAGCACGGATACAAAAATCACCATCTTCACCCATTCCAGGTGAAAACAGTTCATCAAGTAGACCGATCTTATCAATCACTTCACGTTTGATCATCACCAACCAAAAAGCCATAGCTTCACGTTTGATGCCAGCTACTTGCCAATGAAATTTTACAGGTCCGGTGATTCCCACAGATGGATCTTTAAACGGCTCTGTTAGCAGTTCGAGCCATTGATCTTTGGATTGTTCTAATAAAACGGTGTCATTATTCATCAAAATGATGAAGTCGCCGGTAGCAGCTTGAATACCAAGATTGGTGGCTTTTGTGTAACCAAGTGCTTCATCTACAAAGATAAGCTTAAATCTTGGATCGAAATTAGAAACTCTCGTCATGTACTCTTTGGTTTCATCAGTACATCCATTTGCTACGACGATAATTTCAAAATTTGATGTGTATTTTACAATGCTCTCAAGACATGGACGAAGTAGATCATCACAGTGGTTGTAGGTGGGGATGATAATACTATACATTGATTGTTTGATAAGTCTATGAATTTAAATTGTATCTTTTTTACCAGTCTTTGAAAAATTATCTACATAAATAGATCAGATTCCCTGGTTATCCCAATGAATGTAAATACAAGATGACGAAGAAGATTTTTAACATTCCCAATCCCACGGTAATCGGCGATCCATGTGATCCGCCGTTAGATCCATCAGCACAGTTTGCGATTAATGGTGACAAGGGTGCTTTACTTCCTAGATTAACAGATTTAGAGATGAATTCGATCGTCAGCCCGGCTGACGGTTTGATTATTTACAATCTTGATATTGCTCAGTTTTGTTATTTTAATGGAAGCGTATGGGCTCCAATCGGAACGGGGTCTGGTGGAGGAGGAACATCGGGATTTTCTGGAAAATCTGGTTATAGCGGATATTCTGGTATTGATGGAGCAGCTGGAACGTCCGGATTTAGTGGATATTCTGGGAGCTCTGGATTTAGTGGTATTGATGGAGCAGCTGGAACGTCAGGATTTAGCGGATACTCTGGATTTAGTGGTATTGATGGAGCATCTGGAGCATCAGGATTTAGAGGATACTCGGGTATCTCTGGATTTAGTGGTATTGATGGAGCATCATTATTTGGTAGAACATATTATTTTCAATCTGGAGCTGGAGATATTAGTGGATATGAAAAATTATTACTAAATCCTCTTAATATTTCACAAGATGATGAATCTAGAACAATTGTTAATACTGACGGTGAAGTATTAATAGATCAATATGTAACAACTGTCGAAGATTTATCTGTGTCAACGCTCCCACCAGGAGAATGGCAATTTGGATTTTGGAGATACGTTGACAACAATGGTCAAACTTCACAATTACGATTTAGAGTTTACATTCGACATCATGATACTTCTGAGACTGAAATCTTTAGTATCTATTCTGGTGATATTAACGATACTGTAATCACTTATCAAGAGTTAAATTGGACAACAGCTGGATATCTACAACTTGCATTAAATGATAGATTACTTGTTAGAGTTTATGCTTTAACAACTAGTAGTTCTTCAAGAACTATTCATTGGGTTCATGATGATGGTACAGCTTCACATTTACATACTCCAATTGGACAAGGAGTAATTGGAGTATCTGGTGCTTCTGGTTATTCAGGTAATACTGGATCCAGTGGTTATTCTGGAGTTCCTGGTTCTAGTGGATACTCTGGTATTTCAGGGTTTAGTGGTATTTCTGGTTATTCAGGTCTTGGACTCAGTGGATATTCTGGTTTTTCGGGTGCTTCTGTTTCACTAAAAGGATCTGTTCCTGATTATGCTTCATTGCCTTTAGGTGCAGCTGCTGGTGATCTATGGATAACGTTAGACACTGGTAGTGGATGGGTATCAGATGGTATTGGTGGGTGGAGTGATGTTGGTCCAATTCAAGGACCAGAAGGCCTATCAGGATTTTCTGGGGCATCAGGACAATCTGGCTATTCTGGAAAATCAGGATTTAGTGGTAAATCAGGTTATAGCGGTATAAGTGGTTATTCCGGAACTTCTGGATTCAGTGGAACATCTGGATATTCTGGGGCCATTGGTTCAAGTGGTTTTTCTGGATACTCTGGCATCTCTGGATTTAGTGGTTTCAGTGGTATATCTGGTTTTAGTGGCTACAGCGG
>ERZ1645187.2302-NODE-2302-length-16954-cov-12.577016_pt1 | contig 16954 bp, 14 predicted proteins | sample MGYA00575352_ERZ1645187 | MGnify/ENA primary metagenome ERZ1645187 (study PRJEB40837, sample SAMN11349314) | freshwater sediment metagenome | isolation source: river sediment | host: Sediment | place: India: Wazaribad , New Delhi | collected 2017-02-21 ... | reverse complement strand
AAGAACATTTCCGCCATGCCACTCCGTCGGTTCGATCATCCGACGTCGCCGGTATGAGACCCAAACCGGGCCAGACCGACCGGAGGCGACAACTTGTCGGAACCTTACGAGAAGATTGTCAGGTGTCTGAGCGCGACGTGCCTTCCCGCCACCAGTGGCTGCCGTCTGCGCTCCCTGTCCTCTTCGGGGAAGAGCCGGCGTCATCCGACCCCTGGCCGGGACTTGTGAATGTTGTGACCAAGTTCGCTGCGCTCGCCGTTGAGGTTGGCGAAGAGGCAGTGCGTGGAGCTAAAGAGCTCGGCGGAGTAACCGACGGACTCCTGCCCACTCAAAGCGAGTCCAACGTTCCACCAGTTGAAGGCGGGGAAGAGTTCCAGTCGCCGATGCGGGTTGTGCTGATGGGTCGCACGATGGCCGGAAAGTCATCCCTGCTCGCAGCCTTGACGCGCTCGCACTACGACCGAATCGGTGACGGGAAACAACGATTTTCCACGGACGTCTTCGGGGCATCCGCATCAGTGTCCGAACACATCGAGGTGGTCGATACTCCAGGCGTCGGAGCCTACGGCGGCGCCGACGACACGGAAGAAGCTCTCAAAGCCGCCGTCAAAGCCGACGTCATTCTCTGGGTGAACAGCAGCGACTCGATCCAGCAAGAGTCTGCGGCAGCGCTCAAGCTGCTCGGGCTGATCGGAAAGCCCATCATCGTTGCCCTCAACTGCCGCCAGTCGCTCGAAGGCGTCGGAAGACTGAACCTTCTGCGCTTCCCTGACCGCGTCTTCGGAAACAAGGATGGACTCCTCGACGAGATCAGGCGACACATGGCCGAAGCTGGTGTCAGGCCGCTCGAAGTCGTCTATGTGCATGCCCTGGCAGCCGCAGAAGCACTGGCTCATGGCGACGTCGATACCGAACTGCACGGTGCGAGCCGGATCGACGACCTGACCGACGCACTCCTGCGCGAACACGTCGCCCACAGTGAGAGCCGACGCGCCCTTCGTCTCATCGACAGCCAGCGTCAGGAAGCCGACGAACTGGCACGGTCGCTACAACTGGGATCGGCCACCCTTCGCGCTCAAGCGGAGCATGACCGTGGCATGACCAAAGACATGCACGAGCGCCTTCAGCGCGTGGTGCGTTCCACCGGCGAGGCAATGGAGTCAGATGTGGAGGCCGCAGTAGGTCGGCGTCGCGACTGGCACCTCAACGTGACCGACTTCGGGAACTCGCTCCAGTCGGACTGGAACGACGCGGTGACCGCTCTTCAGGACGAGCTGCGAAAGACATTGGAGATCCGTCTGACGAGTCTGGCGGAAGAGGTCGAGTCCACGATTCAGGACACCAACGCAGAATGGTCGAACGTATCGCTCGAACAGTTCAAGCTGCGTGACCTGTCGGGGTTCGACGCCGTGTGGGGCAACCGACTGATTCGCGCTGGAGTCGGAGTGGGCGGCTCCGTGTTGGGCTTCGGCGGAGGCGCGTGGCTCGGCGCCCAGATCGGCGGAGCACTCGGACTGGCTGGTGGACCCGCTGCGATCGTCACCGCCGGCGTTGGATTCGTCGTAGGTGGCATCGCCGGGCTGGCTGCAGGGCGGATCAAGAGCCTGGTCGACCACATCTTCCTGGGCAAAGACGGTGTCCTGCGTAAGCGCCGGGATGAAGTGGCGAAGCAGGTCGGGCCGATTCTCGACGAGCTGACGCAGGAGTACCAGACGGCAATCAGCGCTGAACTGAACGACTTCCGAGATTCGCTTGCAAGTGAACATGCGCGTAGTGACGAGCAATTGGCTGCGTTGGACCGCGTGGCATCAGAGTGGACGAACTGCACTGAGAACCTGCGAGCTTTGGTGCGCGAACTGGATCGAGAGACGACCTCGGCTCTCCTGCGCATCAACCGAAGAGAACGCCTCGCACGTTCGGTGAAGCGGGCTACGCGCGTGCCAGGGGTCTGCATTCTTGCCGAGTTCGAGGATGCCGCCTTCTGGGAGTCTTGGCTCTTCCCGCCCGACCTCGGCGAGACCCTCGCCGGAGGAAAGGCCCCAGTCACGGGCGGAGAGCCCGCTAGCGCCCTCGCGTACGCGCTCAGTTTGGTCGATGCACCCGTACGACTCGGAAAGGCCGACGCCGCATCTGCCCTCTTGCACGTCGACGCCGACATCCCTTCCGCAATCACCGAAACGTGGGCGAGCGGGCTGGCGGCCCACATGGGCAAACACATCCAGATCGAGACAACCCGAAGGGTCAGAAGCGCATGACCGTCAACCTATTCAAAGAGTCCTCGGCGACGGCGCGTGGCCTCGGCAAGGAGCTTCGCGGCATCCTCGCCGAGTTCGATCCTGCGGTGGCCCAGCCGCTGCTGGAACGTCTCTCGGTCGAAGCACACCCAACCCCTCTCTTGGTGTTTACCGGCTATCACAGCAGTGGGAAGTCGACGCTCATCGAAGCGCTCACCGACCGGGCCTTCAACATCCCGATCGGCTCTGGCGTCACAACCGACCAGGTCACCGACTATGACTGGGACGGCGACGTCCGACTCGTCGACACTCCTGGGGTCCACGCCGATCGGCCTGATCATGACGAGCGCGCAGAACAAGCTCTCCAGGCAGCGGACCTTGTGCTCTTCGCCGTGCCTGTCGAACTCTTCGACAACACGCTCGTCGCCCACCTTCGCGATGTCCTCGGGCGACTTGGGAAGTCGCGTCAGACGCTCATCGTGATAACTAAGGCAGGAACGATGGAGGCCGCGCCAGGCCATCGAGAAGCTGCGATCAAGGAGGCACTCGGCTCATTCGAGCAGGTCCCGTGGGTTGAGTGCGACGCCCAGTACTACCTCGACGGTCTCGACCTGGCAGATAAGGCTCCCGCCGACTCGGCGGCCTTCATCGAGGCGTCCGGGTTGGCGAAGGTTACCGCCCTCATCAACAGCTTTGCCGGCCAGCAGGGAGAGCTCGGCAGGGTGAGCCAGCCCCTGCAACTTGTGGTTGCCATCTCGCTCGAAGTATCCGCGTCCCTCACGGACGACCCAAACGAACAGGCCGCGCTGACGGTTCTCGCGCGACAGCGTTCTGCCCTCTCCAAGAAGCGAATCCATCTCGGCGACCTGCTGGAAGCCCGTTCGGCTCAGTTCCGCGCGGACGCTGTTCGAGCCGCCACGCTGTTCGCCGATGGCATCGAACGCGATGAGCAATACGGCGAGCTCTCGGAGGCGATGCTTGAGGGCCACATGGCAACCCTCAACGAGAGCCTCGGCACGGCACTCGAACGGTTCGAGGGCTCGGTGAAACAGGTGCTCGAAGTCCAGTTCGACGACCTCGCCTCGGAAGTTCTTGCAATCGAGGCGTCGCCGTACGGACGCCTTGCCGTCCAACTCAGCCAAGTGGAGTCCGCCAGTTTCGACGGCCGCGAGGTCGCAGTCACACCGGGCAACGCTCCGGTGGCTGCGGCTCCGAGTTGGACTGGCGACCTCTCCAAATACCTCAAACAGTTCAACAAGTACTGGGGCGCGGGCGACGGAGTGAAAGCGGCCGCAGGAAGCAACGGTCACCAGGTTGTGCTCAAGGTCGGACACGCTTTCGGGAAGAAGTTCAAGCCCTGGGAGGCCGTCAAGACCGCGAACACAATCGGGAAGGTCGCGAAGGTCGGCGGAGTCGCCATCGCCGTCGGGCTGGAGGCGTACGGCGTCCTTGCTGACGAGCGTGCTGCCGTGAAGGCGGAGCAAGCCCGTGCCGAACGACGCCGCAGCATCACCCAGGAGATCCTGGCCCAGGCGGACGCCATCGTGACCGATGCCCTCCAGACAGTTGGAGAGGACTTGGACGACATCTTCAAGCCGGAGTTTGAACGCATTGACGCTATGGCCAGCGAGATTCATGCAGCCCGCACGACACGCTCCGATCTTCGGGATCGCCTGAGTTCGGTCCAGGAGCGGGCTGGTTCTGCCCTTTCTGCCCTCGCGTCGTCAGCAGGCGGAAGCTGACCGTTTGCTGACGACGTCAGGTGACCGTCACGGCACACCTGACGTCCATGATCAGCTTCATCATCCGGCTCGTCGGCCCAGACTTCGGCGCCGTCGGTGGCTCCAGTCAACTCCGTCCTGAGTCGTGCCACCGGGGTGTGTCAGTGAGGGTTGATCCGTAGCGCTGCCAGGATCGCCTCGGCGGCCGGTGGGATCGGGTCCGCGGCGAGGTGTTCGTGACCGGCGATGCGGACGGTGATCTGCTGGATCGGTCGCAGGGTCTGGACGATCTTCTTGATGCTTGCCCCGGTGGCGTCCTGCAGATGCCGCGCGATCGCGAGCGCTGCGAACACAATCGTGAGGTGGGCTTCGATCGCATCGCGGGTGTGGTGGAAGATCGGCCGCGCAGCCAGGTCGGTCTTGGACATCCGGAACGACTGCTCGACGTGCCAAAGGTCGTGATAGCTCGCGATGACCTCGCCAGCGGGCATCAGGCCGACGGGGATGTTGGTGACGTAGCCCTTCAGCCCGACCAAGCCGCGCGCCCGGGCGAGTGATGCCTCATCGAGGACGGTCGAGCCGTTGCGGGTCTTGACGAAGCGCGGGGTCCTCGCGGCTCGTTCGCCGGCGACGACGGCACGCGCCTTGTTCTCCTGCAAGGTCAGCGTCTTGTTGTCGCGGACAGCGCGCTTGCGGGAGTAGGCCCACACCGCTCGCCACGACTTCGCGTGGACGGCCCGGTCCCACACCGGCTCATCCCGCCGCGTCGGGTCACTGGCCTTCACTGCCGTGCCGCGTTGATCCCTGGGAGTGATGGTGTCGATGACCTGCCCATCGGTGAAGGCGGTGCCGTGCCACCGGAAGTGGGACTCCAGATCCTGCGGCGCCTTCGTCACCCGGGAGCCGACGATGAACCGCAAGCCTGCTTCGTCGAGCTCGCGCAGGTTCGTCGCCGACAGCATCCCGGCGTCCGCGACCACGACCATGTCCGCGATCCCGTGCCGAGCGGCGAACTGCTTGACGATCGGGATGATCGTCAGCGTCTCGGCCTTGTTGCCCTCGAAGCAGCCGATCTCGAGCGGGAACCCGTTGCGGTCCACCAGCAATCCGACCACGATCTGCGGGTCGACACGGCGCTCCTTGGAGTAGCCAACCTTCCTAAGTGCGTCTTCGTTCTCGGCTTCGAAGTAGAGCGTGGTGACGTCGTAGAGCATCAGCGACACGTCACCGTTGGTCACCGCGTGGTCGAAACAGGCGGTCGCGATCAGGCTTCGGTAGTCGCGCTCCTGGGCTCGCTGCAGCGAGCGGAACATCGTGCGCAGCGACGCCGCCGGCGCCCCGATCTCGTTCAGCACGCGCACCGAGTCGGCCTTCGAGGTCGGCTCGATGATCCGCGCCAAGACCAGCTGGGTGAACGCCTCATCGTCGATCACGTCGAACCCCAGCCGGGCGTACGCCTCAGTCAGTACCTGCCACAGCAGCGCCGAGCGCTTGCTCGTGATCGGGGCCGGGCGCTGAGGCACGCCCTCATCCTCAAGGCCCGCGATCTCGAGGTCGAGAGCTTCCTGACCCTCGTGCACTCGTCGGTGATGGCGCTCGCCGAAATTCCCCAGGGGTGCTCATCGAAGTTCCCCACCCTGGGCGGTGGTCACTGTAGCGGTCGGCGGGTGCCGGTCGCGGCGTGACGGAGTGCTTGGTTCTTGGCGTGGTGGTCGCGTAGGCGGTAGGAGTCGCCGTCGAGGTTGAGCACGACCGAGCGGTGCAGGAGCCGGTCGAGCATGGCGGCGGCGACGGTGGTGTCGCCGAGGATCTCGCCCCAGCCTGCGACGCCGCGGTTGGTGGTCAAGACGATGCTGGTCTTGAGGTAGCGCTGAGAGACGACCTGGAACAGCGCTGAGGCGGCTTCGCCGGGCAGCGGGAGGTAGCCGAGCTCGTCGATGACGAGCAGGGTGGGGCCGGCGAAGAATCGCATGGTGGTGGCCCAGCGGCCTTCGATGGCGGCGCGGTGGCAGCGGGCGGCGAGGTCGGCGGCGGTGGTGAAGTAGGTGCGGTAGCCGGCTTCGGCAGCGGCCCGGCCGAGCCCGACGGCCAGATGGGTCTTCCCCACGCCGGGCGGCCCGATCAACAAGACGTTGGTAGCGGACTCGAGGTAGCGGCAGGTGGCGAGCTCGTCGACGAGCTTCTTGTCGACGCCGGGGGCGGCGTCGAAGTCGAAGTCCGCCAGCGTCGCGGGCGTGGGCAGGGAGGCGAACCGGAGCCGGCCGGCGAGCTTGCGGGCCTCGGTGGCTTCGACCTCGCGGGCCAGCAGGTGCTCCAGCGTCGCGGTCATCGACCACTGCCCGTCTTCGGCCTGGGCGAGCACGCTGGGGAGGTGCTCGGCCGCGGCGGACAGCTTGAGCGTGGCGAGGTGGCCGCGCAGTTGCTGGTAGATGCTGGCTTGTGTCCCGGTCATCGGGTCGGTGGTGGTGGTCATGTGAGGGTGTTCCTTCCGGTTGCTGCTCGGTCGTAGGTGGACAGGTCGATCACCACGTCATCGGCGACGACGGCGTCGGGTTGTTGTTGGCGGGCGCGCAGGGCTTCGGCGGCCGCGAGTGCTGCGGGGCCGGGTGGGATCCGTTCCTTGCGACGGTGCGGACGGGACGTGTCGTGGCCGGCCAAGACGAGCTGCTCGAGGGCGATCACGTGGCCGTGGTCGCGGACCATCACCCCAGCACCGTCCGGTGCCAGCTCGTGGCGGGCGATCACGATCCCGCTGCTGGTGGCGATATCGAGATGCTGGGCGCCGAGCCGCTGTGACACCACGACCTGGGCGCGGGCCAGTTCGGGCGGGACGGAGTAGAAGTTCCCCCGCCAGGCGACCAGCGCCTGCGCCGACACGGTCCGTTCCTCGCTGATCGTCGCGGGGAACGGTGTGGCCGGCACCGGCGCGAGTGGCTCGCGTGCGGCGACCGTGAGCACGCTGGCTCGGCCGTCCACGCCGGAGGGACGCAACCTGGCGTCGCCACGCAGTTCGCAGAACCGGTCGAGCGAGGCTTGGGCTTCCTCGACCGTGATGTCGTCGGGCAAGGTGCGCCACCAGCGCTGGGCGGCGCCGTGGTTGGCCTTCTCGACCACGCCCTTGCGGTTGCCGCGCCGGGGCGGGCAGATCGCCACGGACACGCCGTAGTGCTTGGCGACAGCGGCGAACGTCTCGGTCACCTTGCCCGACTCGGGATGGCACACCGTGGTCATCCGGTCGAAGCGCCACTTCTTCGTCAGTCCACCCAGCTTCCGTGTCGTCTTGTCCAGGGCGTCGATGAGCTGGGCCTGGTCCTCGGCCGGCGCGAGGGTGCCGCGCCACTTGCTGGAGTGTGCGAGCGCGCCGACGAGCAGGTGCGCGTTCTTGCCCCATCCCCACGACGCGGGCGGGTCGGGCAGCTCGAGCCAGTCCCACTGGGTCTCCTCACCCGGCGGATGCTCGATGGGCGCGTTGGCCCGGCCCTTGGTCGCCGAGCAGGGCTCGCAGTGGGGCCGCAGGTCCCGGGTGCGTATCTGGCGGGTGAACGTCGGATACGACCGGTCATAGCCCAGGCCCGTGACCTCGTCGAACAACGTCACCGCCCACAGGTGCGGGTCCTCGGTCAGGCGTGCGCGTACGTAGTCGACGAACGGCTCGAACGGATCGTCGGTGGCGGACTTCCGTTCGCCGGCGACCCGCTCGTCGGCCAGGTAGGCGCGGATGGTCTTACGGTCCCGGCCCAGGTGCCGGGCGATCGCGGAGATCGTCCAGCCCTGCCGGCGCAACGCGTGAGCGTCGATGTCTTCCTCCCGTGTCAGCATGGGAAGCGAGGGCTCCTTCGGTAGACGGCGCGTGGTCAGAGACCGCCATCTTCGAAGGAGCCCCACCCGCTTCCGGTGGAGCCACGGGGTGGGGAATTTCAGTGAGCAGAACTGGGGAGATTCAGCTGAGCGCCATCATCGGCGGGCCACCGCCATCAGCACCGCGAGCTCGGCCTCATCGCGGGCCGTGCCGACATGCTCGAGGACGACATCGCGCCCGTCGCGGCGCTCAGCGACCTGGACCTTCGTGCTGCCCGAGCGGCCAGGGGACCTCCGCACGAACACCACTGGCCGGACCCTACCGAGGACCGGGGTGTGTCAATCACACCGACCGCGACCCTGTGACCTGCACAAACACCAGCGAGATCGGCGCGTTCAGCTCAAGTGGCACGAGTCGGGGCCTGAGTTCGGTCCAGGAGCGGGCTGGTTCTGCCCTTTCTGCCCTCGCGTCGTCAGCAGGCGGAAGCTGACCGTTTGCTGACGACGTCAGGTGACCGTCACGGCACACCTGACGTCCATGATCAGCTTCATCATCCGGCTCGTCGGCCCAGACTTCGGCGCCGTCGGTGGCTCCAGTCAACTCCGTGCCATCGTCGGCGCGCTGCTTACCTACGGACTAATCACCGCGGTCTTGATGGTCGTCATCTGCGCGGCGACATGGGCCATCGGGTCGGCGCAAGGCAGTTGGCAGACCGCAAGCAAGGCCAAGACCGGACTCTTCGTCGCCCTCGGCGGCGCGCTGCTGACAGGCGGGGCACTCGCCTGGGCCAACTGGCTGCTCGACGTCGGAGCGACACTGTGACCGAGGAGCAGCTCGCCTTCGACATCGAAGGCATGATCCACGAGGCAGCAGTCGAGGCCGCCCCCAAGTGGACGGGCGCACCGCTGCACTTCACCACCAAGTACCACTCGCCGGCCGAACTTGATGCCGCCTTCGAGCACTGGCACTTCCTGCACGCCCACGACATGACCCACATCAACAGCCGTATGTGGCACCGCTCGATCACCGTCCCCGAGAGCAGCCAGGTCGGCGGACACGGATTCGTCCTCTACACGACCGACCTGCGCTGCGAGCCGTGGAAGCACGCCGACAAGCACGAGACCTGCCTGTGCGGCGGAGACCTGATGTACAAGGCAATCTGCGAGCCGTGCATGTGGAACGGGATCACGGACCGCGAGAACGATGCTGTCGAGATGTGGCACGACCACGCGCTGCCCGGATGGCGCGAGCTGCCCATCGTACCGTCGCCGCAACGCATGATGGACAAAGACGGCTTGTCGAAGACCGCGAAGAAGTGGATCTCCGAGCACTACCCGCCGTCGATGCAGGTACCAGGGGCTCCGATCATCACCGAGCGCCGTCCCTTCGGCACGCGCCACGTTCCCGGCCGCTCGCCGTGGGGCGGCTACGACCTCTCCCACACCGCAGTCGACCCTGACCGCGTCGTCGAGGGCGCGAGGCCACTTCGCCGTAGGCACGACTTCCCGCTGAAGCCAGCGCGCTCCGTCCCAGCGCCCGGCGTCGGTCTCGGCGACTGAGTGGCACGAGGCGAACACCTGAGCGACGGAACCATCCGCTCACTCAGGAGGCATCGTGATCAACCTCGGTCTACCCACCACCGTCGTGTCGCTGCTACCGCAGGACATCAACATCGGCCCCAACTCCAACGGCCTGCCGGGAATCAGCCAACTGAAGTCCATCGTCGGCGCATCCATGACCGTCGGACTGATCCTGGCCGTCCTCGCCCTCATCATCTCCGCGATCGTCTGGGCTCTCGGCGCGAACTCGTCCAATCCGCACCTCGCCGGGCGCGGCAAGTTAGGCGTCCTCGTCGGCCTGGGTGCAGCGATCGTCACCGGCGCGTCCGTCGCGCTCGTCAACTTCTTCTGGAACGTCGGCCAGTCGGTCTGACTCGCGCGAGCACGAGAGGAACACGACGATGGTCGACGTCTGCGACGTACCCGCCATCTCATCCGTGTGCGACGTCGCGGGAGACGCGGCCGGCGCGCTGGTCTCCGCGCCGTTCGACTGGCTCGCTCAGGGCATGGGACACGCGGCCGGCTGGATGTTCGAGGCGGTGTGGAAGGTCTTCGACTCAACCACGATGGTCGACGTCACCAGCAGCCAGTACACGAAGATCTACAACATCCTTTTCGGCGTCGCCGTCTTCCTCATGCTCGGCTTCTTCACGCTCCAGGTCATCGGCGGCATGATCCGACGAGAACCCGCCGCGTTGTCGAGAGCCGCCCTCGGCCTGGCGAAATCGATCCTCGGTTCCTTCGTCGCCCTGGCGCTCCTCACGACCGCGTTGGAAATCACCGATCAGCTCTGCATCGGAATCGTCAACGCCGCCGGGACCAACATGGAACAGATGGGCGACCGCATCGCCCTGCTCGCCGGAGGGCTGCTCACGCTGAACATCGCCGCCCCCGGCGCCGGCGCCATCATCACAATGTTCATCGCGGGCCTCGCCATCGGTGCCGCCGTGATCGTGTGGATAAGCCTGCTCATCCGCAAGGCGCTGTTGCTTATCGCAATCGTCTTCGCTCCCATTGCGCTGGCCGGCTCAACCTGGGACCACACGCGCGGCTGGGTGAGCAAGTGGGCGTCGTTCGTCATCGCCCTGATCGTCTCGAAGGTCGTCCTGGTCGTGATCTTCCTCCTCGCCACAGCCCAGGTCTCAGCACCCATCGACGGCGATCTCCAATCGGTCAGCGACCCGATCGCGGGCGTCGTGCTCATGCTCATGGCGGGCTTCGCGCCGTACCTCACCTACAAGGCGATCAGCTTCATGGGCTTCGACATGTACCACGCGATGTCGGCCGAGCAGGAGGCCAAGTCGGCTCTCAACCGTCCTCTCCCGATTCCGATGAGCCGTCGACCCGGAGCCGATCCGAGCAAGGTGCTCGACGGCGGATCGAGCGGTGGACCAGGTGGGACTGGCAGGGGCGCAGCCCCGCCGAAGGCACCCGCTGCGGGGAACGGCGCAGGCTCTGCTCCAAGCGGAGCAGGCTCCTCCGCGGAAGGTGCTTCGGCCGGCGGAGGAGCTGCCGCGGGCGGCCTTGCGGCAGGGGTGGTCGTCGCCAAGGAAGCTGTTACTGCCGGGGTGCGAACCGGCAAGTCAGTCGGAGGCTTGGCGTCCCAGCAGGTCGACACGGCCAATCAGGCACCACCGTCGTCCGGCGCTCCCATGCCACATCATGTCGCGGACTCGGTCCCCGCCCAGCCGTCCGGCAAGAAGGGCTGAGCCATGAGCAACCAGGCGACTGCACGCGACTACGAGCTCTCGCCGGTGAAGTTCTCCCGCCTCACCCGTCGCGGCGTGATCCTCGGCCTGTCCAGCTCGCAGGTCGTCGTGGTCGGCATCGGCGCGATCGTCCTGGTCTTCGCGCTCTACTTCGGCGGCGGCGAGTCGTTGATGTACGTCGTCCCAGTCCTTCTGCTCTGCGCCGCGCTCGCGTTCGTCGGCGTCGGTGGCCGCAAGATCGTCGAGTGGCTCCCGATCGTGGCGAGGTGGACGTGGCGCTCGACCGGCGGGCAGCTCCTGTTTCGCCGTCACATCGTCAAGCCCCGACCGGCAGGCACACTGTCGTTGCCGGGCGATGCGGCACGGCTCCGGCAGTGGCTGGACCCCGAGTCCGGCGCGGTCATGGTCCACGATCCCCACGCCGCGACCCTGACGGCGATCGTTGGCGTCACCCACCCGGCCTTCATCCTGCTCGACCCCATCGAGCAGCAGCGTCGGGTCACGAGCTGGGGCCGCGTGCTCGCCACCGTCTGCCGCTCCGGGCGCATCGCCTCCTTGCAGGTCATGGAGCGGACCCTTCCCGACTCCGGCAAGGGACTCGCCGGGTGGTGGTCACAGCACGGCCATCAGAACGACTCGTGGACCTCGACGACCTACGGCGAACTCATCAACCGGGCCGGCCCCGCCGGCGAGCGTCACGCGAGCACGGTCTCGATCTCTCTCGACATGAAGGCCGCCGGTCGAGCGATCCGAGCCGCGGGTGGCGGCAACCGAGGTGCCGCTGCCGTGCTCCGACAGGAGATGTCGACCATGACGGCTGCACTCCGAGCCGCCGACCTCACTCCTTCTGGGTGGCTGGAGCCAGGCGACCTCGCGCTCATCCTGCGCTCGGCGTACGACCCTGTCGTCGCTGGTGCGCTGGAGCGTCACGGCGACCTCGGCCGCGACCTCGCCACCGCAGGGCCGGTCGCGGTCACCGAGAACTGGTCGAGCGTGCGAAGCGACTCCGCTCACCATTGCGTGCTCTGGATCAGCGAGTGGCCGCGCTCCCTCGTCTACCCGGGCTTCCTCGCACCCGTGCTCCTGTCGTCGGGAGTGCGCCGGACCTTCACCCTGCTCTACACGCCCATGCGCACCGACCAGGCCGCCCGTGACATCCGCAAGAAGAAGACCGAGTACATCTCCGACGCTGCCCAACGCCAGCGGATCGGCCAGATCGAGGACGCCCAGCAGTCCGCCGAATACAACGACGTCCTCCAACAGGAGGCGGACCTGACCGCCGGTCACGGCATCCTTCGCACCACCGGCCTCATCGCCGTCAGCGCCCAGGACCCCGACGAGCTCGAACGCGCCGTGGCCGACATCGAGCAAGCCGCCATCCAAGCCTCCTGCGAGACGCGGCGGCTCTGGGGTCAACAGGCGCAGGCGTTCAGCACGGCTGCGCTCCCGCTCTGTCGATCGGTTTGACCCTTCTCCCGGTTCTTGTCGGGGGTCACTGCCAGACTGAAGCCGTGGTTGAGGTTGTCGCACCTTTCGAGTCCGAGTTGAAGTTGGCGCACTGTTGGTTCCCAAAGACGGACCGGGTGGCCGGACGGCCTGACATCACGGCCTTCAAGCAGCGAGCACGTCTTCGCCAGGCCAAATGGCGGGCGTCGGCCGGTTATCCGATCGGTAGCCACCCCGGACGAGACGGCCAGCCGGAGCCGAACGGCTCGAAGCTCGCGCCAGACGGGGCCGCGCGATCTCGACTTCCGCAACTTTCTCGACAGCGACGCAATACGCCTCGCGGTCGGTCACCGCTCCTCGATCGATGTCAGGCAGAGTGAGCCTGGCCAACAGTTCAAGGAAGATCGACTCCGATACGACCTGTTGTCCTCGATGCCGATGTGCTTCAACCTCTTCGGCGAACTGCACAACGACAAATCCCGACTTAGCGCCGCTGGATCAGAGCTCTTCGGCTCCTCCAAGCCCGGTCTGACGGTGAAGTTCGAGCACTCGCCTCGTCGGCAGAGCACCGACTACTCGAATGACGGGACTGCCTTCGACGTCGCGCTGTACTTCGGGGAACCCGACGGCAGCCAGTCGATAGTCGGCATCGAAACCAAATACCACGAGCACGCCGTCGCAGAACCGAAGCCAGACACTCCCAAGAAGGACAAGAGGACTGGTGACATCAGGCCGATCCCGCCAGACAAGCTGAAGATGCCGCGTTACCGCGGGCTCTCCGAAGCTGCGATTGCGAAGGGCATCTTCAAGCCGAACTGGGAGGATCTCCTCGGCACTGAGCTTCAGCAGATCTGGCGGGACCACCTGCTCCTGCTCTCCATGCTCGTCCACCCAAGTGGGAAGTGGAAGGAGGGTAGGTACGTTCTCGTCCACCCCGGAGCCAATCGCGCCTTCGCCGAAGCCGCCGAGACTTACCAGACGGAGTTCCTCGACGACAGCAGCACGTTCGACGTCGTCACCATCGAGGAGTTGCTCAAACCCGGCCTCTTGCACACCAAGACTGCGCAGAAGGACTTCGAGACGAGGTATCTCTGGTGACCGCCTCCGGACATGTCGACCCGCCTGCGCCAACAGTGCTTGAGGCCGCGTCGTGGACGCTGGCCACTGAACTGGCACGCCGCCACCCTGAACTGACCGTCGCGCGCGATCACCCAGGCGGAGGCCAGTACGACTGCCTGGCAATCCGGTCCGAGCGCGGCGTCCACATCGACCTCAACCGAGTCGGGCGCATCCACATCCACTCGATTGAAGGTGGCGGCACGCCCAACTGGGAGCCAGCCGATTGGTCGGCCTACATGGCGGACCCGCAGGCGTTCCTCGCCCTGTTGGAAGAGCGTGTTCGATTGACGCGCGTGGACGCCTTGCCCTCGACTACTTCCCGGGTGCTGTCGTACCGCGTGCTCGCAGCGTTCGCGCGACTGCACGCGCTCGGAACCCCGGTCGAGATCTCTATGAGCACGATTGACGAGTCCGGTATGGGTGGAGGTCCAGCCCGTTGGATCACCAACTATCCGGCAATTGAACGAATGATCCCTGCTCAGCCGTTTGGCTTCTGGCGAGCCAAGTCGAAGGACACGGAGTTCGTCATTGAGGCAGAGACCGCGTTCGTCCACCGGCGTGACGGCTCGGTCGACGCATTGCCCGAGAAGTACAGCGAGCTGGGCCGCAGCTTCGGGCGACTCATGGGATTCGTACTCACAAGCAGCTAGGCGGTCGCCCGCACACACCTCGTTCTCGACCAGATCGAGAAGGAGGCTCCGATGCCCTCGTCCGAGAACCCGGCTTCTGACGCCGGCGAAGCGCAGACGGCGCTACGTGCCCTCGCACATGCGACACGTTCCATCGACGACCCGCGCCAGATCTACTCGGTGCTCGGGTCGCTCACGTCGGCAGTCGCGTCGCTGAGCCAGTCGCTGCATCAGCTCGCGGCGTTCCACGACGACGCCGCGAAGAAGGGAGTGTGGGTAGCCGGCGACTCTCGAGCCGGACGGGCAACTACCTATCAGGTGTCCTGGGAGCTTCACCGGGCGGGCGAGATCCTTCACCAGGTTTCCGAGTCCATCGCCAGTGCCCACAAGGCCGAGTCCCGCATCAGCTACTTCCACCGCGACCTCCCGGCCCTCGCCGACGCCCCGCACCGTTCGGCTGACCACGGGCTGTCGCTGTGAAGGGCTGGAACGAAGGCCGCCTCCACAGTGCGGTCCTCGTGGCGCCTCGACGGGAGTGCCGCCGCGAACGTCGGGCGCGGAAGGCAGCGGCAAAGTCGCTGCTCGCCGAGGATCGCGACTCCCGCAAGGCCATGGCGAAGGCGAAGGCCGACGAACTGGCCACCGAGCGCCGCGCAACCGTGGTGTTGCCGAAAACCGGCGAACCCGGGCCTGCTGCGTTGCGGACGCCGGGTCGACTGCGGTTGCCGCGTCATCAGGACACGTCGGCCACGTTGGCGGGTGCGTATCCGTTCCTTGCCGAGGGTGGTCTCGGGAGTGACGGGGTCTTCGTCGGCCAGGACCTGTACTCGGGCTCCTCGTTCGTCTACGACCCGTGGGAGCTCTATGCACGCGGCCTGATTACGGCGCCGAACCTCGTGCTTGCCGGGATCGTCGGGTCGGGCAAGTCGGCGCTGGCGAAGAGCCTGTACACGCGGTCGATCCCGTTCGGTCGTCGTGTCTACGTCCCCGGAGATCCGAAAGGCGAGCACACCGCCGTCGCCGCGGCGGTTGGCGGGAAGGCAATCGCGCTCGGGCACGGCATGTCGAACCGGCTCAACCCTCTCGATGAGGGACACCGGCCCGCCGGTATGGAGGATCTCCAGTGGGCGGCGCAGGTTACGGCCCGGCGTCGCGAGTTGGTCGGTGCGCTCGCCGAGACCGTGCTCGACCGGCGGCTGACCCCGCTGGAGCACACGGCCATCGACATCGCCCTCGCCGCTGCGGTCCGTTCGTCGGAGGTGCCGGTGCTGCCGATGGTCGTCGACCGCCTCCTCGCACCCGACCCAGCCACCGACTCCGATGGTCGGCTCGCGGAGGACGGGCGACTCGCAGGGCACGCGCTGCGGCGTCTCGTCGCCGGCGACCTGGCCGGGCTGTTCGATGGTCCGTCCACGGTGCGCTTCGATCCGACGCTGCCGATGGTCTCCCTCGACCTGTCCAGGGTCACAGAGAACGCGACGTTGATCTCCGTGCTGATGACGTGCGCGTCTGCGTGGATGGAATCCGCGCTCCTCGACCCCAATGGTGGGCAACGCTGGGTCGTCTACGACGAAGCCTGGCGGCTCATGTCCCACCCGGCACTGCTGCGGCGCATGGACGCCCACTGGCGGCTGGCCCGTCACTACGGCATCGCGAACATGCTGATCTTCCACAAGCTCTCCGACCTCGACAACGTCGGCGACCAGGGCTCCGCCATGCGCGCACTCGCCTCCTCCCTGCTCGCCAACGCCGAGACCCGCGTTGTCTACCGGCAAGAGTCCGACCAGCTCGGCGCCACCGCTGCGGCGCTCGGGCTGACGGGCACCGAGCAGGCGCTGTTGCCGACGCTGGGCACCGGTCAGGGCCTATGGCGGATCAAGCACAGGTCGTTCGTCGTACAGCATCAGCTCCATCCCGCCGAGCTTGACCTCTTCGACACCACGGGCCGGATGAACGGCGTGGCCCCGGCGGCACACCTGTCCCCAGGAGAGACAGGAGCCATCCGATGAGAGTTCAGACCCGAGACCTCGCGGCCCGCGAGGCGAAGCTCGAAGCACTGCAGCAGAAGCTGACCGAGTCGGTCAGCGCGCTGGTGACGGGCGAGGACTGGAAGCGGGCGTTGGAGTTCGCCGCGAAGTTCCGCTCGCGCTCCTTCAACAACACGATGCTCATCTACGTCCAGCACTACGCTGCGTTCCAGCAAAGCAGGGTGCCCGAACCGATGCCGACGTACGTCGCCGGCTTCCGCCAGTGGCTCAGCCTCAACCGCGCCGTAATGAAGGGCCAGTCCGGGTACGCAATCCTCGCCCCGGTCACCGCCCGGTTCGCCTCGACGAACCCCTCTGAGCCCGACTCGTGGCGCCGCCTCGCCCGCGGCGAGAAGCCCGGCTTCGGCGAGGCCGTCCGCTCCAAGCTGGTCGGCCTCAAGCCCGCGCACGTCTGGGACATCTCTCAAACCGACGGCGAACCCATCCCCGAGATCCCGCGCCCAACGCTTCTTCGAGGTGAATCACCCGAGGGGTTGTGGGACGGGCTCGCGGACCAGATCACAGCCCACGGGTTCGAGCTGCGGCTGGTGTCCGACGCGAGGTCGATCGGTGGTGCCAACGGGCTGACCGACTACATGACCCGCGAGGTGTCGGTGCGCATGGACATGAGCGACGCCGCCCAGGTCAAGACGCTCGCCCACGATCTATTGACCGCACCAACTGGAGCGTCCTGAGCCCTCCCCCGGCGAC
>ERZ1645187.2301-NODE-2301-length-16965-cov-15.098048_pt1 | contig 16965 bp, 14 predicted proteins | sample MGYA00575352_ERZ1645187 | MGnify/ENA primary metagenome ERZ1645187 (study PRJEB40837, sample SAMN11349314) | freshwater sediment metagenome | isolation source: river sediment | host: Sediment | place: India: Wazaribad , New Delhi | collected 2017-02-21 ... | reverse complement strand
GCGGCCGAGGCTGGTCAGGACCTCGTAGCCGATGGTGCCGGCCGCGGCGCCGACCGCCTCGATGGGAATATTCGGGCCGATCACCTCGACGAGATCACCCGGCGCGACGCCGCCTTCGATGTCCGTGACGTCGACGGTGACGAGGTCCATCGACACCCGCCCGACAATCGGTGCGAACTGTCCGCGGATCGCGACCTGAGCGGGCGGCGTGCTTGCATCGCTCGCGCGGCTCAAATGTCGGAACAGGCCATCGGCATAGCCCGCCGCGATGACGGCGATGCGCGACGCGCGTGTCGGCGACCATGTCGCGGAATAGCCGACCGTCTGGCCGGGCGCCACGTCACGCACCTGCAGAACCTTGACATGCAACTCGACCGTCGCCTGCACCGGCGTGCGCCCGCCGCCGAACGCCTGACCGCCGTAAAGCGCGTAGCCGGGGCGCACGAGATCGTAGTGATAGTCCTTGCCGAGCATCAGCCCGTCGGAGGCGGCGAGGCTCACCGGCACGCTCGGAAGCACCGGCAGCAGTCGCTCGAGCACGCCGCGCTGGGCCGCGCTCTTCGGCGATGCCGGATCATCGGCCGAGGCGAGATGGCTCATGACAAGGCGCACGTCGAGCTTGCCGAGCAGGTGCATGTCGCCCGCCAGCGCGTGGATCTCGCGCGCGTCGAGGCCGAGGCGGTTGAGGCCCGTGTCGACGTGCAGCGCGCACGGCCGCTTGCCCTCGGCCACGTTGAGCGCCGCCCATTCGAGCGCCTGCGGCAGGCTCGAGATCACCGGCACGGCACCACTGGCGCGCATCTCCTCCGCCGAGCCCGCGACCAGCCCGTCGAGCACCAGTACGTTGGCGCGCGGCGCGAGTGCACGCGCGGCGTTCGCCTCGGCCAGCGTCGCGACGAAAAACGTGCGGCAGCCCGCCGCCGCGAGTGCCGGTATCACGCGCGCTGCGCCGAGACCATAAGCGTCGGCCTTCACCACCGCCGCGCATTCTGCCGGGGCGACGAGATCACGCAGCGCGCACCAGTTTGCGGCGATCCTGTCGAGATGCACGACGACGACACCCGTCGCGCTCGCAGGCGCGGCGCCTGTAAACTCGTCGGCGGATTGCGGCTCGCTCACGTGTGACCTGTCGCTTCGAATGTCATCCCGGTGACGAGCACCGGGATGACATATGTGATGAAAGTTCGCCCGCAGCCAACCGAAGTTGCCTCAATCGGTGATGCGCTCGGGCAGCACGTAATCCTTGGCGAGATTGCCGAAGCGGGTGTACTGCGCCTCGAACGCGAGGTCGACGGTGCCGACGGGGCCGTGGCGCTGCTTGCCGATGATGACCTCGGCGCGGCCCGACACCTGTGTCATCTTCTGCTGCCATTCGAGGAACTTCGGATCGCCTTCCGACGGCTTCAGGCGCTCGACGTAGTACTCCTCGCGGAACACGAACATGACCACGTCGGCGTCCTGCTCGATCGAGCCCGATTCACGCAGGTCGGAAAGCTGCGGCCGCTTGTCCTCGCGCTGCTCGACCTGACGCGAGAGCTGCGACAGCGCGATGATCGGCACCTCGAGTTCCTTGGCCAGCGCCTTGAGGCCGGTGGTGATCTCGGTAATTTCCTGCACGCGCCCGGCCGACGCGGATTTCGACGAGCCGGCGAGCAACTGCAGATAGTCGACGATCAGCAGGCCGAGGCCCTTCTGGCGCTTCAGCTTCCGCGCGCGGGCCGCGAGTTGCGCGATGGTGATGCCGCCGGTCTGGTCGATATAGAGCGGGATGCGGCTCATCTCCTGCGACACCTGCACCAGTTTGCCGAACTGGCGCTCGTCGATCATGCCGCGGCGGATCTTCTCCGAACCGATCTCGGCCTGCTCGGCGAGAATACGCGTGGCGAGCTGTTCCGACGACATTTCGAGGCTGAAGAAGCCGACCACGGCGCCGTCGATGACCTCCTCGGTTCCGTCCGGCTTCTTGTCGGTGCGGAAGTTCTTGGCCACGTTGTAGGCGATGTTGGTGACGAGTGCGGTCTTGCCCATCGAGGGGCGGCCGGCGAGGATGATGAGGTCGGACTTCTGCAGTCCGCCCATCTTCTTGTCGAGATCGGAGAGGCCCGTGGCAATGCCGGAGAGATGACCGGCGCGCTTGAAGGCGCTGTCGGCCATGTCGATCGCGGCGGTGAGCGCGGTGCCGAAGTTGACGAAGCCCTGTCCGTACTTGCCGGTTTCGGCGAGTTCGTAGAGACGCGATTCCGCCTCCTGGATCTGCAACTCGGGCGGATGATCGACGGGGGAATCGTAGGCCGTATTGAAGATGTCCTCGCCGACCGTGATGAGGCGCCGGCGCACGGCGAGATCGTAGATCGTGCGGCCGTAGTCGTGCGCGTTGATGATGGTGGTCGCGTTGGCGGCGAGGCGGCCGAGATACTGCGGCACGGTCAGGTGCGCGTCGATCGGCTCGGCATTCTCGAAGAACGTCCTGAGCGTGATCGGGTTGGCCTGCTTGCCGACTTGAATGAGCTTTCCGGCGATCTCGAAGATCTGCGCGTGCAGCGGATCGAAGAAGTGCTCGGCCTTCAGGAACGACGTCACCCGGTCGAGCGACTCGTTGTTGACCAGAATGGCGCCGAGCAGGGCCTGCTCGGCGTCGATGTTGTGGGGCGGCTGCCGGAACGAGATCGGCTCGTCCGCACGGGCGGCGGCGCGCAGCTTGTCGGCAGAGGTGAGGGCGGGTTCGGAGGCGATGCTTGGCATGCGGGCAAGCTACATCGCTGCCCCTGAGTCGAACCACGCCAAAGCGGCTCCCGGGGAACCTCCGGCGCTCGCCATCCACGCTATGCACAAGCCGGGGCATCGATCTTTTTAAGAGGCTTGCGCGATGCGCGAATCACCGTTCGCCCGTCGGGTTCTCGCGCGGCCGTGAAGCGGCGGCCCGGAACCGATGGAGCGCGCCCCCGTTGTCAGAGCACGTAGACGGCAACGTCGCAACGCTCGAGAAATGGAGCCTTCCCATGAGCACCCGATTTTCCATCGCCGCGCTGATTTCCATGATGATCAACGCCATCGTCTTCGGCATCGGCGTCACCACCGTCCTGTCCGTGCCCTCGCTCAGAGCCGACGCCGCATTCTGGCTCCCGCTGGTGGTCGCCGTCAGCTTTATCGTGGCGCCGTTCATCGCCTGGGTTCTCGCGCCGCGCCTGCGTTCGCGCTGGCAGCGCCGGCAGGCCATGAAGCAGCAGCTCGAAGAGGAAGACAGGGAGCACGGCTACGGCTACCGCACGGTCCGCTGAAGCCGTTCGGTCAGAACGCAGAAGGCCCCGACGCTGTGAGCGCCGGGGCCTTCTCATGTCCGCAGGTTCGTGCTGCGTCAGGCGTTGTCGCCGCCCTCGCGCTCGCCTTCCTCGAACATCTCGTCCGGATTGAACGTCTCGATGTCGAGCGCCTCGTCCTTGATGACGGTGACGTCCTCGCCCTTCGCCTGACGCGCAGCCTCGTCTTCGGAGCGGGCGACGTTGAGCGTGATGTTGACCAGCACCTCAGGGTGCAGCTGCACCTGCACGGCGTGCACGCCGAGCGCCTTGATGGCCTTGTCGAGCACGACCTGGTTGCGGTCGATGGTGAAGCCGCCGGCGGTCACCACGTCGGAGATGTCACGCGTCGAAACCGAGCCGTAGAGCTGGCCCGTGTCACCAGCCTGACGGATGGCGACGAACGACTTGCCTTCGAGCTTCGCGGCGACCTGCTCGGCCTCGCCCTTGAGCGCCAGGTTGTTGGCTTCGAGCTGTGCGCGCTGGGCGTCGAACAGCTTCTTGTTGTCGGCGGTGGCGCGCAGCGCCTTCTTCTGCGGCAGCAGGTAGTTGCGCGCATAGCCGTTCTTCACGCTGACGACGTCGCCCATCTGGCCGAGCTTGCCGATGCGCTGGAGCAGAATGACATCCATGGGTGTTCTCCTTCGAGTTCTGTTCTGTGAAGAGGTGATGGGTTGCGTTTCAGGTCTTCCTCGCCGGAGGCGGCGAGGGGAGATTTGGAGGCGGTCCGCCACGGCGGATCGGGATGAAGCCGTCGGCGAGGCCAATGAGCGCGATGACGACCGAGACGCCCGTATTGAGCACCAGCAGCACCGCGTAGAGCGCCCACAATGCGAACGGACGCCACGACTGCCCGCGCGTGACGTAGTGCACGACGGCGAGGCCCATCAGCACATAGGCGAAATAGAGCGCGCCGGACAACGCCGAGGCGAGCAGTCCCGCATAGCCCGACGCCAGCGTCGACAGCGTGGCGACGGCAAGGACGAGCGGCGCAAAGCGCGGATAGCGCATGGCGGCGATGTCGGGCCAGGGCCGTCCAAGCTGCCCTGCGGCCAGCACGATGCGGCCGGCAAGGTAGAGATTGAGCAGCGCCGTCAGCATCCACGACAGCGCCACGGCGCCCGGCAGCAGATACATCCCGAAGGTTGCGAGGCGCTGGCGGTCTTCCTCGGTCAGCTCCTTCGTCTGCCCGGTCGCCGATTGCAGCATGCTGATCCACTCGTCGACGAGCTTGCGCGCGGTGGCACGCAGCGTGTCGAGGTCGGGGCCGAGGAACAGCACGGCGATCAGCGCCATGAACGCCGACAGGATCGCCGCCCAGATGACGACGCGGCCGATCGGATACCACTCGGTGCCGGTCTGCATGTCGACGTCGGGACCGGGGCCGCTGGCGGGCCGGCCGAGCATGACGAGATACGTCAGGGCGACGACGGGAACCGCTTCCGAAGCCGCGAAGACCACGCCGACCAGAGGCGCCGTGACGAGAGCGATCGCCAGAGCGCCGGCGAGGCCGCCGGCAAGCGCGGACACCCAGCCGAGCGACAGCCCGGCGAGAAACAGCGGCAGCGGTGTCAGCAGATAGAGAAGAGCGCGCATCGCCATCGGCCCGGTGGTGGCCGACAGGAAGATGACGGCCGTCGCCATGCCGGCGGCTATGCCGAGAAAGATGCTGCGCTGCATATTCGAGCTGTCCCGCGTCACCGCGGTTAGAGGCGAGAAGACCTCACCCCAACCATACTTGATGCTGCTGCCGATTCACGCCGCGCGTGGAAGGACGCGCGACGACCGGAGCAGGGTGTCCGCCGCGGATTCACGCCGCGCGTGGAAGGACGCGCGACGACCGGAGCAGGGTGTCCGCCGCGGATTCACGCCGCGCGTGGAAGGACGCGCGACGATCCGGGCGGTGTTTCCGCTGCCGATTCACGCTCGCGATGGAAGAATCGCGAACGATCGGAGCGGGTAGTTCCGCCGCGGATTCACGCCGCGCGTGGAAGGACGCGCGACGATCCGGGCGGTGTTTCCGCTGCCGATTCACGCTCGCGATGGAAGAATCGCGAGCGATCGGAGCGGGGTGAGGGGGCGTTGCCGACGGCGAACCGCGCACGCCCCCTCGCGATTACTTCACCACGAACGGCAGCAGGCCGAGGAAGCGGGCGCGCTTGATGGCCTTGGCCAGTTCGCGCTGCTTCTTGGCCGACACGGCCGTGATGCGGCTCGGCACGATCTTGCCGCGCTCGGAGATATAACGACCGAGCAGGCGCACATCCTTGTAGTCGATCTTCGGAGCGTTGGCGCCGGAGAACGGGCATGTCTTGCGGCGGCGGTGGAACGGGCGGCGGGCGCCGCCACCGGACGAGGCGGGTGCTGCTTCAGCCATGGATCAAGCCTCCGAGCCGGGGTTGCTGTCACGGGGCGGACGGGGGCCGCGCGGGCCGTCACCGTCACGCGGGGGGCGCGGGCTGTCGCCATCGCGCGGCGGACGGGCGCGGAACGTCGAGCCGCCCTCGCGGTCGCGAGGCGGACGGTCGCCACGATCGCCACCGCGGAAGCCGCCACGGTCGCCACGCGGGCCGCCGCGATCGCCGCCACGGCCGAAGCCGCCGCGCTCGCCACGCTCGCCGCGCTCGTCACGATCCGACTTGCGCATCATGGCGGAGGGCTCGGTCTCGAGCTCTTCGACGCGCACGGTCATGAAGCGCATGACGTCGGTCGAAAGCCCCATGCGGCGCTCCATCTCGGCGATGGCCGCCGGCGGCGCGTCGATGTTCAGCAGCGACATGTGCGCCTTGCGGTTCTTCTTGATCTTGTAGGTGAGGGACTTGAGGCCCCAGTACTCGGTCTTCGTCACCTTGCCGCCGAGTTCGGCGATCAGGTCCGAGTATTCCTTGGTGAGGGCTTCGACCTGGGCGTTGGAAACGTCCTGGCGAGCCAGAAACACATGCTCGTACAGCGGCATGTCTTGGCCTTTCTGCTCGTGTTGTCCGCTTCGGCGCATAGCCCCTTAACAGGCCGGGAAAGGCCCACCAGGCACCTAGAAGAGCGGAGACACGGGGAGAGACGAGCCTTGCGGCGTCCCCGGGCTCGACACCCGGCCCCGGCGCGCGGACGCACCGACCCTCCCGTTCAGCCTCCAACCGAAGCGGTGAAGCGCGGCTTATACGGGGGTTTCGCGGCGGAGGCAAGCGGGCGTGAGCGCTTCACGGCTGCCTCACCAGGAACTGGTATCCGCAGGAGAGCGTTCTTGCCATCGACCTCGAGGCAATGCGCCGGTGCGCCATGGATCAGAGCCCGCTCTCCGCCCGACTACAGGACGTCTTCTCCAGACTGGCCAACTGGTCGGCGAATGCCATGGGTTCTCCCGTCGCTTTCGCTGTCTCGACGTTTGCCGTGATCGTGTGGGCCGCCTCGGGGCCGCTGTTCGGGTTTTCGGACACCTGGCAACTCGTGGTGAATACGGGAACCACCGTACTGACGTTTCTCGCCGTCTTTCTCATCCAGCACAGCCAGAACCGCGACGGCCTGGCGATTCAACTCAAGCTCGACGAGTTGATCCGCAGTACGAGCCGGGCACGCAATGAACTCATCGATCTGGAGGCGTGTACCGACGATGAGATCGAAGCTATTCATCGGCAATTGAGCGCGTTGCGCAAGCCGCGCATGTCGAAAGACGGCGCGCAGGTTTCGGCCCCTTCCGGCGAGATCGCGGACAAGGCGCCTCACGCCGCGCGGCCGTCGAAGGTTTCGGTGTAAGCGGCTTCGATACGTCGGCAGTTCGGGTCTGCCTGGCACCACGCGGCATACGATACGGCCGGCTCTCGACTTCGCCTTTGTTCTAATGCAGCCCATCATCTGCCGGGGGCACCAAGGATCAACTCGGTCGGTACGGCTTTTGTGATCAGAGTGCAGACGACGATTGCGATCCCCCCTAATTTTCCCCGCAAGGCAGTACGGCTGCAATGACACCCATCATTGCAGCTGCCATCGCTTCGTAGTGTCGTGCTTTCAATCGATGCGGCTGACCGACGATCGCCGCATTTTCATTCTTGGGAGCAGGATGCGGACATGACAAATCCAGTGCGGCTCGGAAATGAACTCCAGGTCAACACCTACACAACGGGCGATCAGGATCAGTGTTCGATCGCCGCGTTGAGTGACGGCGGGTTCGTCGTCACGTGGATGTCCAACGGTCAGGATGGCTCGTTCGAAGGCATCTACGGGCAATGCTACTTTGCAGACGGGTCCGCGAACGGCGCCGAGTTCCACATCAGTACGCAGACGACGGCTTCGCAGACATATCCGTCCGTCGCATCGCTGACAGGCGGCGGGTTCGTCGTCACCTGGATGTCGTACGACCAGGATGGATCGGAGTACGGCGTCTACGCGCAGCGTTACGGCTCCACAGGCGCTCCCGCCGGGAGTGAGTTCCGCGTCAACACCACGACGGCGAATAATCAGAGCTGGCCTTGCGTCGCCACGCTGGTCGATGGCGGCTTCGTCGTCACGTGGCAGTCGGGCATCAACGGCGGGCGCGACATTTATCTGCAGCGATACGATTCCACCGGCGGGGCCGTGGGCGGAGAGACGCGCGTGGTGACCAGCGGCGGGATCAACCCAAGCTACGATGAGACCGGGCCAGCAACTGCCGGCCTCGCCGGTGGCGGTTACGTCGTGACGTGGGAAGCGCAGAATGCGGATGGCTCCGGGTGGGGTATCTATGGACGGCTCTACGATGCTGCAGGCAGCGGCGGGACCGTCTTCAGAGCCAATACCTACACAAGTAACGACCAACTCTATCCTGCGGCCACCGGCCTGGCCGACGGCGGATTCGTGCTCGTCTGGCAATCCTACAATCAGGATCTGGGTGGCTATGGCATCTATGCGCAGCGCTACACGTCGACTGGCGCGGCCGCGGGCGTCGAGTTCCGGGTCAACACGACGACAGTCGGCAATCAGATGGGGCCGTCCGTTACGGCGCTCGACGACGGCGGCTTCATGGTCACCTGGATGTCCGACGGGCAGGACGGTGACGGCTGGGGCGTCTACGGCCAGCGCTATGCGGCGGACGCCACGGCAAGTGGCACCGAATTCGTCATCAACACGGAGACGGCGGGCGACCAGTGGTATCCGAGCATGGCCGCGCTGACCAACGGCAATGTCGTCGTGACTTGGGAATCCGAAGAACAGGATGGTTCCGGTGATGGCGTCTACGCGCAATTGTTCTCAACGTTGCAGGGCAACGCGATCATCTTCCCCGCGGCCGCCGGCTATGACGACTGGGCGATGTTGACAGGCTCCGATGTTGAACCGGTGACGCCGCCCGATCCGTCGGACACACTCGTAGTGTGGCCGAACGAGGATGGGACGGTCACCTATATCATCGGCACAGGGTTCACCTTTGACGAGGTGGAGGGTACGCCAACGGGCGGCACCGTGACGACACTGGAGCACCGCACCAGTTATGGCGGAACACTGCTCGGCCAGATCACCGGTCTCAGTCACTCGCTCGTCACGGGCTATTCCTATCTCGGCCGCGACGACGCGGACGCGCTCGAAGACTTCCTCGCGTTCGTGCTGTCGGGTGACGACGTGATCGCGAGCGCCGATCCGGACGATACGGAACTCGGCGGCTATGCGGGCGACGATGCAATTACGGCAGGTCCCGGCAGCGACTTGATCGAGGGGGGCGCCGGAGCCGATATCATTGATGGTGGCGCCAACGGACTCGTCGGTGACACGGCGTGCTATTTCTACTCGCCGACAGGCGTGGCGGTGAACCTCGGCGCGGGCACAGCATCTGGCGGGGACGCCGAGGGCGATCAGCTCTCGAACATCGAGAACCTGATCGGTAGCGCGTTCGCCGACACGCTGATCGGCGATGACGGCGCCAACACGATCACTGGTGGCGCCGGCTTCGACTGGCTCGAGGGTGGGGATGGCGACGACACGCTCGATGGCGGAGCGCACGCCGATAATCTGTTCGGCGGCGACGGCAACGACACGCTGAACGGTGGCGAGGGGTTCGACCGCCTGTTCGACGACGCCGGCAACGATACGCTCAACGGCGGTGGCGCCGGTGACGTCATCTGGGGCGGCCTCGGCAATGACACCGTCAACGGTGGCGACGGCAACGACACCGTTCACGGCAACGCCGGCTTCGACACGCTGCGCGGCGACGCCGGTGCCGATCGCCTCTACGGCGACTTCAACCGCGACTTCCTCTACGGCGGCGTCGATGGCGACATCCTCAACGGCGGCGAGGGCGGCGACGACCTCTACGGCGAGGACGGCGACGACACGCTACTCGGTGGCAACGGCAACGATCTTCTGATCGGCGGCGACGGCATCGATACACTGGTCGGCAACGCCGGATTCGATCGCCTGAACGGCGGTGCCGGCAACGACACGCTGACGGGCGCCTTCAACGGCGACACCTTCATCTTCGCCGACGGCTTCGGCATCGACACCATTACCGACTTCGAGGCGCTCAACGCCGCCGAGGACATCGACCTCAGCGCCGTATCGGCCATCGTCGATTACGCCGACCTCGTTGCCAATCACATGTCGGTGGTGGGCGGGCAGGTGCGCATCACCGTCGACGCCTCGAACTACATCGTGCTGTCGAACCTCTCAACCACCGCCGACCTCGACCCGACCAACTTCATCTTTTGAAGCGGCGAGGACGTGAAAGCCGTCCGGGAAGTTCTGAAGAGTGTTGCTCAGGATTCGCGGCCGTCGAAGGCTTCGGTGTAAGCGGCTTCGATACGCAGCGCTTCGGCGCCCGTAAGCTTCGCGAACTCGTGCTCGCGGGCGCGCTTCGACAGGCGGCCCCTGTTCTGGCGCAGCATGCGAAACAGCAGGTCCACCATGCGGTCCGGCATCTCGACGAGGGCTTGGACGCGCGCGCGGAAATCGTCGTAGCGGGCGAGGTAGTCGGCTTCCGCCGGCAGGTCCTCCTCGACGGTTTTCCGCACGCACGCATAGAGGAACTCGGCCTGTGGCGTGGCGTCGAAGTAGCGGTAGAAGTCGGCGGTGTCGTTCAAGACCTCGACGTTGCCGTCCGCCGTCGGCTTCCAGCGCACCAGCGGCAGCACCCGCGTCGAATAGGCTTCCAGCGCGGCGCGATAGGCGTCGATGCGTTCGAGGATGGTCGCCGAGACGGGGAATACAACTCCGGGCGGGTTGAAACCGCGAGCAGCGAGTTCGTGGTGGATCAGGTAGCGGTGCAGGCGGCCATTGCCGTCGACGAACGGGTGCGCGAAGACGAAGCCGAACGCCAGCACGGTCGCAGCGATCACGGGATCGAGCCCAGCGGCCGCTCCGTTGGCGAAGGCGATCATGCCGGCCATCAGTGCCGGCAAGTCCTGGTGGTGGGCACTGATGTGGTCGGGGAGGGGCACGCGTGTGTCGCGATCGTGCTCGCCGATGAACCCGCCTTCGGTGCGCAGCCCGAGCGGCACGAAGCGGTCGTCGCCGATAACGATCCGCTGCAGGCGCAGCAGTTCGTCGAGGTCGAGTGGCGCGCGGCCGGCTTCGGCAATGGCGCGCCCCCAGCGCTGCACGCGATCCTGCGGCGGGTTCTCGCCCTCGATGACGTAGCTGGCACGTGAATCCTTGAGCAGCAGGAAGGCGGCGGTGCGGGCGAGCAGGTCGGCCGGAACGTCCGCAGCAATAGCGCGGGCCTTGGCACCCAGACCGGAGGCGATGAAGGCTTCGAGCGCTGGCGTGCGAAAGACGAGGGGGCAGAACTCGGGGGTACCGGGCAGGTTGTCGCGCACCCGGTGGCGGGGCGAGTTCTGCCCCTTCACGGCATACTGCAGAGCGGGATCGATGGCGTCGACGTAGGCGAGCCGCTCGAGATCGGGGAGGTCGAGACGATCCCCCGTCAGCCACTCGTAGAGGAACCAGATGCGGCGCGCGTAGATCCCGGACGGCCTGGCCGCGACCAGCGCCGCGATCGGGCCCGGGCCGGTCACCAGGAACAGCCGCTTGATTAGCGCGAGGTCCACTCCTTCGTACTTGAGCGCGAAGGTCAGGTGGCCTTCGAGCGTGGCGGTCGGAGCGTGACGCGGGGTGAACAGCCGCCAACCGTCACGCGTCACCATCTTGTGGTGGCGGGAGATGGCCGCAAGCGTGAGAGGCAGGGGAGCAGCAAGGCTGTAGGCGTCGTACAGGGCGGCATAGCCGGCGGGCGTTGCCGGTTCGGGCAGGCGCCGCTCGTGAAAAATCGTTGCTGGTCCTGAAAAGCGTGCGCTGGATGCCGCCGACATGAGAAACCCCCGCTGATCGTGAATAGACAGCGTCGGGAGCACTATCCCATGAAAAAGGTTGGCGTTCCATGAAAAACGCGCGGGAATTCGAGCTGTCGTGAAAAACGATCGCAAACTCTCTCTACGCCAGAGGGAGTCTACTTCGCCCGCATCCAGACTTCGCCGTCGCAGATCGACTTGCCGATGACGCAACCGGTGATGTCGACCGAGCGGGCGCCGCCGACCAGCGTGCCGTTGAAGGTCATGAAACTCGGCATGTCCGGGTGCTTCATTCCGCCGCCGGACCAGGCTCCGTCAGCGAAAGCCATGCCGTGGCACATCTCGAAGCCGGACTGCGTGCCGGTGATCAGGCGGCAGTAGAGCTTGCCCTCGGCGAGGAAGATCTGCACCGTGTCGCCGTTCTTGCGCGTATAGAGGCCGCTCGGGTCGCCCTGTGGCGGGACAGGTGCGGGTCCGGGCGCTGGCGCCTGGGCCTGGAGGGGCGCAGCAAAGCCCGCCGCCGCCAAAGCGGCCGCGACGCATCGCACCCATCGGAATTTCGACATCGAGGCGTGCTCCCAGTCCACGATCGTGCGCCGAGACTTGCGACATCGCTGCGGACCGGTCAATTGGCTTCGACGATCGCGGTTGAGGCAGGCGCAGGATTTCCGGCCGGGTGCGTGCCGAATGCCGCGCTCGGCCGCCCGGAACCGGGTTCAGCCGCCGCGTTCCAGCCGTTTTGCCTCGTCCCAGAGCGCGTCCATCTCCGCCAGCGTGCTGGCGGCCGGGGACGATCCGGCGGCGGCGAGCCGCCCCTCGATGTGGTGGAAGCGGCGGACGAACTTCTGGTTGGCGCCGCGTAGCGCCGCCTCCGGGTCGATACCGAGGTGACGGGCGACGTTGGCCATGACGAACAGCAGGTCGCCGAACTCCTCGGCGATGTGCGCGCGATCTGCGGGAGCGCCAGCGCCGAAATCCTCGCGCGGCGAGGGCGACGGAGCTACCGGAGGAGATGCGCCGTCGCGGGCGATTGGGCCACTACCGCGCGGGTCGAGCGGCAGGGCCGCCGCCTCGAGCTCCGCCAGCTCCTCGCGCATCTTGTCGAAGACCGGGGCCAGCGAAGGCCAGTCGAAACCGACCCGCGCGGCTTTGTCCTGCAACTTGAGCGCCCGCATCAAGGCTGGCATGGCCACGGGAACATCGTCGAGGATCGATGCGGGGGGAGCGCCGGCGATGGCCCCCGCCGTAGCCAGTGCGTCTCCATGAGCAGGTGTGGCGTCCGCCTGCTGGCCGGCCGCAGCAAGCCGCGCCCTCAGCGCCGCCTTCTCGGCCTTCTCCGCCGCCTTGATGCGCGACCAGAAGCCCGGCTGCGCGCCGGCCTCGCGCTCTTGCGTGCTGCCGAACACGTGCGGGTGGCGGCGGATCATCTTGCGTGTCACCACGTCGGCGACATCGGCGAAGGCGAAGGCGCCGGCCTCCTCCGCCATGCGCGAGTGGTAGACCACCTGCAGCAGCAGATCGCCGAGTTCCTCCTCGAGGTCGGCAAGGTCACCCCGCGCGATGGCGTCGGCGACTTCATAGGCTTCCTCGATGGTGTAGGGCGCGATGGTCGCAAACGTCTGCTCGAGGTCCCACGGACAGCCGCTGCCGGGCGTCCTGAGCGCGGCCATCACCGCCAGCAGGTCTTCGAGCGTGTGGCGCTGGCGGGCGTGCGCGTCTGGTGGCCGATCCGTCATTGTTCGCTCGCGATGCTTCGGCTAACGAGAGAGGGCGGGCAGGTGGCTCGCGCGGGCTTCGCGGCGCGCAGCGTGGGGGCGGTTCGGGTATGGTCGTCGTGCGCATCCTCGTCAATGCTCTGATCATGGCGAGCGAGTTGATCGCGGTCGCGGCCGTGGCCTGGCTCGGCCTGCATTTCCCGCTCCATTTCGCGATCGGCACGGCAGTGCTCGCTTTCGCGCTGGGCCTCGCGCTGGAGCATGCACGTCTCAAGCATGAGTTGCCGTTCTATTTCGGCGGATCGTCGCCGCAGGCGGGGCTGCTGGTGCCCGTCGTCGCCCTGACGAGTGCGCTGGTGCGCGCCGCCGTCGCCGGGCTCGTCGCGCTGCTGACGTTCTCGGGCACCGATGCCCAGCGCCTCGTCTGGGTGGCGATCGTGTTCGGCGCGACGCTGTACCTGGCGACCAGCCTGCTGCGGTTGCTCACAGTGCGGCTCGAGGCCCGTCCGGCGCGCTGGGGCTACTTCCGGCTGGGCGCGCCCCTCGGCGTCATGTTCTCGCTCGGTCTGGCTTTCGCACAGGCGATCGGTCGCGTGCCGACGCCGGGCCTTACCGATCTCGGACGCACCATATTGTTTGATACCCCGGCACGGCCGAGCCTCGAGCAGGCGAGTGAGCTGCTGTTCCAGCTCAAGCTCTACATCGACAGCGTCATCGTCACGCTTCTGAAGACGGTGATGAGCGTGGAGTGGGCGCAGACGCTCGGGCTGCTGCTCAGCGTCAACGTGTTGACCGGGTTCGTCGTAGCGCTCTACGCGGTGCTGATCGCCGAGGCCGTGGTCAAGGCCGAGGACGTCCTGCTGTAAGAGGCGCTGAGGCTGGGGGGACACCCCAGCGGTAAGCGCCGGGGCGTCGAAGCCGGATCTGGACGATGGGTCCAGGCGCCGGCTTCCCACGACCTGACAGACCCTCCATGTCATCGTTCGCGTAATACATATTATGGAAACTAATGGTCTTGGTGCCTTCCGGATCAGACCTTACGATTGTGCCGTTCTGATGCATGCTTGGCGCCAGTTGCGTTCGACACCATGCTGCGATGCCAGGTTCGCGTCGACCGCCAGATTTATGCCCCTGGCCTCCGCGCGCAACCGGTCGCGTTAGGCATGGTCCAGGTGACCCGCCCGGTTCGGCCTTGCAGCACCACCGTTGCGCCGATAGCAAGGAGCCGCGAGCACGCGGACGCTCGCCGCCACCCCACACGCACTCCAGCAGAACGGACTTCGCATGTCACGCTCGGACAGCCTCTCAGGACGAATCGCGCTCGTCACCGGCGCATCGCGTGGCATCGGCCGGGCTGTGGCTCTGGCCCTGGCGCAAGCCGGCGCGCACGTGGTCATCACCGCCCGCACCGGCGGCGCGCTGGAAGATGTCGACGACGCCATTCGCGCGCTGGGCGGCACCTGCACCATCATGCCGCTCGATCTGAGGAAGGGCGACAAGGTCGACGCCATCGGGCCGACGCTGTTTCCGCGCTTCGGCCGGCTCGACATTCTGATCGCCAACGCCGGCGTGCTCGGCCCGCTGTCGCCGCTGCCGCACGTGACGGCGGACTCGTGGGACTACGTGATGCAGGTGAACCTCGAGGCGAACTGGCGGCTGATCCGCTCGCTCGATCCCCTGCTCCGCCTCTCGGACGCCGGCCGCGCCGTGTTCGTCACCTCGGGCGCCGCCAGCGGCCGCCACGCCTATTGGGGGCCGTATGCGGCTTCAAAAGCCGGTGTGGAGGCGCTGGCCAGGTCGTGGGCCGCCGAACTCGCCAACACCCCCGTGCGCGTCAACATCGTCAATCCGGGACCGATCGCCACCGCCATGCGCGCCAAGGCGTTTCCGGGCGAGAAGCCGGAGACCCTGCCCAAACCCGAGACTATCGCGCCGCTGTTCGTGGAACTCGCCCGGCCCTCGACGACGATGACCGGCGAGACCATCAGCGCGCGCGACTGGATGCGCGAGCACGGTATCGAGGTCGAGGCGCCCGCGGACGAGCAGGACGTGGGACAGACGTAGGTCCGCGTGATGGCGAGCGCGCACGCCGCGCGCGGCGTCTTCAATCGAACGAGATCTGCAGCCCGTCCCACGCCGGCTCGACGTTCCCAGGCAGTTCGCGTTTCAGCGCGGCGTAATCGAGATCGGTGGTCATGTGGGTCAGCACGCCGTGCCTGACGCCGAGCTTCTCGATCCAGCCGAGCGCTTCCTTCACCGAAAAGTGGCTCGGGTGCGGGGTGTAGCGCAGGGCATCGACGATCCAGACGTCGAGGTTCTGCAGCATCGGCAGCGCCTCGCGCGGCAGCTCGGAAACGTCGGGAGAATAGGCGACATTGCCGACCCTGAGGCCGAGCGAGGCGATGTCACCGTGCACTTGCGGGATCGCCGTGATGGCGATCGAACCGCCCTGCCCGTCGACCGTGATCTCGCTGCCCGCCACGAGATCGCGCGCGTTGAGGATCGGCGCATAGCCCGATCCTCGCGGAGTCTCGAAGCAATAGCCGAAGCGCTCGACGAGACTGCGCTTCGTGGCGGCGTCGAAATAGGCGTCGATACGACGCTTCATGGCGTAGGCGACCATGCGCAGGTCGTCGATCCCGTGCGTGTGGTCGGCATGATCGTGGGTAAAGACGACCGCGTCGATGCTGTCGACGCGCACGTCGAGCAACTGCTCGCGGATGTCGGGGGGCGTATCGACCAGCACGCGCGTGACGCCGCCCGTCTTGCCGAAGCGCTCGATCAGCACCGAACAGCGTCGCCGCCGGTTCTTCGGGTTCTCGGGATCGCACTTGCCCCACATGGCGCCGATACGCGGCACGCCTCCGCTCGAGCCGCAGCCGAGGATCGTCAGTCGGTAGTTCATTCGGCGGCTTTCATGGATGTGACGGGGCGCTTCGCCTTGGTGTAGAGGCGGAAGAAATTCTCGGTGGTCGCCTCGGCGACGTCATCCGCCCCGATGCCGCGCGCCTTGGCGATCGCCGCCGCCGTGTGCACGACATAGGCGGGCTCGTTCGGCTTGCCGCGATACGGCTCCGGCGCCAGATAGGGCGCGTCGGTTTCGACCAGCAGACGGTCGAGCGGCACCGCGCGCACGATGTCGCGCAGCGCTTCCGATTTCTTGAACGTGACGACGCCGGTGAACGAGACATAGAGGCCGAGTTCGACCGCGCGCATGGCGAGTTTCATGCCGCCGGTGTAGCAGTGCAGCACGGCCGGAAACGCACCCTTGGCGTGCTCGTCCTCGAGGATCGCGATCGTGTCGTCGTCGGCGTCGCGGGTGTGGATCTCGAGTGGCAGCCCCGTGATGCGCGCCGCTGCGATGTGGCGACGGAAGCCCTCGGCCTGATTCTCGCGCGTGCTCTTTTGATAGAAGTAGTCGAGCCCCGCTTCACCGATGGCGACGATCTTGTCGTGCGCGTTCGCGAGGCGCACGATGTCGCTCGTCTGATAGTCCATTTCGTGATCGGCGTTGTGCGGGTGCGTGCCAACCGAGCACCAGACGTCCGCATGACGTGCCGTCAGCGCGAGCAGCGTGTCGATCTTCCCGATGTGCGTCGAGATGGTGACCATGGTGCCGACGCCGGCGGCCTTCGCGCGTGCGACCACGTCGTCGAGGTTCTCGGCAAGCCCCGGAAAATCCAGATGGCAATGATGATCGACGAGCAT
>ERZ1645187.2299-NODE-2299-length-16971-cov-7.574840_pt1 | contig 16971 bp, 13 predicted proteins | sample MGYA00575352_ERZ1645187 | MGnify/ENA primary metagenome ERZ1645187 (study PRJEB40837, sample SAMN11349314) | freshwater sediment metagenome | isolation source: river sediment | host: Sediment | place: India: Wazaribad , New Delhi | collected 2017-02-21 ... | reverse complement strand
GCGCGCGGCACTTGATACCTGCGCGAAATCCATCCGGCTCTGGAACCGCGAGGGCACGCGGGCCATCGACATCGACAAGGACCACACCTGGTTCATGCCGGGGATGACCTGCATCAAGGTCTTCGACGAAGCGACCGGAGAGCCGCGGGACAGCACGCGCGCCGACCTTGCCGCGATCACCCGCCTTGCCGACGGGCTGGAGAACATCGACGCGGTCTGCGTCGCCTGCAAGGACGTGCCGGAATCCACCCTTTCGGGCGAGATCGGCGAATTCCTCTGCATGATGGAGAACACCACCAAGCCGCTGGAATACCTGTGCGAATGGACCCGGTCGCTGGAAGCGGCGGTCGAGATGGCGGCGGCGCTGAGGGGCGGGCGCGATGCGCTGGCCGAGAAGCCCTATTTCCTGCACATCGTCACGCCCCTGCCGCTTTTCTACGCCGAGGCACATATCCGGCAGATCATCGTGGCGGCGCGGGCGGGCGTGCCGGTCAGCACCGGCACGCTGGCCATCGGCGGCGCCTCCGCCCCGATCACCACGGCGGGCTGCGTCGTCCAGTGCCTTGCCACCGATTTCGCCGGCATGGTGCTGGGCCAGGCGGTGCGGAAGGGGGCCTTCTGCATCGGATCGACCAATCCCTATTTCATGGAGCCCGCGACCGGCGGCATCGGCAACCTGCCGCAGACCATGCTGGGCGAGCAGATGATCTGCCAGATCCGCCGCGAGCTGGGCCTGCCCTCCTTCACCGGCCTTGGCGGCGACGCCCGCGCCCGTCGCTTCGGCGAGGATGCGGTGTTCGAGATCGCAACCATGATGGGCCAGATCTACCATACCCGCCCGGCGACCTGCGACTATCTCGGCTCGCTCGACCAGGGCATCACCTATTCGGCCCATGCCCTCCTGTTGTGCAACGAATATGCCGGGATGCTGCGCACCCTCTGGGCCGGGACCACGGTCGACGACGACACGCTGGCGCTGGACGTGCTGCGCGGGATCGGGCTGACGGGCACAGTTCTCGGCCACGAACACACGGCCCGGCACTGCCGCACCAACCTCTGGGCCAGCCGCTACTTTGGCGGGAACGAGCCGCTCAGCACCACCGACCGGCCCGACGAGCCGCTGTTCCGGCGCATCGACCGCGACCTGAAGGAACGGCTTGCGGCCCCCGGGCCGGCCCCCTTGCCCGCCGACCTCTTGGCCCGCCTGCGCGCGATCCACGCCGCCTTTGCCAAAGAGCTCGCGCCATGACCCGCGATCCCCGCTTCGACATCCTGTTCGAGCCGGTCCGCATCGGCCCGGTGACGGCGCCCAACCGCTTCTGGCAGGTGCCGCATTGCACCGGCATGGGCAATCTTCATCCCCGCACCCTTGCCGCGATGCGCGGGGTGAAGGCCGAGGGCGGCTGGGGTGTGGTGAACACCGAATACTGCTCGATCCATCCCACCTCGGACGACACCCACGCGCCCTATGCCTCGCTCTGGGATGCGGGCGACGTGCGGAACATGGCGGCGATGACAGCGGCGGTCCATGCGCAGGGGGCGCTGGCGGGGGTCGAGTTGTGGCACGGCGGCCAGCGGTCGTCGAACGCGCTGACGCGCGAGGCGCCCCTCGCGCCGGACAGCATGATGGCCGAGCGGAACCCTTGGCAAAGCCAGCGCATGGACCGGCAGGACATCCGCACGCTGCGCGACTGGCACCGCGCCGCCGCCTTGCGGGCGATCTCGGCCGGGTTCGACATCGTCTATGTCTATGCCGCGCATACCTATCTGGTGACCCAGTTCCTGGACGCATCGACCAACCGGCGCGGCGACGACTACGGCAAGGATGCCGAGGCGCGCGCGCGGCTTTATCTGGAGCTGCTGGAGGACACCCGCGAAGCCATCGGCGACCGCGCCGCGCTGGCCACGCGGATCGAGGTCTATGACGAGACCGGCGCGGGCAGGGAGGAGCGGTCGGCGCTGCTGGCCCGGGCCGCCGCCTTCGTCGATGTCTTCGACGTGACGGTGCCCGACTACGGCCATGAAATGGGATCATCGCGCTTCGTCAAGGAGGCGACGCTCGAATCCCATGTCGCCCATGTGAAGGCGCTGACCGGCAAGCCGGTCGTCAGCGTCGGCCGCTTCACCAGCCCCGAGACGATGCTGTCGCAGGTCCGCCGCGGCATCCTCGATTTCGTGGGCGCGGCGCGCCCCTCGATCGCCGATCCCTTCCTGCCCGCCAAGATACGCGACGGGCGGATGGACGAGATCCGCGAATGCATCGGCTGCAACATCTGCTATGCGCATGACTGGCTTGGCGTGCCGATCCGCTGCACCCAGAACCCGACGATGGGCGAGGAATGGCGGCGCGGCTGGCATCCCGAACGGGTGCCCACGGTCATCGGCCGCGCCGATCCGGTGCTGGTGGTGGGCGCCGGGCCCGCCGGGCTGGAGGCCGCGCTGACGCTGGGCCGCCGCGGCGTGCCGGTGCTCTTAGCCGAGGCCGGAAACGAGCCGGGCGGGCGGGTGACGCTGGAATCCCGCCTGCCGGGGCTGTCGGAATGGGCGCGGGTGCGCGACTGGCGGGTGCATATGATCGGCAAGCTGGCCAATGTCGAGCTTTACCCCGCCTCCACCATGGACCGCGCATCGGTGCTGGACACCGGCGTCCGGCATGTCCTGGTGGCGACCGGCAGCCTCTGGCGCGGCGACGGGCGCGGGCGCAGCCATCCCGCCGGGGTGGCGGGCTTCGCCGACCCGCGCACACTGACCCCCGACCGCATCCTGCGGGGCGAGCGGCCGGCAGGGCCGGTGGTGATCTTCGACGACGAGGAATACCACATCGCCGCCGGCCTTGCCGAACTGCTGGCCGCCGAGGGGCTGGAAGTGACTTATGTCACCCCCGGCAAGGTGGCGGCGGAATGGTCGATCTTCACCACCGAGCAGCCGCGGTTGCAGATGCGGCTGATGGAGCTGGGCGTCAGGATCGTGACCTCGGCCACGGTGACCGGCCTTGGGCCGGGGGTGGCGGAACTGACCTGCGGCTTCACCGGGCGGGTGTCCGAGGTGGCCTGCGGGGGCTTTGTCCCCGTCACCTCGCGCGAACCGGCGGACGGGCTGTGGCTGGAGTTGCAGGATGCCGGGCTCGCCACGCTGGAACGCATCGGCGACGCCCGCGCGCCGGGGTTGATCGCGCAGGCCGTCCACGACGGCCACCGCGCCGCCCGTGCCCATCTGGCCCCGCCGGAGACGCTGGAGGTCCGCCGTGAACGTGTGGTCATCGAATAGGCGTTCGCGGCGGGCTCAACCGCCCTCGCGCCGATAGGCAATGCCAAGCCGCGCCGGTGCGCCGGAATGGCTGCGCCGCAGCGCCAGCACGACCAGCGCGAAGACATAGGGCGCGGCAAGAAGCAGCTGGTAGGGCACGGTGATGCCGATCCCCTGGATCTGCAACTGAAGCGCGTCGAGGAACGAGAAGGCAAGCGTCGCCAGCAGAACCGGCACCGGCCGCCACATCCCGGCGATGACGATGACGATGGCCAGCCAGCCGCGGCCGTTGGTGATCTCAGGCACGAAGCGGGCCGAGGCGGCAAGCGTCAGGAACGCCCCGCCAAGGCCCGCCATCGCCCCGCCGAAGACCACGGCGGCATATTGGCGGGCAGCGACGCTGTGCCCCTTGATGTCAAGCGCCTTGGGGTTCTCGCCGCAGCACCTGAGGTCCAGCCCGGGCCGGGTCCGGAACAGGAAGAACCAGACCGCCGGAACCGCCAGAAGCGCGACATAGGTCAGCGCCTTCTGCTGGAACACGACCGGCCCGATCCAGGGCAGGTCCGCAAGGCCCGGCAGCGGCAGCGCGGCGAAAAGCGGGATGGTCGGCGTCTGGTCCGCGTCGGCAAAGGCCGCGCGCAGCCAGAACACCGTCAGGCCCGAACCCAGCAGGTTGATCGCCAGCCCGGTGACGATCTGCTCTATCCGCAGGGTGATGACGAGAAAGGCGAAGACAAGGCTGGCCAGCGCCCCGGTCATCAGCGCCGCCCCCACGCCCAGCCAGAGCGACCCGCTGGCCGAGGCAGCAAGATAGGCGGTGAAGGCGCCCATCAGCATCGTGCCCTCTACCCCCATGTTGTAGACCCCGGCGCGTTCGGCGACCAACTCGCCCAGCGCGGCCAGCAACACCGGCGTGGCGATGCGGATCGTCGCGGCGAGGACGCTGATGACGACCGAGGCTTCCATCAGTTCAGCGAACATGGGCAGCCCTCCGCAGCCGGAAGCCCGAGGCCGCCCAGCCCGCCAGGTAGAAAAGAAGGATGATGGCCTCGATCGCGTAGATCAGCGCCGAGGGCACGCCGGTGGCGATCTGCATGTAGGTGGCGCCGTTGACCAACGCCCCGAACAGGATCGCCGCACAGACCACCCCCCAGGGCCGCAGCCCGCCCAGGATCGCCACCACGATGCCCGCATAGCCGTAGCCCGCCACCGCCCCGGACTTCAGCCGGTAGTGGACGCCATAGACCTCGGTCGCCCCGGCAAGCCCGGCCAGAAGCCCCGAGAGCGCCATGACGACCAGCACGATGCGGACGGTGCTGGTCCCCTGCACCTGCAGCGCCCTGAGGTTAGAGCCCATGGCGCGGATCTCGTAGCCCAGGGGCGTGCGGGTGATCAGCACCTGCACCAGGAAGGCGGCGGCAAGCGCGAGCAAAAACCCCAGATGCAGCCGCGAGCCGGGGAACAGCGCGGGCAGGATGCTGCCCGGATCGACCTTGGCCGTCTGCTCGAAGAAGCCGCCCGCCTCGCTCCACGGCCCTTTCAGCAGCAGCATCGAAAGCATGTAGACGATGATGTAGTTCAGCATCACCGTCGAGATCACCTCGTCGATGCGGAAGGCGGTGCGCAGAACGCCGGCCAGCGCCGCATAAAGCGCCCCGCCCGCCATCGCGCCCAGGACGACGACCGGCAATTGCAGCGCCATCGGCTGGCCTGCCAGCCCGTGCTGGACCCAGTAGGCGAACATCGCCCCGGCGAAGACCTGGCCCTCGGCGCCGATGTTCCACAGCCGGGCGCGGAAGGCGACCGCGGCGGCAAGGCCGGTGAAGATCAGCGGCGTCGCCTTGACCAGCGTTTCGGTCGCGGTGCGCCACGAGCCGAAGGCCCCCTTGACCAGCGCCGCAAAGGCAAGGAACGGGTTGGCTCCCGCCGCAAGGAACAAAAGCCCGCAGAGGAGCGCCGCAAGCGTCAGCGCCGATGCCGCCGCCAGCGCGCGCCGCCGCAGGGGCACATCGGCCAGCGGCTCCAGCCGCCAGCCGGAGAAGGCCCCCCGGCTCATGCCGCCTGCCCCGCACCCTGCCCTGCCATCAGTCGGCCGATCCGGGCCACATCGGCCTCGTCGCGCCGGAAGAGGCCCGCGATGCCGCCGCCGAACATTACCGCGATCCGGTCGGACAGCGCCAGCAGGTCGTCGATCTCCTCGCTGACCAGCAGGATCGCACAGCCTTCGCCGCGCTTGCGCAGCAGTTCGGCATGGATGAACTCGGTTGCGCCGACATCCACCCCCCGGGTCGGCTGGTTGCACAGAAGAAGCCGCCGCGCCTTGGCGAATTCGCGGGCGAGGATCACCTTCTGCGCATTGCCGCCGGACAGCCGGGCGCAGCGCATCACCGGTCCGCTGGCGGCGATGGCGAAACCGGCGATGGCGGCCTCGCCCCGGGCCTGGACGGCGGCGGCATCGATCAGCGGGCCGCGGCGCAGCGCCTTCTGCCACTGGGCACCGAGGATCAGGTTCTCGGCGATCGAGAAATCGGGGACCAGCCCGTCGCGAAAACGGTCGCCCGGCACGTAGCCCACGCCCATCGCCGCGACGGCCTGCGCCGACAGGCCCGAAAGCGGGCGGCCTTCAAGGCGGATCTCGCCCGCTTCGGCGGGGACAAGCCCCGCGATGGTTTCCAAAAGCTCGTCCTGGCCGTTGCCCGCGATACCGGCGATCCCGAGGATCTCGCCCCTGCCCAGTTCCAGGTCGATCGCTGCCGTCGCACGGCCACGCGCCAGCGCCAGCCGCAGCCCGCCGACCGACAGAAGCGGTTCCGCCGCCGGGGCCACCGGGGCCGCCGCCGCGGCAGTCACCGGCCTGACGCGGCGGCCGACCATCATCTCGCTCAGCTCGTCGCTGGTCACCCCGGCGGTGTCGACCGTGGCGATCTTGCGGCCGCGGCGCAGCACGGTGACCCGGTCCGACTGCATCACCTCCCTCATCTTGTGCGAGATGAGGATCACGGCGATGCCCGAGGCGGCAAGCTGGCGGAGGATAACGAACAGCCGTTCGGATTCCTGCGGGGTCAGCACCGCGCTCGGCTCGTCCAGGATCAGAAGCCGCGCGCCGAGGTAAAGGCTCTTGACGATCTCGACCCACTGCTTCTCGCCGACCGACAGCTGCGAGACCGGCCGGTCGGGGTCCAGCGCCAAACCGTAGCTGCGGCAGATCCCGGCCACCCGGGCGCGCGCGGCCTTGCGGTCCGCCAGCAGGCCCCGGCCCGTGCCGACCATGATGTTCTCAAGAACGGTGAAGGCCGGGACCAGCACGAAATGCTGATGCACCATGCCGATCCCGGCGGCGATGGCATCGGCAGGACTCCAGAGCGAAAGCGCCCGCCCGTCGACCAGCACCACCCCCTCCTCGGGCTGGAGTAGCCCGAAGAGGCAGGACGAAAGCGTCGACTTGCCCGCGCCGTTCTCGCCCAGAAGGCAGTGCAATTCGCCCGCACGGACCGTCAGCGAGATGCCGTCGTTGGCGGTGAACGAGCCGAACCGCTTGGTCAGGTTGCGGATCTCGAGGCGGGGCGGGGCGTCGGTCATGGGCGGCGCGGTCCTCGGGCAAGGGATCCGGGCTGCAACTGCAGCGGCCCGGGCTGCAAGCTCAGTCTGAGGTGACTTCGTTCAGGTTCAGATCGACCTTCAGCACCCCCGACCTGATGTCGCCAGAGGTCTTCTCGACGAATCCGGCAGGGATGCGGTCGGCCCAGACCGGGTTGACCGCGACATCGCCCGACCCGTCCGCCAGACCGAACCATTTCGGCTCCGGCGGTGCGTCGAAGGGGGTGCCGTCGGTCTTGGCCTGCCACCATTCGTCGATGATCCAGGTGATATGCGGGTCCCATTTGACGATGGCCGAGGCGACGATCGAATTCGGAGCCATCGGCGACATGTCGACATAGTTGCCGAAGCAGCCGATCGCCTTTTCCTCGCAGACCTCGAAGGCGCCCGACATCTGGTAGATCATGTCGGCCCCCGCGGCGATCTGCGCCGAGGTCGCCTCGTTCGACTTCGCCGGGTCATACCAAGACTGGATATAGGTGATCTTGTGCTTCACCTCGGGATTGGCGGCCTTGGCCCCGGCCACGAAGGCGTTGATCTGGTCGTTGGTGTCCTCGGCCGGGAAGGTCGAGACGGTGCCGATCACATTGGTCTTGGTCATCATGCCCGCCAGACCGCCCATCACATAGGCTGGTTCGTGGGCATGGACGAAGACCCAGTAGGCATTGCCGCCAAGGCCGCGGTTGCCGGACCCGGACATCACGAACAGGATGTCGGGGAATTCGTCCTTCAGCTGCTCGATGGCATCGGCATAGGCGGTGTCGCCGAACAGGATGTCGTATTCGCCGGTCTCGGCATAGGTGCGGAACACCTGCTCGGCATTGTCGTAGACGTTCTCGGTATAGTTGACCTCGATATCCAACCCGTTCGGCTTGGCCGCGATCACCCGCTCCATCGAGCTGACGAAAGAGGTCTCCCACGGCGCCTCCTTTCCGGCGGAAAGGATCCCGGCGATCTTCAGGGTCGTCGGGGCCTCGGCCCAGAGCGGGGAAGCCGCCACCAGCGCCAGCAGCGCGGCGGAGATCAGGTTGCGTCTTGCAGGCATGTCTTCCTCCCTTTCCGTTCTTCTGATCCTAGGCCGGCTCGTAGACCGGATCGACCACCTTCAGTTCCAGACAGCTGATCGTGCCGAGATCGGTGATCGCATAGTCCGGGATCGCGGTGATCTGCAGCACGAACATATACATGAAGGGCCAGGGCAGGGTGCAGCCCAGGGCCCGCGCCGCCTCGTCCAGCGCCTCCTCGCGCTGCGCCATCTCTTCTGGCTCGAGGTCGGCGACGATGCCGCCAATCGGCAGGGGCAGCGCCTCGACCACCTTGCCGCCGTCGACCACCACCTGGCCGCCGTTCATGGCGATGATGTGGTTCACCGCCACTGCCATGTCCTCGGGGTTGGTGCCGACGCAGACGATGTTGTTGTCGTCCGGCGCGGTAGAGGTGGCCAGCGCCCCCGACTTCAGCCCGAAGCCCGAGATGAAGCCGACGGGCCGGTTGCGGGTGCGGCCGTAGCGTTCGACCACGGTGACATATTGCACATCCTGGGCCCGGTCGGCGCGGATGTGGCCGTGGCTGACCGACAGCGTCACGTCGCGGCGCTTGCGCACGAAGATCTTCTCGGGCGTCACCGCCATGGCCATCACCCTGGCCTCGGGTTGCGCGGCCTTGGCCGGAACCGCGAAGTCCGACGCCTTGACCGGATCGAGCCGGACGGTGCCGAGCAGCCGCCCGGACCGCGGCGGCGGGGCAAGGGCATGGGTCAGCCGGCCATCCTCGGCCGCCATGCGGCCCTTGGCCATCACCCGGCCGGCGCGGAAGTCGCGCAGGTCCTCGACGAAGAGGACATCCGCCGCACGGCCCGGCGCCAGCACGCCGACCTTGCCGTCGATGCGCAGCGCCTCGGCCCCGTTCAGCGTCGCCATCTGGATCGCCGCCATCGGCGCGATGCCCATCCCGATCGCCATGCGCACCATGTTGTCGAGATGCCCGCGCCTGAGGATATCGGCCGCCACCACGTCATCGGTGCAAAAGCTGATCCGCCGGGTCGCCTTGATCCCCATCTCGGTGACGATGCGCAGGTTCTCGGTCAGGAAATGCGAGATCGAGCTTTCGCGGATGACGACATGCACCCCCTTGCGCAGCTTCTCGGCGAATTCCTCGGCCGTGTAGCTTTCGTGATCGGCCCGGACCCCGGCCTGAAGGTAGGAGTTGAGCTTGGTCCCGCAGCACATCGGCGAGCAGCCGAGGATCGGCAGCCGGTGCTTCTCGGCAAGCTCGATCGCGGCAAGGACCTTCTCGTCCATCTCCTGCACGAATTCGCGCACGGTTTCCCAGATTCCCACACATTCGGGCCAGTGGTGGGTGGCCTGGTGGTCCTCGGGGCCGAAGTAATGGCCGACGTTCGACATGGGCAGGGTGTAGGGCGTCTTGCAGGGCGCGCCCCAGAACACCCGCAGCGGGGTGCCTGCCGCCTCGTCCAGGAACTCGCGCGCGCCCTCGACTCCGGCGGTGACCAGGATCTGGTCGAGCCCCGAGACGATCGAGGTGGTTCCAAGCGGCACCACCGCCTTGGCAAAGCTGGTGATCGACATCTTCGAGCATTCGACATGCAGGTGCCCGTCGATCATCCCCGGCACCAGATACTGGCCCTGGGCATCGATCACCTCGGTCGCCGGGCCGCGGTATTCGGCCACGTCGCCGGTGGCCATGATCCGGCCGCCCCAGACGGCGATGTCGGCGGGATAGATCTCTTCCGAAGCGACATTGACCAGCCGTCCGCCGGTGATGATCGCCTCTGCCTTGATCTCGGCCCGTCCGGCCCGGATGTAGTCGCGCAGGTCAGGCACGTCGTCCTCCCTCTCTCCGGCCGGGGCGGCGAAGCCCGGAACCGCCGGGGAAGGCGCGGGTTTCCGGCCGCTGCCCTTCCCTTCGCATCTTCTTGCTTTCGACGATCCTCGGGCATAAACATTGTTCATACAACTGGATAAACTGCGCTTGTTATTGGACACTTCGTCCAGATTTTTGGACGACACAGGAACAGCGGATGGATCTGGAGTCGATCGACTATTTCGTCAAGGTTGCCGAGGCGCGGTCGCTTTCCGGTGCCGCGCGGCTGCACCGGCTGCCGAAATCGACGCTCAGCCATAAGATCCGCGCGCTTGAGGACCGGCTCGGGGTGGCGCTCTTCGTCCGCGAGGGGCGCGACCTGATGCTGACCGACGCGGGCCACGAATTCCTGGACCACGCCCATCGGATCCGCGCCAGTTGCGACAATGCCGAGGCCGCCATCGTGGCGATGCGGCAGGACATCGCCGGAACCCTGACCATCGGCTCGACCGGAGAGTTCGGCACCTCCTTCACCTCGGAACTGCTTTTCGCCTTCCGCCAGCGCTATCCGCAGGTCAAGATCGAGGTGGTGTTCCTGTCGGCGGGCTATATCTATGCCCCCGACCGCCAGCAGGCCTTCGACGGCATCTTCAGCTGGGGAGAGCCCTCGCAGGTGGACTACATCGCCCGCCGGCTGACCGGCGCGGCCTTCGGGCTTTACGCAAGCCCCGACTATATCGCCCGCCACGGCCTGCCGCAGAAACCCGGGGAATTGCACGACCACCAGGGCATCGCCTTCCGCCGCCAGACCGGGCTGCAATCCTGGCACCTTGCCTCGGGCGCCGAGACCGTCGACGTGCTGCCCCCCGCAAGCTGCGTCGCCAACGACTACTGGATGATCAAGTATTTCGCCGTGGCGGGCGAGGGCATCGCCTACCTGCCCGACTTCTTCACCGAGATCGAATGCGCCATGGGCCATCTCGTGCCGGTGCTGCCGGACTGGCGTTCGCCCGAGGTGCCGGTGAACCTGCTATACCCGCGCCGGCGGCACGTCTCGCGCAAGTTCGCCGCGTTCCAGAGCTTCTGCATCGACTTCTACCGCAACCGCGCGGCCCATTACGTGCCCCGCTATTGCATCGAGGTCGTCAGTTCCTATCCGCCGCCAGCGGACCGATCCAAGGGAGAGACACGACATGCTGAATTCCTGGACCCAGAGCGTCCCTGACCTGATCGCGGTGGCCGCGGGCCGCAAGCCCGCCGACATGGTGATCCGCAAGGGGCGGTGGGTGAACGTCCATTCGGGCGAGATCATCCCCGGCACCGACGTGGCGATCACCGGCGGGCGCTTCGCCTATGTCGGGCCGGACGCGGGCCATGCCATCGGGCCGCAGACCCGGGTGATCGAGGCCGCGGGCCGCTATCTGGTGCCCGGGCTCTGCGACGGGCACATGCATGTGGAAAGCGGGCTGGTCACTGTGACCGAATTCGCCCGCGCTGTGATCCCGCACGGCACCACCACCATGTTCATCGACCCGCACGAGATCGCTAACGTCCTGGGCATGCCCGGAGTGCGGCTGATGCACGACGAGGCCGCGGGCCTGCCGATCAACGTCCTGGTGCAGATGCCAAGCTGCGTGCCCAGCGCGCCGGGCCTGGAAAACGCCGGGGCGACGCTGGGCGTGGCCGAGGTGGCCGAGGCGATGGCATGGCCGAACATCATCGGCCTTGGCGAGATGATGAACTTCCCGGGCGTGGCCGCAGGCGACGGCCAGATGCTGGGCGAGATCGCCGCCACCCGCGAGGCGGGCAAGACCGTCGGCGGCCACTATGCCTCGCCCGATCTGGGGTTGCCGTTCCACGCCTATGTCGCGGGCGGCGCGGCCGACGACCATGAGGGCACCCGGCTTGAGGATGCGGTGGCGCGGGTCCGGCAGGGGATGACGGCCATGCTGCGGCTGGGATCGGCCTGGTTCGACGTGGCCAGCCAAGTCAAGGCGATCACCGAAGGCGGGCTCGACTCGCGCAAGTTCGTGCTTTGCACCGACGACAGCCATTCCGGCACGCTGGTGAACGACGGCCACATGAACCGGGTGGTGCGCCATGCCATAGCGCAGGGGCTGAAGCCGGTCACCGCGATCCAGATGGCGACGCTGAACACCGCCACGCATTTCGGCCTGGAACGCGAACTGGGCTCGATCACGCCGGGGCGGCGGGCCGACCTGATCCTGACCTCGGACCTTGCCGCGCTGCCGGTCGAGATGGTGATCGCCCGGGGCCGGGTCATGGCCGAGAATGGCCGGCTGACCACCGAAATCGAAGCCCATCCCTATCCGCCCGAGGCCAGGAACACCGTCCGGCTGGGCCGCAGGCTGGCGGTGGCCGACTTCGACATCCCCGCCCCCGAGGGCGCGAACGAGGTGATGGCCCGGGTGATCGGCGTGATCGAGAACCAGGCCCCGACCAAGGCGCTGGAACGGCGGCTCGACGTCAGCAACGGGCTGGTCGAGATGGACGGCAAGAACGATGTCTGCCAGATCGCGCTGGTCGAACGGCACCGCGGCACCGGCAAGGTGGTCAACGCCTTCGTCTCGGGCTTCGGCTATGACGTGCCCTGCGCCGTGGCAAGCACGGTCGCCCATGACAGCCACCACATGATCGTGGTCGGCACCAGCAAGGCCGACATGGCGCTGGCGGCGAACCGGCTTGCCGATTGCCAGGGCGGCATCGTCGTGGTGCGCGAGGGCAGGGTCGAGGCGCTGGTCGAACTGCCCATCGCCGGGCTGATGTCCGACGAACGCGCCGAGGTGGTGGCCGCCAAGGCCTCGCGCATGGTCGAGGCGATGATCGCCTGCGGATGCCGGTTGAACAACGCCTACATGCAGCATTCTCTGCTGGCGCTGGTCGTCATCCCCGAACTGCGCATCTCGGATGAGGGACTGATCGACGTGACACGCTTCGCAAGGACCGAGGTCTTCATCCGCTAGGCGGGACGGATATTCAGGCGCGGATTCGCCACGCCTCTCTGGCGAAGGCCATCGACTTCGACAATTCCAGCCGCTTCGACTTGCCCGGCCGGGCCGGGCGCTGGCCTTTGTCATCTCCGGCTGACCCGACTACAGCGGAACCCATCCGCACGGGTGGGGCGAGGCACTGCCTCGCCTTATCCCACCCGCCCCAATCCCACCCCCCGTCTGTGCATTTCTGCAACATGCCTGCGGCATACCCCGGCATTCCGCGAAAGTCCTTCCCTTGCCGCCGGGCCGCGCCGCAAGACGGAGCCAGACACGACCAGATCCAGCCCGACCGATGCCCGAAATTCCCGACCATCCGCAGCGCTATGCGCTGGTGAACGAACTCCACGCCCGGCCGTTCCCGGCGCTTCCGGTGCCCTGCATGGCGGCCTATGTGGCGATCAAGGAGCCGGAGGACGCCCACAACCGCGACCGCGGCGCCGACAAGGCGCATCTGCTGGCGCTGCTTGACCGGCACGGCTCTGCCCATCCGCAGCCGGGCGCCACGCATTTCTCGGGGCCGCTGGGACGGGCCGAGCTTAAATGGGAAAGCCATACCGAATTCGTGACCTATTCGGCCTTCACCCCCGGCCTGTCGTCGCGGCCCTTCGATCCGATGGAGGCCGATGTCTTCCCCGCCGACTGGATGGCCCGGGCGCCCGGCAAGCGGCTGGTCTCGGTGCTGGTCCGGGTGGAGCCGATGCCCGCCCGGCCCGAGGAGGTGCAGGCGCGGCTCGACGAATGGTTCGTGGCCGAAAGCGTCGCGGTCTCCTTGGTGGTGGACGGCGCGGCGATCGTCGCGGGCGATTTCCGCATCGACCCGGCCGGGCACATGCGCTTTGCCGTCTTCGTGACCGCGGGCATCGGCGCGCGCCGGGTCGGGCGGATCGTGCAGCGCCTGTGCGAGATCGAGACCTACCGCGCCATGTCGATGCTGGGGCTTACCCGCTCGCGCGAGCTTTCGGCGCGGCTCAACGCGCTGGACCCGCGGCTCTCGGCGCTGGTGACCGGGCTTGATGCCGCCGACCGCCCGGCCGAAGCGGCGCTGGACGAACTGCTGGCGATCTCGGCCGAGCTTGAGGCGCTGGCGGTGCGCTTCTCGTTCCGCTTCGGCGCGACCGGGGCCTACGAGGCCATCGTCAACCAGCGCATCGCGGTGCTGCGCGAAGAGCGGGTCGGCGGGCGGCAGACCTTCGGCGAATTCATGATGCGCCGCTACGATCCGGCGATGCGGACGGTGAAATCCGCCGACCGGCGGCTTGGCACCATGGCCGAGCGGGCGGCGCGGGCCGCCGAACTCTTGCGCACCCGCGTGGATGTGGAGCGCAGCGCACAGAACCAGAAACTCCTGGAAAGCATGGACCGCCGCGCCGACCTGCAACTGCGGCTGCAACACACGGTCGAGGGGCTGTCGGTGGTGGCGATCAGCTACTATGCCGTCAGCCTTGCGGCCTATGCCGCCTATCCGCTGGCGAAACTGGCGCATCTGTCTAAGGAGATGCTGACCGCATTGCTGGTCCTGCCGGTGATCTGCGGCGTCTGGCTGATGATCCGCCGCATCCGCCGGGGGATGCATTAGGGCCTTCCGTATCCTGCTCCCCGTCTTGGCCGGGCGGGATCAGGCGAGGCACTGCCTCGCCCCCGCCCGTGCGTGTGGGTTCACCCTGTAGTCGGGTCATCTCAAAACCACAGGAGGCCAGCGCCCGACCCGGCGGGCGAGAAGCGCCCGCCATGGGCGGGTCGGGCGCTGGCCGGGTGCTTGAGGCACCCGGCCGGGAATGCGGAACCCGTAGCGAATGGCAGAGGCACCGGCCTCTGCCAATGAGACCGACACCTCGGTCACGCAACCTTCCGCACCCATTCCGCCACCGGCCAGGTCCAGCCGATCTGGCGCGAGCGGTTAGGCCGCAGCCAGACCCAGTTCAACAGGCCGGCCGGAAGGCCGACGGCCAGCCCGGTTACCCCCGCCCAGACGAAGGTGGACAGGCCGACATATCCCATCGCCAGCCCTGCGGTCAGCGCAGTACCCGCGACGCAGGCGATCCAGAGATGGACAAGGAAAAGTCGAAGCCAAGGCAACATGATGCACTCCTTTCTCCCAAGGCTTTCACCGGTCAGGTCCCGGTCTGGCGGCGCAGTTCGCGGATCTGGTCGGCGGTAAGGTAGCCGCTGGCGCGCAATCCTTCATCGCGCTGCCAGGCCGCGATGGCGCGGCGGCTGTTGGCGCCGAAGACGCCATCGGCGCCGCGGGTGTTGTAGCCAAGCAGGGTCAGCCGCCGCTGGATCTCGCGCCGCTCGGCCAGCGTCAGGCCCAGGAGGCGCTCCTCCAGCCGGTCGTCCGCCGCGGCATCATCGCCGATGTCGGGGCGGCTTCCGGCCTGTTCGCCGATCAGCCGCACCTGCCGGGCGGTGACATAGCCCGTGGCCTCGGCCCGGTTGGCGGCCTGCCAGTGGCGGATCGCCTCGCGGGTGTTGCGGCCCCAGAACCCGTCCGCCCCGCCGGTGTCGTAGCCCAGAGCGGTCAGCTGGCGCTGGATCAGGCGGCGCTGGTCGCGGCTAAGCCCCAGCCGGGCCTCGACTATCGCTGCACCCGTGCCGGGCACCGGATCGGGCACCGTCACCGTGCCGCCCAAGCGGGCGATGGCGCGTTCGGCCTGCAGGCGATAGGCCCCGTCCGGATACTTCTCCAGATAAGCCCTCCAGCCGCGCAGCGTATTGGTCTGCCGCGCCTCCTCATAGGCCGCGCGGTCCAGTTCCTGCACCAGCAGGCCCTTGGCTACACCCGAGATGATGTCGCCGAAGCCGTCCTGCGCCGGGGCGGGCGCCCCGAGAACAAGGCCCGAGCCGATCATCACTGCAAGAGATGTCTTCCTCATGGCTTTCTCCTTTCGGAAGCGGGGGCCGTCCTCATCCCCCTTTCGAGGGCAGAACGGTCCGCGCCGTTTCCCCGCCAGACCCGCGCGGCCTGTCGGTGCCGGGCATCGGGTCGCCCACATCGGGGATATGGGGGATATCCGGCGCCTTTCGCCCCGGCTCAGGATCCTGAAGCGGGGGGTCGGGCGGATCCTGCGGCACGTCCGGCCTTACCGGCAGATCAGGTTGCACCGGCAGATCGGGTTTAGGGTCATCACCATTCTGCATGGTCTTTTCTCCTTTCGGCCGCCGTCGGCGGGCATGCCGGGCCAACCCGCGCGGCGCGGTCGCGTTCCCCCGCGGCCTGCCGCCCGGCAGGTTTCCGCCGGGGAACAATTCCGCCCTCCGCCGGTTCCTTGGCCCACGGAAAATCGAGGAGAAGCCCCATGTCCACCCTTCGCCCCCTGCCGCTTCTGGCCGTCCTGCTTGCCGGTTTCCCGGCCATGCTGATGGCACAGGAAGCGGACCAACCCGCCGATCCGATGTCCATCTCCGCCGACTGCGAAGCGGCCTTCGGCGGGCTGGATACGAATGGCGACGGTTTCCTGTCCGCCACCGAAGCCCCGCGCGACCATGCGCGGGCGGCGATCGACAACATTCCCGTCACCGATCAGGGCATCGCCCGCGACAACTGGCTGACACTCTGCTCCTCGCCGCACTGGCAATCGAACCAGCCCGAGGAAGGCGCGCCCTTCGCAGGCGCCAACAGCTTCACCGAGGATCAGGCGCGGGATCGCGCGACCGCCTGGCAGATCGCCGATATCGGCGGCCTGACGCTGGACGAAAGCGGTATCTGGCGCGGCACCGGCACGCTGGACGGCGCGCCCGTCACCTTCGCCATCGACTACCGGGGCAACGTGGTCATCACGCCCTGACCGCCCCTTCCCCCCTTTTGACCAAGGAGAGAGACATGCCCGTCATCACCCGTCTTTATGCGAATTACGAAGATGCCGCCGCCGCCGTCGACCGGATCGACGCCCTTGCCATCCCGCGCGTCGAGGCCTCGATCATCGGCAGCGAGGCGTTGCAGGACTACCGCGACATGCGCGTCGAAACCGATCCGGTGACGGGTGAGCGCGTAGCGGTGTCCGATCCCTCGCCCGCCACCGCCACCGGCACCGCCATGGGCGCAGCATTGGGTGGTGGGGCGGGGTTGCTGGCAGGCCTCGGCCTTGTCGCCATTCCGGGCCTCGGCCCGCTGGTGGCTGCGGGGTGGCTGGTGCCCGCGCTGGCAGGCGCGACCGGCGGGGCACTGGCCGGCGGCACCATCGGCGCAATCGTCGATCTGGGGATTCCCGAAGAGGAGGCGACGCTCTACTCGGAAACCTTTCGCCGCGGCGGCGTCGCGGTCAGCGTCCGCTTCCCCGAAGAGCAGCGCGCC